>Ga0105092_10001052_pt1 | contig 14697 bp, 8 predicted proteins | sample PPLLak2March2015_FD_87021 | JGI IMG/M metagenome (GOLD analysis project Ga0105092, IMG submission 87021) | Freshwater sediment microbial communities from Prairie Pothole Lake near Jamestown, North Dakota, USA - PPLs Lake P7 Core (1) Depth... | ecosystem: Environmental > Aquatic > Freshwater >... | reverse complement strand
TGGAATTGCTCTACTGGACGATCCTATCGTCATCGAGGCTGCTCGCTTCACGAAAGATATTTCCACTTTGGAAAGCCAGTCCCAGGAGAAAGGAAATGTGGTCAGCAGCGCACGCCGGATGCTGGGGCGTTTGCCTGGTTTTGGTGATGGGCGTAAAGACTTTCGTGCTTCCGCCGATACAGAGGTAAGCGGCGGTAAGGAATCGGACCTCTCCTCGATTGTGAACGAGATCAAACACATGAACGAGGAATACGAAAATTGCAGCATCGTGCTAAAAAAGGTGGAGGAAGTCGAGAAACCCGTCTTAGAAGCGTACGAAGCCGTTTCCGTCTCCCGGCAGGAAGCGCTTCAGCTTTCCTCGCGTGCCAACGAATTAATGCCTGAAAGCAAGACCTGGCCTCCCACCAACCTCTCACTCGTAAACGAGTTCAGGCAGCTTTCGGTGATTGAAAAACGCTGGGAAGCGCTCAAGGAGACACCGGTCCGGGCTATCCAGCTCGTTTCGTCCTTGTCATCTCTTTCCGTAGAATATCGTGCTCTGGCAGGCAACATCCGTACGATGTTGGAGAAGGGTCAGCAAGAACAGGCAAAGATCATCGATCTCGAAAAGAGACTGGATGCTTCGGAGCATGAGTGGGAGCGAATTTCTCGTAGTGAGTATGTCGATCGTTCTGCACGTGATGAAATCCAGGACATGATCGCGAGCATCCATGCAGAGGAGGGTGACATCCGCGAAAAGTATTTGAATGGCTCCCTCTCGTACAATCAGGCACTCCAGCATATGCGCATGCTCGTCCAGCGGCTCGACGGCGCTCAGGTTGCTCTCGAAGACGGAACGTATCTTGATCTGACAAGCGAAGAATAGAACTTAGTTATCCACTTAGTCTTTTTTTGAGGGCTTGTCTTTTTTTAATGAAGGTGATCGCACCAAAGGCGATGATTCCCAGCAGTGTGACCGATCCGGCTGTAATCGTAAAGGTATCCTTTTCCCCCGCACTGAATGATTGTGATACAAAAACCGCACTCGTTCTTCCTGGAATCGTGAATGTGCCGCCTTTCGGGTCGAATAGGGAACTTTTCACCCGGTCATCTTGTGATTCTTGTTGAACGGGGTGTAAACTCAGGGTACCACCTTTGAAGGAAGGATCCGAGAAAGAGATTTCTTCTTTATTTGCATTTATCAAAACGACAATCTGCTCCACCCCAGGATCAAGATCGGGTCGGGGCTTATCGGATAGAATCATCACGATTAATCCAGGGATTTGGTTTGGACCGTTGTTCAAGAAGCTTACTCGCTGCAATATTTCCTCTGCCGTTCGAAGTCTGAACAGCCGTGAGCTCTTTCGGATTTGAAGCATTTCGATCGTATGAGCCAGCGAGGACTGGATATTCCTTGTACTTGGAGAAATGTCATCGTCTGCTAACAACGGACGCAGAATATCCCAACGTACTTTGTTTTCACCACCAGGTAACCCTACACCCCAGTTATTTGATAGATAGGTGAAATCCAGCCGGTTGAACCAATCTCCAGAGTTATACGAGTTCCTATCTAGCGACTTCGAGCGGAGAATCTCATCGCCTGCATGAAGGAAAGGTACTCCCTGGCTGAGCAGCACCAGGCTTAACCCAAGGTTGTGCATCCGCACCCGATCGTCTATCGAGGCATCGGTTGCAGCTTTTAATTGGACTGCATCGAACAGCGTTTCATTGTCGTGGGCAGAAACATAAACGATATTTTCCTGTGGATCTTTCGTATAGCCAGCAAGTTGTCGATTATAATCAATCTCAGCTCCTGGAACAATCTTTCCAACCGCATTTATTAGCGGGAAATTTGCCAGGTTGCCCGCCATTCCAAGCTTGATCCAGTCCGTGTAGCGCAGCAGCTTTTCTTTCTGACTACTGAGTCCGTCCTGCTCAGAACTGTTCGGTTGATTGTACAAGCCGGTAATGAAACCCTGCAGCCGGGGGTCGCTAAAAGGAGTACCGCCGCGTGCTCCGTCTCTCAGCCTGTCATTGAAAACGCCTATCCCTGTTCCGCCAATATTTAGCTGTGAGGCATTCGTGCCTCTCGCATTCCTCGCCACCTCGCCGAAATCCCAACCTTCGCCATAGATATAAATAGCCTTTCCATCGACGCCATCATTTTCTATGGTCAGCTCGTCTAAAGTTTCCCTGAGCTTTGTTACGTTAGAAAGCATATGGTGGCCCATCAGGTCTATCCGGAAGCCGTCGACTTTGTATTCCCTGGCCCATGTGACCATCGAGTCGATCATCAGCTTCTCCATCATATGGTGTTCAGTTGCTGTGTTTTGGCAGCAAGTGCTTGTTTCGACAATTCCTGATTTATCTAGACGGTGATAATAACCTGGAACGATCCTATCCAGAACAGATTTGGAATCTTGCCCCGAAGCGCTGGTGTGGTTGTATACCACATCCATGATCACGCGCAGCCCCATTGAATTTATGGCCTGGATCATTTGGCGGAACTCGACAATTCGCTTTGTTCCATCCGGATTAGTAGAGTAGCTGCCCTCCGGAGTTGTGAAATGGTAGGGATCGTATCCCCAATTATAGGCATCGGTTTCCTGGGTCGCGGTAATGACTTCTTGCTGCTGTTGTGACGAACCTGGATAATTGCTCAGGATGTAATTGTTCGGTTCGGTCCGCTGAGCAGGATCTTCATTAACGCTTGCGAAGTCAAATACGGGCATCAGGTGCAGGTGTGTCACACCCGCTGCTGCTAAAGTTTTCAGGTGCTGCACCCCATCGGTGTTGCTTTGGGTGAAGGCAAGATATGTACCTCGATATGTCGGCGGTACCGTTGAATCGAAAGCTGAAAAGTCTCGAACATGCAGTTCATAAATTACGATGTCTTCTGGCGCATCGATTTCTGGCTTCTCAAGATCATCCCAACCGGGTGGTTTTAGATTATCTGCAGACAGCCTGATGACTTGGCTCTTCTTGCTGTTAATACCCAGCGAGACAGAGTACGGATCGGTGACCAGATTTTTCTCCACTCTGCCCGTGGATGGTACATAGACTTCAACTTCAAACAAGTAATACTTCCCGGTCCACTCATCACCGCCGATTGCTGTCCAAACCCCGTTTGCCTGATCGAATTCCATTGGTGCTGTGAGTGAAGGACTTTCGCTGCTGGAAGTATCATAGATGTGCAGCATTACCGTGCGCGCTGTTGGCGCCCAAACCCGTATGGCAATGCCATTAACCTCGTAGGAAACGCCTAGAGGTCCGTTGTATGGATACAGGTCATCCAAAGCTCCTGGGATCTGAAGGGATGTAGCATCTACCAATCTTCCAGCCTCGTCTCGGGCTGAGACCGCGGTTTGACCTTTCAACAGTTCAGGCACCCTTTCTAAATACTCAGATCCCAATTTGAAAGCGGTATAACCTGAAAGATGTGGAAATTTTGATTGCAAGTCTTCATCGATGCTATCTGCCCGCATGATAGGGATTTCCTGATCCTCGACCGCCTCCAGGTTGCCCTGTGAACTGTAATGCAGTGTGTATGTATAGTTTTCTTTTTGTACAACGTCCCAAAGGATGGTCTCTCGGTCTACCCAGTGTGCTCGCATCTTGGAAAGATCACCAATCTGATTAATCTCATGAAGCCTGGTTATCATAAGCCCCGCTCTTTTGTTCATTAATGCTTCTATTCCCGAATTCGCGCGAACCGATCTTACGGGATTTGAAAGGGTGAGTATTACGATGAGTAAGATGTGGAGATATCGTAGGTGTTTGATGGGATGAATTGTTCTACGTTTCATTTGAGCCAATTTTACCAGGGTGAGGTAAAGTTGTTCTTTGTTTAACCCACCACAATAACTTTCAATTAATTCCAATGTTATTTCCATACTTCTTTGTTAGAATATAGTCAGCCATTGGGATTACTATTCGACAGGTGCGAGGTGAGGCGCGAGTTCATTTGGGGGTGATATCCGGTCGGATAGGTGCCCGTGGGAGGAAACCCGGTAGGTGCACAGGGTTGCCCGATAGAGGGGGTGAGTGCGTTGATAACTTTGTGCAGCTACCGGGATCTGTTAACAACCGCATAAGGTAGGAATTTATGCTCAGCAACGTCCTAGTCGTTGATAATGAAACCCGGCTTCGTGCAACTATTTCCATGCTGCTTCAAAACTCAGGATACCAGGTCTCAATTGCTGAGGACGGCGTAAAGGCTCTCTCTCGTTTGGGCGAAGATCTCTACCGTTTAGTCTTACTTGACTTAGAACTCCCAGATATCCCCGGTATTGAAATTCTACGAACAATTCGGAGCAGCTATCCGAACTTACTGGTCGTCATCCTCACCAGTGAGGCATCTCCCGATATTATTCAGGAAGCCTTAGAGCTCGGCGTAAACGACTACCTGTTGAAACCATCGGATCCCAATTTTATTATCGAAAAACTACGCAACCTGTTGTCGTAACCTGATAACGTGGAAGCACCCCAAGAACGAATTCTCAGGGTGCTTCAAAAAAGGGTACCTGCCCTCCTGCCGCGTTCTCCTTATGCACGCGACAGAGATAATTGCTTCATTATTCCTTGATTTCTTTTGTCTTTTCAGCTTTATTCGGGAATGCCGTTTTCGCTTTTTCCTTGACGTTTTTTACCGAGCCGCTTTCGACCATATTCTTGATATCTCCCCAATTAACGCCGTTCCGGCGCAGCTTGAAGATAACTGCCACTCCCGTGCTTGGTACGCCTGTGTTCGTTTTTGTGGATTGTAAGCTGATACTGTAAGCAAGATCAATCTCGCCAAAACCGAATCCGTCACAGAACCAACCCATGATTTCATCCTCAGAGACGTTATAGATCCGGCTGATTCTTACAGCAGTTGGATAATGATCTACCCCGGTGCATGAATCTATGGAGGAAATATTTTCGATAGCGGTAATCGTTTCGGTAGGCGTAATACTCTCGGTAGGCGTAATCGTTTCGGTAGGCGTAATACTCTCGGTAGGCGTAATCGTTTCGGTAGGCGTAATACTCTCAGTAGGTGCAATGGTTTCTGTCGGTGCAATCGTTTCGGTAGGTGTGATGGTTTCTGTCGGTGTAATCGTTTCGGTAGGTGTGGTGGTCTCCGTTGGGAAGGGCTCTTCTGTACCACCCGGATATGGTTCACCTTCGCAAGTGGAAACCAGAGTTATGGTCAACTGGCCGTTTAAATGATCTGGGCGGTTGGTTTCTTCGGCAACGAATACCCTGATTTTTATCTCAGTCCCTTCGTTTGTCTCTGTCCAATCGCTCAGGTTAAAGTGGACTGAAATATCGACGATACCTCCTGGCGCGATTTGTGCCAATGAAGAAGGTTCTAATACAACACTGTTAATGTACCCATCGTCTTTTTCGATTGTGTAGCCAAGCTCAACTCCCGAAGCAAAATCATTTTCACCGGTAGCTTCATTGATAAGTGTTGCTGCTACGGTAAATTCCGGATCGCAGCCTGGAATTACCATTTCTTCCACAGGAAAGACGAGAGAAGGCAGCGCTGTCGGATTAGGCGGTACTTCGATGGCTTCTATTTCCTTAGCCAGGTGGCTGCCATCTTCCTGTACGGAAAATGTGACATCGACAACGGTGCCAACGTCAACGCCATCGCTAAATTGTGTATTCTCGTCAATCTCAACCATACTATCGCCGACTTGCCAGGTAGTCTCACCGATATTATTAATTACGCCGCTAAAGGTTAGTTGGATTTCATCTTGATCTGCTAACTCGATCTCATCGGCAACCCATTCACCGGTATCCAATATCCTTCCTTCCACATCCACATAATCGCCTTCTGTGGGGTTGCCGCTTACAGACGTCTTTTCACTGACCTCGATTTCCATTCCCGATACCGATGGTTCTTCGGAATCGTTGAGATCGAACAATCCATGAATGGTGAACTGGTAAGCCGGATTTTCCAGGTTTCCTTCAGGGGTTGCTGTTAATGCCTGTCCAGCTTGCAGCTCTATGGCAGTGCTATTCTTGGATAAGCGAACGGCTCCTGAACGGACAGAAATGCGCGTGCGTCCGTTTTCCTCAACTCCGACAACAAATTTTGTTCCCTTTGCACTGGCTGTTGCCGAAGGTGTATTGATTACATACAGCCCGCTCTTACTTGTCCTTGGAACCACATTGTGATAGGTTTTACCAGAAGGTTGATCAATGGTCACCTGCATTTCCCGGTTCCAATTGCCGTCAACGTTTGCCAGATAAATTGATGTATTTGAATCCAGGACCAGGCGGCTCCCGTCGTAGAAAATCAGGGTTGCTGATGATGATGCATCGGTTCTGATTTTGGCTCCTTCTCCAATCTGATCGCCGCCCTCTACCATTCTCCAGGTATTACCGGTTCTTTGAGAATAAACCTCTACCAATCCATTGATACCCGTCAGGGTTGCGGCATGAGCAGCCTGAGGACCTTGTAGGAAAATCAAGGCGCTAAAACTAATGATTGCAAAAATGAACACCAAAGCCAGAACACCGGCCAAACTTGGCAGTCCAGGTAGAAGGAACCTGGATAGTGAAACCCGGGTTGTTTTCCTGAAGCTTTTCGCTTCTTCCAACAACGCCATCTTATCGGTTCTTATGTGTTCAGGGCTTGGTTGAGGCTGTTCAGTTTCTCTCAAAACTGCGGCAAGCCGGAGTAGGGGTTCAATATCCTTGTGCTCTTCGGGGAGTTCCGCCAGGATCAGATCGAGAGAAACCCCTTGCTCCAGGGCATCGATGTACTTTTGAAGAATGTCTTCCGCACTAGACATTGGAAATCTCCCAATTCTGCAGTGTTTCACGAAGCGTAATTAAGGCTCTACGTTGGAGACCCTTGATGGAATCTTCGCTTTTGTGGAGCGTGCTTGCAGTTTCTTGAATTGCCATTCCCACAATAAACCTCAGTACAATCACATCTCGCTGGTCTTCCGGTAGTCTTACTAACGCCTTACGCAAATTGAGATGATCCAGCTTACGTTCTACTGCTTTGTCGAGCGGTTCGTCAGGGGAAACCAGGTCCTCCTCCAGTGCGGTATGGTTTTGGAGTGCCTGTTTTCTGTAATAATCGATCGACAAATTCCGCGCGATTTGAAACAACCAGGCCTGAAAAGATATGGACTGCGGCCTGAAATGTGACAGGGATCGGATCATGCGGAGGAATACTTCGGAGGTTAGATCTTCAGCTGTTTCTACCTCACCAACCCGGTAATACAAAAACTTAAAAACACCGGTATGGTATTTCTCATAAATCATCGAAATACTATTACCGTCTCCTGCCTGAGCCAGCCGGATTAGATCAGCTTCACTGCTCATCCGCTTGCCTGTGTCCGGTGTCTCTCATAATATATAACGTCGATAGGAATAAAAAGAGTCGTAAAAATAAATGAGAATCATCTTAATATTTTACTTTAGTAGGGAAGTCCCTACCTCCACCTAGGATGAATCCTGATTGAATTAATAGATAAAGTGTTCTATATTTCCTATATTACATCCCTGCGTTAAAGTGTACTCTGAAAAATAATCTTTGCGTAGGTATCGATAATTGCCAATTTAGAAAGGTGTGGGGTGTTTATTATGAAAAATGATGTTCAGAATCGGCACACGAATCCGGACTACGCAGATGATACCCGCAGTGAGGACGTGCGCGATTCGGTTATGATGGCTCATCTCATTGACTCGCTTGAAGCCGGTGTAGATATTGGCCACTTTGGACGGTTAACATTTGTAATGATCGCGCGTCATTTCATGGAAGAAGATGAAATGATAAAGCTGCTCCGGAAAAATTTAAACGCCGAGGATGCAAAAGCGCTGATTCTTCAGGTAAAGGCGCGTGATTATAATCCACCCAAACGGGAGCGCATCTTGGAGTGGCAAAAGGAGCAAGATTTTCCGATTTGTCCGAACCCCGAAGATCCTCGAGCATGTAATGTATATCGAGAGCTGCGTTTCCCAGATTCGATTTATGAGAATATAGATGAATATTGGCTGGACAAAGCCGAAGCAGCAGATTAAGATTCCAGTAGGTGGAAAGAGAAAGGTACATGCAGAACAGAAGACACAATTGTCTTCTGTTCTGCAGCGTCTGGTAACCTTTTATGAATGATATAACACAACTAAGTAATCTTTATGATGCCACCCAGGGAATCGAGCTGGCATTGCCCGATGAATTGTCTAGAATTTATGGGAGTCTCAGGTTTCCAATTCAAGCTGGAAAACCATATGTGATCAGCAATTTTGTTCAATCGATCGATGGTGTTGTTACCCTGGATATTCCTGGTCATGAAAGTGGTGGCGATATCAGCGGTTTCAATACTCATGACCGTATCGTGATAGGGCTGCTCCGCGCCGCTGCCGATGTTGTTTTGATATCTGCCGGATCGCTGCGGGTAAATCCGCAGAATACCTGGACTGCAGGTGCTATTTATCCGGAGTTTATACAATCCTATAACGAGCTTCGAACTCAGCTCAAGAAACCACCGAAACCACCGCATGTAGTTGTTACAGCCAGTGGGAAGCTCGATCTTTCTTTACCACTATTCAATTCTCCTGATATACCTGTATTGGTCCTGACAACACGAGTGGGAGAAAAGTATTTAGCACCGCAAAATTCATTACAAAAAATTAAGATTGTAGGTCTGAAATCGGAAGGATCTTTGAGATCGACAGAAATTATGGAAGCGGTAAAAAATGAATTTGATCCTTCACTCGTCCTGACCGAAGCCGGTCCGCACCTGACATCCTTTTTCATTGATGATAACTGTCTGGATGAGTTGTTCCTGACTGTAGCTCCACAGGTTGCCGGACGTGATGGATTGTTGAATAGATGGTCCTTTACGCATGGAAAAATTTTCGCTCCCGATAATCCACGTTGGGGAGAGCTGATCAGCATCAAACAAGCGGGCAGCCATCTTTTCCTGCGGTATTCGTTTTGAATTCTATTCTCCGGTTGGCACCCAAATATTCTTTACCTGGACAGCATGGTACCGGAACTCATTTCCTGCACCCTGTTCCTGGTCCATCCAATCCCGTTGCATTCCGTAACTGACCCAGGTCCGTTTTACATTGGCAGCCGATTCGTATTCAACCTGGTAGCTGCCCTCGGCATTTCCAAAATACCAGACCGCATCTACATCTTCATGCTGGATGAGGGTTTTCACCAGATGGTCGCGACTCCCCGTAACGATATTGACAACACCACCAGGAACATCTGATGTGTCGAGCACCTGGTAGAAATCTGTCGCGCTGAGGGGGTATTTCTCGCTGGGGATCATGATCACAGTATTCCCGCGGGCGATTGCTGGCGCCATTAACGAGACGAAAGCAAGCAGAGGGTATTCATCCGGGCAAGCAATACCAACGACTCCAACGGGCTCGTTGATTCCAACGGTAATCCCGCGCAAAGTCGTCTCCTGTACTTCGCCGCCGTATTTATCTGCCCATGCAGCCCAGGTAAACAGGCGTTCAATCGATTTTTCTACTTCTGCCTGTGCAGTTTTGGCTGTCTGACCTGTCATTTCCATGATCCGCTGGGTGAATTCCTCGCTGCGGGCAGAAAGGTTCTCGGCAATAAAATATAGGATCTGAGAACGGTTGTAGCCGTGCCGCATTGCCCAGCCCGGCTTTGCAGTATGAGCCGCAAGAGCAGCTTCAACAGCATCACGGATATCTTTCCTGTTCCCATCGCCAACCTGCCCGATAATCTCTCCACTGATGTCCTTCACAGCGATTGTATAGTGTCCATCTGGGCGCACCTGTTTTCCAGCGATGTACATCTTTGGTGTCCGATCGATGGGGTGGATCTTTTTCCCATTCTTCCCACCGTTCTTCGGGAGTGTTGGGCGAGATGGTACGTGGGAGCCCCATTCCGTCTTTTTTGCACCTTCTTTTGAAGGCTGGTAATCCGGACGAGGGCGTTCTTGCCAGGCTGGTCTCATGTATTCGGATAAACCTTCCCTGCCGCCCTCGCGCCCGAATCCGCTCTCCCGATACCCTCCAAATCCCGAGGCTGCATCAAAGAGGTTGGTGCTGTTAACCCACACCGAACCGGCCTTCAATTTGCTGGCTACATCCAGGGCAAGGTTGATATTATCGCTCCATACACTGGCAGCCAGGCCGTAGCGAGTGTTGTTTGCAAGCTCGATTGCTTCTGCTGGCGTACGAAAGGTCAGTGATACCAGGACTGGCCCAAATATTTCTTCTTGCACCGTCTCTGCTGCCGGATCGAGATCCGTGATGAGCGTTGGAGGGTAGAAGCAGCCCTGGGTAGGCATTTCAATGTCGGGTTGGAACACGCTGCCTCCCTCTTGAACTCCGGTCTTGACCCACTGGTCAATGGTATCCCACTGAGTCTGGTCAACAATAGCTCCAATATCGACTGCTTTATCTAGGGGATCGCCGACACGCAGGTTTGTCATCCGCCTTTTGAGTTTAGCAATGAATTTACCTGCAATATTTTCTTGAACCAGCAAGCGTGACCCTGCACAGCAAACCTGTCCCTGGTTGAACCAGATCGCATCAACCACACCTTCGACTGCTCCATCCAGGTCCGCATCCTCGAAGACGACGAAGGGTGATTTTCCGCCAAGCTCGAGGGACAGCTTCTTACCGGACCCCGCCGTCTGGCGGCGCAAAATCCTACCCACGTCCGTCGAACCGGTGAACGCAATCTTATCAACGTCCGGGTGGGTAACGATCATCGTGCCGGCTTTGCTGCTGCCGGTGATTATATTGATCACACCTGGCGGTAGACCTGCCTCTGCGACAACCTCGGCAAAGAGCAGGGCAGTAAGCCGTGTATAGGAAGCGGGTTTGAGCACCACAGTATTGCCCATCGCAATTGCTGGTGCAATCTTCCAGCCCAGCATCAACAGTGGGAAATTCCAGGGTATGATCTGGCCGATAACGCCGACAGGCTGGTAATCTTCAAGCTCGGTTTCCATCAATTGAGCCCATCCGGCATGGTAGTAGAAATGCCGGGCAAGCAGTGGTACATCGATATCCCTCGATTCCCGGATCGGTTTTCCGTTGTCCATCGACTCCAGGACTGCCAGCAGCCGGTGATGTTTTTGAATATTACGGGCAATCGCATATAGAAACCTTGCTCGGACCTTACCCGGTGTCTTGCTCCAGCTCTCGAAAGCCTTACGGGCGGCAGCTACCGCTTGATCGACTTCACTTTGACCAGCCTGTAAGGTGTCAGCAAGTTTTTCTCCGGTTGCAGGGTTGTAACTTGCATAATAACTGGCGCTTTCAGGGTTTACCCATTCATTATTGATGAACACACCGAATTTCCGTTCGTGGTCGTCTAACCAGGCCAATGCTGCGGAAGTTGATTCGGGAGCAGGTCCATACTCCATTGTTTTAAACACTTCTAAAATATCCATACTATCCTCCTATTCTCCCCGATCCGTGTGGTTTAGCCCATCGGCATATGGTGGCGGGCAGCATAGTGACCCGTGATGTGGTGGTAGAGCTGGCGCTCTAGATCTGTGAGTAGAGAACTGGCGCCGATCCGGAATAGATCCGGCATCAGCCAATCATTCCCCAGTTCTTCCTTCATCAGCGACTGCCAAACCAGCACTTGTTTCGCTTTACCAATACCGCCTGCCGGCTTGAAGCCCACCTTGAATCCGCTGTGCAGCTGGTACTCTCGGATGGCGCGCGTCATCACCAGGCTGGTTTCCAGTGTTGCGTTGACACTTTCTTTGCCTGTTGATGTTTTGATAAAATCTGATCCCGCCATCATGGCTACCAGGCTGGCCTGGTATACCTGTTTCAAAGTACCCAGGTCTCCCACTGCCAGGATCGACTTCATGTGAGCAGCATTTCCGCACGCCTCACGGAACTGCTTGATCTCATCGTAGAGGGCTTGCCAATCACCTGTCAGCACATAGTTGCGGGAGATAACGATGTCGATCTCTCGTGCTCCTGCTTCGATGGCCTGCTCGATCTCCGCTATCCGCTGCGGCATAGGTGTCTGACCGGCTGGAAAACCTGCCGCCACCGAAGCAACAGGGATGTCGGTGCCTCGCAGGGCTTCGACAGCATCCCTCACCCGATTCGGGTACACACAAACTGCACCAACCGTGACCTTTTGATCGTTGACTCCCAGTCTCTCGAGCATATCCGGGCGGACAGGCTGCTTGGCCTTGGCACACAAACGCTTCACCCTGCCTGGCGTATCATCGCCGGAAAGGGTGGTCAGGTCGATACAGGTGATGGCCCGCAATAACCAGGCCGCTTGCCATTCCTTTTTTACCGTCCTTCGAGTGGATAGAGTGGCAGCGCGCCGTTCGGCCGCGCTCCGGTTGACACGCGCCCCCATTACCCAGTCTAGATTTAATTGAATTCCGGGGTTACCGTTCTGTATGGAAGTCATTCCTCATCCCTTACCCCAACACCCAATTGGGAACTGCATGATAAACATTCGTAATCAATTTTACCAAATATCCGTGTTTCGCTTGAGCTGCAGAGCAATTTTGGGTGCACTAAAAACTTGCTGAAAGAACAGATTTTTGGGTCTGAATATGGGAACAAAAACAGGAGTCCTTTCGTCTCAATAATAATGGTTAGTGAAAGTGATTTTTGGGGAGGTTGAGATGAACAAAAAGATTTTCTTCGATATTGGCTTTGCCATATTCCTCTTCTTTATCTTGGTTATGAATGTATAGTCCGTTTCCTCCCGAGACGAATGGTTTCACAGGGTCATCCACCAGCGTGGGTGACCCTGTAGATTACCCGAAGGAGTGATTTCTTATCCTGGTTTTGGTGATTTCCTGCGAAACACAGACTAATATGATAAAATTTGCCCAGTTAGTTTCTTAGGGGCGAATTTCTATTCCTTTCCTTGTTGCCGGGAGGAGGTGGTTTATGATCTGCCCGGTATGCCAAACAGAAAATCCAAAGGGGGCCAGGTTCTGTATGAACTGCGGCAGCAGTTTGCCGCTCATTTGCGGAAACTGCGGCAATGAAAACCCCAATGAAGCACGTTTTTGTATATATTGTGGAAAACCCCTCGTGGGGCAGTCCGTGGGCCTGCCTCAAACCGGGAGTATTCAAAAGAATGCCGAAATTACAGCTGACGATGACGCCAATGTAGAAGTTCTTGATAGGAACGATCATTCTTCTGTCCGCGACCTGACCTCGTACATGCCTGGCGAGCTCACCAATAAGCTTCAGCGTGCTCGTGAGACACAAACGATGAAAGGGGATCGGAGAGTTGTAACGATCCTGTTCTGTGATGTGAAAAGCTCCACCTTACTTGCCGGTCAGCTTGATCCCGAAGAGTGGGCGGAGATTATGAATCGCGTCTTTGAAAGGCTCATTGCACCCGTATATAAGTATGAAGGTACTGTTGCCCGGTTGATGGGTGATGCAATCCTTGCCTTCTTCGGCGCCCCAATCGCTCACGAAGACGATCCTCAACGTGCTGTTCTGGCAGGTTTGGAAATTGTGACGAACCTCCATCAGCTCGGCCCAGAAATCCAAAAGCAGTACGGGATTGATATCAATATCAGGGTGGGTATCAATACGGGTCTTGTCGTTGTGGGTGATATCGGATCGGATCTAAGGATGGAATACACAGCGATGGGCGATGCAGTGAACCTGGCAGCACGGATGGAACAAACCGCGAAACCCGGAACGGTTCAAATTTCGGAAGAAGTCTACCGCCTTGTCGCCCCATTATTTGATTTTGAAGATCTGGGCGGAATCGAAGTCAGAGGGAAAGCCCAACCTGTCCATGTGTACCGTGTGATCCAGCCCAAATCTATTCAGGCGCGTTGGAGGGGAATTGAAGGCCTGAAAGCACCCATGGTTGGGCGGGAAGAAGAGATCCAGAACCTGATGATGGCTATGGTCGAGGTCCGGCTTGGGAAAGGCCAGATTATTTGCATGAGTGGTGAAGCTGGCATCGGAAAGAGCCGGTTGATCGATGAGGCCAGAAAAGAATGGCTTTCCGGAGCTCCGACGTTGAAGAGAAGAAGTCCCACATGGATGCAGACACGCAGCCTTTCCTTTAGCACGAATCGTCCATATGGTATGTTTCAACTGCTGATTCGGGAAATTTGCGGCGTAAGCGATACTGAAACGGCAGAAAAGATCCGTGAAAAGATTCGACATGAGTGCTCAGCGATAAATATTCCCGATGGGAACTGCCAGCGCATCAGCAAAACAATTGAAGTGTTTTTAGGCGTCGATTCTAGTGAGAATGCTCAATCTTTGGAAGGGGAGTCTTTCAAGAGGGAATTGTTCGACGCAATGCTCATCCTATGCCGCCACTGGGCGTCTCAGTCGCCTCTGGTGATGGTGTTCGATGATCTCCATTGGGCAGACCCTGCATCTGTGGGACTGCTTATTCATCTTTTCCAACTTGTTGAGGATTCACAAATCCTATTTTTGTGCGCATTCCGACCGGAACGTGACAGCCTGGTATGGCAGATATCCACCACAGCAGAACGCGACTATCCTCATCGCTATCAAAAAATGGTCATTCGGGCACTTTCAGATGGTGACAGCGAAACTTTAGTAAAACGGCTGCTTGAGAACTATGAGCTACCAAATAAGTTACGGAAACGAATCCTGGAGAAAACGGAAGGGAATCCTTTCTTTGTTGAAGAGGTGATCCGCTCATTAATTCAAAGTGAGCTCCTCGAACGCCAGATAATCGGTGGTGATGGTAACCAACAGGTAGTCTGGAATGTAAAG
>Ga0105092_10001051_pt1 | contig 14708 bp, 18 predicted proteins | sample PPLLak2March2015_FD_87021 | JGI IMG/M metagenome (GOLD analysis project Ga0105092, IMG submission 87021) | Freshwater sediment microbial communities from Prairie Pothole Lake near Jamestown, North Dakota, USA - PPLs Lake P7 Core (1) Depth... | ecosystem: Environmental > Aquatic > Freshwater >... | reverse complement strand
TAAACGAAGGGGGAATTTATGAGCATGTTCTTTACGTTACTGCTGTTGGTCGTAATGCAGACCGCGGCATTTTCCCAGAGCGATTTTAGCCCTGGGTCACCGCCGTCGGTTCAACCGTTTGTCCCTGGGCCGGTGCCGCCCGGGAATCCGCATTACACATCAGGAGTTATAGCGAGTCAGGAGTTGGGCGGTGTCCAGAGAGGCAGCACGGTCTACTTCGATGTCGTTCTGGATTGGTGGGGCCTAACCCCGCTGTCATTGAGCCCTATGTCAGACAAGGGTAATGACTTTAGATATATTGATGATCCAAGCGACCCGTGGCGTCGGTGGGAACAGCCAGGGTTGGGGTATTTCTGCTTTCGGTGCTCATGGTCATTCAGAGTAACCGAGGATAATCCGACTCTCGTCATTGAGTATATCGGTGATAGCAGGTTCGGTGCGCATTTGGAAGTATGGTACGTTGAACCGCCACCACCTGAACCGGTGGTTGTCCGTGTAGATCCCGCAGTAACTCAGCAGATGAAAAATCGGGCCTGGAATATCGCAACGGTCGGTTTTGTGGTTTCCTCGGTCGCGATCACAGGGGCTGGCGTTTCGTGCTCCGCTAGCCTTTATGGACTCTGTTTTATGTTTGGACTCATTGGATTTTCTTCTGCGTGGACAACTGCACACTACGAGAGGATTGCCAATGATCCTTACGATCCTGAGTATCAATCAGCATATGCGACCGGGATTGATCCAGTTGAAGAGCAGATTGCATGGGGGCAGTGCGCTCAGGTCGCGCAGTACGATGAGAGCGGTGGACATCTAACGGCCCTGTGTAACGATATGGCCTATATTTCTCTCACGGCCCACGCCTACCTTAAAGCCGCATGGGTGTCGATCGACCGCATGGAGTCGTGCGTCATTAACAATGATCCATGTCAGTACTGGCAGCGCGATCTTGCGCTGGACCACTTGCACAACGCAGCCTATTGGGCGTGGTGGTTAGGGTACTACTATCACCATGGGGTAGGAGTGTACCTTGATTGGATAGGCTTCAACACGTATGATGATGTCGCTGGACACATGCACCTATTCGGTGAACATCTCATGTGGCAATACGACGACTTCGCAAGCGCATACTAGTTGATGAATTCCACCGTCATGAACTTGGCGGTGATGTCGCTATCCGATGTGCCCTGGCCGGTGACCTTAATGGTGATTGCTCCCGTTACGGTTGCCGCCAGGGCGCTTACCACGCTTGTCTGATTCGCCGCTCCCACCGTTCCCTTCGCAACAAATTCCTGTGTGGTTGACGCATCCCGCATAACCAACGCTTCAAACTCCCAAGCCTTGTTCGACGGTGTCGTCGTGACATCGTTCGATATCATAACGGACGCACCGAAGTAGAGTCGAATCGTTTTGACGTTGGTGTTGGCCGCTGTTACACCGACGACCTTTATCCTTAGACCCTTCCCGTTGGCCGAGAGTGAGTTAGCCGGCAGGGAGTAGGATATGAGATCCGTTTCGCTGCTTCCACTATTCGCCGCCTCGGTGGAGTCGTAGTTGATCAAGCCCTCAGGGGAGAGTGTTTCCGACCCGGAGCCTGCGTTGTGAACCGAATCCGTCAGTGTCTTATTCGTGAGGGTTTGCGTCGCCGCGATACCCGCCAGTGTGTCGGTTGCCGTGGGGAGAGAGAGAACGATATCACCGGTGTTGCCTCCGCGAATTTCGACGGAGCCCGTGCTTATATGGTTGAAGCCGATCTTCCGGGCGAGCGCAGCGCCGGCCGTTCGGAGCCATACCCAAAACTTAGAGTCCTCGGTGCCTGCTGCCGCATCGACGAGTGTTGCCTCCAACGTTGCAACGTCCGCAGGGGTTTCATCTACGCTTTCGGCCGAGAAACGCAGCTTGGCGCCAATGCCGGCCGCAGCCGGGTTCGTGGTCCGACTCGTTAACGTGTGTCGAAGCTCGAGAATCTCCGTCGCTGCGTCCTCTTCGTTATCCTCTACCGATATAACCTTATCGAATGTATCGAGGTTGATCTGATCCATCGAAACGACACGGGCATCGGCCAGCGTCACCTCGAATGTGTTACGACCGAGCGCGAGATCCTGCTTACCAATGAGACCGAATTTGATTGTTTCCATTTAATACCATTCCTTTTCTTTTACTGCGTCGTTGATTGCGTCGGCCAGCGCTCTACCCGCACCGAGGGAGATCTTCCCCGGCTCGGTAATGAGGGCTTGCGCCACGTGCGGTCCAACTCCAGGAACCCGCGTCGATAGGTTGGCGATACCCGCCAGAAGCGCTGCCGGTCCCGACACCATCATGGTGCTCGGCTTCAATGCCGCTGCAACCAATCCTGCGCCACCGGCCGAGAGACCCGTAAGATTCTTCATGACCCGCATGACGCCACTCATTCCGCCGAACATACCCACGGCCCTATGATAAGCATCAACCGCCGCCTGAGCCTCCGGTCCCGACGCTGCGAGATCGGTCATCATTTTCTTCTGTATAGCGTCGAGTGGTTCGGCCACCTTCGTGGCGCCAGAGGCATAGAGCTTGTGAACCTGCTCGTTGAGCGCCGTAGCGTTCTTGAATACCTCGCCATAGGAGAGTGGTTTTCCGCTAACCCGACTCCCGACGAACTTATCGAAAATATCAGTAACGGCCTTCTTAGCTTCGGCTGGAAGCGTTCGGCCCATTGCGTCTATCTGATCCAGCATCGCAAGATCGGTCTCAGGGGTCGTCATGGGTCGCGTTATAGCTTTTGTTTCGTCGTATATCCCGCTTGCGGCCTTCTTCATCGGTCCACGACCAAAGATGCCAGCAGCCCCACGGTATAATGATTGTGCTCCCTTTGCGATCTCTGGCGATACGAAGCCGCCGAGCCCGCCCATGGCCATACCGCCAACCGATGGGAACTTCCCCTGTCCAATATCCTCTGCCGCCGACGTAACGGCACCACCGATAGCTGCCGGAATCCGCGCCGCTGGGGTCAAAATGGCCGGTGCGATACCATAGGAACCGCCTGCCGCTGGTGGAACGAGGGACGCTTTGCCTCCCGTGATGTCGATATCCGACACGCCGCCCATAGGTCGAGGGGGTGGCTTCAAAGATTGCTGAACCTCGGCGACGCGAGCCTCCGGAGGCGGTTGCTGCATGTTGGCCAGCGTGGCCCCATGCTGAGCGCCGAGATCCTGCACCTGCTGCGTCGCTTCCTGCTGTGGAAACACCGAGCCAGTGTCAGGGTCGAAGAGACCGAGCGCGCCGGTCTTTTTGTTGCGCACCTGCCGGAGCTGCGTCGCCGAAACGACCGGGGCTTCCGCCGCGTTCTTCGGTTGAGTCGGCATGACGTTGCCGGTCTCGTCGTCGAACATGGCAATATCGCCAGTCTTTTTATTTCTGACTTCTCTTAGAGCCATTTATTTTCCTGTGAATTCCCAGTCACCTGAGGGTTGTTTACCAGATAGAGGCGTGGGACTCGGTTGTCCTTCACCCATTCCTTCGAGCTGCGACCGCGTTACGTTGGCAAAGAGCTTGCCGTTAGAGATCGACATTTGGACCTGATGTTTGAAACGAGCGAGCTTCGCTCGGAAGGTCTTCTCGTCGCTATCCGCCTTCGGCAAAAGCTTTTCGAGTCGTTTAGCTTCCTGCTCATTGATCTGAGCGCCAGACCGAACACGAAGCAGCATATCGCTTGCGTCAGCCAACGCCGAACGGAAGATGACCTCTTTCTCTGAGGGTTTATTGACAATGCCCATCTTCTCGAGGAATGCGCCAGACATCTCATTTTCTCGCAATGCTTGAACACCCGGGAGACCGCGAGCGCCCAAGAAGGCTGGGTCGAGGTTGGTCTCGATGTCAGCAATCGTGGTGTTCAAGAGGGTAGTGTAATCTCTCTGTTGTTTAGCCAAGCCCTCAGGAAGCGGTGACCCGGCAGTTTGCGCTTCTTTCCTTGAGCGCTGCACGAACTGCGCCTGCGTCTCACCGGGCTTCTGTCGCGATCCACCCGTCGGCTGCGAAGGCGCCGGCATTGGACCCGCGTAGCCCGGAGTTGCACCCTGTACGATCGGCGCCGTGGGTTGACCCGGCAACGGTTGCATCGGCTGGATCGGCTGTTCGGCCTCCTGCGCGGTACGACCGGCGAAGCCGCCAGCGCCCGTTGCAGCACTACGATTATATGCGTAGTTCTGAGCACCTTGCGCGCCGCCCGGTCCATGAAAAATGGCAGCTTCAGGATTCACGGGATGTATACCCTGGAATTGGATTTGCCCTTTAGAGTTGACGATCCAACGACCACCGTATGGGTTAGCAGCCTTGAATGCTGGATCATTCGAGAGATGCGTCGCTTCCTCCCACGAGTTAACGATTGCACCACCGACCGTTCCGGTCGTCGCTCCGGTCGGGAACGCCTGCCGCGCTGCCTGCGATAGAACCTCGCCCTTCACGCCGGACTTCAAGAGTGCCGCCTTAACGCGAGGGTCGGTCATCTCGACGTTCTTCATTTCGGTTGTCGTTAGTGGAGGAGGCGCTGGGGGTTCGCCAGCTTCGGTCGCTGGACCCTGGACCGGTCCACCGATCTTGGTTGGTACTTCGGTCGGCTGCTTGGTCGTCAGGAGACCCGTAAGCTCGTTCATAGCGGCCTGCTGTTGGACCTCTTGCTGAACGTCCATCTCCATTTTCTTTTGGAGGGCTTGCTGATGGCCAACCTGGGCCTTGAGCATCGCTTCCTTCAATGGACGATCGCGAGACTTCTCTAAAGCCTCAGCATACGACTTCCCGAACGCGCCCCAAAACTGCCCGCCCTGATCTTTAAGATATTTCCACATTGACGTTCCTTTATTGGATCATATAGTTTAGACTGCCAGCACCCTCGCCCATCATGCTAACCGGAAGACTTTGTTTAGCTCCACCGCCGCCGAATAGGCCGGTGATCAAATCAGTGAGCCCGCCCATACCGCCTCCGGTATTCATGCCGCCGAGTATCGACCCGAGCCCGCTGCCCGCGCCCTCTGCGTCCTTTGCTGCGTTGCCCATCTGTCCCATGTTACGGGAGACACCGAGCTGCGCGAGCTGGCCGAGCCCCTTTTCTTGGAGCTGGTTGTAGCCGAGGATCTGATTGCCGCGGGCAATGTCGGTGTTTTGCGTTGGCATCGCCGGCTGGAGCACTCCGAAAGCTCGCTGGAGAGCGTTCTGCCGTGCGTTCTCGCTGATAGCTAGCTTGCTCTGCGCAGCGCTCTTGGCCGCTTCGAACATCTGCTGTCGGAGGAGACCGCCGCGGGAACCGGTTGCCAGGGCTTTGTTTTCGAGTTGCTTCTGTTGAGCCGCCACTGCGTCAAGCTGTGAAGAGTTCGGCCGTTGCGAGAATACCTCGGGGAGCGCACTCATGAGGCCCGGGTTGGCCGCTTCACGCATGCCTGTCATGAGCCCTTGGTCGCTCTGCTGCAACCCGAAGGCGTGCTGACGGAACGGGACGAGGGTGTTTTGCGAGAAATCGAAGAGCCCTTGCTCCTCGCCGGTTTTGTGTGCAAGCTTAGCGGCCTGCTTTGACTTCTGCGATCCCTGAACGCCACTCGCGACCATGGAACCGAGCATCATGGCGCCGGTGATCCAGCCGCCGTTACTCTTGAGGAGCTTCTTTAGTATCTTGAACATCGTTTACCTCTTTCACTAAAATTCTTCCGTAGGGACCTTCGCCTACATCGCGGTAGCCGAGCTTCTGGTACACCGCGTTTATTTCTTTTGTTTTGGGACCCATGTTGTAGACGCAACTGAGACCGGCCTCACGTGCTATCGCTTCGAGCCCTTTAAGGATGCGCGTCGCAACGCCCTTTCGTTGCATCTCGGGCTTGACCGCAATCTGTGTTATGAGAAGTCCATCGGGAGTCAGTTGCGCTCGTGCAAACCCGTGAACAGGATCGCCCTCGACGATGAAGGCACCGAGATCCTCAACCACCTTGCCGAAGGTCCAATACCAACTGTCGCCCTCGATGACACGAGCCATCTGAGCTATAACGTCAGCGTCTTTTAACTCAGCACGCCTTACGTCGTCGGCCATATCATCCGAGCTACCGTCGCGAATAAGGCCGTAAGCGCTGTACCCCATAGTGTTCGTATCTGCCATCGCCGTCCCTCCTCGATGGTTGTCAGTTTGGTAACTTCGATTTGAGTCGCCTGGTCAATCTTGATATGATCCTTGAAATCAATCCGGTGACTTCTAAATTCCTCAATGAGTATATCGAGTTTGACCGCCAATTCTTTATTTGTGACCACTTTTTTCACATCCTTTACCTCGCTTATCTCGCTACGATTATCCTATTGCCTTTGACGAGACCATTGATACCTACGTCGCTGGCTACGTAGCGGAAAAATTGCGCTCGACAGTAAGATAACCCAGCGGTTGTAACATTATCGGTAAAAATACCATAATGAGTAGGAGTGAAAGAAATAGTGTTGCTATATAACAACGACCAGTTCACTCCGTCGTGGGAATAATCAAAGGAATACGTAGCCGTTGTACGTCGAATTCTCAGATAGACCGCTCCGTGGGGAATGGCACCAGTATGTACAACGATCGGACCCTTCAGTGAGGAGCTGAATGAATTGTAGTCTGTCCATAGATCAACGTCAAAAGCTGAGTTGGCCGTACCCATGTAGATACGAAGGTTGATGAGCTTAGCGGTCGTGCTAGCGGCATCTTCCCATATTGCTAGACCGCCAGTGTTGTTTTGTAAGTTCGTACCGCCGACACCGATCTTAGACCAAATCGTAAAATCGCCAGCGGGGATAGATTTATAAATACCGGAGTTATTGTTACCGACCGCAGTTACCTTCGTCATCAGGAGACCTGCGGCATCCTCCGTGACGGTCATGTTGGAGTCATGATCAACCTCGGTCCAGCCGCTCGGGACGCCACCGCTCTCATCGGCAAACTCGTCGTCGTCGGCACCGGTTGTTGTAGGCTTAGCATCTGGCATCCAAATGGTACCATTGAGCGTACCGGAATCAGCGCTAACAGCAATAGCACTCCCGTTGGCAAGTTCGGTAATTGTTATTCCGCCACCAGCGAGAACCTGTTCCCATATCATGGCCGTCGCATCGCCCTCGACATTCTCTACGTCGGTTGCCTCTTCCGCTGTAACTGAAGCAAAGGCGCCCTGTCCATTGAGAAACTCGGTGCTCACGCCACTCAGCTTGGGTAGGAGGCCGTGTGCCGATGCCGATGAATTAAGATCTGTGTTGTCGTCGGGAGCCGCCAGATCGTCGAGCTTGATATCGTCCGCGCCGCCACTCTGATGTCGCGTTGCGTGATCTTCGTTGTGATGCTGGTCTGCGGTTACGTCAACGAGGTCGTCGTGGCTCACTTCGTTTGCCGGTACATCTATCGGGCCACCGGACGTAGGATCTTCAGGGTCGTGGGTGTGTGGCCCAACCTCGATAACCGTGTCGTCATGCTGGCCACGAAGCCCGTCGATCATGAAGAGCAACTGCTGGAGGGCGTCGTTGATCGCGGTGACCGAGTTGTCCGCTATGTATATGGGACCGGTACTACGTGCCATTCGCCAAACCCTCTAGCGGGATGTAGAACATAGTGAAACCGTAGATGCCTATGCCACCAGCGTCCGAGCTTGCGGAAAGCTGCACGCGCCAGAGATGACCAACCGTCTCCTCGGGGAGTGGGTTGAGGACGTTGGTTCTGTGTCCCGTGATGTTGAATTCGTGAATCGCTACGTCGTCCACGAAGATGCGAGCCAGAAGGGTTTCGCCAACACCGACGTGAGCATCGACCTTAAAATAGGAGAATATGCTTCGGCCGGCTGGACCCGTACCGAAGAAGTCTTTCGAGACCCACACCATGGTGATATCGGTACCATTATCGCTTTGGCTGTGTTCGAGTCGATAGAGCTTTCCGTCTTGACCACCACCGGTCAGGATGTCGATATCGGGCTCAACGAGATACGAGGCTTGCGCTAGGGTGTTGATGGTCCACTTCTTAACGTCGAAGTCATACATCGCTTCGCGGTTGATTGTCGATTGCACCGCACCTGAGGGATCGCCCGCTGGATAAACGAAGCGATACTTCGATTTGTAGTAGCATGCCGAGATCAGGTGAAAGTAATCCTTGTTGATAGGCTGTTCGTTACGTGTCGATTCACGATCGTAGTTCTGCGGATCGAACAGAATCTCGATGTCGGCCGAGATCTTCACATCGGCGCCGATGAGGTTGGAAGTAAAAACCCCATCGTCCGCGGTAAAGATGATACCATGCTCCGACGGAACGACCGATTTGTAGGCGCGCGTACCACGATGGGAGATGGCCTCGAAATGTGTGAAGCCCGAATCGGCGTTACCATTGACGCGGTATTTAGTTTTGACTGTGAAGACGCCAAGGACACCGGCAATGGGGCAGAGCGCCGTGATGCGATCGTCCGCGTCGCCGATTTCGATGAAGTTGACGGCGGGCCAACTCTCGGGATGGAAGCGCTTGGACCAACGGAGATAGTGAGGGTTAACGTCTTCGCCGGCCAAGAATAGCGACTCCTGGAATTCTGTTACAAGGGAGGCGTTAGGAGGAAGATCGTGGTCCGTCTCCACCGGATCGCCCAACGAGAGGTCCGAGAGAATCGTGGTGAGGGCATAGGTGTATCGAGTCTGCACGATGTTGTTGTCATCGCCAACGCCAAACTCGCCGCGGATCTCCCACGGGTAGGTTCCAACGTAACCGTTGGTGTCTTCCGAGTTGAGATGGACAGAGGCGTCGTCGAGCATCTCCCAGATTTGGGTCATGGTACAGAAGACGCGACCCTCGTTGAATGTGTTGATGGAGGCTTTGGCGAAGTTGAAGGTAAGCTGGTCGTCCACGGATTCGATACAGTCGGCGCTTTCCCACGGGTGGGTGTGCGCAAAGCGAGGGTAGAGCGGGATCTCAAAGCGACCCACGAGCATCGGTTCGGTGCCATCGACGACGGTTCGGTAAATGCCGAAACCATTGACCTGCGGATCGACCGGCTTTTGTATGTCGTAGATTACAAGTCTCATTTACACCCCTGAAGAAGTCGCGTCTTTCGTTATATCGCTAAAATGATATTCGGCCACGGTGAGCGTTGGCGCATCGGGAGTCAGCGTATCCGGAAGCTCGGTGTCCTCCACTTCGATCGCTGCGGTGTATACCGGATTGCTCTCGTGTGCGACCTGCGTTAGAACGGTCGGCGCGACTATGTCTGTTGATCTGAGGGCCATAAGCTTTTTTTGATTTCCTCTAAACGGGTAAGGTCTTTTGCTTCCTTTGCAGCGCGAATCTGATCGATGATATCCTTCGCTCTATCCTCACCGATCTCATTGAGATGACGCAACACCTTGGTTCCCTCGGCACAGAACGGACAGTCCTTCTGTATTAACCACCGCACCGCATCCAGGATTTGCGGCATGGGCACACCGAGCTTGGTTGCAGCAACGGCCACGGCCGTCGAAGCGGAGCCCTTGAAGCCTTTGACGCGCCACGGCTTCTGATAGCTAACCGTCGCGCCCTCTACCTCTTTTATCTCACCCGTTTCAGTGTTTTCTAAAATGAAGGTTCTCATACTGATTCCACCGCAACCGAAACGATACGGCCAAGGGAGTCCGTCACCGTGACTATTGCACCGGCAGCCATATTAATCGCACAAGGCGAACAGCCGGCGTCCTTCATAGGTTGAGTTCTCGCATCGCACATATTGTGATAGGAGAGGAGACCGGTACAGGCATCACCGACAAGAGCGTAGGGCTGACAGCGGAGCGCTACGTGGGTAATAGCAAACGCGATACAATCGTCCGCTGGATAGATATCGGCGCATCCTGCCGTTGCACACCCGCAGGGTTCCGTGCCGACGGCGTTGCAACCGCCAGCGGGCTGTGCGGCGATGTTTCCGGCGCAATCGAATGTCATCTGCACGCAGTCGGAGAAGCCGAGGTGTTTACAGTATCGGACGGCCCATTGATACGCGTTGCCGGCCACGCCCGAACCTGGGTTAGCGTTGGCACAAAGCGTGTACGTGGTTTGGTTAACCTGCGTCAAAACGCCATTGGTTGTTTCAACCTCGTAAGGGGGAAGACCACCCGTGATCATTATCGTGGTACATTCACTAAAATAACAGTTGATGTCTCCACCGGACGCAATGATGAGCGGCAGGGTTGGACTTTCGCCACCCGAGCCTCCGGGTAAGCGTGGGGGTACAAGCGTCGGCTCGTCGGGTGTGAGGAGATCTCCCCCTCCTACCACGACGGAACATTCGACAGGGTTGCCCTCGTGACCTACCTGGATGAGGCGCTGAGGTCGAACCGCTTGTAAATTCGGTGGTTCGATCGTCGGCACTAGAGCGCTCCTTCAATCTCTCCTACAAAATCATCACCCTGCGTCGAGGGGTCAACAAAGCGAATCTGCGTAACGGCTGCTGTGTAGGTTCCTGCTGTGATAGTGTCACCGTCAGTTTTGCCGGTTTGGTTCATGATCTGTGGGTCTGGCTCGGGAACGAGGTCGATACCCCATTGGTAAAGCACCGTGCCATTATCCTTAAGCATAACCGCATCGTCCGCAATGAAGGCCCATATGTAAGCGTCATTGAGATCACGGAAGGATTGTATCGAGGTTTCGATCTCCCGGTCGTCGAGGGCTTCGTCGGTCGAAATAGCTACCATGTCGCGATAGACGGTACGGCCGGCAATCTGATAGCGAAAGCCGTTGACCTTCGCTAGATAACGGAGAATGAGATCGGTTATGGTAGTGTCGCCGAGGTCACTCTTCCCCATCCGCATATTAGCGGTGCCCGGGACGCGCGCAATGTCGGCATTTTCGCTGAAGATCGCCTCGCTATCCTGGAGGTCGGACGAGTCTTGTCGAAGGTTAACGCCGGTTAAACTATTTACTTCTTTTTTAAGCACGGCCTCTCCTCACTGTTGGATAGGTTGAAGGAAGACGAACACGGGGTGGCGTGGTCGCCCGCACCTCGTTGACCTGACCCCTTGCCAGGGCAGAATCCACGAAGGAGGGGGTTGCGAGCGAGGCAAGAAAATCCACGCCAAGCTGGAAGAGCAGCATCCAGTGCTGCGCTAAGTCTGGTCGGTAGCCTTCCCCCGGTTTCGAGAGAGACTTACCGATGATGAAATATTTTAGAAATTTGTGGAGTTGAGCAGGAATGAGTTCCGGAATGTCATCCTCGTCGAGGCTGCGCACTGGAACCGTGTGCTCGTAAATCGAGATCGACGAATCGCTCGAATGGAAGTCACGGGCTATGCCGTAGTTTTGTCGGCCGCTATCGTAGGCCATAGGGACGTACTGGCGGTCCTCACTTTCCATGCCGCGGCCTGCGCCGACACCGAGGAAGAGGGCGTCACTGCCGGTGTATTCTATTTCCCACCAATGGGTGAAAACGTAGGCGTCGTCGGCGTCCTCGTCGGTTGAGAAATCTTCTTCCCAGGAGAAGACGTAGAGGTAGTCGTCGGTTTCATCGAGAGTAGTAAATCTATAACCGAGTCCACGAATCGAAAGATTGTCTTCTCCAGAGCTGTAGGCGTAATCCCAACGATCGGTGACGCTAGAAACCGTATAGGTTCGCGCCGCAGTTGCATCGGAAGAAAAGTGACGCGGTAGGCCCTCATGGTACTCCTGGAGGAAGTACGCTTGCGTGTACGTGGTTTCGACCTCGAAGATCTCAAAGGAAAGCTCACGGCCGTTACCGCCGATGTAAATGATCGGTTCGCCGCTTTCGACCCACCATCGCTGGTCGCGCAGATCGAGTTCGGTGACGGCGCGCGAGCCCAGTTTCTTGTCGCCCCAAAAGGCGTATCGGGGTCTTTCGTGAGTTTTGGCGAGCACGAAGCGGAAATGATTATCGACGTTATTTTCGCAGTAGGATCGTTCCCAATCGTGCGTGGTGCAATCATAAGAGTTTTGCGGGGTGTTGGCACCTGAGAGCATTTCGGCTTCCCAGAGGTAGGTGCTCTGGAAAGCGAGGCTCTGCGCTGCGTGGGTGAAGTGTGCGAAGTTGCCGTTGACCGCTTGGTCCTCCCATTCCTGGGTTCCTGCGCCCGTATCACGAGCGGGTACGTCGAGTTGGTACACCCGAACGGTCGGAAGTGCTTCGGCTATGAATTGACGGTAGCCATCATTTGCGAGACGAAGAAGTTCGTCGCGGGACCACACGCTCTCAGAAGCGTCATGGAGGTAGGATTGCGCGCCGTCGAGAATCGCTTCGACGCGCATTTTAGTACTCGGTAGGCTGCTTCCCTGTCATTTGACCACGTAGCGACGAGGTCGGCTGTGGACCAGGCATTGGACGACCCATCTCGCTCGACTTGAATGCCTTCTGTGGTTGCTGTTGCATGCCGAGCATCTGAAGGAGATACTCGACGATTGGGGAGATCCCTTGCGCTGCGCCCATACCCGGAGCGATACCGGGTTGCGAGCCGATGATGTTAGCTGCGTGTTGATTGACATTTTGCATTGGGTCCATTGTTTACCTCTGTGCGTATTCCGACCGGTTATCAGGCCCGGTGCGGTTAAAAGTTCTATGGATTATTTTACCGATGTTAGAGCGCCCGTCGGCGAACATGCCGTGCCTCTTGAGTTCCTGGAAGAAGTTACCGGCCGAGATTGCGTTCCACTTCTTGAGTTCGCCAAGATAGGCCGCAAGAATAACGATCGCGTCGTGGGAGGCTGTCATCAGCTCCGGGAAGTCGTCGTCGTCGTTGAGTTCGCGAGGCCAAGCGAGATAATCGATCTTAAGGACGCCTGAGCCCGCGATGGGTCGAGGGAAGAGACCGATGATGTCCCACGAGACGGTGAACCAAAACTGTGGGTCTGGACCCGTGACCGTGGTCCATTTCTGATGGAAGGACGAGAGATTGTCGATCGAGGTTGCTTGGAGGCGGTATGTGTTCGCTGAGTTCCACACGCGGACGGGCATCATGCAGTCGGGAGCGAACGACGTGAGATAGATGAACTGACCCCCTGGCCGGATCGGTACGGTGACCGTGCGATGGATCGACTTCGTTTCGCCGACGAGAAGTTCTTGGGCCTCAGCGATAAGATCGTCGAGCTGGGCGTCGGTGTAGAAGACGCCGGTGTCGCTCTTGTCTTCGAGCTTATCACGTATGCGGGATTTGATTTCACTTCTCTTCATCTCGTAACCATCTCTTGTTCGACGCGAACCAGTTTACAGTCCTTTCGAGACTTTCATCAAAGTTAACAGGAGGCTTCCAACCCAGTGTAGCGAGCTTGTCACCGCTGAGAGCGTAGCGTAGATCATGGCCAGGCCGTGAGCTATGGAAATCGACCCGACGAGCATGAGGACTAATACCGAGGATAGCTCCGATATGGAAAGCGAGCCCCTCGTTGTCATACTCGACTTCCCCTGTAATGTTGTATTTTTCACGTGGCGACTCAACTTTCTTGAGCATGAAGAGTACAGCGGCCGAAACGTTGCGCGCGTGGATATAGAAACGTGAACCAGGCTTTCCGTCGGGGGAGCTATGAATCAGGATCTCCTCACCTGCTAGAATCTTACGAATGACGAGGGGAATGAACTTCTCAGGGTGCTGGCGTTCCCCGAAGATGTTCATGCAGTGCGTTACTAGAACCGGGAGGCCATAAGTGTTAGCCCATGCGAGAACGAGGTCCTCACCTGCCGCTTTCGTGGCGCTGTACGGATTCGTCGGATTGAAGCGGTCCCACTCGTGATAGCGGTGCGCGAGGCGTAAGTTATCGGGTGTATGATCTCCTTCGAGCCACTTCTCAACGTTATACGGTTTGGCGGGGCCGAAAACCTCGTCAGTCGAGAAGTAAACAAACTTCTTAAGACGATCCTGGCTGCGTGCGTATTCGAGCAACCGAAACGTTCCAATAATGTTCGTCTCCACAAACGGCGCTGGATTTTTGATGGAGTTATCGACGTGCGTTTCAGCCGCGGCGTGGATGATATAATCGAAGGAGCCCAACTCTCGTCGGAGACCGAGGTCGATGGGTGATACCACGTTGTGGACGTAACGTTCGATGCGGCGGTTATCGTATACTCCGATGTCGCGGAGTCGGTCGAACCCGAAGCTGGCGTAATTAAGTGAGTCGAGTACAACGATACTCCAATCGGTGTTCTTAAGGACGTGCTCGACGAAATGATGACCGAAGAAGCCGGCGCCGCCCGTTATGAGGATGCGATTAGACAATTACGTCAAGGTGGTTGATGGATGTACCGTCTTCGTTCTCGCCGGGATTCGAGTGAGGAAGCTCGACCAGTTTGATCTGAACGCGCTCGGTTGCGCCAACGAAACCACGGTTGAACAGATCCATAAAAGCCTCGGCGAGAGGATTGGAGATCTGAAGGTCCATCGACTCAGCGCCAACCGGTGGGGAGTCGGTCGTTACGCTCACGAAGCCGTTGGCCAGTTCTAGAACCGACTCATCGACGCCATTGAGGCGGACGATCTTACGACGAACAGGGATATGCAATATCATGATTTCTCCTTTTACTGACGGACGAAAAATAGACGAAGATGGGGCGGTAGTGAACCACCGGGAATATAGACTGCGGATGCGAGATCGAAACCCTTGATCTGATTATCGGCCAGCGCCGTGTTGATGCGTTGATCGAATGTTGGTAGATCCTGCTGAGGTTCGATTGGAATGGAAATCGAAAATGAACGGTTCTGCTGTTGGGGCATACGGACTCCTATTTGTAGAGGGCGCAGTC
>Ga0105092_10001049_pt1 | contig 14735 bp, 9 predicted proteins | sample PPLLak2March2015_FD_87021 | JGI IMG/M metagenome (GOLD analysis project Ga0105092, IMG submission 87021) | Freshwater sediment microbial communities from Prairie Pothole Lake near Jamestown, North Dakota, USA - PPLs Lake P7 Core (1) Depth... | ecosystem: Environmental > Aquatic > Freshwater >... | reverse complement strand
TGGGGCGCCTTACTTTCCACCCCGGTTTTACTATAAACATCCGCCCCCTACGGGGGCAGAGCCCCTTATTTGAGCGCTTATGCCCCTTCGGGGTGGAACCGGCAAAGTTCGTGTAAGGAGCAGTCCCTCTGCCGCCGCACTCCAACAAAACTAAGCCGTCCGCTTGTTCATTAGTCCTATTCCTTCCTCGTACACCCGCGCGGGTGTTGCCTCATCAAAGGTCAGAACCCGAACGGCGTGCCCGAGCGGGCGCCAGACCGTTGGGTCAGTTGGGCCAAACAAGCAGACCAGTGGCGCACCGACTGCAGCCGCCAGGTGGCTGATCCCACTGTCATTGCCTACCACAAGCTGGCTGCAGGCAATAGCGCCGGCTACCTGCACCAGGGTTGCGTCCTTCAGTACCGGCACGTCGCCCTGATCCAGGTGATTCAGCACCTCGCTGACGGCCGCACCGTCAGCTTCGCCCTGCAGCACGACTGCCTGATGCCCTGATCGACCGAAAAGCCGGATCGTTTCGGCAAACAATCGAGCAGGCCAGTTCTTGTTCCGGCCGCCGCTTCCGGGATGAGCGATTATCGGCAGCCGCGCCTGCCGGCCAAGAAGCTGCTGCAGCACCCGTTGACCTTCCGCCCGGTCTTGGTCGGTGATATCGACGCTCGGAATAGCGTTCGCAACCTCGATCCCAGCTTCCCTGAGAGATTCCAAGAAGTGAATAGCAGCGTGTTTGTCTCGAGCCTGTGGAGGCGGAACGAACAATGTTCGAGGAACGAGCGATCGAAGCTTCCTGCCGAAATCCGATTCCGGAACACCAAGGAAACTCACAACCAGCTCAAACGAGGAAACGTGTACTGCCGCCGGATCAGAAGCATCCAGCGGGGTATTGGCAAACAGTCGCGCGAAGCGGCGGTCGTCTATGGAAGTAACCCGGCTGACCTCGGAGCGGGCTAGGGTCGCGATTGCCGGGCGACCCAGAATCTCGACTTCGGCATGCGGCCAGTTGGTTCCCAACGCCCGGATCACCGGGAGGCTGAGAATGAAATCACCCAGTCCGCCCGTCCTGATAACCAGGATTCGCTTGGGTGTCGTCATACTATTCGAGCAAAGGCAAAACGCTGGTCCGGTCGTGTTGCTAACGTGGTAAACTCAGAAGTTTAACACGGGGCACCAGATGGCTTTCGAGAAACTGAAGGAAGCGTTTCAGGGCCAGATCTTCACGGATGAGGAGACTCTGGCGGAGGTCCAGACGGATTTTGGAGGCCTGGTCGCCAGCTTGCCGGCAGCGGTGGCCGTCCCCTCCTCCATCAAAGACGTCTGCACGTTGATCAAGACCGCCGCAGCTGAAGGGTGGGCAGTCACCACCCGCGGCATGTCTCACTCTCAAAGCGGGCAGTCGCTGAGCCACGGAGGAATCCTACTCGACATGGGTCCGCTCAATCGTATCGAGCGGGTCGGGCGGCATTCCGCCTGGGTGCAAGCCGGTGTTCTCTGGAGCGATCTCGTCAGGCAGTCGCTCGAAGAGAACCTGGTCCCACCCGTGTTTCCCAGCTACCTCGACATCACGGTCGGCGGGACCATCTCGGTCGGCGGGCTCGGTTCGTCAAGCTTCAAGCGCGGGCACGTCGCGCAGCACGTGGAAGAGCTCGAAGTGATAACAGGCGAGGGGCATACGGTCCGCTGCTCGCCCGATGAAAACGCGGCTCTTTTCAACTGCACCAGGGCGGGATTGGGGCAATTCTCGATCGTCACCCGGGCAAAAGTGCACCTGCGGGTCTGCGCTCCCCAAGTGCGGACCTTCTATCTCCTCTACGACAACCTTCCGGCGCTGATGCGCGACTGCGAGTTGCTGATGATCGAAGAGCGATTCGATTACCTGGAAGCTTTCGCAGTCCCGTGTCCGCTCGGCTTCAAGAGTATGGGGGAGACGAAAATTCAGTTTGCCGAGTGGTTCTACCTGCTGCAATTGTCGGTCGAGCACGGGCACACGCCCCCGCATGACGATCGTTTGCTCGACGGGCTCCGCTATTATCGAAAGACTCACGTGGAAGACGCGGCGGTTCTCGGGTTTGCCACGCGTCACGAGCCGTTGTACTCCTTCTGGCGGGAAACGGGAATGTGGTCGTTGACCCACCCGTGGATCGAAACGGTTCTTCCCTGGAGGAGCGCGGCGCCTTTCATTCAAGGTGTGCTCCGCAGTCTCCCTCCGAACCTCCTCATGGGCGGACAAGTGGTCCTGGCGCCTCTGCCGCAGCCGAATCCGGCGCTGCCGCTGCTCATGCTGCCCGAGGGCGAGCGGGTGGTTCATTTCGGGCTCCTGCCGGCCGTGCCTCGTCAGCTTCTTGCCTTGGTCCTCCCCATGTTGATGAAAGCGAGCGAGCTCAGCATCGAGATGGGCGGCAAACGGTACCTGTCGGGCTGGATCAATTTCGATCAAAAGCAATGGAAAGACCACTTTGGGGAACGATGGGACCGCCTGGTCCAGTGGAAGAGGTTCTACGATCCCAAGGGAATCCTGAATCCAGGGTTCATAAAAATTGACGGTTGACGAAAAGCAGGAGTCAGGAGTCAGAAGCCAGGAGTCAGAATAAAATCAGGATCAGCGGTGACTGTTCTGCTTTCATTCTGGCTCCTGACTTCTGACTCCTGACTCCTGCTTTTCGTCAACTCGTTTAAATCAACACTTAGCGATGCTTTTTCGGCTCGAATCAGTAGGACGAGAATTTGGTGGAGATTGGCTGTTTCGCGACCTTTCCGTACAGTGCAACCCGGGTGACCGGATTGGCCTGATTGGACGGAATGGGACCGGGAAGACAACGCTTGTGGAGCTGATTCAAGGGCGGCAATCCCCGGACGCCGGCCGAGTTTACTGCGCTTCCGGATTGGCCATCTCCCGCGTCGCCCAGATTGCGGAGTTCTGCGGCGATCTCACTGTACGCCAAGAGGCCCTTCGTGTCTTCGAACACCTGCATTCCATGGAAGTGCGCATGCACGAACTGGAAGCGGAAATGGCGAAGATCTTGGGACACCTCCCGGAGAGTCTGGCAGCCGAGTACGAGTCTCTGAGACACCGCTACCGCCTGCAGGGCGGGTACGACCATGGCGCGCGAACTGAGGCCGTACTCCTCGGGCTTGGTTTTGACAAGGAAACCCTGGACATGCCGACCAGCCGCCTCAGCGGCGGGCAACAGAGCCGGCTTCTGCTCTCCGAGGCGCTCCTGCGCGGCGCCGACCTTCTGCTCCTTGACGAGCCGACGAATCACCTGGATATCCAGGGCATCATCTGGTTGACCGAGTATCTTCGCCAGGTCAAGACCTCGTTTCTTGTAATCAGTCACGACCGGCTTTTCCTCGACCGGGTTACCGAGAGAACCTGGGAGCTCGAGGCAGGCCGGCTATTTGATTATCCGGCGAACTTCACCCGATCTAGGGCGCTCAAACAGGAGCGGATCGAATTCGAGCTCAAGCAGTACGAGAAACAGCAGGAATGGAAGGCGAAGACGCAAGAATACATCCGTCGAAACATGGCCGGGCAGAAGACCAAGCAAGCCCAGTCGCGCTTGAAACAGCTGGAACGGACGGATTGGCTGGAGCGCCCGCGTCACGATGACCGGGAGATCAAGCTGAAGATCGCCGAGGCAGGGCGGGGCAGTTCCGACAGCCTGCTCATTCGGGACGGAATCATCGGCTATGAGCCGGGACGGCCGCTGATAGAGGAGGTCAATCTGACCGTCCGGAGGGGCGAACGGGTCGCCTTTGTAGGCGGCAACGGAACGGGCAAAACCACGCTGCTGAAGAGCCTCATGGGGGAAATCCGACTGCTGCGTGGACGACTCGAGTGGGGGGTGAACAATTACCCTGCCTATTTCGCCCAGTCACAAGCCGTGGGAGACCCGAACGCGACCGTCTATGACCGGCTGCGGGAACTGGATTCCGCGTGCACCGACCTCGAGATTCGGAGCCTGGCCGCAAGGTTCCTGTTTCAGGAGGACGACGTCTTCAAAAAAGTCTCTCAGTTGAGCGGGGGCGAGCAGAGCCGGCTGGCTCTGGCCCGCTTATTTTTCCATCCATCGAATGTCCTGCTCCTGGACGAACCGACGAATCACCTCGACATTCAGAGCCGTGAGGCACTGGAAGAAGCGCTGAGCACGTACGAGGGAACGTTAATCGTGATTTCGCACGACCTGTACTTTCTACGCAAGGTCGTCGAACGCTTCCTTCTGATTCGGGATCGGCGCCTGGTGCCTGCGGACAGCGTCGAGGAGCTCCAGAGGTTGATTGAAGAGCGGGAGCCGCCGCTACCCGCGGAGGCCGCGGAGGAGGTGGAGCCGAGCCTGCCCCAAGCTGTCTCCGCTTCGAAACCCGCTACCGGTCTTTCTAAGAACGAGCGGCTGCGACGCGAGCGCCGGGTGCACGAAATCGAAACGCAAATTGCCGAGCTCGAATCCGCCCAGCAGAATGTCGTCGACCAGTTACAGCAGGGTTACGACGACTTCACCCGACTGCATGATCTCTCCGAGCAGCACGAGAGACTCCAAACCGACCTCGCCTCCCTCTACGAGGAGTGGGAGAAGCTGATGGCCGAGCTGGGGCCGGAGGGCTAGGGGCAAAGGGGCGAAGGGGCGCGGAGGGCGCGGCCAAGTGCCGGCGGCGCCCCTCCGCGCCCCTGCTCATTCCGGCCATTTCCCGGTAATCTGGGAAGAGGATCATTGAGGAGGTACAAATAATGATCACAAAAGAAGGCAATGCTTTACGTGCGACGACGATCGTTGGCGCCAGGGTCAAAAACTACCAGGACGAAGATGTCGGCAAGATTGAGGATTTCGTGATCGACGGCGAGACGGGAAGGCTTGGATACGCTGTCCTGTCGTTTGGCGGCGTGCTGGGAATCGGAGACAAGCTTTTCGCGGTGCCTTTTCAATCCCTCGCCTGGGATGAAGAGCGCCAGGAATTCCGCATGGAAGCCATCAAGGACCGCCTGAAAAACGCGCCCGGCTTCTCCTCCGACGCCTGGCCGAAAATGGGCGACCGCAAATGGGGATCCACGATCCACCAGTTCTACGGAGTGAAGCCCTACTGGGAATGAAGTGAACTACGTTGAAGTGCGGGTCGGGGAGAGTCCCGCCTCCTCGGCCGCCCGCGCAAACGTAACGGCATCACGAATCGCACATCCGCCGGTGTCGTTATTGAAATAGACGAATATATCCTGCTGGCGTCCCCACAATCCGGCCAGCATCCGGGCTCGCTCGGAGAGCGTCGGAGCATCGTAGCAGGGAAGCGGCCGCTGTTCCCCCTGGTGCATCCGAAGATATCCCCAGTCGCAGGTCCTCCAAGGGGGCGTCAGGAGTCGCCCGCCTCGGTCCGCGAGGCACAGTGCCGCCTGGTATCGGGTGAGCAACTCCTTTACTTCATCCACGAACCATGAGTCGTGCCGGAATTCGACCGCAATCCTGATCTTTTTGGGAAAAGCGGCCAGCGTGGTTTCCAGACGCTCGTCATTCCGCGGAAAATTGCCGGGGAGCTGCACCAGTATTACAGCTAGTTTGCCTTGAAGCCCGGAGCACCGTTCAAGCAACCGAGCGACCGGTTCCTCGGGGTCCTTGAGCTTCTTCATGTGAGTCAGGAAGCGACTGGCCTTCACGGCGAAGAGGAAATCCGCCGGAGCCTCGCTCTCCCATTTCTCGAAGACCGGTCTCTCGGGCAGGCGATAGAAGGTGGCGTTGATCTCGACGGTCCTGAACCTTTCCGAGTAGTACGTAAGTAGAGGCGCGGTGCCGGGAGGATAGAACGTCTTGGCCCAGTCCTTGTACTGCCAGCCGGATGTGCCGACATAAACGGGCATGCTGCCTCTCGCGACTCGAACGATCGCCTAGTTACCGAGCCACGGGGATAGAACGCGTTACAGAGCCACACACTCCGTGCGCGGCTCTGTAACGCGTTCTATCCCGTGGCTCGGTAAAGGAAGTCCTAAGTCGCAGCCGGCACTTCCTTTACCTTTATGAGCTGGTTGAGGGCCGGGCGTTGAATCGTCTGCACGTGGCCTGAAGACCATGTGATCTCCAGCCGGTCCAGTTGAGCGGTTGAGCCGAGCCCGATGGTTACGATCGGTTCGCAGGCAGAGAGATACGAGCGTCCGGAGGTGAACATTCGCACCCAGGTCTTCTTCCCGGCGACGGCCTTCACCACCGCCCCGTACCCGGTTCGATTGCTTGGACTGCCGATCAGCTGGACCCGAATCCACGACTGGTGCTTCGCGTTATTACGCCAGACTTTGGCCGCATGCCCGTTTTGGCTGATCACAACGTCGAGATCGCCGTCGCCGTCGAGGTCCCCGGAAGCGAGGCCGCGTCCAACCAACGGTTCTCTCAACGGACTGCCTGCCCCATCGGTCATCTGTCGGAAATTGCCACTGCTGTCGTTTCTGAAAAGGTGCGGCGGCTGAGCGTACTTCTGGAGGCGTTGGGTCTTGTTGATCTCGGGCTCAATATGCCCGTTGACGATTAGCAGGTCGAGCAAGCCATCGTCGTCGTAATCGACGAACAGGGTTCCGAAAGCAAGCGTCATGAGTGTCGGGAGTCCGATACCGGCCTGAGGTGCGTCATCGACGAAGAAGCCTGCGGCCGACCCGCGGTAGAGCGCACTCATCTCCTGGGAGAAGTTGCCGACTGCGATATCGGTAAAGCCGTCGCCATCAGCGTCCCCCACATCGATTCCCATACCGCCTCGGGTCGCGCCGGACTCACTGTAAGCCATCCCGGTCGTTACCCCGCTCTCGGTGAAGGTTCCATCCCGATTGTTCACGAACAGGAAGTTGCGGACCGTGTCATTGGCGACAGCGATATCCGGCCAACCGTCGTGATTGTGATCCATGATCGCAACGCCCAGCGTTTTGCCGTCCTCGTGCCAGATCCCCGAGGACCGGGTCACATCCTTGAATCGGCGGCCGCCCAGATTCCTGTACAGCCGGTTGCTTTCGCCGTGGTACGCCTCGGGCGTGCAGTATACCCGGTGGATTCCATCAGGGCTGCAGGTAATGTCTGTCTCCCGCGTCCACTCCACGTAGCGCCCGACAAAGAGGTCCAGGTGGCCGTCGCGGTCGTAGTCGATAAAAGCGGCGCTAGACCCGAAGCCCGCGTCATTCATTCCGGCACGCTCGCTCACGTCCTCGAAAGTGCCGTTGCCCAGGTTGTGATAGAGCCGATCGCCGTCCACCCCGCTGATGAAAAGGTCGGTGAAACCGTCGTTGTCGTAGTCTCCGACCGCCGTGCCCATCCCGAACATCGGTTGGTTCAGCCTGGCCTGTGCGGTCACGTCCTGGAACTTCCAATTTCCGAGGTTTCGGTACAGCGCCGCCGTCGGGGCTCCTGGAACGTCCCGGGGAGGCTTCAGCCTGGAGCCGTTTACGAGGTAGATATCGAGCAGCCCGTCGTTGTCATAGTCGAAAAGCGCCAATCCGGCGCCCATCGTCTCCGGCAGATATTTGCGCGGCGTAGCGTCGTTGAAATGCTTGAAGCTCACGCCCGCGTACGTGGTCATGTCCGTGAAGAGGAAACCGTCCGTCGGCATCGGAGTTGGAGCAGTTGAACGCTGGCCGACTTGTGCCTTGGGCGAGGGCGCCCCGGGTTGCGGCGTTTGTTGCCCTCCGTTTGCGTGTCCCGGCTTGGTGCTCTGGGTCTCGACCGAAGGCTTAGCCGGCTTTTGAGGCTCCGTTTTGCTTTGGCAGCCAAAGAGGAAAAGGGGCAGAACCAGGACGAGCAGGCAAGATGCCTGCGGACCCAGTGCAGGCAGGATGCCTGCGCTCCCCTGGAAGATCCGCCTCATGCGCGAGCCCCCGTTCCGCTCAGTCCGTGTTTCTTTAGAAAATAGGAGAGATTGCGTTCGTCGATTCCGAGCAAACGCGCCGCCTCACGGCGTACGCCGTTGGATTGCGTGAGTGCGGCCTTGAGGATCCGGCACTCCTCCGCCGCAAGCGCGCTGCGGAGGTTCAAGTCCTCGGGCGTTCGCGTTGAGGCGGAACGGCCCTCCTGCTGAAACCCGAAAGGCAGGCTGGTGGGCATCAGCTGAGGACCGCTTTCAAGAAGGACCGCCCGCTCAATGACGTTGCGCAGCTCGCGAATGTTGCCAGGCCAGTAATAGCCCTCCAGGATTTTCATTGTCTCCGGATGGAAGGAATGCACAGGTCGTGCCAGTCTCGCCCGGAATTCCTCGAGGAAACTCTCGGCCAGGACCGGGATATCGTCCCTCCGTTCACGCAACGGGGGAATGTGGATGGTCATAACGTTTATGCGATAGAAGAGGTCCTGACGAAAGCGCCCGGCATCTACCTCGGCCTGCAGATCGACATTGCACGCGGCGACCAGCCGGACATCGACGGACGTTGGATTGCTGTCACCGACCCGTTCGAAGACCCCATCCTCCAAAACGCGGAGCACCTTGGCCTGCGCCGCAGCCGGCATTGACGTGATCTCGTCCATAAACAACGTGCCCTGGTGCGCCACGCGGAAGCGTCCTTCGCGATCGGCAGTCGCGCCGGTGAAAGACCCGCGCCGATGTCCGAAAAACTCGCTTTCGAAGAGATCGATCGGTATGGCCGCGCAATTCACCCGAACAAACGGCTTTTTGCTCCGGCGGCTGCACTGGTGAACCAGACGCGACACTTCGCCTTTGCCTGTCCCCGACTCTCCGAGAAGAAGCACCGTGGTGTCTGCCGGAGCCGCCGCCTCGACCAGCCTCAGCACCTGCTTCCAGCCGGCGCTGACCCCAACCGGTCCGGACGGACCGAGTTTCCGCGCCTCGTTTGAACGGAAGTATTCGAGCTCCCGTTTCATCGTCGTCTGGTTCATCGCCCGGTCAATGACCAGGTCCAGTTCTTCGGGAGTCGATGGCTTAAGCAGGTAATCGAAGGCTCCGGCTTTCATGCATTCGACAGCTGACGGAACAGTCCCGTGGCCCGTCAGCACAATCACCGGGATCGTCGATTCGGTTTCCGCCAGAGAGCGCAGGAAAGCGAGACCGTCCTGGCCCGGCATGCGAAGATCGGTGACGACGACATCGACGCCTTGAAGCGCCCCGGAAGCGATGATCTGGTCGGCGCCAGGGGCAGTGCGGACCATGTAACCTTTGCGTCTCATGACCGTCGCAAGCGAGTCCCTCACATAGGTCTCATCGTCGACGATCAAGACCGTGCCTTTGGTGTTCGTCCGTGTGCTCATGTGCGCCTTTCAAAGTGACAAGGTGGCAACTGAAGGAGCATTGCGACCCCGTAAGGGCCTTTGCCCCCATAGGGGGCAAAGGCCCTTATTTGTGCGCTTATGCCCCTTCGGGTCGAAATACTTTTTGCCCTTCACTTCATCAACTCCTTCTCCTTAATCGCCCCCGGCTCTGCCTCCGCGCTGGCCTCCGGTTCACTGATCGGGATCTCCACCGTAAACACCGCACCGCGGCCATCCGCGCGGTTCGCGGCCGTCACCTGCCCGGCATGATCGCTCACAATGGAATGGCAAAGGGAAAGCCCGAGCCCCGTCGATCCGCGCGTCGAGAAGAAGGGTTCAAAAATCCGCGGCAGCGCCTCTTCCGGAATTCCCGGACCCCGGTCGCTCACTCTCAGCCGCGCTTTGGCCTCGACCCGGTCCAGCACCACGTCAACCTGGCCTCCCTGGTCCTGATACTCACAGGCGTTGAGGATGAGGTTCAAGACAACCTGTCCGAGCGTGATCGGGTTTCCAAGAATGATCAGGTCGTCGTCCGGGACGCGCAGCTCCATGCGGACGTGCCGAAAAGCCGGGTTCGACCTCACGAAATCGAACGTCTCTTTGGCCACCGCGTTCACGCTTACCGCCCTTTTCGGGCTTCTGCCCGGGTCCGAAAGCGCAAGAACCTGGCGCGTGATGCCGGCCGCCCGGTTAAGCCCTTCCCTGACGCCCGCCGTCAAATCCAAGCAGCCCTCGGTCCGTCCGTCCCTCAGATCTTCCTCCAGGAGGCTCAGGTAGTTGCCGATTCCCTCCAGCGGGTTGTTGATCTCGTGGGCCAGCCCGGCTGCGAGTCGACCGACGCTTGCCAGCCGTTCCGTGTGGAGCATCTGGCGCTCCAGCTCGCGGACCCTGGCCTGATGCCGATTCTCCGCCTCCAGCAAAGCCGACCGTCGAACCTGCCGGAAAGCAAGGGCGCCCAGCACGAGCGTCAGACTTATGACCAGCAGATTCAGGATGATCGTCGCCCGGTAGTGGGCGGCCAGATTCGCAACCGATGAGATAAGCCGGCTCTGATTTTCGGTCCGGATCAGCGTCCACTGAATAGGCGTGGTCCAGTGGTCGTCGCGAACCGGCACCGAGGCAACCAGTGAGTCGGCAGAGCGTGTCTTAGCCTGAGCTCTTTGCTGTTGCACAATCTGCAGTTTCGATTCGCTGCCCGGCGCAATGACGGCGAGCAGCTCGGACACATTGAGCAGAGTCTCGAGGGTCCCATTTTCCGGTGGGCCTCCCGCCACCGGCCACTGGCTGGCCCAGACGTTGCCTCCGCTTTTCGCCGGCACGGCGAAGTCGGCCGGGGGGAGGAGCACGGGAGCGCCTTCCCGTCTTGCACCGACGATCAATGGCTTGCCGGCCCCGTCACGAAGAACCAGCCGCGAAACTTCGGGACGTGCTTGGAGAAACCGGAGGAAATTGCCCTCTACGTCCAGCCGGCCCCAGCGCTGCACCAGAGGGTTGGGGTCGGAGAGAACGGTCACCGCCGTCGACTGCGGCGCTGACTGGGACAAAAACAGGAACTCCCCCCGCAGGTTGGCAAGGAGGGCCTCGATCGATCTGGCCTGGGCGGTCGTCTGCAGTTGCAGGTCCTGAGCGGCAATCTGCTGAACGTTGCGACGCGAGACGAGGATGAACCAGACGGCCGCGCAGTTAATCGCGAGCAGTACGGCAAAAAGCACGACCGTGATCTTCAAGCCCGAAGTATCGGTTCTCAACCGCTCGCGGAGGCGATTCATAAAATCTATGAGAAGATACCACTAAGCGGGCGGCGTTGACAACTCAGGCACTTGGTTCCATCGAAGACCCGGAATGAATGGCGGAACTTATCACTTCTGTACATATACATTATGAAAAACTCCGCGGTGTAAACTCCGGCAGCGGGCGTAACATTCAAAGGAGGCGTGCTTAACTTGAGCGGAGGTCATCAGTTATCATGGTCTAAAGCACTTCGGCACGGAGTTTGCTCAACAAAAGTATCCCGCAACGAGGCGATCGTTGCGGCTCTCTGTCTTGCGGCATCCCCAGGCCAAGACGACCGATGATGGACCGATTGGCGACCAGCCTGGTCGCCCGAGGAGCGGTGTTCCTATGACTCGTTGGCTGCGGGCCGCACTGGCTCTCCTGGTTATCAATAGCGCCTATCTCTACGCCTTTGATTCGCCCACTCTTTTCTACGTCGCCAATCTCCTGCTGCACCTTGGCCTTGGAGCGTTGGTCCTGGTTGGCCTCGTGGTCTTTTTGCGGGGCTCGCTCCGGCAGATTCCCTGGTTGAGCAGAATAGCCATTGTCCTGATGATCGCGGGCGGTCTGCTCGGCGGCGCGTTGATTATCACGGGCGCTACGCGCCCTTACTACTGGCTTCTCTTAACGCACATCGTTGTCATCGGCACCGGCTTTGTGTTGTTCGTGATAGCCAGTCTTATCTCCGGGCAGAGCAGGGCGCTCCTGGCCACGGCGCTGGCTGTCGGCCTGCTCCTGCCGGTTGGTGTTCGGACCTGGTCCCGTTACTACCCGAGTCCGTCCTGGGAGATCGTAAATCCGACGGTGGTTCCCGCGCGGATGGAAGAGGAAGGTCCGGGACCCGAGAGTCCGTTCTTCCCGTCCTCGGCAAACACAGATGTGAACCATACGATCCCGTCGGCGTTTTTCATGAAGCCCGAATCGTGTGCCACCAAGGGCTGTCACCCCGACATCTACAAGCAATGGTCATCGAGCGCTCATCACTTCTCCTCTTTCAACAATCAGTGGTACCGGAAATCGATTGAATACATGCAGGAGGTCGTGGGGACCAAGCCGTCGAAGTGGTGCGCCGGCTGCCACGACCATGCTGTGTTTTTTAACGGGATGATGGATCAGCCGATCAAGGATCAGATCGAGAAACCGGAAGCACAGGCCGGCCTGACGTGCACGTCCTGCCACTCGATCGTGTCGGTCGGCAGCACGATGGGGAACGGGCATTTCGTGATCGAATACCCGCCGCTCCATGATCTGGCAACAAGCGAGAACCCGCTGATCAAGGGCGTCCATGATTTTGTTGTCCGGCTAGACCCTGGCCCGCATCGCACCACGTTCTTGAAGCCGTTTTTCCGCGGCCAGACTCCTGAGTATTGCTCGAGCTGTCACAAGGTGCACCTCGACGTGCCTGTTAACAGTTATCGCTGGACTCGTGGTTTTAACGATTACGATGCCTGGCAGAACAGCGGCATTTCGGGGCATTCAGCGCGGTCGTTCTACTATCCCAAGCAATCGAAAAAATGTGCCGATTGTCATATGCCGCTCGTCGCTTCGAACGACGCAGGCAACATCGGCGGATTTGTTCACAGTCACCGGTTCCCAGCCGCCAACACCGCTCTTCCCTTCGTGAACAATGACCACGAACAGCTCGAGACAGTCACGAAATTTCTGAAAGACGACCAGGTGGGAGTAGACATTTTCGCGGTTAGCGAAGCGACCGAAGACTCCGGTGAAGAATCGGGCCGGCGCGCGCCGGGCAATGCTGACGAGCCGCGGATTTCCAGTACTTTTGCGGAAGGCGACCAGCTGGGCTTCGCGGTCGGTGTAGGCGCCGGCTATACGGAGGCAGCGAAGATCCTGGCGCCTGTGAACCGGGTAAACCCGGCCGTGCGGCCGGGCGACAACGTCCGGGTGGATGTTGTGGTTCGGACGAAGAATGTGGGCCATTTCTTCCCGGGAGGGACAGTCGACGGATTCGATGTGTGGGTAGAGCTGCAGGCGGTCGACGAGAAAGGGAAAGCGATCTTCTGGAGCGGCTACGTGCCCGAGGATGAAGCGGGCCGCAAGGGGCCTGTCGAACCGTCGGCGCATTTCTACCGTTCCTTCCTGCTCGATCATAACGGCAACCACATCAACAAACGAAACGCCTGGATGGCGCGCTCGGTCCTTTATGTCCGGTTGATCCCTCCCGGCGCTGCCGACACCATTCACTATCGGCTCAAGATCCCGAAGGATGCGAGCGGGAAAATCACGCTGACAGCCAAGGTCAACTACCGGAAGTTTGCGTGGTGGAACACGCAATGGGCCTATGCCGGCGTTCGCGACCCGAACCAGGTTGCGACCTCCATTGCACCCGGGTATGACGACGGCAAGTGGGTGTTTACCGGCGACCTTTCGAAGGTTTCCGGGAAGCTCAAGGAGATTCCCGATCTCCCGATCGTGGTGATGGCGGAAAGCACCGCTCAGCTGAACGTGGTTCCAGCGGGCACAGACGTCTCCAATCAGAAAGCAGTCCTGGATCCCAAGGACCTGATCCGCTGGAATGACTACGGGATCGGTCTGCTGTTGCAGGGGGACTTCAAGGCGGCCGAGGAGATTTTCAAGCGAGTCGTCGAGATCAACCCGAAGTACGTGGACGGCTACGTGAACATCGGTCGGGTGCGCGTCCAGGAAGGACGCACCCAGGAAGCCCAGGAAGTGCTCTTCCAGGCACTCAAGCTCGATCCGGAGCTGGCCAAGACCCATTTCTTCCTGGGAGTCACGTACAAGACCCAAGGCGACTACGAGAAGGCGCTCGAGCACCTGCGAAAAGCCGAGTCGAAGTATCCCGAAGATCGTGTCCTGCTTAACCAGATCGGACGGATCCTGTTTTTGAAGCGCCAGTTCAAGGAGGCAGTAGAGGTGTTGAACCGCGTCCTGTTGGTCGATCCGGAAGACCTGCAGGCCCATTACAACCTGATGTTGGCCTACAGGGGCGTGGGTAACCAGGCCATGGCGGAGCACGAGCAGAAGCTCTACTTGCGCTTCAAAGCGGATGAGGCTTCGCAGGCGATCACGGGCCCTCATCGACTGGCACACCCGGAGAACAACAATGAGCGCCAGGCGATCCACGAGCACCCGGGAGTGACGTTGGAAACGCTGGCCGATATCTCGCGACAGTATACGAAAGTCGGCGTAAAGGGCCGAATGGCGGCCGTCCCGAAAAGCAGAAGTCAGGAGTCAGGAGTCAGAAGTCAGAATAGGAAGGTTGAAGGGACTTCATTTTGACTCCTGATTTCTGACTCCTGATTTCTTGTTTAAGAACTATATGAAGCGATTTTTCTCAATTTGCATTCTGACAGGTTTCTTTGTACCTGTGACAGCGCAGGTGCGTTTCACCGATATTACGCGCCAGGCCGGCATTGACTTCGTCCACAACAACGGAGCCTACGGGAAGAAGTATCTGCCGGAGACGATGGGCGCCGGCTGTGCTTTCCTCGACTACAACAATGACGGCTGGCTGGACATCTTCCTGGTGAACGGCAGTGACTGGCCGGAGCGGAAGAAGAAGGCGAGCTATCCGAGTCTGTACCGGAACAACAGGAACGGCACATTCACCGACGTCACCAGGTCGGCGGGCCTCGCCGTCGAAATGTACGGGATGGGATGTGCGGTCGCCGACTACGACAATGACGGCGACGACGATATCTATCTGACCGTGTTGGGACCGGATCGGCTGTTTCAGAACCAGGGCGCCGGCGTCTTCAAAGACGTGACCCGCGC
>Ga0105092_10001048_pt1 | contig 14735 bp, 12 predicted proteins | sample PPLLak2March2015_FD_87021 | JGI IMG/M metagenome (GOLD analysis project Ga0105092, IMG submission 87021) | Freshwater sediment microbial communities from Prairie Pothole Lake near Jamestown, North Dakota, USA - PPLs Lake P7 Core (1) Depth... | ecosystem: Environmental > Aquatic > Freshwater >... | reverse complement strand
TTTTCCTGCCTTGGCGCTGATCCGCCACCTTTGAAAGCAGGGTTTGCAAAGGCGGTGATTACTCCCGACCAACCTGTCCGATTGGCGGGGTACGCCAACCGAACGGACCTGTCCGCGGGGGTCCACGACGATCTCACCGCCCGGGTGCTCGTCCTTGAGCTGAACGGCTCTCGCCTGGCCCTTGTCTCGGTCGACCTGATCGGGTTCTACGGCGACACTGCAGAGCCGCTTAGAAAGGCGATCCTGGAGCGAACAGGTTTGAAGCCGGCTGAGTTGCTGCTCGCAGCGATCCACACGCATTCGGGACCCGGGTTGGGACTCGATCCGCAGAAATCCCACCCCAACAACGTCCAGTACACCGAACAGTTGAGAGGAAAGCTGGCGGAACTGGTGGCGAAGGGCCTCCAGGCGCTTCAGCCGGCATCTGTTTCTGTCGGTACCGGATCCGCCCCCGTCGGCTCGAATCGGCGCGAGCTCCGGATCGACTCCAAGGGAGAGAGCGCCATTGTACTGGGCCGCAATCCATACGGACCGACTGACAAAGAAGTCCAGGTCCTGAAAATAAGCAAGCCGGACGGATCACCTCTTGGTGTGGTGTTTGACTATGCAACTCATGCAACCTCTCTTGGCCCGGGTAACCTCACGATCAGCGGGGATGTGTTAGGGCTAGCCGAACAGATGATCGAGAAGGTGACCGACTCCGGTGGCATCGCCCTGGCATTCGCCGGTGCTTCGGGGAACATCGATCCCTGGTTCCGCATTGTGCCCGGCTTTAACACGGAACCCGGGTGGACACCCGAACCGGTGCTCCTCGGAAACCTGCTTGGGCAGGAGGTCGTGCATGTGTATCGGAAGGCGACCGAGGTGAAGACTCTGGATGTCGTTCGGACGTCGTCGCGGGTAATCAAGCTGCCCGCAAAAGCCGCTGCCAACGCTCCGGCCGCTTCGAACGGGGCCGTTCTCGACTCGATTCCTTACGTCATCTCGGCAGCCAAGGTGGGCGACATCGGAATCATCGGGCTGGGAGGCGAGGTTTGTACGGAAATCGGACTCGCCATCAAGGCGGGATCGCCAGCACGACACACTCTGGTGATTACTCATTGCAACGGCGCTGCAGGATACCTTGTACCTAAACACCTGTACGTCGAGGGAGGCTATGAAGTACGCACCACGCCCTTTGCGCCCGAGGCAGCCGATATGGTCGTGCGCGAGTCCCTGAGCGCGCTCCACTACCTGTGGTGATTGCCCTCGCACTGTGCGCGGCTTTGAAGGAGGCGGTGCTGCATCCGGCTCCGAGGAACCTGCTCACTACGATAGCCACCGGTCGAGGTTCGCGCGGACGAATTCGTCATCGTTCAGGTGTGGATAAGCGGCGTACACCCGGTCGATTTCTTCCTGCTGTCCTGGCGAGAGGCGCTCCTCCGGGTTGAGACACCACGTTCCTTCCATCAATCCCTGCCGCCTGAGCACTTCGTGAATCCCGGGAATACACCCGGCAAATTTGTTTGCAGGATCAAAGAGAGCCGCGTTCGCGTCCGTGACCTGAACCGCCAGCGACAGGAGTCTTGACGGCACAGTCTCCCCATTGCCAATCGCCCGGTGCAGTTCATCGAGCAATTCCACGGCGCGGCGGGTCCAGACCGCCCAGTGACCGAGCAGTCCCCCAACGATTCGCGCCCTGCGTTCGCCCCTGGCGGTGACGAGGCGATACTCGGTGAGCAAATCGACGACGATGTTGTCGTCATTGCCTGTATAAAGTGCGATCTCTGCGTAACGGTCCGCCTCGACGATTGCCCGCACGACGTCCAGCGTCTGGTAGCGGTTGAAAGGTGCAATTTTGATTGCCAGGACATTTTCGATTTCCGCAAAGGCCCGCCAGAATTCATAAGGAAGAATCCGACCACCGACGCTCGGCTGAAGATAAAAGCCGATGACAGGCATCATCGAGGCAATGTCGCGGCAGTGCTTGACTAGCGTGGTGACGTCCTCGCCGGAAAGGGCGGACAAGCTGAGGAGGCAGGCGTGATAGCCGTTATCGAGGGCCACACCGGCTTCACGCCGGGCTTGGTCGGTCTTGCCGCACACCCCGGCGATCTTCAAGATCTGCCTGCCGGTTCGAGCGACCTGCTCGTCGATGGTTCGGGAGGCAAGCTTCAGCACGGGCTCAAACAGGGCAACATTGGGATCGCGGATCTCGAACTGCGTCGAATGCACGCCGACCGCTATGCCTCCAGAGCCGGCATCCATATAGTAGCGGGTCAGGGCACACTGGTGCCGTTCGTCCAGGCGGCGTTTTCGGTCGAGCGCCAGGGGATGAGCCGGTATCACCATTCCCTGCCTCATCCGCCAGATCAGGTCTGCGTCCAGATCTCGTATTTTCATTGCTCTCTAAATACCACAAAGCTGATTGCTTACGGGGAGAATCCGCGCACTCCGCAAAAAGCGCTGCGTTTGCGGTTCTGCGCGGCTTGCCACCGGCTACATCCTGCTCGGGAGGTCAGGATGTCCGACTTGGAAGTCGGACCCACGCCTTTCCCGGAGTGCGCGGATTCTCCCCGTAAGCAATCACCAAACCGCACAACCGCAGCAAGATCACCAAGACACGAGTCGACGAAGACGTTACACTCTTGTCTATGTTCTACGGCTGGCGCATTGCGGCGGCAACCAATGCCATCCTCTTCTTCATCATCGGCATCGTCTACTACAGTTTCCCCGTCTTCTATGGTTCGCTGATCGAGGAGTTTGGGTGGAGCCGCGCACAGGTTACGGCCGGTTTTGCGATCAGCATCGTTCTCATCGGTCCCTTGTTTGGGATCAGCGCGGGGTTCCTGATCGATCGTTTCGGTCCCAAGCGGATAATGCTGGTCGGGCTGGTCCTCGCCGGGATCGCTTTCCTGGGCTATGGCTGGATGCACGCGCTCTGGGTCTACTACCTGTTTTACTTTCTCCAGACCGCCGGGTACGTGGTTGCCGGTCCGATCCCCAATCAGGTCTTGATTTCAAACTGGTTCGACAAGTATCGCGGGCGGGCTATGTCGATCGCTTACCTGGGGGCCGGAATCGGAGGGGCGGTTGCCCCCGTTGCTGCCGATCAGCTCATTAAAGCGTTCGGCTGGCGATGGGCCATGTGGGCAATTGCTGCAGGGCTCCTGCTGATCATTGTCCCGCTGACTCTCAAGCTCGTCCGAAACCGGCCCTCGGACCTCGGTCTGCTCCCTGATGGTGCCAGTACGATCCCCGTGCCTTCAACGGACCCCCCGAAAAAAGCGCCTGTGGTCGCGGGATTCTCATCTCTGCGGGCAGTCTTGAGGACGCCTGCATTCTGGCTGATTGCCCTCGGTAGCCTCATGAGCATCGGCGCAGTCGGTGGCGTCATTCAACACCTGGTCCTCTTTCTCCGCGACAGTGGATTCGATTCAGGTTCTGCCGCTCGAGTTTTGAGCGTCGTGCTGGTTGCGAGCCTTGCGGGCCGGATCATTATGGGCTGGCTCGCCGATCTCTTTTCCAAGAAGTACGTGATGCTGGCCGCCTGCCTCTTTGTCGCGTCCGCGATACCGCTCCTCTACGCACCGAACCTAGGGGTCACCGCCTACATCTTCGCCGCGATCTTCGGGTTTGGTATGGGCGCGGATTACATGCTTATCCCATTGCTCACGGCCGAGTGCTTCGGCTTGCGATCTCTGGGCAGGATCATGGGGGTCATCATTACGACTGATGCGATCGGGCAGGCGTTGGCTCCGTACGTCGTCGGGCATATCTACGACTCGAGGGGCAGCTATTCTTTGGGTTTCGCTCTCCTGATCACCATGGCCAGCATCGGGGCATTGTCCATCGCGTTCGTTCGTCGACCGGCAATCTCCTCCGTCGAGACACCCAACCGATGAGACCAGAGGACGCTGAGCGGATACACCGAGCCAGCCTCAAGATCCTGGAAGAGACCGGGATCCGGCTGGAACACGACGAAGTTCTCCGGCGGGTGGTCAAGGCAGGCGCCCGCCCTGGCTCTGCGGCCTACGACGTCAGGCTGCCTCCGTCTCTCGTTGCCGAGTGCCTGGCTTCGGCACCCCGCGAGGTCACGCTGGCGGCACTGGACGGCTCGGCGATGGTTCTTTCTTCCGATTCCGCCCCCGCATTCTGGACCTGCCCGGTCCTGCACTTCTGGACCGGCGAAGAGAGGCGGCCGGTTCGTTCGCACGACCTGACGGACATCGCGCGTTTGTGCAACCAGCTGTCGAATGTCAACGGCATCATGGGTGTCGCGATGGACGACGTTCCCCCCGCGTACCGCGATTTCGTCGGCGTCCGGATCATGGCGGAGAGCTCGCGAAGGCATGTTCGGGCGCTCTGTTTCTCCGGCCGCGGCATGGAAGCGCTTGCAGCCATGAAGAATGTCATCCCGGGCCCCTGGCTCAGCATTGGCTTCACGGCACACGGGCCGCTGCGCTGGACTCACCTGGCGCTCGACGTTTTTCTGAAGTCGGCGGGGTGCGGCATTCCAACGACGATCAACGGAGAGCCTATGGCCGGTGTGACGGCGCCGGTTACTCTGGCTGGTGCGGTTGCCGTCGGGAATGCGGAGATCCTGGCAGGCATCGTGGTGAACCAGCTTCTCGAACCCGGGCGTCCCGTCATTTACAACCTCGGGCTTGCCCACGTCTTCGACATGAAGCACGCGACGGCCGTGACCGGAGGGCCGGAGAATGCGCTGCTTGCCCGCGCTTCCGCGGACTTGGGCCGGTTTTACGATCTGCCGTCGTCGTCCTGGGTTTCAACCGAGTCGCTTTTCGAAGACGAGCAGGCGGCGCTCGAAAAAATGTTTGGCTTTCAGACGCATATGTCGGCCGGGGTCGGGCTAATCTGGGGGATGGGCCAATTGGAATCCGAAATGACGCTTTCGCTCGCACAATTGGTGATCGACAATGAAATGGTCGATTTCGTCCGGCGCCACCAGAAAGGGTTCGCTGTAACGGATCAAGCGCTCGCTCTGCCGCTTATCGAGGAGGTTGGAATCGCGGGCAGCTACCTTGACACCGAGCACACTCTGGCAAATTTCCGAAAGGAGCTGTTTGACCCCGGACTCCTGAATCGGGCTTCGAGAAGTGTGCAATCACGGCCCCTGCACGAGATCGCACGAACGCGTGCGGCCGAGATGATTGCCCAAGACGGAGGCAACGCCCTCGGGCATGAGGTTCGTGACGAGTTGAGGCGGATCGAGCAGAAGTTTCGGGAAGTTTCGGGGACATAATACTTAATTCTCACCCAGCCACCGCTATCATGCGGAGGCAAAGGAATTAAGTTTTGTGTCCCCGAAACTTCCGTGGGTCCGACTTCCAAGTCGGCGCTCTCAGAGCTCCGGTTGGCTGGCCGTTGCAGTGGGCGGTTCGGCGTAGGTCCGACTTCCAAGTCGGACATTCTGGGCCGGCTGGCTGAATCCCGCCCGCTGGCAACGAAGAGAGTGTCCCACTTGGAAGCGGGACCTACGGAAGACAGAAAGCCGTAAGGAGAGAGGACACTTGGCCGAAATTACCTACCGCACGATGACGACCGCCGATATTGAGGCCGGGCTCCGCCTTTGCCGGGCGGCGCGGTGGAACCAACTCCGCCGGGATTGGGAGATGTTCATTGCCCGCAGTCCCGAAGGATGCCGCGTCGCGTGTTCGAACGGCGAAGTGGTGGGGACGTCCGCGACCATCCGCTACGGAGGCCGCTTTAGTTGGGTAGGCATGGTCCTGGTCGACCCGACGCAGCGTGGCCAGGGTACTGGAACCAGGCTGCTGGTCGAGGCGTTGGATGTCCTCAAAGACGAGGCATCGGTGCGCCTTGACGCCACGCCGGCGGGGGAGCGGATTTACCGCAACTTCGAATTCCGCGAGGAATACTGGCTGTCCAGGATGCAAACGACGGTCGGCAAGGTCGACCCGATTGCACTCCCGGAGGCCAGGCGGGCGGACGCGGGTGACCTGCCCGCGATCGCGCGACTGGACAGCGAGGTGTTCGGTGCGGACCGCGGATTCCTTCTCGAGTGGCTGCTCGAGGGAGCCCCGGAATACGCCTGGGTATGCGGCGACGGCTCTGCGGTAACCGGGTATCTTTTCGGCCGGCACGGCTTCAATTACGAGCACCTCGGGCCCCTGGTCGCGCAAACACCCGAGCTCGCCCGTGCCTTGCTTTCCGCGTCATTGGCGCAGCTGGCGGGCAGGAATGTGATCCTGGATGCATCGCGATCCGCGCCCACGTGGCTCGACTGGCTCGGGTCTCTCGGTTTCGTTGAACAGAGACCTTTCATACGGATGTACAAAGGCTCACTCGATTTTCCGGGGATTCCGGACTTACAGTACGCGATTCTCGGTCCCGAATTCGGGTAGCCTGCGAGGAGAACGAACGTCCAATGAACAAGATTGAAAACGAGACCCAGCTGGAAAAACTGCTTTCCACGCCGGGCGCCGGAGACTGCGAGGTCATGTCCCGCCTGGACGGTGACGTGATGGTCCTCGGGGCCGGCGGCAAGATGGGGCCGTCGCTGGCCGCCAGGGTGAAAAGAGCCACGGACCAGGCCGGGCGATCTCGTCGCGTCTTCGCCGTCTCGCGCTTCAGCTCGCGGCAGGCGGCCGAAAGTCTGGCAGCTGCCGGAATTGAGATCATCGAGGCAGACCTGCTCGACCGCTCAGCTTACGGTCGATTGCCTGAGGCTCCAAATATCCTCTACCTGGCCGGCCGGAAGTTCGGCTCGACTGATCGCCCTGACTTAACCTGGGCGATGAACACGTTGGTGCCCGCGTACACCTGCGAGCGGTTTCGGTCGTCTCGCATCGTTGCTTTTTCATCCGGAAATGTCTATCCATTTGTCACCGCCGCCTCTGGTGGGTGCGTGGAAACGGATCCGGTAGCGCCGGTCGGGGAATATGCCCAGTCCTGTGTCGCCAGGGAGCGGGTCATCGAGTACTTCTCCCGGGAAAACGGTACTCCGGTGCTGCTTTTCCGGCTGAACTATGCCGTCGATCTTCGGTATGGGGTGCTCGTCGACATAGCGCGAAAGGTGCATGACGGGGAGCCGGTCGAGCTCGGGGTCGGCAGCTTTAACGTCATCTGGCAGGGAGACGCGAATTCCTACGCGCTTCGCTGCCTCGAGCTGTGTGCCTCGCCCCCACGCATCCTGAACGTCACCGGGCCCGAGACGGTCTCCCTGCGGCGCGCGGCAAGGTTCTTCGGTGCCTGCTTCGGGACCGAACCGAAATTCGTCGGCGAAGAATCGCCCACCGCTCTGCTAAGCAATGCCTCTGCCTGCCACGCGATTCTCGGGTACCCGGAAATCTCAGTCGGAACGCTGATGGAATGGGTAGCTGACTGGGTGGGGAGAGGCCAACCGCTGCTGAACAAACCAACCCACTTCGAAGTGACGGACGGGAAGTTTTGAAATGAGCACTAAACAGCGCGAGCTGGTCCGCGGTCTGGGATTGTCGGCAGCGGCAAGCATCGTAGTCGGCACGGTCATCGGCACGGGGATCTTCCTCGTCACCTCATCGATGCTGGCGGCCGTCCAGTCCCCCTGGATGCTGATCCTGGTCTGGATCGTGGGTGCTTTTCTCTCGCTCTTTGGAGCCCTCACCTACGCCGAGCTCGGGGCGATGCTCCCCCAGGCGGGAGGGGAATTCGTTTTTCTGAGGCGAGCGTACGGGAAACTGCCCGCTTACCTCTACGGGTGGACGCTTTTCTCGGTCTCGAAGCCCGGTTCCATCGCCGCCCAGGCGACCGGTTTTGCCTTGTTCATGACCGTGCTGTTTCCGTCCCTCGATGTTGTCTGGCACCAGTCGAGCATTGACCTGTTCGGAAAAGAGCTGATTCTGCGTGTCGGCGGTATTCAAGCCATTGCCGTTACGATGATCCTATTCCTGTCTGCGGCAAACGCCCGCGGTGTTAGGGTTGGGGGCGGGATCCAGACCGTTTTCACCGCGTGCAAGGTGGGAGGGATTCTTCTGCTCATCGCGCTCGGCCTGGGATTGGGCCGAGGCGACTGGTCGCATTTCGGCCAGAAAGCAGTCGGAGATCTGCAGTCCGGGGCAATCGCGCTCTTTGGTGTTGCGCTGATCCAGGCCCTTTGGGCTTATGACGGGTGGAACAATCTCCCGATGGTGGCGGGCGAGGTCAAAGACCCGCAGCGAAACATCCCGCGTGCACTGATCGTCGGGATGGTGGTTGTTGGCGCGCTGTACGTCACGGTCAACATGGCCTACGTCTACGTGCTCGAGCCGCAACGCATAGCCACTTCCACGCGGGTCGCTTCAGCGGTGGCCCAGGAGCTGGTCGGGCCGGGGGGCGGGGCATTCATTGCGCTGGTCGCCGCCATATCGACGTTCGCCAGCCTGAACGGATCAATCCTCACCGGCTCTCGCGTCCCCTATGCGGCTGCGCGCGACGGCTTACTGTTCCGGCCGTTGGCTCGGGTTCACGACCGGTGGCTGACGCCGCACATTTCCATCCTCGTGCAGGCGCTTTTGGCGGTCATCCTTGTCTTCTCCGGTACTTTCAGCGAGATCATCACTTACGTCATTTTCTCCGAGTGGATCTTCTATGGACTCGTGACCAGCGCCGTTTTCCTCCTCCGCAGGCGCGAACCACAGCTTCCCCGGCCGTACCGGACCTGGGGTTACCCCTGGGTCCCGTCGGTTTTTGTGCTCTGCTCCGTGCTGCTGCTTGGGAATGTTCTGCGGGAGCAACCTCTGCAATCCGGTTTCGGCTTGCTGATCATCCTGTCCGGGTTCCTGTTTTATCCTCTTTTTAGAAGAAGCGGGGCGGACGAATCAGGCCAAAGCTGATATCCTCTTCCGGCGTCGGGATAGCCCTCGCGACCATGGACCTTTGATGCTGGCGGCGCTCATTGTCTTTCTTGTAACTTATGCGATCCTCGGGGTGCAGAGCATCCCGCGTATCCACATCGACCGGCCGTCCGGCGCTCTCCTCGGAGCCGTCGGCATGGTTGCCTTCGGAGTCCTCACCCTGGAACAGGCCTATGCGGCCATCGATCTGGACACGCTATCGTTCCTTCTCGGGATGATGGTCCTGATCGCTTACCTCGAGTTGTCCGGTTTCTTCGAGGTGGTGGAACGCTGGATCATCGGCCTGGCCCGGAGCACCCGAATGCTGCTCCTTCTGATCGTGGTCAGCTCGGGCCTGCTTTCGGCGCTATTCATGAACGACACGATCTGCCTGCTCTACACCCCAGTGGTTGTGCGCGTGACCAAGAGGCTGCAGCTGAACCCGGTGCCTTACCTGATCGCACTCGCATGCTCCGCCAACATTGGAAGCGTGGCGACGATTATCGGCAACCCGCAGAATGCGTTGATCGGCCTGCGATCCGGGATCCCCTTCCTGCAATTCGCCGCGCGACTTTGGCCGGTTGCCGCGGCCGGACTCCTGATCGCGTTCTTGCTTATTGCGGTGCTTTACAGGAGCGAGATCCACGGTGGGCGCCTCGTCGTCCCGCCGCGACGGCAGCCGGTCCGGGTGCAGCGCTGGTTGCTCGGCGTATCCCTGACCGCCGCAGTTGCGATGGTGGTCCTCCTTACGCTCAACTACCATCCGCCCGCAGTAGCGATGACGCTGGCCTCGCTTGTCGTCATTGCGGGTAGCCGGCAGCCACGTCGGGCTCTGCAGCGCGTGGATTGGACGCTCCTGTTCCTCTTTGCCGGACTTTTCGTGGTGATGCGGGGAGTCGAGCAAGCCGGCCTCGTCTCCTTGGTCCTCGAGAAAGTGAGGTTCTCCGTGGAGACCGGTTTTGCCGCCTCGCTGGCGCTCAGCGGAGGAATCGTGGTTGTCTCAAACCTGGTCAGCAACGTACCTGCGGTCATGCTCTACAGTCCGATTGTTCAACATCACGGTTCACCGGCGGATCTCTGGCTTGTCCTCGCCATGGCGTCCACGTTGGCGGGCAATCTGACGATCATCGGCTCCGTCGCCAATTTGATCGTGATCGAGGCCGCCAAGGACGATGCGCGGATTTCTTTTTGGGAGTACTTCAAGGTAGGGTTCCCGCTCACGATCCTGACCGTAATGCTGGGTGTGCTGATCCTCGCTTGAACCGTAATTCCCGGGGCGCCGACGCGAGGAATGACTGCATGACGCTCCGCAACTCGTCGGGCTTATCGTAGCCCCGTTTCCCCCTCGCCAACCGGGCCGTAAAGCGGCGGATTCTGAACCGCGAATCCGCCCTACGACCGCTCGCCACCCGTAAGCACTCAGTCGTAGGGCGGATTCGCGGTTCAGAATCCGCCGCTTTACGGCCCGGTTGGCGAGACTGCTCGAGTGAAACGCTGCCATCCCACTACGACGCCGGGCTCTCGCCCGCGAAGAAACGGCCCATGCGGGCGCTCACCTCGGTGACATACGCCTCGTCGCCGCTCCTGACCTCGGCTGAAATCCAACCCGCATAACCAACCTCGTCCAGAGCCCGCCGTACAGCCGCCCAGTCGATTCCCTGGGTGCGCCTGTCGGCCGGGTCGAATTTCGGATGATCCGTCCCTGGCTCGAAACGCTTGATGTGCACGCGGACAAGCCGGTTCCCGATCGTCTGGATCCAGTCCTGCGGATACCCCGTGGCGACGTTATTCCCAATGTCGAAGTAGGCCTTGACGTACGGGCTGGAGAAATCGTCGACGTAACGGACGAATTCGAGCGGGCTGAGGAGGAAGCGGTTCCCTACGTTCTCGATCGCCAGTGTTACTTTCAACTGCTGGGCCAGGGGCAAGAGTTCCCTGATGCGGGCCTGCGATCGTTCGTACACCTGCGCGTACCTGACTTGCGGAGTCACGACGCCGGGTACCAGCAGTACCACGTCGGCTCCCAGATCGTGGGCATTGTGCATCGATGTGCGGATGCCATCCATGCACTTCTTCACGACCTCTGGATCCGGGTCGCTGAGCGGGTATTTCCAGTGATCCGCATTCATGATCGAGTGGATCTTGATGCCGGTCTTTTGCGAGGCCGCCTTGTACTCCTCCATTTCGGCGGGAGTATTGAGCGTGTTTGGTTCGATCCCCTCGAACCCGGCTCGCCCGGCCAGTTCGAAGCGCTCGAGTACGGTCAGCTCTTTTTGAAAGACTCCGATGCAGGCGGCTTTTTGGAACTTCTTGTCGGCCGCTGCAGAGTGCAGCGGCGGCGAAAACAAGGTCGCGACGGGCGCGGTGGCCAGGATGGCCGACGATTTCACCAGAAATGTTCTTCGAGTTTGGCTGCTCATAGTGTCTCCTGAAAACCGAGCGATAGCAGGCACAGGGCCTCATGCTCAGGTCCGACGTCCAAGCGAGACTGGTCCGACTTGGAAGTCGGGCCTACGAAACGCCCGGGTGCTATGAAAGGTCATACGGCTTACGGTCCAGTCTCTGTTTTTCCTTCCAGAGCGCATTCCATTCGACTTCTTTGCGCCGGTAGGCGGCTTCCCTGCCAAGGATGGTGGTGAAGGTCCCATCGACGGCATGTTGGCCGTCGGCTCTGGGCTTTGCTTCCCGGACGCTCGCGATGAACGCTTCATATTCGTTGCGGCTCGCGTCTTCCTTCTCCGTAAACTCCCAGGGCGTTTTCCCCTCGATTTTGGTGCCGCCTCGCCCATTGGTGAAGACCCCGTCGTTCCCCATGATCTGCTCGGAACTGTCGTGGAATGTGCAGAACTGGCCCGACATGAAGGTCAGGTGAACGCCGCCAGGGTATTCGTACGTCACGTTGAAATGATCGAAGATGTCACCGATGTATTTGCGCCATTTTCGTCCGCCGTATCCGTTGGCGCGTTCCGGATGTCCGCCGAGCACCCAGTTGCAGGCATCCAGGTTGTGAATGTTCTGCTCGGTGATCAGGTCGCCCGACAGCCAGCGGAAGTAGTACCAGTTCTTCGTCATCCAGTGGAGATCATCCGGGAAATCGGCGCGGGCCCAAGTCCGCCCCTTCCACACATCTCCGGTCAGATAGAAGCCGCGCCCGGACACGATAGTCCCGAGGGCGCCGGAAGCGATCCGTTGCTGGGCCTCCTGGTAAGCTTTGCTGTAGCGGCGCTGCAGGCCCACGACGACGCTGAGATTCGCCTTGCCCGCCTTTTTCGAGTCCTCGAGCACGCTGTGACAGCCCCAGGTGTCCACCGCGATCGGCTTCTCCATGAAAATGTGTTTGCCCGCTGCGACTGCCCCGCTGAATTCTTGCGGGCGGAATCCCGGCGGAGTCGTGAGAATGGCGGCGTCGGCCTTCAGATCGAGGACTTTCTTGTAGGCGTCAAATCCGAGGTGACAGGCGGACGCGTCGAGTGCAAAGGTCTTTTGCGCGGCATCGAGTTTTTCCTGGAAAACATCGGCGACCGCGACGATTCTGCCTCCGGCGGCAACGAGACCCTTGGCGTCCGCGGTGCCCCGTCCGCCGGCGCCAATCCAGACGAACGTCACCGCATCATTGGCTTGGGTGCCCCGCACGGCCTTCGCGTTGACTATTTGGAAGCCGGCGACCGTGCCTGCTGCGCTGGTCGTCTGAATGAATTCCCGCCTGGAGACCCTTCTGTCGCTCTTCATACGCACCTCCCGGATGGCGTGAAAAAAGACTGCCCAGTTCCGATACGAGCGATCCTATCGCAAACCGGGGGCGACTGCTCGGTTTTCCTGTCCGTGACCGATGAGACAGGATTGTTCCGGATTGTGACTCCGACGGTTGACATCCGGTGACGCAGGTTATAGAAAGGGACCTTAAATCTTAGAGGGGAGAAGTGCCATGTGGAAGAAAAACGAAGTTGGTTATCCGCAGCCTGAGCCTCCTGTAACTGCGCCCCAGCAGCAGCACAGTAATCCTGTGGAACAGCTCAGGGAAAGAGCAATCATTGGATCCTCGATCACGGTCAAAGGTGAGATCGCCGGGGACGAAGATCTGATGGTTCAAGGGCAGGTCGAGGGCCGTATCGAGCTGCGTCAGCACAATGTTACCGTTGGAAAGAACGGTAGGGTCAAAGCGGATATTTTTGGCAAGATCATCAGTATCGAAGGAGAGGTGCGCGGTAACGTTTTTGGTGAAGAGAAGATCGTCATTCGGTCCACGGGAGTTCTGCATGGCAACATCACTGCTCCCCGGGTCACCCTGGAAGACGGGTCGAAGTTCAAAGGCAGCATCGACATGGACGCGAAGGAGCAGGAGAAACCCGCCAAAGTGAGCGAGCCCAAAGTTGCCGTTGCTGATACACTTAAACCTGCAGTGGCCCTCGCGGAGCGCGGGGTCGAGGATTCCAAGAAGCTGAAGTTTGATACCACGGCAACCAGGGCGTGATGAAATGGTTTGGGTCGCGACCAGCGAAAGACACCGAAAGCAAGCCGGAGAACGAATCATCGATTCAGCCGACATTGGCGCTTGCGGTCTTGTTCCGCCAACTCCGGGCAGACCGCAAGTACCATATCCTGGACTTTGGATCGGCATCGGGGACCAACGTTGAGTTCCTGTCCCGTTACCCGTGTCGGCTGACAGTCGAAGACCTGCACCAGACTCTGGCTTCGTTTGATTTTTTTGCCGGTCGCGAGTCACCGTGCGACTACCAGAAGGTTTTCCAGTACCTTTTGCCCTATCCGGAGACGACGCGGTTCGATATCGTCCTGGCTTGGGATGTGTTCAATTACCTCGAACGAGAGGTGCTTCGTCACCTCATGCAGCACCTGATTCGGTTTTGCCACGCCGGCACCGTTCTCCACGCAACCGTTTCGACTGCGCGGCACATACCAGACAAACCCGGGCAGTATCGCATACTGGACGAGGCCAACCTGCTTTACCTGAATGACAGCTCAGTGCTCAGGCCGGCGCCACGCTATACCGAGATCGACCTGAAGCAGCTCCTTGCCGGCTTTAAGGTTTACAGCTCCTATCTGCTGAGGAACGGGATGAAGGAGTACCTGTTCGTCTCTGAGTAGCTTCTCACGGAGCGGAGGCCACCATGGAGCGCGGACGACACGGTTGGAGTGCGGACGTCTCGTCCGCACTGGGATCGCGGGCATCTTGCCCGCGCAGTTCGCTTTTCATTCGACCACATGGACGAAATCAAGACCCTGTTTATAGACATTGGCCAGGTGCTCGTAACCTTGGATTATCCGGCCGCCTTGCGCAAAGTTGCCGAGTACACGCGCCTGGGGACTGCCGAAATCGAGAGCCGGCTGAAACAGCACGCGGATATTCTTCTCTACGAGTGCGGCCGGATCACGACCCAGGATTTTTACTCCAGCACGTGCCGGCTTTTGGAAATCACATCGGCCGACCTGTCAACTTTCGAGGCCGCCTGGCACTGGATCTTTGCACCTGCCGCCGCCCCCGATGCGTGCATTTCGCCGGAGCTGTTCTGCACGCTCAAGTCGGACTTTCAGGTTGTCGCTCTCTCGAACACGAATGAGATGCACTTCAGATATCTTTACGGGGCCAGCCCGATCATCCGTGAGTTCGACGACTACGTGCTCTCCTACCAGGTCGGGGCCATGAAACCGCAGGTGGAGATTTACGAGACAGCCTTGGCGCAGACGGGCCGCCGGCCCGAGGAGACGTTTTTCGTGGACGATCTGCCGGCCAACATCGCCGCGGCGGCGGCGCTCGGCATCCGCGGAGTTGTATTCGAGGGGGAAGCGGCGCTAAAGAAAGACCTGTGCCGCCTGGGTCTCCTCCCGGCAGAAGTCGCATCCGGCAAAGCACCCTGCTGACCGTCGCGCTGGACGCTCCTGCGTAGGTCCGACTTCCAAGTCGGA
>Ga0105092_10001046_pt1 | contig 14749 bp, 16 predicted proteins | sample PPLLak2March2015_FD_87021 | JGI IMG/M metagenome (GOLD analysis project Ga0105092, IMG submission 87021) | Freshwater sediment microbial communities from Prairie Pothole Lake near Jamestown, North Dakota, USA - PPLs Lake P7 Core (1) Depth... | ecosystem: Environmental > Aquatic > Freshwater >... | reverse complement strand
TGGTGGTCCTGGCCCGACCTCTCGTCCGGCTCATCTACCAGCACGGCGAGTTCAGCGCGACCGACGGCGAGCTGGTTGCAAACCTGCTCGTGCTCTATGCCTTCTCGATCCCGGCCTGGGGTCTTCATCAGATCCTGTCCCGGCACTTCTACGCGAAGCGGATGATGTGGCGGGTGGTTCTCATCGGCACCGTCGGGACTCTCCTCGCCATCCCGGTCTGGCTCGGTCTCTACTCCACGATGGGCGTGGAAGGGTTCGCCCTCGCCTCAACTCTGGTGATGACCGCATACGCCCTGGCCCTGCTCGTTGCCTGGGGGCTCGATGCCGGATGGGCCGCGGTGCGAGCGCTCGTGCCATCGTTGCTTCGAGGCTTGGTGGCTGCCGGCCTCGCCGTGTTGCTGGCATATCCCCTGGTCAGAGCTCTATTCGACAACGGCGACCTGTCGATCTGGGAGGGCCTGGCTGCCGCCGCCCTGGGTGGTCTCACCACTCTCGCCGTGTTTCTCGGGGTTTCCTACTTGCTCCGGGCTCCCGAACTGCGGGACATGACTCGGCGAGGCTGACGCATCATCCCGGGCGGCGGATGTCCCGGGGCATGTTCGGCTCCTCGGGGCGATCCGCGAGCATCCAAGCCGGGACAGGGCGTGACGTCCCCTGTGGGGCACGACTCGCCGCCCTCTCCTCCTCGGAGATCCGATCGAGAACGACGGCGATCAACGCCGCCTCGAACTCGCCGGCGCCACCTCTGATCTCGATGTCTCGAATCATGCGGGCAACTCCACCAGTTCGATCAACGTACCAGTGAGGTCGGCTGGATGGACGAAAGCGATCCGGGTGCCCCGCCCTCCGGGGCGGGCAGTCTCGTCGACGAGTCTGGCGCCCTCCTCACGCAGGTGCTCGAGAGCGATGTCGATCGACGCAACCGCATAGGCGACGTGGTGCAAGCCCTCACCTTTGCTCGCGAGGAATCGGCCGACCGGGGTGTCGGCTCCAAGAGGTCGCAACAGCTGGACGAACGAGCCTCCCACCGGGATCATCGCCTCCTCGACGCCCTGAGCTTCCACCACCTCGCGATACAGCGGCTCTACCCGGTAGCGGGTCCTGTAGCCGTCGAGCGCCAGTTCCAGGTCATGAACCGCGATGGCGACGTGGTCGAGATTGATCAGCTTCACCGACCGGAGGGTAAACCGCGAACCCTGGGTTCTGGACTTCGCTGAGCGGTGCCTGCAACCCTGGGTTCGAAGATGCCGTCGCCGGTAGCATCCACCCCTAGTGAGTAACCCAGTCATCACCGGCTCCGCCCGGACTCCGATCGGTAAGTACGGCGGTTCCCTCGCTCCCCTCCGTGCCGTCGAGCTCGGCGGCGCAGCCATAGCCGAAGCGATGGCACGTAGCGGGGTCGATCCGGGATCGGTGGACGAGGTGCTGTTCGGCCATGTGCTGCAAGCGGGCGAAGGACAGATCACGGCCCGTCAGGCAGCCGTGCGTGGCGGCCTACCAATGACGGTCCCATCAGTGACAATCAACAAGGTCTGCCTCTCCGGTATGTCGGCCATCGGTCTTGCCGAGCGGGGCATTCGGGCGGGCGACTCCAAGTTCGTCGTCGCCGGGGGGATGGAGAGCATGTCCAACGCCCCCCACGTGGTCCGCGATCTGAGATGGGGCGTGCGAATCGGCAACGCGGAGATGGTCGACGTCATGCAGCACGACGGGCTGTTTTGTGCCTTCGACCAGTGCACGATGGGCGAGTCCTCGGATCGCAAGAACCAGCGTCTTGGCATCGGGAGAGAAGAGCAGGACGCATGGGCCGCCCGGAGCCACCAACGTGCGGCGGAAGCCACCGGCAACGGGACGATGGCCGGAGAACTGGTACCCGTGACCGTCCCACAGGCAAAGGGCGAGCCCACGGTCGTCGATCGCGATGAAGGGATCAGGGAAGGATCGACGAAGGAGACGATGGGCGCGCTCCGTCCTGCATTCGCCTCTGGCGGGACGATCACCGCCGGGAACGCGTCCCAGATCTCCGACGGGGCGGCCGCCCTGGTCGTGGCCGACCGCGACGCAGCGGAAGCCTCCGGAGCACCAATACTCGCCGAGATCCTCGCTTACGGGCAGATAGGGGGTGGGGATGCCACCCTTCACGAACGGCCTGCGGAGGCCCTGCTTGTCGCGTTGAAGCGGGCGGGTCTCGATGTTGCCGACCTCGACGTCGTCGAGATCAACGAGGCCTTCGCCGCCGTGGCCTATTGGTCGGCGCGAATGCTGGACATTCCCCACGACAAGGTCAACGTCAACGGCGGTGCGATTGCACTGGGCCACCCACTGGGCGCCAGCGGGGCTCGATTAGTCGTCACACTGATCAACGCCCTCCAAACCCGGGGTGGAGGGATCGGGGCGGCCACCCTGTGCGGTGGCGGCGGCCAGGGCGATGCCATCATCGTCAAGGTGGGTTGATGCCTGAGCCTGTGGAACGGAATCTGGGTCTCGATGTGGTCAGAGTCACGGAAACCGCAGCAATGGGAGCGGCGCGCTGGCTGGGGCGGGGGAACAAGGAAGCCGCCGACCAGGCGGCGGTCGATGGGATGCGTCTCCATCTGTCCACACTCGACATCGACGGGCTGGTAGTGATCGGAGAGGGTGAGAAGGACTCAGCTCCAATGCTCTACAACGGCGAGCGGGTCGGCACCGGCAAGGGCATGGTGGTCGACGTGGCGGTGGACCCGGTCGATGGGACCACTCTCACCGCATCGGGGATGCCTGGCGCCATCGCCGTGATCGCCCTCGCCGAGGGCCGGGGCACCATGTACGCCCCCGGATCCCTCGTCTACATGGACAAGATCGCCGTCGGGCCCGAGGCCGCCGGTGTCGTCGAGCTGGAAGCTCCCGTCGAGCACAACCTGCGACAGGTGGCCAAGGCCAAACGGAAGGAAGTCAACGATCTCCGGGTCCTGATCCTCGACCGGGAGCGCAACCAGCACTACATCGACGGGGTCAGGCAGGCAGGTGCCCGGATCTCGCTGATCAGGGACGGCGACGTTGCCGGGGCCATCGCCACTGCCCAGGACGACACCGCTGCCGACGTTCTGCTCGGGATCGGAGGCTCCCCCGAGGCAGTGATCGCTGCCGCCGCACTCAAGTGCATGGGGGCTGAGATCCAATGCAAGCTATGGCCCCGCGACGATGACGAGAGGCGACTCGCCGTGGAGGAGGGGCTCGATCTCGACGAGGTGATGGGCACGAACCAATTGGTCTCCTCCGACAACGTCTTCTTCGCGGCGACTGGGGTGACCGGTGGCGAATACCTGCGCGCCGTCGAGTTCCGACGCGAGGACCATGTGGTCACCCATTCGGTGATCATGCGGTCCAAGACCGGTTCGATCCGGTACATGGAGGCGACCCACAACATCGCCCAGCTCCGGCAGATCTCGGCCCGGACCCTCGACTAGAAGTCGCCCGCAAGGATCGAGGCCAGGTCGAGGACGATTCCGACCACGAGCAAGGCCACGATCACCGCGATGAAAATCGTGTAGGCCCAGCGAGCTCGGTGGTCGGCAATCCAGAACCGCCTCACACCGGAGATACCCATGACGATCGCAACCGCGGAGAGGGCGATTGTGACCGGGGCGCTCGCCGCATCGGAAATGCCTATCACCGGCGCCAGGATCGGGATGAGCAGGTACGTGATGATGCAGCGGATCCCGGAAACAACGATGGCGGCAGTCGTCGATCGGCGGGCTCCGAGGATTGCGTTCTTGTCGACGACATCACCGACGCGCAGCAGACAGCGCATGAAGCGGTCTGCCGCGGTCCGCTCCGGGTCGAGTTGGCCGGTGGCGCTAATGGGTTTCTCCCGCCGCGACCCCGACCGGCACGGCCAGATCGTGCAGGACAGATTCGGCCGCCCGGTGCCCGGAGTCGATGCACTCATTCAAACCGACACCGTGGAACGCGGCACCGGCCAGGGCGAGCCCGCGCTTCGCCCCGATCACCCGTTCCGCCGCAGCCACCCGGTCGAGATGGCCCATCGTGTACTGGTGCAGCCCTTCGTTGAAGACCTTCATCCAGGACCGCAGCGGAGTGGCGTCGATGCCCACCATGACCTTCAACTCATCGAGAACCATCTTGGTCACGGTGTCATTGTCGGCCAGGGCGAATTCTCTCCCATGGTTTCGGTCCACGAAGGCTTTGAGCAACACGAATTGAGGGCCCGGAACACGGTTGTCCCATTTCTGGGAGAGAAATGAAACGCCGCTGATCATGCGTCCCTGCACCGAAGGAACGACGAAGCCCGACCCCGACAACGGCGGCAGGTCTTCCGCCGCATACGCCAGGGTCATGGTGGTGGACGCCACCTGGTGGATACCCGACAGGGCATTCGCTGCCTCCGGCACCAGCTCGGTGAGGAGCTCGGACGTGACGCGGGCCGGCGTGGCCAGGACGACCCCATCGGCAACCCGGGCAGAACCATCTTCGAGGCTCACTCGATACCCCCGAGAGCCCGCCTCGTCGATACCGGTCACTCCGACGCCGGTCCTGATCTCCACCCCTCGTGAATCGGCGGCGAGAGCCGTGAGCAACTGACCCATCCCCTCCGCGAAGCTGGCGAAGTGGCTCAGACCGTGGGCCGGGGTGGGATGAGAGGCGGCAGCTCGGGCCGCCAGAATCAGACTTCGATACTCCCGCTCCATATCGAGGAGCCTTGGGAAGCTTGCGCGGAGACTGATCGTGTCTGGCTCGGCCGCATGGATGCCGGCGATGAGAGGCTCGGCAATGCGGTCGAGCATCTCACGACCGAGACGCCGGGTCACGAACGACGCGAGACTCTCGTCCTCGACCCCTTCGGACCGGGGGAGGACCAGGTCGGCCAGGACGCGGGCCCGACCTGCCCAGGAGAGAAGCGGGGAACCGAGGAGAGAGCGAATGCGTGAGGGCACGATGAGGAGCAGGCCACCGGGGAGGGGAAGCAAACTCCCGTCCCACCAGACATAGGACCCGCGGTGCTCGGGACGACTGGAAACGACTTGATCATCGAGGCCGAGTTCCCGGGCGAGAGCTAGAACCGAGCCCTTCCCGGCCACGAAGCTGTCGGCGCCGGCCTCGATGACGAAGCCGTCGTCGTGATCGGTCGTCACCAGCCCACCGAGACGTCTCGACCTCTCCAGGAGTGTCACGCCCGCCCCAGCGTCGGCGAGGCGCCGCGCAGCGATCAAACCCGTGATCCCGCCGCCAACCACCACCACGTCGGTCCTCACCGTCATCGGCCCAGGCTCATGCCCTCGATGATGTCGGCGAACGCCCCGATCAGGCCGGGGTGCTCATTGAGACAGGCACAGCGATGAAACTCGAGGCCAAGACTCGTCGCGCGTGACTTGTGCTCGACGTCGTTGTCGTAGAGGGTTTCGACATGGTCGGCGATGAATCCGATCGGGTCGACGAGTACCGAAGTCACACCCGAGTCGGCGACGCCCTCCATCACCTCCTCCACCGAAGGCCCCAGCCATGGCTCGCGCGCAGCAGCGCTCACGCTCTGATACGCCACGTGCCATTTGTCAAGGCCGACCGTCAGCGCCACTGCCTCCGCCGTCTCCGCCAATTGATCGGCATAGGGGTCGCCTTGCTCGATCATCCGCTGAGGAAGGCTGTGTGCCGCAAAGATCACCTGGGTGCCCCTGGGGGCGCGGGCCAATGCGTCACCGAGCATGTCGGCAAGGGCTGCGACATACCCGGGCTGAGCATTCCAGTCGGGGCCAAAGAGCAGGCCGCGGGAGCGCCCATCGAAGGCATGGCGCACCGCCGCTTCGTAGGCGTCGGTCGAAACCTCGCACCGGTATGGGGCGAGGCTCAATACGTATACGTCGTCGGATCCATCATCTCCGATCCGATCCGCCGTCTCCTCGATCGTGGGGCTCGCATGGAGCATGCCGACGTGGACCTCGGCATCGATCCCGCGCCGACCCATCTCCTCGCCCAGGAGCTTTGCCTGACGACGCGTGGTGCCGGGGAGAGGCGAGCCGCCCCCGATCGTCCGGTAGCGGTTCAACGCAGCCGGGATCACATGCTCGGGGGGGACCCGGCCCAGGACACTTTCCACGAACGCAGGGACCTGATCGAGGCTCTCCGGCCCCCCGAACCCGGCCAGCAGCACCGTCATCTTGCCTTCACTCACCCAGCCACCTCCCCATCTCGTCCGGCTCAAGTCTGCGACCCACGTAAAACGGGCCGAATTCGGCATACCGGGCACTGACCTCGTCGAACCGCATCTCATAGACCAGCTTCTTGAACTGGAGTGGATCGTCCGAGAACAGGGTCACCCCCCACTCCCAATCGTCCAGGCCCATCGACCCGCTGACGATCTGGCTCACCTTCCCGGCGTACTTACGCCCGGTTCGCCCGTGGTCTCGCATCAGCTCGGCGCGTTGCGGAGCGTCGAGCATGTACCAGTTGTCGTCACCCGACCGCTTCTTGCTCATCGGGTAGAAGCAGACGTAGCTGCTGTGCTCGGGCATCTCCGGGTAGAGACGGGCCCTGATGTAGGGACTGTCCTCGACATTCCCGGCCGTGCCCTCCGGCGCGGCATGCCGGCTGACTTCGATCACTGAGAGATAGGAATACGCCCTGCTCATGCATGAGGCGAGCAACGTCTGATCGAGTTTGCATTCCAGATCGTGGAGGTGAGCGATGTCGGGCCGAAGATGCAGCATGAGCAGGTCCGCTTTGTGTCCGACGATGGTGTAACTCGCGCTCAGCCCGGCAATGGCGTCAGTCACGTCCTCAGCACCGGCCATCAGATCGGTGGCCTCGGCGACCGCCTTCTCTCGCTCTTGTCGCGTCAGGCTCTCCCATGCGGTCCGGTCGAGGGATCGCAGGTCGTGGAGTGCGAACCATCCTTCGAGGGTCTCCGGGGCACTCATCCTGTGGCGATTCTCTCCCGCGATCGATGGTCTGAGCCAAGACCGACAACGGTGTCCACCATGGCCGCGACGTTTTCGATGGGAGTGTCCGGGAGGACACCGTGGCCCAGGTTGAAGATGTGGCCGGGCCGACCGGCCACGCGCTCGAGGATTTCGGCGGTGGCGGACCGCACGGCCTCCGGGTCCGAACGCAGGATCGCAGGATCGAGATTGCCCTGAATGACCTGCTCCGGGCCCATCCTCAGCCACGCATCAATGAGGGGAAGCCGCCAGTCGACCCCGTATCCGGCGGCCCCTATCTCCGGGAGAAGCTCCAACAAATGGGTGGCCCCAGGCGCGAAGTAGATCGCAGGCACGTCGAGCCCGGCCAGGGCCACCCTGGCTGCCGGGATCGCATACTTTCGAAACTGTGCCGGGGTCAGGAGCCCGGCCCAGGTGTCGAAGAGTTGGACCACGTTCGCCCCTGCTTCGATTTGGGCCTTGAGATAGGTGGACATAGCCCTGGCCAGCACCATCAGAGCCTCGGTCGGATCGCCGGTGTGGAAGGCGAGGCGGAAGTCGGGAAAGTGTTGGGAACCGCCACCCTCGACCAAATATGCGAGCAGGGTGACCGGCCCTCCCGCGAATCCGATCATCGCCACCTCGGGTTCCAGCTCGCCTCGGACAAGTCCAATCGTCTCGGCAACGTGGGCTACCTGGCTCGCCTGCAGCTCGCCCAACGCGGCTATCTGCCCGATCGTGTGAGGAGCCAGCTTGGGCCCGGGATCAAACTCGATCGGCACACCCATGGCCGCCAGTGGAGTCATGATGTCGGCGAAGACGATGGCGGCGTCGAGGGGGAAACGTCGCAAGGGCTGGAGTGTGATCTCGGCAGCGATGGCCGGAGTCCTCACTGCCACATCGAAAGAGTGAAGGCTTCGCAGCTCCCGATACTCGGGGAGATACCGGCCCGCCTGGCGCATCATCCAGACCGGTGGCCGGTCGAGAGGCTCGCTCCGCAAGGCGGCCAGGAGTCTCATGTGCCTGCCTCGACGATGGCTTCGGCCAGGACCTCGATGGCGAGATCGAGGGTTCCGTCGAGATGGGCTTCCATGAGGAACCAAGCCTCAAATGGCGACGGCGGGAGCAGCACGCCACGATCCCACGCTGCGTGGAAGAAACGAGCGAACAGATCCTGGTCCAGAGTATCGAGGTCGTCCCAGCACGACACAGTCTCGAGGCCGAGGAATACACCGACCATGCCTCCGACGTGATTGACAAGCCCGGGTAGTCCCGCGGTCGCCATCGCTTTCACGAGATTGCTCTCGATCGTCTCTCCCGCTCGGTCGAACTCGTCGTAGAGACCGGGGTTCGACACCAGATGCTGCAGGGTGGCCAGGCCGGCTGCAGTGGCGATGGGATTGCCGGCCAGAGTGCCGGCCTGGTAGACGGGCCCGTCGGGAGCCACCTTTCGCATCAGATCCTCCCTTCCCCCGTAGGCCGCACCTGCCGTCCCTCCGGCCATGACCTTGCCCAGCGCCGTGAGGTCCGGCAACACGCCAAACCGCTCCTGAGCCCCGCCCAGGGCAACGCGGAACCCGGTCATCACCTCGTCGAAGATCAAGATGGCCCCGTGGGCATCACACAGGTTGCGCAAGCCGGAGAGGAACCCCGGGACGGGGAGGACGCATCCCATGTTCCCGGCGACCGGCTCCACGATCACTGCTGCCACCTGGTTCTCGGAGAGGAGAGCCGACACCGAATCGAGGTCGTTGTATCGGGCGATGAGGGTGTCGGAGGCGGTGCCCGGCGGCACGCCGGGGCTCGAGGGCTCACCGAAGGTGGCCAGGCCCGACCCGGCTCTGACCAAGAATTGATCGCTGTGCCCGTGATAGCAACCCTCGAACTTGATCAGCGCATGTCGGCCGGTGGCGGCGCGGGCGAGGCGGACGACAGAAGCGGTCGCCTCGGTCCCGGAATTGACCATTCGGACAACGTCGACCGAAGGCACCAGTTCGCAGATCAATTCAGCCAGCTCGATCTCGGCACCGGTCGAGACGCCGAACGAGGTGCCTCGAGTGAGAGCCGCGCTGACCGCGTCGACGACCTCGGGATGGGCGTGGCCCAAGATCTGAGCTCCCCAGGAGGCGATGAAGTCGATCGGCTCCTCGCCCTCCACCGTCCTCAGCCTGGCTCCGTGGCCCGACTCGACAAAGACAGGTTTGCCGCCAACTGCCCGGAAAGCCCTTACCGGCGAGTTGACCCCACCCGGCATCACCTCGATGGCGCGACGCTGCCAGTCTCCTGTGACATCGACTGCCGAGGCAATGATGCTCATCTGCTTTCCCCCACCAGACCGGAAGCCTCGATGGCGAAATAGGTGAGGATGATCCCCGCCCCGGCACGAGCGATGCCAGTGAGCGATTCGATCATCACGCGCTCACGGTCGATCCACCCCCGAGCCGCTGCCGCTTCGATCGTGGCGAATTCCCCTGAGACCTGATAGGCGACCACAGGGACGTCGACCTCTCGGGCCACGGCGCTGACGACGTCGAGGTACGGCCCCGCCGGTTTGACCATCACCATGTCCGCACCCTCTGCGAGATCGAGCCCGACCTCCCGGATAGCCTCGCGGACGTTCGCCGGATCCATCTGATGGGATCGACGATCGCCGAAGGCCGGCGTGGATCCGGCGGCGTCCCGGAACGGCCCGTAGTAGCCAGAGGCATATTTGACCGCGTAGGAGCAGATCACGGTGTCGGTGTGCCCGGCGTCGTCGAGAGTCGACCTGATGGCTCCCACCCGTCCATCCATCATGTCCGAGGGAGCGACGACGTCAGCCCCCGCTTCCGCATAGGCCATTGCCGCTCGTGCCAGCAGTGGAAGGGCAGCGTCGTTGTCGACGAGCTCCCCCTTCAGCGGGCCGCAATGACCGTGGGTGGTGTATTCGCAGAGACAGACATCAGCCCATCGCACCAGTTCCGGAGCGGCTGCGGCCACAGTCTCGAGCGCGTGCGGGACCGGGCCCGAAGGGTCCCATGCGGAAGAACCGACATCGTCCTTCTCGTCGGGCACGCCAAAGAACATGATCCCCCCGACACCCGCAGCTGCGGCCTCCTTGGCAACGTGAGCCACCTGGTCGACAGAAACCTGGGCGTGGCCCGGCATCGACTCGATCGGGTTCCTCACATCGGCACCCGGCACGACGAAGACCGGCAGCACGAATTGCGACGGGTGAAGACGGGTCTCGGCAACCGTGCGGCGGAGAGCGCCTCGCATCCGCAGACGTCTGGGTCGGACGGTCGGAAAGGTGCTCATGCGGTCTTCTCCAGGTAGTCGGCAAGTGCCACGGCCAGGGCTTTGTGTGAAGGTCGCGCGGCAACTGCTTCCGGCGGGCGAACTCGGGCCACGGCCGCACCGGTGGTCCTTCCTATGACACCGACTACCACGTCCTGGAGATCCCGGGTCATCAGCCAACCCTGGACGGCTGACGGGGAAGCAAAGGAGATCGCCTCGACCGGGGTCATGGCCGGTGCCATGGGAACGGTGCGATAGACGACGTACTCCTCGACGTGGCCAGTGATTTGTCGGAGTCTCTGCGATGCGGCCAGATCCGACCCGCCAGCGTGCGGGAAGACCACCCGGGCATGTTTGAGACGGTCCGCGACGGTTTCAATGAGCCCCATCAGGCCCGATCGACCGGCAGCGACGACCCGGCCACCCGACCCGGCGACAGCAGCAGCGGTCGCTTCGCCCACCGCCGCTACCTCCACCCCGGGCATCTCCTGCTCAGGCCAGAGAAGACTCACCGTCCGCGGAGACGTGACCAACAGGAGGTCGGCATCGGCCGCAGCCTCTCGGGCATCGGTCAGAGCGTCATCGCCGGCGGGTTCGACGCGAAGGCACGGGAGCGGCACCGGCTCGAGCCCGCGAAGGGCGTAGGCCGAAGCCACCGATTCGAACCGATCGGTGGTTAGGGCCACACGGGTCACAGGCCCAGCTCCTTCCTCGCTTCGCTAACGACCTCGTCCGGGCTCGAGCCATGAACGACTGCATGACGGGCGCCCCTCTCGTCGGCGACGAACGCCTCGAAGCGGATTTGCCCGAACTCACGAGTAGCGAGGGCGCCGAGGGCTGACCGACAACCAGCGCCCGTCTCGGCCAGCAGGGCCCGCTCGGCAGTGAGAAGGGGACGGAGCGCAGCGTCGTCGATCGTCGCGGCCAGCCTTGCAGCGGCGCTCCCTGACCGAGCCTCGATCGCCAGGGCCCCCTGGCCCGGTGCGGGGACCATCTGCTCGGGATCGAGACGCTGCTCGATCGCGTCTGTCCGGCCCAGGCGGGCCAGCCCCGCCTCGGCCAGGATCGCTGCGTCGACCTCGCCGTCGAGAACCTTCCGAAGACGGGTCTCGACGTTGCCCCGAAGCTCGGCGGTCTGCAGATCCGGGCGGAGCCCGGTGAGCTGTGCGCTCCGACGAGGACTTCCGGTCCCAACGACTGCACCGCTGGGAAGATCGTTCAACGAGGACCCGACCATCACGTCGAGCGGGCTCGCCCGCTCCGGAAAGGCTGCCAGGACGAGTTCGTCGGGCCCGACCACGGGGAGATCCTTCAGAGAATGGACGGCGAGATCGGCCCGACCATCGCGGACCGCGGCCTGGACGGCGCGGACGAATGCTCCAACCTCGGTGAGCTGCGCAATTGGCCCGATCGCATCCCGATCCCCGGCCGTTTCCACCTCGACCAGCGACACCGTCGTGCCCGGATGGCCGGCTTGAATCATGTCGGCGATCCGCTGCGACTGCGCGAGCGCCAGTGCAGACCTTCGCGTCGCGATTCGGACCTCACTCATCAGTCACGCCAAACGCTTCGGCGAGCACCCGCAAGGCCTCGCTGTCGTTGTCGGACGAGCCCGCGTAGGAGATTGGCCGATGAAGGACCCGGCGGACCACGGTGTGGGCCAGTTGATGCATGATGGCTTCGGGATCGACCGCATCGGGCAGCCGGCCCGCGAAGCGCCGCACCTCTTCTTCAACGGCGAGCTCGGCATCGTCGACGATGGCAGCGATCACCATTCCGACTCGGTCGGACGCGTTGAGGTGGGCCCATGCCGAGGCCGCCTCTTTGGCAACGAGCTCCTCCAGATCGGGTCTGGGCCGGCTACGGACCGACGACGCGATGTCGTCAATGCCCATGTGGACAAGGGCTGGATGGCTGCGATAACGGTCGAACCCGGGGGGCATGCCCAGGTCGATGAGAAGTAGCGGCTTGGTCCTCCTGGCCAGGGCGGCAGTGACTTCGCCGTCCGGGAACAGTTGGACACGCCCGGGCACGGTCGAGATCAAGACCGGGAATTCCTCGAGTGCCTGGAGAGTCTGATCCCACGGCTGCGTGTCGTGGCCGGCGACCGCGTGGGGGCGCCTGGAGAACACAGTCACCGAACCTGGCGGCAACCGCCGCGCCGTCGCACCCGCCATCGCACCCGCCCCTAGGATGGCAACACGTTCCTCGCTCCTGGCGGTCGTGGCAGCTGCCGAGGCCATGGACGCCACTTCCCCGCCAATATGCCGTCGCACGCTGCGCCCAATGCCCACTGCCGCCCCGAGCGACCTGGCCAGGTCGCCATTTTCCGTGGACTCATCGCTGAAAGCCGAAACCCCCTGTCGAAACTGGCTGAAAACCTCGCTCTCCCCGAGGGCCGGTGACTCGAGGCCGGCAGCCAGACGGCAGAGGTGGAGAAACAAGTCGCCGTCTGTGCGAAGGACGCCGCGGCCGGACATCGAATCCTCTCCGTAGATGGAGTTGAGCAAATCCGAAGAATCGTCCGGCGGGCCGGGCCATACGATCTCGACCCTTAGACAGGTAGAGAGCAGGAATGCCTCATGGCCGGCGGCACGGACTCTTCGATGCAATCCGCGAAGGGACCCACCCTCAAACGACAGGACAGCGCGGTCACCTGATGGCACCGCGGGATGCGCGAAAGAAAGGCCGGTCAGGCGCGGCACGTCCTCGTCGCCCTGCCAGTCGTCGCCATTGCCGCGGAAAATAGGGCCGCGGCTGTTCGACAGCGAGTCGGCAACTATCCGACACAGAGTCGGATTAGTTCCTACAACTCCATCCGGCCGGCCAGGGCACGACCAAGAGTCAGCTCGTCGGCGTAGTCGAGGTCACCGCCGACGGGGAGCCCCGATGCCAGCCGTGTCACCTTGACCCCGAGTGGCTTGAGCTCACGGGCCAGGTACATCGCTGTGGCATCACCCTCGACTGTGGGATTGGTGGCCACGATCAACTCTTCGATCGCCTCGCGCTCGATGCGCTCTCTGAGCTCGTCGATCCTGAGCTGCCCCGGACCCACCCCGTTGATCGGTGACAGGGAGCCACCTAGCACGTGATAGAACCCACGGAACTCCTGGGTGCGCTCGACGACAACGATGTCCTGGGGACGTTCCACGACACAGACCAGCGAGCTGTCACGCCGCGTGTCGCGGCAGATCACGCATTGCTCGCCGGCTGCGACGTTGAAACAGCGATCGCAGAGCGTTACCTGGTCTCTCATGTCGTTGATGGCGGTGGCCAGACGTCGTGCGTCGGCTTCCTCGACGGCGAGCAGATGAAAGGCGAGACGCTGCGCCGTCTTCTGCCCGATACCGGGGAGACGGGACATCTCGTCGATGAGACGCTGTACCGGGCCTTCGAACATCAACCGAGCAGGCCGCCGAGGCCCAGCCCGCCGGTGAGCCCTCCCAGCTCCTCTGAAGCGGCATTCGACGCGGCTTCGAATGCTTGGCGAACCGCGGCCAGCACCAGGTCCTGGAGCATCTCCACGTCGTCGGGGTCGACCACCTCTGCCGAGATGGTTATGTCCACGAGCTCCTGAGATCCGGTGACCGTGGCCACCACCATCCCGCCGCCTGCCGATCCCTCGAACGTCCTCCCGGCCAGATCCTTTTGGGCCGCGGCTAGCTGCTCTTGCATCTTTTGTGCCTGCGCCATGATCTGACGCATGTCGGGTTGACGGTTCATCGCCACGAACGGTAGTGGGCTATTCGTCCACTACCTCGGCGCCGAGCTCGGAGGCCAGCAGCGAGGTCGGGTCGGTCGACCCCGCGGGCCGCTCCTCGAGCTGGTTCATGTCGATCGTCTGCTCGCCGGTGCCGTCGGCAACGCTTTCTCTGAGCCCGAATCTGACCCTGACAGTCCCGCCGAGCAAGTCACCGGCCCGAGTGGCGACGATGGCTGCGACCGCGTCATCCTCCTGCAGTGACTGGAGATGAAATCCGTGGGGCACCTCGAGAACGATGACATTGCCTTCGACCGCGGCGGGTACAGCCTCTCTGAAGAAGGCCCACCGTCTGGCCCCCAGCACGTCACGCAAGGATCCAAACAGACCGGGCCAAACTTTTTGCAGCTGCTCGAATGAGACACCGATGGCCGGGGCATCAGGTGCGGTCGGCTCTGGCGCTTTCTCAACCTCACCGTTGCCGCTCTCGACCGGGGCTGGAGGCGCAGCGGCCGGCGCCTCTACGACCGGTGGCGGGGAAGCCGCCTTGCCCGAAGGCTCGGGGGTTGGACCGGCTGCGCCAGGCGCTGGAACCGGGTCGGGCTTACCCAGACGCCGCTCGATTCGCTCCACCCGTGATAGCAGAGCCTCTGCGTCGCTCGATGTCTCCGGACGGGTGAGCTTGATCAGGGCAAGCTCAGTCATCAGCCTCTCCTCGCGCCCTTCGCGCAGTCTGACGAGGGCGTCACCGAGGAGATCCACTGCTCGCAGCACGTCGGCGGCCGACACCAGCTGTGCTGCCTTGCGCCACGACTCATAGACATCGGCGGGCTCGTCGGAGATCTCGGCCAGGTTTGGCGCG
>Ga0105092_10001042_pt1 | contig 14766 bp, 13 predicted proteins | sample PPLLak2March2015_FD_87021 | JGI IMG/M metagenome (GOLD analysis project Ga0105092, IMG submission 87021) | Freshwater sediment microbial communities from Prairie Pothole Lake near Jamestown, North Dakota, USA - PPLs Lake P7 Core (1) Depth... | ecosystem: Environmental > Aquatic > Freshwater >... | reverse complement strand
ATGGGGCGGATCCTACTATGTTGAGTACCTCACCCACGAACTGGCCCACAAGGCCTGGAAACTGATCTGCGAGATCGAGGCACTCGGCGGCATGGCAAAGGCAATTGAGACCGGCCTTCCCAAAATGAGGATCGAAGAAGCGGCAGCGCGAAAGCAGGCCCGCATAGATGCCAGGAAGGACATCATCGTGGGGGTCAATAAGCACAGGCTTGATAAGGAAGACCCGATAGAAATACTGGAAGTGAATAATACAGCCGTCCGGGAATCACAACTGAAAAGGCTTGGTGAACTGAAAGCACAGCGTAACAATACCGCCGTGGAAGCAGCACTTCAAAAAATCACGGAAGCGGCAAAAACCGGCTCGGGGAATCTCCTTGAACTATCCGTTGATGCTGCCAGGGCCAGGGCCACGCTCGGTGAAATCTCATATGCCATCGAGAAGGTGAGTGGCCGGTATAAAGCATTTATCCGCTCCATTTCCGGCGTATATTCCACGGAGTCAGCCGGGGATGAGACATATGCCCGGGCCAGGGCATTGTGCAAGGACTTTGCAAAACGGGAAGGAAGACAGCCCAGGATCATGATCGCCAAAATGGGACAGGACGGGCATGACAGGGGTGCAAAAGTAGTCTCAACCGGGTATGCCGACATTGGCTTTGACGTGGATATCGGGCCGCTCTTTCAGACCCCTGCCGAGGCCGCCCGGCAGGCAGTTGAAAATGATGTGCATGTACTGGGGGTATCCAGCCTGGCCGGCGGACATAAAACCCTGGTTCCGCAGGTCATAGAGGAGCTGAAAAAATTCGGACGCGAGGATATCATGGTCATTGTGGGCGGGGTGATCCCGGCACAGGATTATAATTTCCTTTACGAATCGGGTGTGGTGGGCATTTTTGGACCCGGGACTTCCGTTTCTGACGCTGCTCGCAAGATCCTCGAAGTTTTACTGGACACTTTGCATAATTAAATTCCTCATTTCTCGCAAAGGCGCCAACACGCCAGGAAGAAGGTTCCTCGCAAAGACGCTAAGACGCAAAGAAAAATATAAAAATCTTGCTTTGCGCCTTTATGAAATATTATTCTTTTTTGCGTCATGCGTCTCTGCGAGAAACACACCTTTTCTCCTTTGCGTCCTTGCGTCTTAGCGAAAAATATAATTCTTTCTTAGCTTCTCTCCGAGGAATTTTTTAACTATATTTGATAGTATAACTGACCATCATGGAAGAGCAGCGAAGCAATGCCGGACAGGGGCTGGGAATAGCCGGACTGGTGCTGGGCATTTTGGCAATACCCCTGGGAATAGTTCCCTGCACCTTTTACCTCGGAATACTGTTTGGAATTGTGGGGATAGTGCTGGGCGTTGTTGCACTTACGCAGGCAAACCGGGGTTATGGTCCAAAAGGCCTGATCATTTCAGCCATAGTGTGTTCTGTGGTTGGTCTCACCCTGGCATCGGTGTGGGGGTTCGTATTATCGAAAAACGGGGCACAGTTTGTCAAGGAAATAATCCGTGAACAGGGAATTGATCCGGACGAGCGCTTTGATGAGATCAGCAGGGATGCCAAAGAGATATTCCATGATCTTGGCGACGATACCACCGAAATTGATAAACAGTCGCCCAATATGAAACACATGACTGATTCATTGAAATCACTTGAAGGCGAGGACCAGTGAAATGTACCGGTCCACTTACGGGATCCTTAACCTTGTAATTGGACTGATTCCTTTGGCAATAATCCTGTATTCGTTTTTATATACCCCGGATAAGCAATATCGCCCGATACCCTCCGGTTCGCTTCTGTTTTCGGAAAATCCCGTAATCAGCACTGGACTTTCGCGCAGCTTTTCCGCAGCAGTCCGGTTGGATTTTGAGGCCGCAATAAATTACAATCCTTATGGTATCCGGATATTCCTTTTTTTCATCATTCAGCTTTTTATGCGCATGGCAGGATGGATCCTCTGCCACAGGGTTTCTGATAAGACCTTGGCTTTTTTAATTCCTGCCGATATCCTTTTATCTATTTCAATGTTCCTCGTTTCATTCTGGCCATTTTTGATTGCTATATTTACAAATGTTTCCAAACTTTAACCGAAGACCTGCAAGACCCGCAAGACCGCAAGACAAAACATAAACTACCCTAACCCAAACAAACCAAACCCCCATGGAAATCAAAGGTTCAGCTGTACGGTCAATTCCCGATTTCATCCGGGAAACCCAACCCGAAAAGTATGCCGCCTGGTTGGAGGCCTTGCCCGAGACATCGAAGCATTATTTTAAGGACATCATTCTTTCTTCTAACTGGTACCCGTTGCGGGAGACCGCGGTGATTCCCACCGAAGTGATGGGAAAACTGCTGTTTAATGACCCGGTCAGGGGAGCCTGGTTATGTGGCCGTTTCAGTGCTGAAAAGGCACTGACCGGAATTTATAAATTCTTCATCAGGACAGCGTCACCTTTTTTTATTGTCGACCGTGCCGGTAAGCTATTTTCAACCTTTTATCAACCGTCGGCGATGGAAGTTGTTGAAAAAGGAAGCGACTATGTGATTTTGCATATTACAGAATTTAGCGAGCCGGACGTGCTGATCGAAAACCGCATAGCCGGATGGATAGAAAAGGCCATGGAGATCCATGGTTTCGGGTATGTGAAAGTAGAAATCACCAAATCCCTGGTAACAGGGGACAGTGTTACCGAAATGCGGGTGAAGTGGGGGAATAAATGAAAACTGCGAAGATTTTTTAAAATTTGCCACAAAGACACTAAGTCACTAAGGTTTCACTTTGAAATAACACCGAACATCGAACACTCAACACCGAACGAAGAAGTCAATCCTTACCAGGAAGTGAAATCTTCGATGTATTAACATACAAATACGCAATTTTATTTGTTCAGATCAACGGTATCCCGAGGATAAAAAATATGAATTTGTGATCTCGGGTTTTCATTTTATGTTGTCAATAATTTAGAGATTTGATAAAACATTCTCTTTATCAAATTGTTATTTCCAAAAAGTTAATCTAATGCTAAACAGTTATGACCAAATAGTTACCCATCCTGAATCATTTAAAATGCTTTCAGTTAAAGATATGCTTTTTGTTACTTATACCTGTCCTCAGGTTGAAAAGCTTATCACTGCCTGGTCTGAATATAATATAATAGGTTTTACCTTAAACGGTCAAAAAAATTATCATCATGGCGGAAAATCATGGGCTCTTACTAAAAATAATACTCTTTTTTCGAAAAGGGGAGCTTTTGCACAGGAAAAATTCAAGTATGGTGGTTGGGAAGTCTTGGCTTTCTATATTCCTGACAATTATTTAAAGATAGTTTTTAATCAATACAGGCAATATTTGCCAATCAAAAAATTACCCGATTTATCCAATGATGCTATGTTTGAATTAGTGATTGATGACCGGATTCGAACTTATTTTTATGGAATTGTAGCCTATTTTAACCTGACAGTTTCTCCACCAGAAGATTTAATTGAAATGAAATTCAGGGAATTGTTATTCAATATATATTCTATCCCGGGTAATGGTGCATTGCTCGCATATGTTTCAAGCCTTATTGATCAACATAAGGCACCTCTTTGGCAAATAATGGAATCGAACTTTATGTTTAATTTATCCATTGCAGAATACGCCCGGTTGGCTCAACGAAGCATCTCGACTTTTAAACGAGATTTTCAGGTGATTTATAAAACTACTCCTGGCAGATGGCTTTCTGGTAAAAGACAGGTATACGCAAAATTACTTTTGGAATCAAGTCAGAAAACCATTAGTGAAGTGGCTTTCGAAAGTGGTTTTGAAAACGCATCTCATTTTAGTAGGGTATTCAGAGAAAATAATTATATGTCTCCGGTTCAATACAGACAGAAACACAGCAATCTTATCCAGACTGTATAAAAACTATTCATGATAAGACTCTCCGGGCGATTTTTTGCCATCCCTTTCCATCTAATTTACATGATTAATTAGTACATCCTCCAATCAGGATTCTGCAATTAAAACATAGTGAACTCATAAGAACTAAGTTTGAACTTATAAGAAAATTAGCCTTCATTATATACTTTTAATTTTGAACTGATAATCAATTATTCATTAAAAATTATTAATCATGAAAAAGTTATTATTGATTTCAGTATGTTTTGTTGGCTTATTTTATTATGGAATGGGCCTGGAACCAAATCCGGTGGATGAAAATGGTCGGATAATTGTTGACAATGACAAACTGCAGGTTGTTGAATTTATCGCTTCTCCTGGAAAGAGTGTTTGCGGACTTAGCATGCATGAACATAAGCCGCACCTAAGCATTATTTTAACAGATGGTGCTGTAAAAGTCACTACACCTGATAAAAAGACACAAGAATTTGATTTTAAATCAGGGACTACATTATGGTCAGGTGCGGATATTCACGAAGCCGTAAATATTGGAGATGATGAAATAAGAGTACTTCTTGTTTATCTAAAATAATGACAACTATTTATTGCATTTTATATTCCAAGGATAAGCTATTGCAAATCGAGTCGACCGCCCCCGCCAGTGTTGCATTTTTCTTACCGCTTTTCATGTAGAAATGAGTTGTTAAGTTGTAATCCATGGACTCAGTTTTCAGTTAAGATCTCGTCTAAAAGTACGTCTGAGAAGGAATTTTTATGGTGCAAAACACTGCAGAAAGCTACAAAAAATGAAGCACTTATGCCTTAATTGAGACCTATTTTCGAAGGTAACAGTTTAGGTCTCGAATCATACCCATTGATATGGGATTTTGGTAAATTTTCAGGAAAATCCAATAACAAAAACCGCCCTAAATTCATTGATTTAAGGCGGTTTTGGAAATTTTAGTGTTGTAATTGTAGTCCGTGGGGGAATCGAACCCCCGTTACCAGGATGAAAACCTGGCGTCCTAACCCCTAGACGAACGGACCATCAAACTGTTGCTGGAATTTGGTTCGCAAAAGTAAAATAAAAATTCAAATGAAACAATTAAATGAGGCGAATTTTGGATTTTATCCGGAATGGTGAAAAAATTAAGGCAAAGACGGTGTTACTACAAAGAAGAATATTTGAGAATTAACACAAAGTATGGAAAAATCGGTGTTAGGGACCACAGCTAGCCGGAGTATCCTGACCACCCAATTTATATGCCAAAGTACTGTTAATATGTTATTTGTAAAATTGCACTATTTCCGACGAAACGTGGGCAATATGACCGATTTTTCCACTCCAGCTGTGGGATGCTTCAGATAATGCTCATCCATTTTTAGCATGACCTGGATCACGCCAAGAAAAAAAGGTGCATTCGAAGAGAATTAAGTTTGAACTAATTTCGAACACAAACTGTTAATTAAAAGATTACTAAACCCTTAAACCTTACAATTATGACATACACGAGAATACCACCATCACCGCCTAATCCGCACATTATGTACAGCCCGTTTCCTCAGGATACGAGCATGCAGCCACATTGGATCGTTTCGCCTGGGGGAGCGCAGGTCAAAAATGTAGATTATCCCTATAATTATATTCACGAGTTTTCGGTAACCTACTACAGTAAAAGCGCGGCAAATTATAATGATGAGGCCTTTTTATACGGTCCGGATAATGAAGAATTGGCTTCTTCAAAGGTAATTTCATTGGGTGAGGCCCTTTCCTTTGACCGGTTTACGTATTACCCGTTGAGAGTCACATTTACACTTGAGAATATCCTTACCTCACCCGATATTAAAGTAACAGTCCCGAATGAGGTGTTTGCCCCGGACGGCTCGAATGAATTTTACTTCAAATTCGGTGATGCTATCATATTGGATCCTGTAAAACAGGCTTGATTTATGCCAGCAGATGTTTTGATTTTTTGTCTAAACATCTGATGGCCATGTTAAAAACAGTGGTGGTATTTGCGGTGATATTATTTATCACCGCAGATAGCTTTGGAACCTTATACCCGGACTTACGCCGTCAAAAATTTGAAGCCTGCTTTTACAGGAATGAATCCGCTCATCTGTACGATCAGAACTATGACAATTCCAGATCATATTTTCTTGCAATAATCGATACAAGCGAAAGATCTGTCTATTAGGATTTATGCCTGCATGCGCTATCGAACCTGGCATATATTTCGTCCAGGAATTTCAATTATCAGACAATGAAGGAGGCGGCAGAGAAAGGTAAGCGGATCGTCATGGAAAAATCTGAATTGCTGGATTCCCTTGATCGTTACAGTGGGGGCATCGAACCCCGGCCGGTGCTCGGCCATCCCGCAACCTGGCCCCATCGCTAAAAAGCTTCACTGAAGCTTTTTTAAACGCTCGGTCCTCCCACGGACTACAAAATTTATTTTAAAACCACTTGGATTCCAAGTGGTTTTTTTGGTTTGCCTTAAGTCCGTGGGGTTGCGATCCCCAGCCTGTAAATACCCTGTCAAGGCTCACCCATAGTTATATTGCCGGAACCCATAATGGGTTTGATCTGTTCGAGGCGGAATTGTCCTTAGTTCATTGAGCTACCTCCGTACTTATAGTATATTATCCATTGGTTTTCATTCAATTAAACATTCTACATACTGATTTGTTAATGGCTCATAAGGTTCTCATCTGTAAATTCTTTCCATTAAAAAATAAGCACGATGGGTCCGAAATTCTGCCTTGTGATACTGTGCCTGGCTGTATTTGTACCTGCGGAAGCGCAGGAAGACCAGGAAGACATTATCATGCATCCCGGGATCCGGAATACCTTGTTGGGAAAGGGGCAATTTGAAACCGCGCTCACAGCCTTTTACGGGGTATTTTATAACAATTCTACTGTTCCGTATAACATCCGTCTTGAAAGGCAAAACCAGCACATAGCAGGTTTTACACCTTCAATTTTCTATGGTATTTGGAAATGGCTGAACGTAGGCGCCATCTATCAGTTTATGTACATCCGGGAAAATTTTATGGATGATCAGACTCCGTTTACTTCCAGTTATACGACAAATAGTTTCGGTCCGCAGGTCAGGATAAAGGTTTACGGAACCGGGAATAAAACAGAAATTTATATACAGTCGAATTTTCTTGTTCCCCTGGATTCCTTTATTCCCGCAAACAAAATCACTTTTACCAATCAATTGATTGCAACGCGAAGGTTTGGGTATAACTGGATCCTGTCGGCACAGCTTTCTGCTATCCTGCTTCCTGATTATACAGAACAAAAACGGCCGGTCATTTTACCCGCCAGTTTTTTTGCCGGATTTCTTATACAAAACAACTTGATGGCCTTTATGGTGGTGAATCATACAAGTGACTTTGGAAGTGTGGATTACACAGGGGACAATAAATACTACCGGTTGAATTATTCAACCAGTTTGGGACTGGGCGTAAAATACCGGATATTACGACAGATGGACGTTGCAGGATATTACCTGCATACCCTGCATTCAAAGAATGGGGATAAGTTTAATAATTTATCCGTCAGTATTTTAAAGCAATTTTAAATTATTTTGAAACAACGCTAAATTTTTTAATATTTGAAGAATTGACTCTCAAATCGTATTCTCCCGGCGGGATGAAATCCGATAATTTTATTTTAATGAGGTTAAATGAAATAACCTTGACGGCAGTATCTTCTTCAAAAAAGGTTACAAAGTATGAGTCATTGTCATCAATATCAACCGACCACCTGCCAGGTATAAAGTATCGCGCCTTCACACTCAATTCTCCTCCCGGACTCACTGAAACGGGTTCAACACTTTCAAGATAAAAGGGGGTGATCATTTCGTATTGGTTGCCTGAATCCAATGGGGTCAGGATGAGGCGTGAAATATCCTGGTCCGGCGTATAATAGGATTTATCCAGTTTTCCATAAGCATTGTTCAGGATAATGGAATTGTCGTCAACATTGACGGTGCCTATTGGATCACCATTTCCAAGAATTACGGTCCGATCGGAAAAATCCAGTTCCAATGTAATAGTTGAAGTAGAATCATTCATACTGATCCAGTCATTGTTTATTCCATCTGCTATGCTGGCGAAGGGTGTATTTGGAATTACAATTGTGGGCATATACTCCGGTAAAGACATTGTTCCCGGGTACAGATTATAGGTTATGGCGTTTGAAAACATCGCCTCATTGATTTCTGCCCTGACCTCCAAAATTCCAGGGGTCATCCCGGGAACCCGCAATGCAATAATTTCCTCGTTCTCATTGGTTTTAAAATAATTGAATTGGTTGATCAGCGGGTTATCGCCAAAGCGGAGGGAATTCACATGGTTCAGGTCTCTCCCGTAAATCAGCATGGGGCCGCCGGCTTTGTTGCCTGCCGGCAGAATGCGTGTTATAACAGGTGCGGGCACTACTTCAATATTGGAATATACGGTTCCAAATGTATTTTCAATGGTGATGGCACCGGTCAATCCTCCATCCGGAATAGTAATCACCAGCAGCGTATCTGATAAAACCACAAAGTCTGTATTTTCCGATAATTCAATTTGCAGGGGAAACACAATATGTAAATTCTCTCTTGTGAAGTTTTTTCCGGTAATTCTGATCTCACCCCCGGGAATTCCCTGGCTTGGATAAATATTCAGAACAATGGGTTTATAATCGTCATCTGGAATATCTCCCAGGAAATTGAAATATTTTGAATTCGATGTGCCATTAGAATTGACTACGGTAAGTTCGCCGGTTTTAAAATTTTCTGTAACCTTTAAAAGTATGAGTGTATCTGTAACCCATAAAAATTGTTCTGTAACCAGGTCGGCAATATGCACTTCAAGGTTATTGCCCTCGAGGGAATTTCCTGTAATCGCAAGGGTATCGTTGGCCCTGGCGGAAAGCGGGTATAAATTTTCTATAAAAGGCTGAGGCTTGATGACAGCAAACGGAAAGGCCTTTGATTTTCCAGAGTTATAAGTGGCATAAACGAAATAGGAATCCAACGGGATATCGCGGGGTACCTTGGCAATTAATGTATCGTTATCCAGAACTACGAAGTTTAAGGAATATGTGTCGAGAAATACCGTGTTCACATAATGCAGGTTATGACCCACGATGGTAAAATCTGAGCCGGGGGGCCCGGACTCGGGAACTATTTTTTGGATAACCGGTTCAGGAGTGTCAGGTGGGTTACATGACAGGAAAAACAAAATTGCAATTCCGATAACAGGAATGACCGCTTTCATCATTCATCATTTTAGGATGATTAACTGAGAATTCATTTTTTTTAGGCCTGATCGGCCGGATAATATTCTTTCATCTTTTGGATAATACGTTCTTTGTCCTTATCCAGATTTTCAATCATGATCCTTGCCCTTTTGGATGTATCATGGAGATCGCGAATTATTTCCTTTTTTTTCCGCTTTCCTTTCATCCCTTCGTTGTAGTCACCAATATCCTTCATCAGACCGTTGGAAATCAGCATTTGCAGTTGGTGAATGTCTCTCAGGGCTATATCCAATAATTGCCGGGTCTGTTCATTCAGACTTCCTTCTCCCCAATAATTCTCGAGGTAGGTGATTATTGTTTCTTTTTCCCTGTTCAGGTCTTCGTAAGCATGATTATAAGCTCCCGTTCTTTTGTTGAGCTGTGCCAGGTTAGCCCCCGTATCATGAAAGAACTTTTCAGATGATTGATCCAATATATCGCAAAGGTCTTTGGTGCAACTGATATATTGATTCAACACTCTTGACATCAGGGGAATGGTCTTCAACTGTCCTTCGCGGATAAACTCCTTTTCTTCCTGGATCTTAAGTACCTGCTGGATTTTATATTGTTCCAGTTCCAGGTTGTTCTGTTTAAGATACTCGTCCACAACTGCACGGGACTGCTTCATATAGTCTCCCAGGTTGTCAACATTATCGGCCAGTACCTCTAGTTTTTTAGTTATTTCGCTGAATGTTCTTTGCTCAGTTCGGGAACCGATCAATATGGTGATAACCTGGGAAGGATCCCTGGGGATCTGCACAATTCCACCCTGGGGCAGGGTGATCACCTTACCCGGTACATCGAGTTTAAAAAAAGTAGCTTCTGAGGGCAGCTCGATAACAATTCTCCCGTTTACCGGGTCAGTAAAACGCAGGGTAGTGGAAATCCTGACTTCCTGGTTGGTAAGTGGCTTGTCTCCTTCCATGAATTGCAGGGTAATTTGCAGCACCTTCACCGGGCTGGCAAAACCTCCGGCCAGTAAAAGTGCCAGGCCTGACAGAAAGAACAGGTTTAGCACCCTGTAATTTATTTGCACCGGAATGCGATGCATTTTTCTGACTTTTTATTTGATGAATATTTCCTTTGGCTGATCCGAAATCATTTCCGTAGAATTAAAAATAAGTTTGCCGGAAGAGAGAATTTTAATATTTACACTGGTCCCTGTTTTCATTTCAAGAACCTGTGAAAAGTTTCCATATTCATCGGTTTTGGAAATATGACCATCGATATTCACTATGCCATTTTGCAGGGGATTTCCATTAAAATACACAGAACCTCTCACGCGGGTGATGGGCTTAACCGGATCGAGAACCAGATCCACCGAATTCACAGGATCAGAAAGTACAATTCTCTTTTGTGCCTTGCTGTAGTCTTCAATTTGCGGAGTAATGAGGATGGGATTATCCAGGACATCCATGGGAAGTTCTTCCAGTGTTATTTTCCCGTCCTGCTGCAATGAAAATATACGGGTAGTCCCTTTATAAACAACTTTTGCGGTTCCTGCATTCAGAATGATGCCTTTCGCAGAATCACCGTAAAACTGGATGTTCAGGTTGAATACATCCTTACATTTAGGATTGTTAGCAATGAAACCAGGATTGAAAGTCAGGATGAAAATAAAAACGGCCATAGCACCTCCTGCCGATACATATCCCTTGTACCTGATCCGCATAAAGCCTGGAAGAATGGAAGCCACACCTGCCACAGAGAGGGCAAGGATGATTTTGTAGAATTGGAATTGCGGTTCGCTGGGACAGGGAATAGCAGTGATAATAATAATTGCAGTAACCAAAAAAGCAGTACTAAGGCCGATCAAAAGAAAATTCGTCCCTGGTGTATTTCTTCTGGGGGTGCTTGCCATTGAATTTCCGGGATGCTAAAGAACATAAAAAGCATTGCTGCAAAGGTAACATCCGATGGCAAAGAATGTTCAGGGAAGCCAGTTCACATTGGATGAATATGTTGGCTGTGTAAAAAGAACTTATTAGTTACTGCATGCTTTTTATTTTAATCAACACCGAACAAGGAACACCGAATGATGAATATCGAAGATTTCACTCCCTGGCGAGTTTTATATTGATCACTGCCCGTTTGGGAATCGATTGTTCTGATATTAGCTATCGCTCCATCCTCTCCCTAAAATACCTTTCTATATCTTTATCCGTAAAATAAACATAGCATCCCTTCATCCCCCTTGTAAGTAGTGTTCTATAAATATTCTTAACATGTTTTTCAAAATTTTCGGGGCTTCGTTTTAGCATTGGGTCCTTGGTGGCGGTGATATTTGCAGATAATTTTCCGGTACTTCTATCTACATATAGATCATCACCGATGATAACTCCCACATAATCGAACTCAAATCCTTGTGCTGTGTAAATACATCCTACCTGTTTGATCCCTTCTGTTCGATATGCCCATTCATACCATCTTACATAACCTTTTGGAATTGACGCTATTTTATCATGGGTCTCCCAGGGCATGGCAAAATCACCAATTCTCACATCTTTGACAAGTTCTCCATGACTATCGGTTTTGCTGCTCCACGGCCAGCAAAAGCCTGCCACCATGCGGGCCGAATTAGGCTTTTCTTTTTCTTTCTCCAAAAGAATATCCATGATTTCCATAGGGGAGTCAAGAATCCTGAAATCAAACTGGTCTTCTTTCCTAAGTACTCTTTTATTTTCATTATAACCCAAGACTGATTCTACCCAAAGCAGGTAATCATTTGATCCCATGCAACGGTACTGAGTTTCAAGGGTCACCTCGTATATTCCTGCGCCATACCTTGAGGCAGCTTCCTTTATTAGAAGCGAACTTCCAACTTCCGATGATCGTACATTTTGTCTGTCATCAATAAAGAATACAATAGTTTTTGCGCACCTGACAAGCTGGTTTATTTGTGGAATATCGGTGCGATCAGCCGGTTTCGTATACAGGTGATTACTATTCTTTTCAATCCTGTGAGCCTCATCAATCAGAAGGATATCAAATTCGTTTTCTTTTGTCCTGCTCGGAATAAACCGGTATAGATTGGAAAACATGATTTCACCGCCTCTCCCTACAAGCTTTTGCAAGCCCGACGTAAATGGTTTGGACTTACAACCATACAGTACATTCTTTTTTCGCATGGCAGCCTCAGCGAGAATATTCAAAGCAATCACCGACTTACCGGTCCCGGGACCACCATGGACGATTATAACTGATTTTTCATGCTTCTTTTCAGATTGCCTATACCTTGCCCAGATCAGGTTTTTGGCAACCAATTGCTCATTCAGGAGAGAGAATACTACATCATTCTTAATGATCTTATGGACATTTTCTAGAAGCTTTTTGGATGGATGCAGCCTGCTTTGCATAAAACGGTTAAATATTTCCAATCCTGTTCCTTCTTCGAGCAGTTCACGGATCCTTAATCCAAAAAGTTTTGTATCATCTTTTGTGAATAAGGGAAACTCAGCAATAAGGTCTTTGTATATGGGATTGTATAAGCCTTTGCCTTCAATTCTTGAGTAGTTGTGACAATAGGCGCAGCTGAACAGTGAAAGAGAAGGTTCCTTTTCAAATTCCTCCACAAATCCCTTCAAGTAATTGTGGTATCCCTTTACCTGTTGTGAAGGATGCGGGACAATTCTTTCCCTTCCACCAGTATATGTTTCTACAAAATTTCCTTCCTCCGGAAGGGATTTAACATCGGACCATTGCTTAAGCTCTATCAGGACAATATTTGAGACATTGTTCTTTCCTTTTCCGAAAAGAAGGCAATCAAGCCTACTCTGATTATAGGGTACTTCATATTCGAGTGCCACGAAAGAATCATGAATCCCTCCTATTTCCAGCAAGTCCCTCACCCTGGAAAGGCTGTTTTGCCAGGAAACAAATTCAGGCACTCCGGGGTTTTTCCCAATGCGTGCCCGGTAATTCTCCGACATGATATCCGAAATAGTGTTTTCCCTTACATCAGCCACAAATCTGTCAGAGAGTGCCTGGTAAATAAGCATGGTTAAAGCTCGTTATATTTTCTCGCAGTTCCTTTTGATTTCTCAACAGGATACTTTTCATTATTCTTCCTGATTTTTTCGAGTACGATTTCTTTAACGTCAAAACCATGTTTTTCAGCCAATAATAAGGCAAAGGCAAAGACATCAGCAAGTTCTTCCTTTAGTTTTGTTTTATCCACCTGCTCCGAATCTTCAATTGATTTCCATAGAAAGAGCTCATTCAATTCAGATGCTTCAATGGATATCGCCAGGGCCAGGTCCCTTGAATTGTGAAATTGTTCCCAGTTGCGGGCATCACGGAATTTAACCAGTTCCTCAATTAAAAAATTAAAATCACTCATCCCGAAATTTAATTTGGATTTCTAAGGTAGTAAAATATCTTTCATGTGATTTTCGGTTTATCTACTAAAGTGGGGAAGTGTTGATTTTGGGTAGAGTATGAATTATGGGGGGACAGTCATGACTGCCTGAAAGCAATTCCACGTAAAGAATTTCGGCATTAAAATAATCCCTACTTTAGGGACACATTATGATGATGCCCCGAAAATTTAAATGTCTTATTAAATCTCAAACACACATGAAATCCATAATTCAATTGAAAAGAGCCGGCATTTTTATTTTTCTCTTTCTGTTACTTTTTAGCTGTGATAAACTTTATGAGAGAAAAAAAGATCCAGGCATCATGGAAAAATACACACTTGCCATGGTGCAAATGAAAGTTGAAGGTGGCACACCCGATCTGAATCTGGAGAATGCGTCTCAACATATTAAACAGGCTGCGGCCCGTGGGGCTAAAATAGCCCTGCTTCCTGAAATGATGGATCTAGGATGGACTCATCCCTCAGCCAGAAAGCTGGCCTATGCAATTCCTGATGGAAGGACATGCCGTTTCCTGTGTGAAGCAGCAAAGAGATCAAATATTTTTGTATGTGCCGGAATTGCTGAGAATGATAATGGAACCATCTATAATTCGGCAGTATTGATTGACCCTTCGGGGAATGTGATTCTAAAACACCGTAAACTCAATGAGCTGGATATCGCACATGATCTTTACGCCCAGGGAGATCGGCTCGGGATTGTACATACCCAATTGGGCTCAATTGGTCTGCACATTTGTGCTGATGCAAGTGCCTCAGAAAATACATTGTCAAAATCCCTCGGATACATGGGTGCTGATATTATACTCTCCCCTTCATCCTGGGCGGTACCGCCGGATTTTAATAATGATTCAACGCCTTATGGTGATCTCTGGATGAATGCATATAGAGAAGTGAGTTCATTATTTGATCTTTGGATTATCGGGGTGAGCAATGTTGGAAATATTCCCGAAGGTCCCTGGAAGAACTGGCACTGCATCGGGAACTCCCTTGCTTATTCGCCGGGTGGCATCCAGGTAATGGAAGCTCCCCATGGATCCGGGGCAGATACTATCATCTATCTGGATATTAATTTACGGAAGCGCCCGGCCCGTGGTACTGCATGGCATGACTACTGGAATAAGCAGGATACAGAACCCTAAATGCTGTCCCAGTCAAAACCATTCAGTAAGGCCGTCTTCTTATCAAGTTGAAAAAACCGTTCAGCATT
>Ga0105092_10001041_pt1 | contig 14767 bp, 7 predicted proteins | sample PPLLak2March2015_FD_87021 | JGI IMG/M metagenome (GOLD analysis project Ga0105092, IMG submission 87021) | Freshwater sediment microbial communities from Prairie Pothole Lake near Jamestown, North Dakota, USA - PPLs Lake P7 Core (1) Depth... | ecosystem: Environmental > Aquatic > Freshwater >... | reverse complement strand
CTGATCCACCTGCATGCCGGATTCCTCCTCAAGCGTTGCTTGCCGGATTATACCGGTCGGGCGCCCAGTCGGTCGAAGAGGTCACGCCGAGGTCACTCCGGTTTCACTCCGAGCGCTCGGTTGGCGAGGATGCCCGCGGCGCCTTCGCAGGGCCGACCCAGAGCGTCTTAACGTTGACGAACTCCCGGATACCGAGCTCGGAAAGCTCGCGGCCGTAGCCGGAGCGCTTCACCCCGCCGAAGGGAATGCGCGGGTCCGAGGCCGTCATGGCGTTGATGAAGACCATCCCCGCCTCGATTCCGGCCACCGCCTGGCGGCGCTCGGCTTCGTCGTTGGTCCACACGCTGGCGCCGAGGCCGAACCTCGTGTCGTTGGCCAGGCGGATCGCCGCCTCGGCGTCGGGCACCCGGAACAGCAGGGCGACCGGACCGAACAGCTCGTCGCGATACGCGGGGCTGTCCGGCCGGATATCCGTCAGCACGGTCGGGGCGTAGTACGCGCCCGGGCGGTCGAGCGCGTGGCCGCCGGTCAACACGCGTGCACCGAGGTCGACCGACTGCCGCACCTGGCCGGCGAGGAGATCCCGCTGCTCCATGGTGGCGAGCGGACCCAGCTGCGTGGCGGGGTCGAGCGGGTCGCCGATGCGCAGGCTGCGCATGCCCTCGACGAAGCGGCGCTCGAACTCGTCGGCGATCGCCTCGTGGACGATGAAGCGCTTGGCGGCGATGCACGACTGCCCGTTGTTGATCGTGCGCGCTCGTACTGCTGTTGTTATGGCTTGCTCCATATCTGCACTTGGCATGACAATGAAAGGGTCACTGCCGCCCAGTTCCAGAACGGTCTTCTTGATCATCTTACCGGCAGTCGAAGCTACTGCGCTGCCTGCCGCGGTGCTGCCTGTCAAAGTTGCTGCTCGAACCCGTGAGCTCTTCAATACCTCCTCAACTCGATCCGAGCCGATCAGCAGCGTCTGGAATAACCCTTCCGGAAACCCAGCCTCGCGGATGAGTTCTTCGATTGCCAGGGCACACTGCGGAACATTCGATGCGTGCTTGAGCAGGCACGCATTTCCAACAACCAGGTTTGGTGCAGCGAAGCGGATCACCTGCCAAAAAGGGAAATTCCACGGCATGACTGCCAGAACGGGTCCAACCGGTTGAAAGCGGACGAAACTATGGGCTGCGTCCGTCTTTACTTCACGATCCTCCAGGTAGCGCGGGGCATTTTCGGCATAATACCGGAACACCCAGGCGCATTTCTCGGCTTCTGCGATGGCAGCCTTGAGTGGTTTGCCCATCTCCAGTGTCATCAACCGGCCAAATTCCTCCTTGCGATTTTCCAAGATTTGGGCGGCATTCTCCATCCAGGAAGTGCGCTGATCCAGAGGCACTTTCCTATATATATTATAGATTTGCCAGGAGATATCTAGTTTATTTATCACTTGTTCAGGTGTATATGCTTCAAATGTTCGAACTGTTTCGCCAGTTGCAGGATTAATGGTCGCAATCGCCATATCAATATCCTCCCTATCCCCCTTCTCCTAATAGTACAACAACCTTTTTCTGCTTGCCGCTGTTTTCTAGTGGAATTCTACCGTCCGCTATTATTTTGCCATCCACCTGGATTTTTGATACGCCCCGGTTTACACCATGAGGATTCTTCACCTGGATCTGGTACTCCGTGTCTTCATGACGGTAGATGATCTCATATCCCTGCCATTCCCGTGGAATACATGGATCGATCACGAGAGCTTCTCCTTCTCTGTACAATCCCAGGATTGCCTGGATCCCAAGGCGGTACATCCAACCAGCTGACCCGGTGTACCAGGTCCACCCACCGCGGCCTGTGTGGGGCGGCACGCTATAGATATCTGCTGCAATTACATACGGCTCCACCTTATAAATATCAGCTTTATCCTTTGTCGCCGTTCGGTAGATCGGGTTGAGAAGTTGGAAAAGTTCCTCAGCATAATCCCCTCTTCCCATTTGAGCAAAAGCCCACACCGTCCAAATTGCGGCATGTGTGTACTGACCTCCATTCTCCCGGATACCCGGTACATATCCCTTGATATAACCAGGGTCACGAGGGGTCTTATTGAATGGAGGCGTAAATAACAGGATCATTCGCTCTTCAGGCCTTACGAGATGTTCAGATACGGCTTCCATAGCCCGAAACGTGCGTTCTGGGCTACCCCCATTCGAGAGAATGCCCCAGGATTGGGCTATTGAATCTATCTTGCACTCACGGTTTTGAGAACTTCCTAACGGTGTGCCGTCATCATAGAAAGCACGAATGTACCAATCACCATCCCAGGCATTCTTTTCGACCGCTTCTATATAGGATTCGGCCTGCTGCCTGTACACTTCAGCTTGCTTCAGTTCTCCGCGCATCTCGCACAGGTCAGCAAATCCACTCAACGTATCGGCGAGGAACCAGGCCAGCCAGACACTCTCACCTTCACCCCCCACACCGACTCGATTCATGCCGTCATTCCAATCACCCACGCCCATCAAGGGTAAATTGTGCCTTCCTCTCGTTGTGCCTTTTTCCAACGCACGCTGGCAGTGTTCGTACAGGGAATAACGCTGCTCAGTCTGTGGATAATACCCATAGCGTTCTTCCTGGTCCTCTTCCAAACTCGGACCTTCCACGAAAGGTTCTTCTTCGTTGAGTATTTGTAAGTCTCCTGTAGTTTTGACGTAAAAAGCTGTGACATAAGGGAGCCAGAGCAGGTCATCTGAGAAACGCGTCCGAATCCCTCGTCCAGACGGTGGATGCCACCAATGCAGCACATCGCCGGCCTGGAATTGGTGGCGCGCTGCTCGCAAGATATGTTCTCTCGCCATATGAGGGTTTACAGTAATGAACGCTGTCACATCCTGGAGCTGATCTCGGAACCCGTATGCCCCGCTCGACTGGTAGAAAGCTGTCCTACCCCAGTAACGGCAGGCAATATCCTGGTACAACATCCAGCGGTTGAGCAGCAAATCCATAGCCGGTTCTGGTGTCTTGATATGGACCTTCTCCAACAGCCGGTCCCAGAGGGCACCAGAATCTTCCCACGTTCTCTCCACCTGCCCGGGTTCCTTATACTTATTCACGATCCGGATTGCATCTTCGTAATCTTGTCCCTGCCCCAAGAAAAAGGCAATATCTTGAGATTCACCAGGCTGCAGGTCGAGATGAACTTGCAATGCTGCACAGGGATCAAGTCCGGGCTGGATCGTACCGGCAAGACCTATCCTGGTCAGCGCGGTTGGCAGTTCCCTGTCACCTAACCTGCCGATAAACTCTGTCCTGTCCCCGGTCAGCCCATGAAGTTTTTTATCCGAAGCTGCAAATGCAATCCGTTCTCCAAACTCAGCACTATAAGGATTCCGAGCCAGGATTGCCTGGGTCTCACCGTGATACTCAGGCAAAATGAACTGCTTGCTGTCCTCTCTTTGAACACCCAGCACCCATTCAGCATAGTAAGTAACCGTGATCCGGCGCGGCCTGTTCCAGATATTTTCCAACCGTAAATGTAAGATCTTTACCGGTTCCACTGGATCGACAAACACACGTAAACGTTGTCTCAAGCCTCTACTGTTGTGCTCAAAGATCGTATACCCGGCGCCATGGCGGATCAGGTATGGAGAAGCATCCGGAGAAGGTCGAGGTGTAGGTGTCCACACATCAGCGGTTTCCTCATCTCTTAAATAGATTATTTCTCCTTGCGGATCGATAACGGGATCATTACTCCAGGGAGTCAGCCTGTTTTCTCCGCTGTTGATCGCCCAGGTGCAGCCAAGACCAGATTCAGTCACCAGGAATCCGAAGTCAGGATTCGAAATCACATTCGACCAGGGAGCCGGAGTGGGATTTTCGCGAGATATATAGATCTGGTATTCGCACCCATCCCTGCTGAAGCCGCCATAATGGTTATCAAAAAGTAGGTCCGCCGGTCGGTAGATAGGGTCTGTAGCTTCAGGCTCATCTCCAACAGGTATCGATGGATTAAATGCAGGCAGACGAGGCGGCAGAGCTTCGCTGGCGGGATACTGCTGGTGTAATCCACCCCGCTTCCCATCCAGCACTACCCTGGCTGCGCTTTCCAGCAGTATCCGATCCTCTTTTTCAAGCCTATCTGCATTAAGGATAAAGATACCACCCCTGCGGTTTATCCATGCATCATTACCGGTACGGGTGAGCATACGGTAAATCTGGTTATTCAACTCCTGCCCATATGTGGTACCCTGCTCATTTAAGAAAACCAGGTCGATCTTCAGGCTGCGGTTACGCCAGTAAGCATGTGCCTGGAGTAAATCCTTAATCAATGTGAGTTCATCGCTGCTGTTGATGCGCGCCAGCAGGATCGGGTAATCACCAGAGATTGAATATGCCCATAGCCCCGATTGTCCTCTATGATTCGCTGCCAGAGTTTCCTCACTTGCCCGCATGCTGGTGTGTGGAAATAAGAGACCAGAAAGAACATTCTGAATGTAAGGCAATTGGGTTGTATCCAGACCTAGCTGTAAGAGCTCGATCTCAGCCTGAGCTCTCGCCCTTTCAAAAGCTCGTTCGATTACTGGCCAAACTCGAAAACGGTTGACTGTGTCAAAAACTTCCTGGCGTTTTTTCGCTGCGATAAGGAGGAATGCCAGCCTGGTCGTTGCATGCGGTTCCAGTACGATCTCCTGGCCAAGGGAAAATATCGGATCCAGTGTAGATCCAACGCGTCCGCTGAGCCCTAAGTCGTTAATCAATTCTTGTGGAGACCTTGTGCTGCCTGCCCGTCCAATGAATTGAGACCGGTCGCTCTCAAACATCAAACTTGGCTCTTCGCCGAACTTTAAAACCAGTGCATGCGCCAGATAAAAAATGCTCTCTTTTCCCGAACGCGGCCTGCGGTGAAAGAGCAGTGTATTCTGCTCAGGAACAAATTCACTTTCGATGAACAATTTGTTAAATGCTGGATGGCGCTCATCGGAATTCTGCGGAGCCAGGATGACTTCGCCATAGCTGGTTATGCGCAATCGACTCGGTTGATCCTGGTGATTGGTGAGTGTTAGCAGCCTGATCTCAACATCTTCATCTGGTGCGACCACAACTTCCATTGTTGTGGAAATATTCCGATCACGCCGGGAATATGCAGCCATATGAGCATTGAAATACGTATCACGGCTGTCTGGAGTTTCCCTGGTTGGCTGGTAACCTGCAGACCAGAGTTCGTTGGTATCGAGGTCCTGGATATACAGCCATGTCCCCCAATTACCCAATGTTCCATCCGCACGCCAGCGTGTCAGATCAGTATCCCGCCAGGTACTGTAACCACCACCTGCTGCCATCACGAGTGTTCCAAACTTTCCATTTGACAGGAAGTGGACCCTTGGCCGCGGCGAATTGACCTTTACTCTCCAGGGTGTCATGATAACACGCGGCTGCCGGGGTCGAATTGCCCGTAATTCTTGGGTATGAGGCTGTTCGAGTGGGGCTTCTCTTGGCAACTGTTCCTGAAGTAAGAGCTCGACACTCTGGATCAATTCATCGGCGTGGAAACGCCTGACCATCACCTGATCCTTCCTGTAATTCACCATCGAAAGAAAGATCATCGCCTGATGGTGAGCCATATATTCTTTTACCAATTCACAGCTGCTTCCCAATGGCATTCGCGTTTCTGTAAAATCGAGCGCCTCGTACAGACCGTAAATTCCAATAGCGTTGTGCTGTTTGAAGCGCCTGATGTTCTCGATAACCGCTTTTGGCTTGATTGAAAGTCCCAGGAGGGAAGCATACGGAGCTATCACGATATCGTCAATCAGCCCTCGCTTGTATCCGAGACCTGGAACACCGAATGCCCTGTACTGGTATGACATCCCTTGATCGAAACGATAATAACCAGATTCTGATATTCCCCACGGTACATTTCGATGACTGCCGTACGCCTCCTGGATTTCTACGGCTGATCTGGAACTGTGATGAAGTAATGTTCCTTCATAGCTTCTGAAGAATATCTGCGGCATAAGGTATTCGAACATGGTCGCGCTCCACGAGAGGAGTGCAACCTTCCCGTATACTTTGGTCAGGGGTCGAGCCAAGTGAAGCCAATGTTCAAGGGGTACATCTCCTTTAGCGATCGCGATCAGGCTGGCAATACGCGCTTCTGATGCCAGCAGATCGTAGTAGTTGCTGTCAAGTTTTCCAATCGCCAAGTTGTACCCTATGTGGAAGACTTTACGATCGGGGTTATATAAGAAATCAAAATCCATCTCCCGTACGTACCGTTCTGCCTTTGCAGCGATCTCACGAAATCCTATCTGAAGTGCTTTGGCAGAGGATGAACCCAGCTCAAATTCCTGCCGGAGATTGCTGCACCATGCTGTAAATTCAGCCAATGATTCCTCGTCGCAAGGTAATTCACTCAGTACTTCCTCAATCCTGTCGAGGTAAAGCTGAGCTGTGGTCACACCTTCAGGAATTTTTCCAAGAGACAGATCTTGTGGTAAGGCAGCACGCAAATTTTCCATAAGCCCAGAGAGTGGATCGAAAAAGCATTCGTTTTTAAGGACTACCGGCAGGTGATTCAAAGAAAAGAGCCATGGTGTCAGCACTCTGATCTCACGAAAAGATGCTTCGAGCTGGCGGCGTAACTGATTTGCAAATAAGCGGATCTGTCGCAAGAACTCCAGGCTGACTTCGGTCGAATAGTTCTCTACAAAATCGATCAGTACATTATCTAAATCTTGCCAAAACGTCTCTCTTCCATAGACACTATCGTCGATCTGCTCAACGATTTTTATCCAGAGGTCCGGATTCCCCTTCTTCTCTGAAATCTGACTCCTTACATCCTTAATCAACGAGACGATGTTTCTCGCATCTTCCGTTATTAAAGAATCCTCCTCGATATTTTGAAAAAGGTCTGAAATGAGATCAAGTGTGTCAAGGAAACCCTGGAAAGTATCCCAACGCAATATCGGATTATCAATCAGGGAAAATAGCCCTTGTCTGAGTGAAATCAAGCCTGCAGCCAGGTTCCCGCTGTCTACTGTAGATACATAACGGGGTTGGAGGCTCTCCATGGTTCGTGTGTCATACCAGTTCAAGAAGTGCCCTCTGTACCGCTCCAGCCTTTCGAGCCCATCAAAGCTGCTGATCATTCTAGTGCTTAAATTCAGTAAATCAATATACCCAAAGTCATATGCACCCAGGACTGTCGTGAGGTACAAACCGATATTGGTCGGCGATGTACGGTGGGCAGCAACCCCCAATGGAGATTCCTGGAAATGATCTGGCGGGAGCCAATGGTCTTCAGGTCCAACATACTGCTCAAAAAATAACCAGGTTCTCCGGGCCACGCAGTGCAGAGTCTTTACATCGTCGTCGCTGATTGGCTCAGCCTTTCTTGCAAAGGGCAGACTTATCCGGTATGCGATCTCTGGAGATACAGTCCAGGCGATCAGTAACGGTAAGGTAATCCACAGGGATTCGGAATCAAACAGGAGTACCAGCAATAATAAAACCAATGCAGACAAAACTGCTGGAGCCATCTCCTTCCAGGTGACTAGCCGTTCATTACCAGATCCAAAGCTCTTCTCGGTTTGTGCGTTTGTCGTCCAGGAAAGCAAGTTCCGGCGAGTGATAAACAGGCGTGCTAGGGTCCGTAAAATCGCATCCAGAGCCAAAAAAGCTTCGAATGGCAAGAAAATGAGCTCAAAAAACCAGCGGAGCACAATCGGAGAAATGTTAGAAAGAGCTCCGGAAATAAATCGTTTATCAAATTGTTTCGATGAAGCCTGGAAGAACTTGCTGTATAGTTCAATCATTAACGGAGTTGCCAGTACGAGCGCAGCTGCCACCGTCCATATTTCAGCACCACCAGGGAGGATCCCTACCCATGCAGCAGCTATCAAGAATATGAGGGATGGTGGTAAGAGACTCCGTCGAAGGTTATCGAGAATCTTCCAGACGCTGATCACACTTAACCGGTTGCGTACCCACTTTCCGCTGGCAGAATGCACGAGCGGAAACAGCCAGGGAAGAAGCTGCCAATCCCCCCGGATCCAGCGATGCATCCGCCGTGCAAACACCAGGAAGCGAGAAGGATATTCTTCGATAAAAGTAGTGTCTGTGACTAATGCAGCCCTGCCATGGATACCCTCGAACAGATCGTGACTGAGAAGGGCATTCTCCGGACAGCACGATTTGGTGCTTTTCTCGAATGTGGAAATATCGTAGATACCTTTTCCGACGTAAATACCTTCTCCAAATAAATCCTGATAGATATCTGATACAGCGAGAGTATAGAGATCGAGACCGGTATCTCCCGAGTAAACCCGGGTAAAGATAGACAGCATGGCTGAAACGGGGGTAATCTCAGTACGAGGCTGTAATATGCTGTATCCAGAAACGATTCTGCCTTCCTTGTCAAACTCTGCTTTATTCAATGGGTGAGCAAGGGTTTCCACCAGTCGTTGGGCGCTGTCTGGGGGCAGAATTGTGTCTGAGTCGAGGGTGATAACATAACGCAAGCCCCGCAATATTTCCAGATTCCCCTCCACGACAGAAAAGCCATTTTCATCATTCTCTAACGGAAGAACTCCCGAGGTAAATCCTGCTTCTGTACTTTCAATAAAAGGCTCATTCTGCCACTTCAGGATCAATAAATTCAATTGTTTCAGCTTGCCCCTTTTACGCTCCCAACCCATCCATACGTTTTCTTTTGGATTCCAGGTACGGTTGCGGTGGAAAAATAAAAATGGAGCACGTTTCAGGTAGGAATATTTCTTGTTTAGTTCCCGAATCCCATCTCTGGCATATTCAACTACCCTTGTATCGTCCTCGATATGCTCTACATCCAGATCAGGCAGATCGGTTAACAGGGCAAAGGATAGATTCTCATCGGGATTCCGGAGGTAATGATGCTCGATCTGTTCAAGAAGAGAGTCTACTTCCTCTTCACTTGAAATGAGTGTAGGCATCACGACGACTGCAGAATGATCATCCGGGATACCCTCTTCGAATTCCATTTTGGGTAATACATTTGGTTTGAGAATCAGAGAAAGGATCCAGTTTACAAGCTGCGTGGAAACTGTAATAGCAGGAATTACCGTCAGCAGGATAACCAGGAAGCTGTTCCAAAAAGCATTTGAATGAAGACTTGCATAATATGTAATTAACGCCAACCAGAAAGCTGTCAGTAATAAAATGCTGCCAAGGTAAATTGAAGTAGGGAAACGGAAAAGAACTCGGAGAAAGATTTCGTTTAGGCCAGGTTGGTAGCCTGTCTGGTTCTCAAGTTCCTCCCTTCCCTTATCGATCAGGTAATAACCAACATGAGACTGGCGTACTGGAACATCCAGTTCCATTCTCGTCAGATGTTCGATTTGACCGTTCAAATATAATCTGTCCATGGCGGCTTGGGCCAGGCGAACAGTTTCAACCGCAACATCCGCCTCAGACTTTCCACTTCCGGAGGAAATATCCTCAACGACTTTCCGGTACCTATCCCTCGTTTCAAAGTCCATCTTGTTGTAGTATTTGGCAGGGTCAGCCGTTAGAATTCTTTCAACCAGGCTCTGGTTTTCAAAAAATTCCTTCCAATCTTGCGCAGCAATTGCCCTCAGGGATATAAAACTAACGGCAATGATTTCCTCATCGGTGACACTGTCTTTTAAGTCAAGCTCAGGGAGAAGATCCTTCTCTGATTTGTCATCCAATCCAGTCAGGCGGATACCGGAGTGAACCAATGACTGGATAATTCCAAGGCGCAGCATGATGGGCAGTGCCCAGATTTCACCCATCGTCAGCGGAGTAATCGATTGGTAGATATCCAGGAATCGGGAAATTTCTTCTAAATCAAGCGATCCTTTCCATAGACGGATAATTTCACGCCCAATCGCATATACTCTAGGATACCCTTCCAGGGATCCTCTGGTTAACTTTGGGAGATCGCGGTAATAATTACCGGGCAAGTCTTGCATAATCTGGCGTAGCGCCTTGAAGACGAGGTAGTCATTATCAAGCATCCATTCGGCAGCATAGGAGAGTGCCAGCTCGCTTTCTGATGCGCCGCGAAACCGGTCAATGGCCTCTTGAAATAGTTTACGATATTCCGATAAATATTTTGTTACTGAGGGTTTTCCAGGAATTCTACCGGTGTTCCGCAGTTCTACTGCAAGTCGTCTAGCGGCTGACTCCAGGTGCCCAGGTTCACCACCCAGGGACCCTTCTCCCCGGGTTTCTGTTCCTGGCTCTACGGTTTTATTCAGCATCGATTAGCGACTCCCCTGTTCTAGAGCCGCAAGCTCTGCATCTGAAAGCTCCATCTGGTCTGGAGGTAAATCCTGTATGATCAAAAGCGGTGTCGTACCGTAGCTGATGAAGCTGATGACGACGGTGCCGTAAGGCCATTTTGTTTCACCAGAATAACCATGTGCGCTCAATAGAACGAGATCTGCTCCTTCTTGTTCGACAACATGGTGCAGTGCTGAGACCAGGCTGTTCTCCACATACAGGCGTGTCGTCACCTTACTCCCCAATCGTGATTGGAGATCGTTGAGGTAATTGCTCGCCTCAAGACGGTTATTCTCCGTAAGGGTCTCAGCAAGGATCATATCTTCATCAGAGGGGGGTGTCCGCCGGGGCATGACGGGTTTGGTAACAATATGGACAGCAATCAACTCACAGTCATACGTTTGAGCCATTGATGATGCAACAGGCAGAACAACTTCTGCCCTGGCAGAGCCATCCAGGGGAAGCAGTACCTTTTTATAAGTCATTTCTCCACTGATTTCTTGAGGAGGATGGTATGCCCGTACGATAAGTACGGAAGTTCTGGCCCGCAGGATGATCTTTTGAACAACTCCGCTAACATTCCACCCGCTGATACCGCTTGCACCATGACTGCTCACCATGATCAGGTCGACTCGATTTTCATAAGCAAAATCGACGATCATTTCAGCAGCCCGGCCTTCTAATAAGAATACATCAACTCGAAGACCCTCTGTAGTTAATCGTCGAGATATTTCATTGAGGTAAGATTCCGCTTCAGCTTTTCTCATCTGCCAGTCGAATGGATCGACTGGTTTCAATTCTGGTGAAATATTGGATGGATCAAGGACTCTCAAAAGAGAGATTTTTGGTTGGTTTACTCTGTAGATTGCAAACAGATGCGGTAATACGGTCTCGGCGAGCGCCGACCCGTCAAGAGGTATAAGGATATGCTGGAACATGAAAACACCTGTTAAACGGCAGCGATTGAAATAAAACAATTCCCCTATTTATTGTCAGTATAATGGATAAAAAGACTATCGTCAATAAGCCTTATTTTCAAGAACCGGTCATTTTCTTATGTTTCCCCCGATATTTCCTGACCTTTTCGACATTCCCGCAGTCTTTCATCGTACACCAACGCCGGCTGTGATTCTTAGATCTGTCCATAAATAGCCAACCGCAATCGTCGCCATCACATACTCTCAATAAGCCAAGGTTTCCTGAAACGAGCAGTTCAGCCGCCGAACTGGCAACCGGCCAGAGGATAGAAACAAGCTCGCTGCCTGGCAAATCCCAGGTCAAGTGGTAGCCGCTGTTCGCAGCGTGAAGTTTTTGGTAACCTAATCCCCGCTGCAGTTCCTGGTTGAGGATGGTCAAATCACCCTGCTCAACCTGCAAATCGCGCACCGATTTAAATAAGATAAGGTAGAGAGATTGGCGGAAAGTTTGAGCTCTCATCAAGGCTTCTTCAGCAGCTTGTGGACGTTTCCTAGCTTCCGCGATCAAGCGAGATGCCTGTGCATCATCAATGATCTGAGCCCCACTCGCCCACTCCACCAGTCTTTCATAAGAAAAAAAGTACTCCGTGGGGTTGTCTCCGCCTCTGCCCGAGATGGTATTGACAAAATCGATGCTCAGATCGCCGCCTACGTACTCAAACTCACTTTGGTTTATCTGCTCGATATCGAGCTGCAATGGATCTATCATAATAATTCCTTGTAACCACCAAATTGGGTATTGACAGGTTACATTTTATCTGATATATTGTAACTATCTAAATACAGTATAACAGGTTACATAAGAATGTCAAGCCAGGGGGAATGGATCAGGAGGATGGAAATGTTTAACGGTAAGATAGGTTTTCGAGAAGAATTGATTATTGCAGCGCGACATGAAGAATTATTGAAGCAAGCGGAAGCAGTACGTATGCTGGATGAAATTCACACAGAAACGAACAAACACCCCACAAGACTTCGAATTGCGGCTGGTTGGTTTGGTAATCAATTAGTAAAGGCTGGAAGCTATCTAGTAGACCTTTCACAACCAGAGAATGTTTCCGCCGAATGCATTGAGATGACATAACAGCAGCTAAAAGACATATTCGCAGGATAAGAACAGGCAGCGGAAGGGTACCGCTGCCTGTTTCATTTTGGAAAGTATGTCGCTCTTTCCTCCGAATTCGCTTCAATCCCATTAAAATTAATCATATATAGGAGGAAATAAAATGACAATCTTGGCTGGATATAAATCTTATAACGGTAGACATTGGGAGACAGGCACAGTAGCAAATTATTACGCTTATCGGCAGGTCTTCGCTCCGCACACCGGGAAACCATACAGCGAAACACTTATGCTTGGTGTTAGCGGTGGTATCGTTATGGGTTACTTTTCCTTTGCCTATAAAGGGTACGACCCGCACACTGCTATTCTTACTCGCAATACATTCGATCCGATGGATACTTTTCTAGAACGTTTAGGAATAGCGCAGCACATCATGCAAACAAACAATCCTAAGACTGCCATAAAGAATCTAATCGATACGCTAGAAAGCGGGCTTCCAGCTATTGTCTGGGCAGATGTATTCAGCATGCCATACAACGGGATGGATGACGCCGGGATGTGGCAGATGTACCCGATCCTGGTTTATGGTTACGATGAAGCAGAAGATATAGTTCACATTGCAGACCGCTCAAAAGTTCCGCTCACCGTTACAACTGCTGAGCTTGAATCAGCCCGCGGCAGGGTGAAAATCGATAAAAACCGGATCATCACCCTTGGAGACCCAAATCCGGAAAAGCTTGTATCGGCAGTTCAAAAAGGGATCTGGGATACCATCAAACTGTTTACGGATAAACCTCCCAAAGGCTCAAAGGAGAATTTCGGATTTGCAGCTTATAAACGATGGGGGGAATTGCTGATCAACCCCAAACCGAAAAGCAGTTGGGCGAGGGTGTTTCCACCAGGTAGACCATTTGTTGCTGGTCTCATGTCAGCCTACTACAGCATTATCCAAAACAGCATTTGCGGTGATGCAGAGAGAGGTCGATATTCCGATTTCTTAGAGGAAGCCAGCCTAATCCTCAATAAACCAGGCTTGAAAGAAGCCTCACCACTATTTCGTTTGAGTGGTGAGGCCTGGATGAAATTGTGCGCTGCACTGCTCCCGGATGATTTTCCTTACTTTCGTCAAATGCGCGATTTGATTTATCGAAAACAAGAGCTGTTCTTAGAAATAGGTGGTGAAGCCCTTATCGAAATCCAGGAGATCAACCGCCAGCTAGAAGAATTGAAAAGGGAGGCGGAAACGAATTTTCCTCTTCGTGAGAATGAAATGAAGCAGCTGCTCGAAAACTTACGCCAGCACATCTTGCAAACTCACGACACAGAGCTTCTAGCAGTATCGGCTCTCCAATCTGCAATTGAAAGCTGACCGTTAGTCTCCGGGCTTCCTTGTCCATTCATATCGAAACAGCAAGCAAAATATAGCACCTTTTGCTTGCTATTCTTGACATTATCTACTATTCTTAATTAACTACCAACAGAAGCGAATTAGAATTCATAAAAGGAACGGAATTAGCTCGAGGCGTACGGGTGACCTATCCCTGGTTCCAGTTACTACTTCGGCTGTACACAAATATGAACATCAAATGGAAATTTTGCTCACTCCTCCTTTTCCTTGCAGCACTGTGCCTTCTTTTCCCCTCTTCCGCCCGAGCTGATATCTCTCCTCCGGAAACACCTCCAGGTGCAAACCCGCAGCCCGGTGAAGAAAATACTCAGGTACGAATGGTCTCTGAAACAGTAACGCTGGTCATCAAAGAAAAACCACCCTCTGGCAGCCTGGGGCAGGCAGCTGTCATAGCGTCTTTTCAAATGCAAAATATGGGCAACACTGAAGAAAGGATGCAGGTACGCTTTCCACTGACATTTCCCAGCGGCACACACGATGGTTTTGGAGCCCCTCCTGAGATAAAAGATATCCGGGTTAAGGTGAATGGGAACAGCGTCTCGACAACAAGAGTTACCACAGAAAACCCAAGTAAATCCTTCGATTTTCCCATTCCCTGGGCAGCCTTCGAAGTCCTTTTTCCGCCCGCAGAACCTGTCGCAGTCGAGGTCACTTATACACAAGAAGGCTGGGGAGAATATCCTTACGTTGTTTTCCGCTACCTGCTGGAAACAGGCGCAGGCTGGTATGGAACGATTGGCTCTGCGGATCTGATTGTCAGGCTGCCTTATGAGGCGAACCGCCAGAATTCGATTTTCGATTTCTCGATTGGCTTTGGACAATGCGATCCTGGAGCAGGGATCGAAGGAAACGAGATGCGCTGGCATTACGAAGATTTCGAACCCGGTTACGATCATAACCTGGATGTTGCTATCGTAATGCCTGAGGCATGGAAAAAAATCCTCACCGAAAGGTAGAACACAACGAAAGCTCCTAAAGACGGGGAAGCATGGGGTCTATTGGGTAAGGCTCTAAAGGAAGCGAGTGTCTTGCGTCGGGGCTATCGAG
>Ga0105092_10001040_pt1 | contig 14774 bp, 11 predicted proteins | sample PPLLak2March2015_FD_87021 | JGI IMG/M metagenome (GOLD analysis project Ga0105092, IMG submission 87021) | Freshwater sediment microbial communities from Prairie Pothole Lake near Jamestown, North Dakota, USA - PPLs Lake P7 Core (1) Depth... | ecosystem: Environmental > Aquatic > Freshwater >... | reverse complement strand
GATTCGGTACGCGAATTTCCAAACCTTTACCCGCTCCCGCACCCTGCCGTCACCGACTTGTTTCGATAAGGAAATTTTCGAGGTCGTGAGCGACCTGCTGCGACGAAACGTCAGTCCGGGCAGAGCCGTCCGGCTTCTCGGCGTAAGCTCCAGCGCGCTGCAAAGCTCAGGCTGGCAGGAACCCCTTTTAAATCGCGACAAGCGCAACGCCTACGAACAGCTCTACAAAGGTATCGACGAGCTGCGCCACAAATATGGCGAGGATGCGATTGGCGCCGCTACCCCCCGCAACCGCGCTGGTTGATTTTCCCTTCAAAGACTCTTACTGTTCTGACAACTCATTCAAACATGACGACTATGTCAACGCATCCTTTTCTCGCCGCCTGCCGCCGTGAAACGAGTCCTTATACTCCGGTATGGCTCATGCGCCAGGCCGGACGCTACATGGAAGAATATCGCAAACTCCGGGCGCAACACGATTTCCTCGAACTCTGTAAAAATTCCGACCTCGCGACCGAGATCACCATAAAGCCCGTTGAGCTTTTGAGAGTCGATGCGGCGATCCTATTCGCCGACATTTTGCTTCCGCTCGAGCCCATGGGGGTCGGACTCGAATACCCAAAGGGCGATGGTCCCGTCATTCATCATCCGGTTAGCAGTAGAACCAATGTCGAACAGCTTCTCGAATTCGACCCGCAAGAAGCCCTTCCTTTTGTCTTCGAGACCGTGCGCAAGACTTGCGCCGCCCTGAACGGCAAGGTGCCGCTCATTGGATTTGCCGGCGCGCCTTTCACCCTTGCTTCTTATCTGGTCGAGGGCGGAAGCTCCCGCAACTATCTCAAAACGAAGAAGCTGATTTATTCGAATCCCGGCGCCTGGCGCGGCTTGATGGAACGGCTTTCTTCTGTCACCGCCGAATATTTGAACGCTCAGATCGCAGCGGGCGTGGAAGCCGTCCAGCTCTTCGACAGTTGGGCCGGCTGTTTGTCTCCCGACGATTACGAGAGATTCGTTCTTCCCTATACCCGCGCGGCTATCGCGGGCTTGACCCCGGGTACTCCAGTCATCCATTTCAGCACTGGCACCGGTGGATTTCTAAAATCTATCCAAGCCGCCGGAGGCGATGTTATCGGGGTGGACTGGAGGGTCAATCTTGACGCGGCGTGGAATGACTTGGGACCTGATGTTGGGATCCAGGGAAATCTAGATCCAGCCGCGCTGCTGGCTCCACCGAAGGAAATCCGTCGACGAGTCGCGGAAATTCTCGCACGTGCTGGCGGCCGGCCGGGACACATATTCAACCTGGGCCATGGGGTCTTACCCGAAACGCCTGTAGAGCATGTCGTCGCCATGGTCGAAGCAGTCCATGAGTTGAGTTCGCGGTAAACGTCGCCAATGAATTTTTCCTATGAGGCGGTGCTGCTGATCGCGTTTGGCGGTCCGACTGCGCGCGAAGAGATTCGCCCGTTCCTGGCGCGCGTCACCCAAGGCATTCCCATTCCGCCCGAGCGCCTCGAAGAAGTCGCTCATCATTACGAAGCGGTGGGAGGCAAGTCCCCGATCAACGAAATCACTTTTTGCCAGGCCGAAGCCTTAAAAGGTGTTCTGCAGGCAAAGGGCTTGCCGTTGCCGGTATACGTGGGCATGCGCAACGCCAACCCGTTTTTTGTTGAGACGCTCAAACGAATGGCTCAGGATGGAATACGACGTGCTCTGGGATTTATTCTTTCCTCTCACAAAACCGAGGCGAGCTGGGAGCGTTACCAAAAAAACGTCGCTGACGCCCGTGCCGAGCTTGCCGGCAATGCCCCGGCCATCGATTTCTGCGACGGTTGGTATGATCACCCGCTGTTCGTTCAGAGCTGGGTGGAACTCATCGAATCCGCATTTAGCAAGATTGTCCTTCCTAGCCTAAGAAAAGCCACGCCCCTGGTATTTACGGCGCATAGTCTACCCGTTCCGATGGCCAGGCGATCGCCGTACGCCGAACAGTTCGAAACCAGCGCTCGCTTGATTGCGGATAAGCTTGGCCATCACCGGTGGTCGCTCGCCTATCAAAGCCGCAGCGGCAAACCGGCCGATCCTTGGCTCGAACCCGACATCGCCGACGCGATTCGAAAACTGGCCGCCGAAGGTTGCAAAGATGTCGTCGTCGCGCCCATTGGTTTCGTTTGCGACCATGTCGAGGTGCTCTATGATCTCGACATCGAGGCGAAGAAAGTCGCCATGGATCACGGTGTCGAAATGCTACGTGTCGCTTGTCCCAACGATCATCCAACTTTCATCCGCATGATGGCGGATGTGATTGCGCGAAAACTAAAAACGGTCGAAGATCGAGGATAGAAGATGGAGAATCGCGATCTCCGATCCTCGATCATCCATACTCGATTTGCATCATCATGATCCGCCGGGTTGTCGTGGTCGGTGGTGGCATCGCCGGACTGGCGGCCGCTCATCGCCTGGTCGAGTTGAATAAAGAACAATCCCTCGGTCTCGAAGTGATGCTCCTCGAAGCATCGTCACGCTTGGGCGGGACCATCGCTACAGAGCGCGTCGACGATTTTATCGTTGAGGCCGGACCCGACTCCTTCATCACCGAAAAGCCCTGGGCGCTTCGTTTGTCCGAACGCCTAGGCCTCAGCTCGCGCCTGGTATCGACCCAAGCCGCATATCAAAAGATCTACGTCGTCCATAACGGTAGATTGGAACCTCTCCCGGAGGGCTTTTTTATGCTTGCGCCAACGCGCTTCTGGCCCTTTGTTCAGACACCGCTCTTTTCATGGGGCGGTAAGCTTAGAATGGCGGCGGAGATTTTTCTGCCGCGCGGCGCTATGGATGGGGACGAAAGCCTGGGGGCTTTTGTCCGGCGCCGCTTAGGCGCAGAAGCTTTGGATCGAATCGCGCAACCTCTCATCGGTGGCATCTATGCTGCGGATCCCGACCAGCTCAGTCTCAGCGCCACCATGCCGCGATTCAAGGAAATGGAACGCGCCCGTCGAAGCATTATTCTCTCGATGGCTTCGGAGCAAAGGCGGCGCGCTCGCAACCGCGAGACTGGCAGCGGAGCCCGCTGGAGCTTGTTCGTTACCCTCGTAGGCGGCATGCAGGAACTGGTCGAGAGCATAGCAAGCCGGCTCGCCGGATGCGTGCGTTTGAATACTCCAATTATCCGACTAGCCCAAGATCCAGATAAGAGCCTTTGGCGCATAACCACCAGGGAAAACGAAACCTTTGAAGCCAAAGGAGTCATCCTTGCGACTTCCGCCTTTCAAACCGGTGCCATACTTAACCAAGTTGCCTCTACCGCTGCCGCTGATTTGCAGCAGATCACCTATGCATCCACGGCGACGGTCAGCCTTGCCTATCGTAAGGACGATTTTCCCGAGCAGCTCGATAGCTTCGGCTTCGTTGTACCGGCTATGGAGTCGAGAAAAATCATGGCGTGTACTTTCAGCAGTTTGAAATATCCCGGCAGAGCGCCGGAAAGCTGCGTGTTGCTGCGCGCCTTCGTCGGCGGCAGTTTACAGCCGAAACTATTTCAAGACGATGATGCAACGATGGTGAAAAACGTCCGAGCCGAACTGGCCGGCTTGCTTGGCGTTACCGCTCAACCATTTTTCTCGCGCCTCTGGCGCCACCCGAACTCGTTGCCGCAGTATCTCGTCGGCCATGAAGCACGAATAAAGCGAATTGAAACGGCTCTCGGTGGATTTCCGACCCTTGCTCTCGCCGGCAGCGCCTATCACGGAGTGGGAATTTCCGATTGTGTGCGCGCCGGCGAAGAGGCGGCGGAGAAAATCGCTAATCACTTTCGTGATAGCGTGTGAGCGTACACCCCCTCTTTAGTTCTCCCCCGTCGAGGGGGAGAAAACAGATAGCCAACTGTCGATTGCGAGTCATTACGAGTCCGCGACTTGACGGACGTTGTCTAACCGGGCTATCAGTCAGTCAGACATTGAGCAATTCGCGCCTGCTTCACCCGGCAATCAATGGAGATATTTTATGGCTATGACCATTATCGATTCTCAGGTCCACATCTGGGCGCCGGAGACTCCGGAAAAGCCTTATGCACGAGGCGATGCTTCTACGCCTCACCGTGCGATCCCGTTGGGACACGATGAGCTCTTGCGTGAAATGGACGATGCCGGCGTGCAGCGTTGCGTGCTCGTCCCGCCGACGTGGGAAGACGACCGCAACGATACTTCGGTTGAAGCGGCGCGACAGTATCCTGACCGTTTTGCGCTCATGGGACGGATGAAGATCCATCAGCCCGAAAGCCGGGCGTTGATGGCTACGTGGAAAAGCCAGCCCCATATGCTGGGTATTCGCATGACCTTTCATCAAGGGCGCCCAAAGCTCTGGCTGGAGGACGGCACCGCAGACTGGTTTTGGGACGCCGCCGAGCGCTACGACGTTCCGATCATGGCTCATGCGCCACAGGCGGTATGGAAACTCGCTGAGATCGCGGAGCGTCACCCCGGTCTGCGTCTCATTGTCGATCACATGGGCCTCAGCTCCGCGCTCCGGGGCAAGCCACTGGACGGCGCCGTAGATGCCCTGCTCAAACTGGCGCGTTTAAAAAACGTTGCAGTAAAGGTCTCCGCTTTGCCTTGTTACGTGGCCGAGCCCTACCCGTTTCCGACCCTTCACCCGCTTATCCGTCGTGTGGTCGATGCTTTCGGGCCCCCGCGTTGTTTCTGGGGCACCGATCTTTCTCATTTGACCTGCCCCTACGAAGAATGCCTGACGTTGTTTACTGAAGAGCTGAAATTTCTATCCGAAACCGATAAGGAATGGATCCTGGGCCGCGGCATCGCCGAATGGCTGAACTGGCCCCTGCCGCAGCAAGCGTGAAGCCACGGGCGATACGAAGCACAAGCCGAATTTCTCCTTTGGTGCAATGATTCGTCCATCACTGGCGGTATTCATCCTATGCTTTCTGTCACATCCGGCCGTGGGTGCCGAGCTGGATATAGTCGCGAAGGCCGCCGTGCTTATGGAAATGCGAACGGGAAACATCCTATGGGCGAGAAATAGAGACCTGCCGCGGGCGCCGGCGAGCACAACGAAGATCCTAACCGCTGCGGTCGTCCTCGATCGGGTGGCGCTTAAAGAACTCGTCACCGTGCCGATCGCGAAAACCACGCCGAGCAAGAGTTCCGGGGTTTCGTTGCAAGGCGGAGAGCGACTAAGCCTTCAAGATCTGCTCTACGCCTTACTTCTTCAATCTAGTAACGACGCCGCCTTGGCTCTGGCATCTCACGTCAGTGGATCAACGCCAAAGTTCGTCCAACTCATGAACCAAAAGGCCAGGTCTGTTGGAGCACTGCGCTCTCAATTTCACAATCCCACCGGCCTGCCCCAAGCTGGTCAGGTAACTACGGCGCGCGACCTCGCGCTGATAACCAAGACGGCACTGGCCAATCCTGAGTTCAGCAGGATCGTCGCGACCAAGAGCTATCCTTGGAAGAGCTTGAGATGGGAGGGCATGCTCGAAAATTCGAACGAACTGTTAAAGAGCTATAACGGCGCCATCGGCGTAAAAACGGGAAATACCAGGGAGGCTGGTCACTGCCTGGTAGCGGCGGCACAGCGGGGCGACAAAACTCTGATCGCCGTGATCTTGGGCAGTCAGGAGAAAGCTGTCTGGCAAGACGCCAAGCATCTGCTCGACTATGGCTTCAAGATCTTTGTTAGCAAATCTCTGACAATGCCCTGACGCTAACACGCTAACAGCTTTGACTTGTCACAGTTTGGTCCAACGTGATATCCAGACAACAGCCTAGGAGGACTGAAGAAATGAAAATCATTAACCGCGATCTCTCCCCGGAAAAAGATGGCATCCCCGGATATATAGCGCACCCCGACCGCAAAGAGGCCGGCCCCGGCGTGCTGATTGTACACCACCACTTCGGGGTTACAGGAAATATGAAGGTCAACGTCTGCAACTTCGCAAAGCTTGGTTATACAACCATCGTACCCGATCTCTATAAAATGCTTGGCGATTCTGACGGTGTGCACGAAGCGCAAAAGAAAACCTCCGACGGACAGTTCGTGGAGATCATCAATGGAGCCTGGCGCTATCTGACAGGAAGAAACGACGTCGACGGCAAGCGCTGCGCCGTGGTCGGCTACTGCATGGGGGGCCGCATCGGCATTCACTTCGTCGCCGCCACTCCCAGCGTGCGGGCTTTCGTCGGCTACTATCCATCCGTCCGCGAGGAAGAACCGAGCAAACTACGACCACGCCACCCCAATGATGCGGTGAAAGATTTCAAGTGCCCGTCACAGATATTTTTCGGCGCGCACGATCACGTGGCCAGCATACCGGTGCAGCAACAGTTGATGGTGAGTTTGCAATCCAACGGCCAACCGCTGGACTGGCATTTCTTCCACCGCGTCGGCCACGGATTCGCGATGGCTGACGGCGAATGCTACGACCCTGTCCTCGCCGAATCGGCCTGGGGACTCACGGCGAATTTTCTGGAGCGGGAACTGGCCAACGAGTAACATTATCCGACAAAACATTTCGCTGGTTGAACGACGCTGGAAAACAGGTTCTCTCTCCCCCTGGCGGGAGAGAGTTAGAGTGAGGGGGGCAAAAGACTAAGCACCCTCACCAAGATCAATCAAAGAAGAGTAACTTTTCAACCCAACCGACGCGGCACCTCACGGAATCCGATAAATAAAATTCGCTGCTTCAGAACGTTCTTCCCAACCGGCTTTGACGTAGAACTGCCGCATATAAGACTCGCGATTGCGCAAGTTGATCAAGGATAGTCGCGCGCAACCGCGCGCTCGTGCCTCCGTCTCGATTCTCCGAAGCAGCTCCCCTCCCACGCCTTGTCCGCGCGCAGATTCACGGACAAATAGCTCGGAGACATATCCTTCGGGGCCTTTCAAGAAAAGATACGGCAACCAGTGCACCGAGCCATACCCGACGATCGTTCCGTCCCGCGGCTCAGCGACAAAAATGGAATGACTGTTATCTGCGAGACATTGCTCGATACGCAGTCTCACCTGCCGGCTCACGGCTTCAAACGGCTCGTTCTTGAACGATTCAAACCAGCCGATGTCTTTCAGCAACTCGGCAAGCTGCGGAGCATCCCGAGCACTAGCTCCCCTGATTTGTACCGTCATGGAATGACTTTACCACAAAGTGCATTGTGAGCTTACGCTCCACTACAGAACATAAAATGCAAAGCTTCGTCATGCCGGCATGGATTGCCGACATCTAGGTTCGCAAGGATGCGTCCGGAAACCTCCATGTTATTCTGGATTCCAGCACTCCATAGTGGAATGACGTAATCGAGGGGTTCTTGAACTGTCCGAGGCCCCTCCGCCCGGTATTTTCACCTGGTATTTTCAAAGGAGCAACTAAGGCGATCCTTTTCGTACAGCATGCTTCATTCCTGCTGTTAGATCACGCCCTTCTCCTTCAACTCCGCTAACGCTTTATCGTCATAGCCCAGCGATTTCAAAAACTCACCGTTGTGCTCACCAAGTTCCGGCGGCGCCGCAGGATGTTGAATCCTATCGTCGCTGTACGCCACCGGAAATTTGACCGTTTTGATCGTCGGCTTGTTTTTGCGCTCGATTTGAATCTCCAAACCCATGTGTTGGATCTGTGGATCCTGAAAGACCTCTGCCAAATTATAAACCGGCGTGTGGGGCACGTCGTTGGCTTCGAGTCGTTCCAGCCAGTGCGCCCGGGGCTTTTCGCGGAAAAACTCCGCAAAAGTCTTGCTCAGCTCGTCGTAGTTTTTTCGGCGGTCCGGGCGGGTCTTGAAGCGCGGATCTTCGATCAGCTCGGGATGGTCGACGGATTGGCATAAGCCCTCCCAGAATTTCTGCGGTGACGACAGATGAATGGCAAAAGGCAACCCGTCCGAACCGGAAAAGGCGTAAGTCTGAGACTGTCTTGGACGGGTATAAGGGCCAGGGGGACGCCCGTGGGCGAGCGTTTCGGTTGCCGGCGCCCCAAGAAAACCAAGCACCGAGCCGGCCATCGTCGCGTCCACCTGTTGGCCTTTCCCGGTTTGTGCTCTCGCTACCAATGCGCCGAGGACGCCGACAGCGGAATACAGCCCGCTCAAATGGTCGGCGTAGGCCGGGCCGATGGGCCGCGGATTTTTTGCATCCATCAGTACGCTCAACATCCCACCCAGTCCTTGCCCCACGGTGTCATACGCCGGCCGATGCACATAAGGTCCCGTCGGACCGGTACCGGTGATAGAGCAACAGATAATCCGGTCGTTTATTTTCCGCAGAGTCTCGTAGTCGATGCCCAATTTCTTCGTGACGCCGGGCCGATAGTTCTCTATGACGACGTCGGCGTCTTTGACCAAGCCATAGAAGATCTCTTTCCCTTCGGGAGTCTGGAGATTCAAAGTCACGCTCTTCTTGCCACGATTGAACGCCCAGAAGTTCGGCTGATCGCCGCCCAGATCCCAACCGCGAAACGGATCACCGCCTTTGGGATTCTCGACCTTGATGACTTCCGCACCCATGTCCGAAAGCAAAACCGCTGCGTAAGGTCCCGAAATAAAATTACCGAGCTCCAAAATCCTGATGCCTTCTAGAACGCCTTTCATGCTTTTCTCCTCATACGTTTTTTGAATTTCCCATAATGCAGCACCCCCTCCTTAAGTCTCCCCCGCGCGGCGACGCGCGGCGCGGGGGAGGAAAGAGGTAGGGGATCCTACTCCCCACTTTTTTCTATCACAGATGGACAGACACTCCCAATTCAGATAATTGAGTTAGCAAATCTTCAAGGGGTACGGAAGACCTATGGTCACACCGCCGCCGGTCACCGACACATTCGCCCGCTTCGTTGCCGAAACGGACTATTCGACGATTTCGGAAAGAACTCTCGCCAATGCGAAAATGCATATTCTCGACACACTCGGTACCGCGCTTGTGGCCGTTTCAACGGACACGGCATCTATCGCGTTTGATTACTGCAAACGAGTGGGCCAAAGCGAAGAGTCGGCAATTTGGGGAACCCATCTGAGATCATCCGCGCCCATGGCGGCGTTTGCCAACGGGCTTCTCGGTCACGCCATTGACTTCGACGACTGGGACGCCTTCATCCATGCCGGCCATCCGACTTGTATGGTGGCCGCGGCAGCGCTCAGTCTGGGTGAAGTTCTTGGCTCCTCGGGAAGAGATTTATTTCGGGCCTATATTCTGGGCATCGAAGTTTTGACCAAGATCGCCGCCAATGCACCCAACGTTCAGGACCGCGGCTTTCATAGTACGCCGGTATTGGGCAGCATCGGCGCCGCCGTCGCGTGCGCCAGCCTGATGCGACTCGACACAGAGAAGATCAAAGCGGCTCTGGGCATTGCCGCGTCAGGTGCAGCCGGCATCCATCGTCAACAAGGTTCCATGGTGAAGCCGTTTCATGCCGCCAACTCCGCGCGCAACGGACTCGAGGCCGCGCTGCTGGCCGAAAAGGGATTCACTGCCGACGCCGCCATCATCGAGGCACCTCGAGGTTTTTGCGATACGTTCTTCGGTCCGGGGACTTGTGATTACGCAAAAATGATCGAGGGACTAGGCAAGCCTTACTTTCTAGAATCTCCGGGGCTCGGCCTCAAACTCCACCCATGCAGCGCGCCGCAATTTCTGGCCGCCGATGCTGCGCTGCACTTGAAACGGGAGCACCAGATTCGCTTCGCCGATATAACCAAGATGGAAGTGAGCATCCCGCCCTTGCGCTATCAGCGCCACTATCATCCTGAGGTCACAACCGGCTTGCGCGGAAAGTTCGCCATCAACTACGTCGTCGCCCTCGCTTTTCTCGACGGCAAATTGGAGATAGACACTTTCACGGACGCCAAGGCCAACGAGCCGGAAGTTCGAGATGCACTGAGTAAGGTTCAGGTGATTGTTGATGAGTCCATTCCCGAGCCCGGCCCATACTGCCCCGTAGCCGTCGAACTAAAAGATGGCAGCCGTTTTTCTTACACAGCGAGGATCGCCAAGGGCCATCCGGAGAATCCGATGACAGAAGAAGAAGTTTTGAATAAGTTTCGGAGCAATGCTAAACAAGTGCTTTCGCCCCAGAGGTTTGAAGCAGTCATCGCCAAGATGCGCAAGCTGGAATACGTCGACAATGTAAAAGAGCTTATCGAGTTGTTAACGCTTTAGTCATCATAGAGCGTCCTGAATGCGGTGAATAAACGCCATATTCTCCGCACAACATGCGGTGAATATTGCTACCCTGAGGCGATTGGTTGCCCAGCGTCGCTGCGATTGGACATCCATTTCCAGTTGAGATAAGCCAATTTCGAATTAGCAACGTTATTCTCTGCATGGAGGTTCTTTTGTCCATCGAAAAACCTTTAGCGCCGCTGTTCGAGGCGGAACGTCTCGCGATTATCGGCGCGAGTGACCGCAATCACTACGCGGTCAATATATTCAAAAATCTACAGGCCATGGGCTTCGATTCATCACGCATCGTACCCATCAATCCCGGGCGTCCGGAGGTTTTCGGGCTGAAAGCCTATCGGAGCATTCTCGAAGTCCCAGGTGAAATTCCCTTGGCGGTCATTGCCGTCAACAATAAGGCCGTCGCGGCCGTAGTTGAAGAGGCGGGCAAGAAAGGTATCAAGGCGGGGGTCATTTTCGCTGACGGTTTCGCCGAAGGCGGTGAAGTGGGAAAGCAGTTGCAGCAAGAGTTGACCGATGCCGCAAAAGCGGCAGGCATAAAACTTCTGGGACCCAATTGCATGGGGTTCGTTTCAGTTCGGGCCAAGCTGGGAATCTGGGGCGGCGAGCTGCCGAAAAATCTTCGCCCGGGTAATATCGGCTGCATCTTTCAGAGCAGCGGCATGATGAATCTCTTGATCAACGCGGGCACCAAACGGGGTCTCGGTTTTCACCTCTGCGCCAGTGGCGGCAACGAGATTATCCTCAACGCCGCCGATTATCTCGAATATGAGGCCGAGTGTCCTGAAATCGATGTCATCGCCACCTATATCGAAGCCGCGCCCAAGGAGCCGCAACGTTTTGCCGAAGCGCTGGACCGCGCCGTCGCCAACGGCAAGGCAGTCCTTGTGCTCCGTGCGGGCCGAACGGAGCGAGCGAAACGCAACGTCATCGCCCACACCGGCCAATTGGCCGGCTCCGCTGCTGTTTGGGACGCGTTTTTCGAGCAACACGGCGCTATCATCGTAAACGATCTCGACGATCTCATCGACACGACCGCCCTGTTCGCTGGCGCAAAGCTGCGACCGGATGAACATAAGCGAGGCGTCGGTCTCATCACGATCTCCGGCGGAGATTGCACCTTGCTTTCCGACATCGCCGATCAAGAGGGCGTACGCGTACCGGATCTTAGTCCCGAGACCCAGCACGTCATGGTCCAGGGCCTGGACAAACCGACACTGCTTGGGAATCCACTGGACGTAGAAGATCTCCAGCGGATAAAGCCTGAAGCCTTTGATCACTGCTTGGAGAAATTCTTTCAAGAGCCCGAGATCGATATGGTTGGCCTGCGCTTGAATTTGCCGGAGTCCCTCACGCCCGCATCAGAAAAGCTTTATCAAAAGATTTCCGAACTGAGTTTTGCGAACGACAAGCGTGTGTTCGTGCTCACCCGTGCCACCGAACCGCCGGCGGAAGTCTGGTACCAACGGCTCAACAGTCTCGGGCTGACCTTCACAGGCGACTACCGCAAGTCGCTGCGCGCCATGGGCCGGCTGCGCAAGAACGAGCGCGAACGCGCTCTGGGCCGATTCGCAACAGTTACGCGCACGGGTTCCGCGCCTGCTCGGCCAGAGCTTGAGCACGGGGTTCTGTCTTACGGCGCCACGGAGAAACTGCTGCAAACCTATGGCATAGCGCTCGCGCCGGCAGCGATGGCGCAAACGGCGCAGGAAGCGGCCCAGGCGGCGGACAAACTCGGCTATCCCTGCGTCTTGAAGATGTGCTCCGTCGACATCCCGCACAAAACCGAATTTGGCGCGTTGCGGCTCGGCCTCGATGGCAAAGCAAGCGTGCAAAAAGCCTGCGAGGAAATGCTCGCGACCGTTAAAGCAAAGAAGCCGGACGCCAATATCGAAGGCGTTCTGGTTCAGAAACAAATCAAAGGCGTTGAGTGCCTGCTCGGCATTTCGCGCGACGAACAGCTTGGGCCGACTTTGGTGATGGGTCTGGGCGGTGTCTTCGTCGAGATCTTGGCCGACGTCGCGATTCGCATTCCGCCCATCAGCGCCACCGAAGCACGCCGTGCTCTGGAAAATCTCAAAGGCGCAAAAGTATTCGCCGGCGCGCGCGGCGCCCCGCCTGCTGATCTCGACGCGCTGGCCGAGATGGCTGCCCGGCTCTCCTGGCTGGCTTACGATCTCCGGAACGACATCGCAGAAATGGACTTGAATCCTGTCGTCGTGCTGGCCGCTGGTCAAGGAGCGTTAGCCGTGGACGCCCTGGTAGTGATACGCTAAGACGTGGACATCCAGATTCGATTGGAGTAAGTGGATTTTGAGTGAGCGAGATCGAGATGCAATGATAACTGGAGCTCTCGAAGGAACTGTTTGCGTCGACGTCAGCGGCCACGTGGCCGGGCCCTATGCGGGCAGTCTGCTCGGTGACCTGGGCTGCGAGGTCATCAAAGTCGAGTTGCCTGACGGCGGCGACACCCATCGCGGGCGCAATCCCAAATACGAAGGCTACGGACCAAGTTTCCGCGTGCTCAATCGAAACAAGAAGAGCGTCACGCTCAATCTGCGCGAAAAAAAGGGTCGGGAGATTTTGCTCAAACTATTGGAGACCGCAGATATCTTGATCGAAAACTTCCGCCCGCCAACGAGGCAGCGTTTGGGTTTGGACTATGAAAAACTTTCAAAGACAAACCCGAAACTGATTCACTGCTCCATTTCCGGCTACGGTCAGAGCGGGCCCTACCGTGACAAGCCGGGATTCGATACCATCGGCCAGGCGCTGAGCGGTATGTTGAGTTTGGTGACCGACTTCGATAATCCCAAGGTCGCCGGTTTTTCCATCACGGATCATTCCTCGGGGATCTTCGCTGCCCACGGCATCATGGCGGCTTTGCTCGCCCGCCAAAAAACCGGGCGCGGCCAGTTCGTCGACGTCTCGCTGCTGCAAGTAAGCCTGGCTTTTATCGAGTCCCATGTAGCCGACTATTTAAACGGCGGCGAAGCTGTTTCTCGCGACAATTTCCCACGGGGCCGGATTTACTGCTTCGTGTGCAGCGACGGAAAGCCCCTGGTAATCCATCTGTCAGGTCATCAGAAAGCCTGGGAAGGCTTGCTCAAGGCCGTGGGACGAATGGACTTGCTCGAGGATGCGCGTTTTGCAACACGAAAAGATCGCAGCGAACGCCACTGGGAAATCGTCAAGATTCTACAAGAAACATTTCACATCCAGCCGCGTGAGCATTGGCTGCCGCGGTTGGATGCCAATGATGTTCCGAATGCTCCGATCAACTCCATCCAAGAGGTCTTTAACGATCCCCAGGTAAAGCACATGGGGATCCCCAAACAGATAGATCATCCCAGGATGGGCAAAAGTAATTTGGTTGGGAGCCCGATCAATCTCACCGGCACGCCGCCGCAGTTTTTCCGCGCGGCGCCGCTGCTCGGGGAGCATACGGATGAGATCTTAGAGCGACTTGGTTATGGCAACGAAGCGATCAAGGATTTGCGAGCGAGTGGAGTGATATGAATTGACGGTGCATGTAACCCCCCCTCACCCTTCCCTCTCCCCCGCTGTCGGGGAAGAGGGAAGGGTGAAGGGGAAGTTGAGAGTGCCAAGCGTTTCGAAAGGAGAGATTGCTATGGATTTTAATGTTTCAGCAGATCCGCCTCATGTAGCGGAGTTCAGAAAAGAAGTCAGCGCCTGGTTGGCGGAACAGATGCGTGGTGCCGAGGACCTGCGCTGGTCCGCCTCCTGGTCCACTCGCGAAGACGAAAGGGAATATAAGTTCCGCCGCGGTCTCGCCGAAAAACTGGGGGCAAAAGGCTGGCTCTTTCCTATTTATCCCAAAGAATATGGCGGCGCCGGTCTTACGGTAGACCACCAGATGGTGCTGGAAACCGAGCTGTTCAAGTACGGGCTCAATCTGTCCCACGTGTTCTACACATTGGCACGCATTGTCGCACCGGTTCTGATCCGCTGGGGCACGGAAGAGCAGAAGCGCGAGTTCCTGCCGCCAATCACCCGCGCCGAAATCTGTGTCTGGCAGGTGCTGACCGAGCCCCATGGCGGCAGTGACGTCGCCAATTGTCAAACCAAAGCGATCCGCGACGGTGATGATTACATCGTCAACGGCCAGAAAGTGATGGTAGGGCACCATCTGCCGCCGGATTATCTATGGACCCTGGTCTGCACCAACCCGCAGGGGAAACGGCATGAGAACTTGGGCTGGCTGCACATCCCGGCAAATCTTCCCGGCATCACCATTCAACACATGTACTTAATGATGGGCATCAAGAACGCGGTCTTCTTCGATAACGTGCGGGTGCCGGCGAAATATCTGATCGGCGGCGAGAACAACGGTTGGAAAGTCGCCAGCACGCATATGGAGCTCGAGCACGGCGGCGACGGCCGGGTCAGTGTCGACCCCGTCGTCGAGCGCGTCGTCGAGTACTGCCAAAAGAACCATGTGGACGGAACGCCGCTGATTGAGGACGATAAAGTCCGTGACGTTATCGCCGACATCATGATCGAGCTAAACACCCTGCGGCGCTTCAACCAGCGCAACTTCTGGCATCGCTTCGCCAAGGTTCCTCATCCTTACGGGG
>Ga0105092_10001039_pt1 | contig 14776 bp, 23 predicted proteins | sample PPLLak2March2015_FD_87021 | JGI IMG/M metagenome (GOLD analysis project Ga0105092, IMG submission 87021) | Freshwater sediment microbial communities from Prairie Pothole Lake near Jamestown, North Dakota, USA - PPLs Lake P7 Core (1) Depth... | ecosystem: Environmental > Aquatic > Freshwater >... | reverse complement strand
GCGAACCAATTCATCGAAGAAATGAAAAAGAGCGGCTTCATTCAGCAAGCGATTGAGCGGGCCAATCTCAAGGGTGCCGTGGTGCCCAGATAGCATATTGCTTTACACGGATTTTGTCGTGTATTTAGCAGACACGCGGTCCAACCGTTGGATGGAGACGGGTGGCACCACCGCGACTCGAAATGTTTTTTCGTGAGGTAAGCAGCGCTCATGGAGCACCACCCACGCAACTTAATCGCGAACAATTGAACGAAATTGCCCGGAAACACGGGATTCAGTTGAAGTAACGAGAAGTCGGCTAAGGTGGGTAAAGTTGCCCCAAGGCATTGCCACCTATGCGTACAATGAGTCGAGGCTAACAACCATACGGGTGAACGGAGCTCGCTGAACAAGGCCATGCATCGGACGTTTCAACAGCGGTCCTTCGCACAGCTGTTACCCAGCGGCTGATGGCCGGCGTTAGACCGCCTGAGCTCCGCCGGAGCCGATAAACATGGCCTGATTGACAATCCAACGGAGAGTTTATGTTCGAAGTCGCGGAAGCCTATGAGCGGCAGAGAGGGCGATCAAGCAAGATATTGGCGCCGTTGTTCGTCGATTTTGCCGGGGTCCGAGGCGAGGTGCTCGATGTCGGCTGCGGCACGGGCGCGCTTACGTTCGCGATTGCGCAGCGTGAGGCGGTGTCGAAGATCGTCGGCCTGGACTTGTCCGAGGCGTTTCTCGCTTACACGCGGTCGAAGAGTGACGATCCGCGAATTCATTTCGAGCAAGGAGATGCTCAGGCGTTGCCGTATCCACATGGTTCTTTCGATTGCTGTCTGGGATTACTCGTCATGAGCTTTATCCCGGACGCATCCAAGGCCGCTAGTGAAATGCGCCGTGTGACCCGACCGGGCGGAGTGGTCGCTACAGCAATGTGGGACACTACCGGGGGAAACCAACTGAATGATGCGCTAACGGATGCCGCGACTGCCATCGATCCCGAAGCTAAACTGCTCGGTGGAACTCATGGCACTATAGAGGAACTTTTGTCTTTATGGACTTCTGCCGGCCTCACAAATATCGAAGTGAAAGGCATCGTGTTCCCCTGCGGCTTCGAATCATTCGACGATTTCTGGCAACCACTCACCGAAGGCCAGGGACCTGCAGGAACTTATCTCCGTCGAATCTCAGAAAGTCATCGCACGGCGGTGCGCGAGCAGCTGCGAGTAAATCTTTTCGGCAGTCGTCCCGGTGGGCCGTTCACACTTCAGGCAAAGGCGTGGGCGGTTAGAGGAATCGTACCTTGATTTGGAAAGGCGTAAAAAACGGAGGTCGTATGGCGGACACTCTCACACCGGAAAGATGGGCGCTCAAAGAGAGCGCTGATTGGTGGAGCGCTGGACAAGCAGCGCGGCAGCAAATTTATGGGGCCGCAACGGAGATGATGCTGGACTTGGCCGGTGTCCAAGCGGGCAGTCGAGTGCTTGACGTCGCGGCAGGGACCGGCGAGTCGACGCTCATGGCCGCAGCCCGCGTCGGTTCAAAGGGCCATGTCGTTGCCGCGGATGCCTCCGCCAGCATGCTAAACGTCGCCGCCGAGGCAGCCCGCAATGCGGGCCTCACGAACGTCGAGACTCGCGTCATGAACGCGGAAAACCTTGAACTCGACACCGACTCGTTCGACGCGGTGGTCTGCCGCATTGCTTTGATGCTGTTTCCGAATCCAGCAAAAGCATTGGCTGAGATGCGCCGCGTTGTGAAGCCTGGAGGCAAAGTCACTGTGATGGTTTACGCCGCCTTAGAGAAAAATCCCTTTTGGGAGATTTTTCATAAGACAGTTCGCCGCTTGGGTAACATACCACCGCCGGCGCCGGGCGAACCCTGGATGTTCGCACTAGGAGAGCCGGGAGCGCTCGAAGAAGTCTACAGGCGGGCTGATTTTCTGAACATGTCCGTTCGCGCTGTTCCGATACGGCGACGGTCCCCGTCGGCCGCCGCCGCTGTTGAAAACATGAGAAAAAGCGCCAGTGACACGCGCGAGGTTATGAACCGGTTGAACGAGGCTGATCGAGAACGGGCTTGGGCGGAGATCGCGGAACAGTTTAAACGGTTTGAAGAGCCGAACGGCTTCGAGATTCCCGGTGAGGTGCTCATCGGTGTCGGGACCAAATAATATGAATGCGGAAATGGGAAATCCGATTACCATCACTAGCATCGATAATTTGAGCGCGACGACATGAACGCAGTCACACGCCTTATTACGCTGGGGACGTCGGCTGGCCCGCCGCCGAGAGCCCACCGAGCACAGTCGTCCAATCTTGTAACCGTCAACGGGACGCATTATGTGGTTGATGCCGGCGACGGGGTTGCACGGCGTCTAGTAAAAGCTGGTATCAACGTTCGCGAAATCGGAATTGTTTTTATCACTCACCATCACGATGATCACACAGCCGGTCTCGGTACGCTGCTGTCGGTTGCGTGGGATCAAAATCGCACCAAGCCGATCCATGTCTACGGCCCGCCCAGAACAGAAGAGCTGGTCAAGGCCACTGTGCAATATTTCACCATCAGTGCGGAGATCAGGATCGCCGACGGAGGTCGCACCGTACCGATCGCCGAGGTTTTTTTCGGTCATGATGTCGGCACGGGTATGATTTATCAGGACGCGAACATCAAAGTGTCGGCGGTCGAAAACAGCCATTTTGCTTTCCATGAAGGCCCGGCTGTCGGCAAGCACAAGTCCTATGCCTATCGTTTCGAAACACCTGATCGCGTGATTGTGTTCACGGGGGATACCGGCGTTAGCGATGCGGTCACCGAGCTTGCGCAAGACGCCGATCTGCTCGTCTCGGAAACCTCTTCGTGTCAAAGTCGGATGCAAGAGATGGCCGATGACGGTCGCTGGCAAGCGATGAGCCCGGCCGAGCAGGCCGGCATCGTGCGGCAAATGACCCAGGGACATATGACTCTGGAAGAAATCGGGAAGATGGCCAAAAGCGCTAACGTCAAGGCCGTGGTTCTGTCTCACCTGACGCACAAGCGGGACGGTGATTACACGTCCTGGGCCGAGGAGGTAAAGAAACATTTTTCCGGCCAGGTGCGGGTCGCCAAAGACCTGATGGAGTTTTAAGCAATTCGAAACGGACGAATAGCACCGTGTGCACTAGATAGAAAGTGGGGTAATCAAATATGCTACCGACGGAGAGTTACTCTCAACACGCCAATCCAGATTTCGAAGCTGAATTAGCCCTCCGGACGGCAGCCAAAGAAGGAGCATTCTTTCTGCGGTTCCTCCGCCCTGGCATGCGGGTGCTGGACCTCGGTTGTGGCCCTGGGTCGATTACTTTAGGACTTGCCGAGAAGGTGTCGCCTGGCGAAGTGGTTGGCGTCGATCTTCAGGCATCGCAGGTCGAGCAGGCGCAGGCATTGAGTGCTGCGCGCGGCGTGAAGAACGCGCGCTTCGAGGTGGCAGATGTCTACAGCCTGCCCTTTCCCGATGGCTCTTTCGACGCCGTTTTTGCCCACGCAGTGCTGATGCATCTGCGCGAGCCCGGCCGAGCGCTGACGGAAATGCGCCGCGTGCTGCGTCCGGGCGGCATTGTTGGGGTGCGCGACTGTGATTGGGGCGGACGTATCCACGCGCCCATGACACCACTGCTTGAGCAATGGTACGCACTTACGGTACGAATCCGGCAGTGCAACGGCGGCGACCCTTTTATGGGGCGTCATCACCGCCGCCTGTTGCTCGATGCCGGATTTGCGCGTGCCGAGGCAAGCGCGTCTGTTTGGACTACGGGAACACCGAAGGAAACCCGACGTTGTGCCACCTTTCTCAAAGCCCAACTCCAGGGCTTTGCGCCGACCGCACTGGCGGAAGGTTGGATCGACCAGAAAACAGTTGAGGCGGTAAGTGCCGAGATTGAGGCATGGGCCGAACGCCCAGACGCGCTCTACGTGGACATGTACTGCGAGGCGCTTGGCTGGGTGAGTGACTGAAAACGCTTGGGTTCAAGGTGTTCTGTTGGAGTAATGCGGAATACAGTCGTGCCGGTAAGCGACAATTTGGTGCTGGCGCGCCGTCCACGTGGCACCCCGGGATATCCCAGCATCTAGGAATAAGTATGACCTTGGACAGCGATCGGGTAGCATGAAATCTAAATTGACGGATTCTCCACTGCTTGAGATTGGACGCTGCCCCACAAATCGGCCGACCGAAGACAAAATATCGTTGAATTGGGGGAACACGCATGAACGCCATAGAGCGCACCATTCGCGATTGGGTTATCGCCAACCGGATATTGGCACAGAACAACGTCCTGGACGCCTACGGGCACGTTAGCATGCGTCACCCTGAGCGTCATGATCGTTATTTCCTTGCCCGCTCGATCAGCCCAGCCATTGCTGAGGTAGAAGACATCATCGAATTTAATCTTGACGGAACACCTGTCGATCCGGGAGAGCGGCGGGCATTGTATCTCGAACGGTTTATTCATGGCGGTGTTTATGAAAAGCGGCCGGATGTGAAAGCAGCACTGCATTCCCACGCCGACGATCTGTTGCCGTTTTCAATTTCCAGGACAATTCGCTTGCGCCCGGTTATTCACAATGCCGGGGACATGGGGCACGATGTGCCGGTGTGGGATATTGCCGATAAATTCGGTGACGAGACGACGTTACTCGTTACAAATATGGAACAGGGACGGGATCTGGCCGATTGCCTCGACCGCAACCGCCTGGCGCTGATGCGCGGACATGGCTTCATCAGCGTCGGGCGGACGATTAACGATCTGGTGCGCCTCGCGGTCCATATTCCGCGCAACGCTCGCGTCCAACTGGCGGCAATGCAAATGGGCGAATACAAGCCTTTGTCGCGCGGTGAAGTAGAGGCTCGGTTGAAGCTCGATCCGGAAGCTCCGACCATGAAACGGGGCTGGGAATATTGGGCACGTCAAGCTGGCTGCGAAGCTTTGTTGTAAACACCAGCACACCATTGTCTTTGCGGCGGCCATAATGACTGGCGCTAAAAACACCGACATAGCGAGAGAGCTGGTTAAATTCCTACGCACACCGGAGGCCACAGTGGTCATCAAGGCGAAAGGAATGGAACCTGCGGCTCCGTGAAAACGGATCACAAACTTTTTGCGTGGCACTGAACGGGAGGTAAACAATGGCTAAAATAAGGCATATCTCGCTTCACAGCCGTTTTGAGTTGCAACATCGCGCAGATCGCGGTGCCGGACGGGCTGCAAGGTTGACAGCTCAGATCGGTGCTCCTACACTTTGATTAGGAGGAGGAAACTCGTATGGGTTCACGTTCGGGCGGCTCTCGCCGGTTACACAAACGAAATGGGCAAAGGGAGAAAACGATACGGGAGTGGGAAAAATTATATCCGGACATGTGGATCCTGTTACAGGTGACGGAACAAGTCAATAATGAACCGGTGCGCGGGAGGGTTATCGCGACGGCCGGTGATCCAGAGGAATTTCAACAGGAATGGAAAAGACACCGGAAAAAAGGCGTTCTCACGATGCTCACCTACGGTCCTCCCCTCGAACCGCGTCCGGATGTGGTGGCGAGTGCCGCGTAGCTGGGCAACATTTTCCGCAAACTCTCTGCCAGTCATAACCCTTCGGATCAGTGATGTGATCGTCAGGGCTTTGGTGGATACGGGTGCTTCTCAAAGTTTGATAGATCCCCGTTTAGCCAGGCAACTCAACTTTCAAGAAGATGATGGCGGTTGGATCGTCGGTGTCGGCACGAAACCGCTCCAGGTGTCATTCGTATTGATTGAAAACGTGGCAATCGGTCGTAATGTGCTGAAATCTTTCAGAGCAGGAATTTTTGACCTTACAAATCTACGGATTGGTATCCAGCTAATTCTCGGTATCAATGCATTTCAGGGTTACCGCCTGCAATTCGATTTCGCGAAAGGGCGGCTCTATCTGTTGCCTTAGCAATTCACCGTTCGGCTATTTGCGAGAACGCTACCAGCCTGGCGTGCAGCGAGTTTTAAACGTAACGAATGTGATCGCCCCATTTCAATGACCAGGCACCCGTTTGTCTTATTCCTAAACGATGAAGGGTTTCAAGCTCTTATTTTACAGGGATCATTATAAAGCGGCGCGGCTGGGTGCCTACGTCTCGCGAGATATGGCCTTGACCGGACGTATCCTCCGCCAACAATACATCGCCAGGGCCGAAGCGCCGCTTGGTGCCATTGCCGACCTCGATCTCGGTTTCACCGGATAAATTGATCACATACTGCCGTCTCGGTGCCCGATGCCATTGATTAACCGTGTCGGGAGTACCCTCGCGAAACACAATACCATCCCCGGGCTGGAGCTTCTTGGTCTCCACCTCGATGTCGTCGAAATGGGACTGGCCATCCGCTCCGGCGTAGAGTCGCGTAACTTTCATAGTTTCGGTTTTATAGAAACTGGCGGGTGAAAAGCAATTAAAATCGCAATGTCGCCTTTTTCTGTTTTCCTTTTCCTTGGGAGCGGTGCGCCGCGAGACTCGTGATGCGCTTGAGCTCTTCGAGCAGGAAAAGTGATCGGCTTTGGCGACGACAGGCTGGCTGTAGACGTTGCTAGTTCGGTCGGCTATATATTGCCTATGGCCGCACACGATCACGATCATCAAGACGGTTCCAATCTTTCCGAGATGGAGCTGCGGGTGCGCGCGCTCGAAACGATCTTGGTCGAGAAGGGTTACGTCGAAACCGCTGCGCTCGATCGCATCGTTGAGCTTTACGAGAGCAAGATCGGCCCGCATATAGGCGCGCAGGTCATCGCCAAGGCGTGGAGCGATCTTTCATTTCGGCAGGCGCTTCTCGAAGATGCAACCAAGGCGGTCAGTACGCTTGCCCAAGTGGGCCGCGTCGGCGAGCACCTGGTGGCTGTAGAGAACACGCCGCAAGTGCACAACATGGTCGTGTGCACTTTGTGCTCGTGTTATCCGACGGATGTGCTCGGCCTGCCGCCGGTCTGGTACAAGTCCTTCGCCTACCGCTCGCGCGCCGTGAAGGAGCCCCGGGCGGTGCTCGCGGACTTCGGTGTCACGCTGCCTGCTGAGACGGAGATCCGCGTGTGGGATTCGACCGCTGAGACGCGCTTTCTCGTCGTCCCGATGCGTCCTGCTGAAACCGAGGGCTGGAGCGAGGCCCAGCTCGCCACGCTGATCACGCGGGACTGCATGATCGGCACTGGACTGCCGAAAAAACCAAGCGAGGTAGGCTAATGGACGGTGTTCACGACATGGGCGGCATGGATGGTTTCGGAAAGGTTGACCCCGAGCCGAACGAGCCGGTTTTTCATCATCGCTGGGAGGGGCGTGTACTGGCGATGAGCCGAGCCATCGGCGTATTCCGCGCGTGGACCATCGATACCAGCCGTTATGCGATTGAGTCATTGGCGCCGGCGATCTATTTGACCCGCTCCTACTACGAGAAGTGGTTTCTGCGTAATCAAAACCTGCTCATCGAGCGAGGCCTGATCGACGTCGACGAGATCGCGGCTGGCCACGCCCTGCGTCCCGGCAAGAAACACGGCCCGTTTACGCTGGCGGATGTCGAGCGTGTCACGCGGCGTGGCTCGTATGGTCGACCGGCGCCAGCGCTGGCACGGTTCAAAATTGGCGACCGGGTGCGGGCGAAAAATATTCATCCAAAGATGCATACGCGCCTTCCACGCTATGCGCGCGGGCACGTGGGCGTTGTCGAGCGACTACATGGGGCTCACGTGTTTCCGGACTCCGTGGTCGCTGGCAAAGGGGAGGATCCGCAATGGCTCTATACCGTGCGCTTCGATGCCCAAGAGCTTTGGGGAGCTGAGGCGGACCCGACCGTAAAAGTCTCCATCGAAGCGTTCGAGCCTTATCTGGAACATGTCTGAAAGATCGTCCATTGACCCGGAGGCTGGCCGGCGCGCGACGGAGGCCATTCCCACCATTCCCCGCGACGAAAAGGGCCCGGTCTTCCGCGAGCCCTGGGAAGCCCATGCGTTTGCGATGGCGCTGGCGCTGCACGATAGAGGTCTCTTCGCCTGGAGTGAATGGTCCGCGAAGCTTGGCGAGGAGATCAAGAAGGCGCAGGCGGCCGGCGACCCCGACACCGGAGACACCTACTATCGCCATTGGCTTGCGACTCTAGAGCGCATTGTCTCAGAAAAGGGCGTGACGACCTCGCAGGTGCTTGCGCAGCATTACGACGCCTGGGATCGCGCGGCGCACCGAACACTTCATGGCAAGCCCATTGAATTAAGGGCGGAAGACTTCGCAGGTAATAGACAAGACCGCTCGTAGATCAGTGCAGATGGAACCTACCAAGATTTTCATCACGCCCCATCATCACGATTACACAGCGGGCGCGACCGGCCACCCAAGGGGATTGAACCAGTAAGGCGTTGGCCCGAGCGGGAGGATCGGATGCTTAGCACAGCCCCCTTCACGAAGCTCACGGGACATAGCGAAGCTCAGCACCGTGGCCCCGCTCAGCTTCGTGCAGACCCTGCCAAACATGTAAGGAGACAACCACATGACCGCTTTTGGACTTCTACTGCCGACACGGGAAATCGTCATGAACCAAGAGATCCCCAACTTTCGTCAGATCCTCGACCTGGCAGAGTACGCAGAAGCATCGGGATTCGACTCCGTCTGGGTCGGCGACAGTGTGCTTGCCCGTCCCCGCTTCGAGGCGTTGACGACACTGGCCGCTATCGCGGCGCGTACGCAGCGCGTTCAGTTGGGGACGGCCGTGCTCCTTCCCATGCTCCGTCATCCGGTTATGCTAGCGAATGAGGTTGCTAATCTCGACCATGTTGCCCAAGGGCGGCTCATCCTCGGGGTAGGCATCGGCGGTAATAACCCCGCCGTCGCCCGGGAATTCGCCGCCTGTGGGGTGCCGATCGCCCGTCGTGTGGGATTGTTCGAAGAAACAATCACGCTCATGCGACGGTTATGGACTGAGCCGGAGGTGAGCTTTCAGGGGCGCTATTTTCAGTTGCAGTCGGTGCGGTTGGGTTTGCGTCCCCTGCGACAGTCGGGCGTCCCACTCTGGCTGGCCGGGAGCGGAGATAATCCACTGCGGCGGGTTCTGCGCTTAGGAGATGGTTGGTTGCCGATTTCGTCTTCGCCCCATGCCTTCACGGCGGACTGGGAGCGTCTCCAAGTCTTGGGGCAAGAGATGGGAAGAGACGCCAACGATCTCCATCGCTGTTTGTATACGACGCTCAATGTCAATGCCGATGCCGCCCAGGCGGAACGTGAGCTACGCGCGTTCATTGAAAGCTATTACGGAATCCCCTATGAGGTGCAAGCGACTCGGAATGGCCTCTGTGCCGGCTCGGCCGATCACTGCATTGCATGGCTGAAGGAGTTTATCGCGGCGGGGGCACAGACGGTCGTGGTCCGCTTCGGGAGTCCCGATCAAACGGGGCAACTGGTGCGGTTTGCCAGGGAGGTTCTGCCGCACGTGCGGCCAGGATAAAATACAATTAGGCCATGAAGGATGTTACGAATTGGCAGCTTTGTAAGCCCCCGACACGCACAACCCTCGCGGGGAAATATTGCCGGTTGGAACCGCTCGATCCAAAACGCCACGGCGATGAATTGTTCGCAGCGTCAATGGCACCTGGGGCAGCGGAGCGTTTTCGCTACCTGTTTGATGGGCCACAAGATCGCGCCGCTTTCGGTGGCTGGCTAACATGGGCCGCGGCATCGGAGGATCCGATGTTCTTCGCCGTCATCGACTCGGCGAGCGGGCGATGCGAGGGACGGCAAACTCTCATGCGTATAACTCCGGAGCATGGCGTCATTGAAGTTGGGAGTATCTTATGGGGACCCGCAATCGCGCGTACGCGCGTCGCAACGGAAGCTCTTTACTTGTTCGCTTGTTATGTCTTCGACGCGCTCGGCTACCGTCGTTTTGAATGGAAGTGCGACGCGCGCAACGAACCGTCAAAGCGCGCGGCCGCTAGATTCGGATTCATTTACGAGGGCACTTTCCGTCAGCACATGGTCGTCAAAGGAGAGAACCGAGACACTGCGTGGTTTGCCATGCTGGATATCGACTGGCCTACGATCGGCAAATTATTCGAACAATGGCTCGACCCGTCAAACTTTGACCCGTTGGGACGACAAAAGACTCGACTCGAAGATCTTCGAAAATCGGATCGTGCAACGATTGAAACAAGAAGCTGAATAGGTCATGAGACGGCGGCAATGATCATCTTATTTGTTGGACGTGTCGGCAAACAAATAATAGATGGAGGAGGTTATTATGAAAATCGACGGCGCATGCCATTGCGGCAATATCACCTACAGTGCGGAAATCGATCCTGAAAACGTTGGGCTATGTCACTGCACAGACTGCCAGACGCTTTCGGGTTCTGCTTTTCGCACCAGTGTTCGCACAAACAAGGAAACATTTCACTTGGCAGGCGGACAACCGAAAATTTATGTGAAGACTGCCGAAAGCGGCGCTAAGCGCGCGCAAGCATTCTGTCCGGAGTGCGGCACGTCGATCTATTCGGCGGCTGTCAGCGACCCGCAAGTATTCAACATCCGAGTTGGCACGGCACGCCAACGAGCTGAGCTGAGGCCCAAATCACAAGGCTGGTGCCGATCTGCACGGGACTGGGTTATGGATTTGGGCTCCATAAAGCAGTTTGCTAAACAGCGGAGCAGTTAAGACAGCTTCTGAACCAGTAATACCTTTGTGAATTCATAGGCAGAAGCGCCTGATCTCGGGACCGGGGGTAGGCGCTTTCGCGCTTAATATGGTCTTATTGCGATTTGCGGATTGCTTCGGTCCGCTTCCGGGCCGCATTTCCGGCACTCCGATTCGCCGTTGTCCTTGTCTTCTTCCGGCTTCCTTAGATGTTCTCTTTTGGCGCCTTGCGGCGGTTCGTGGCGAGATTTTACCGTCCATCGAGGCTGACTCCCGCCCTGTGCGCTGCTGTACGAAGCTCTTCAACAGAATGAGGCACCGCGGCCGATTTTTGAACATCGAGATAAACACTTACGCTCTCTAAACGCTCAAGCGTTACGAAAGTTTTCCATGGTACCCTCTTTGCCTCTCTTAACTGTACCACCAACCTTTAAATTGAACTGTCAACACGAAAGACAGTTCATTCAGATCTGCGGAAAACCGGTAGTTCAGTATACGAGGGTAGAGGACATAGGATTGCGGCCGAGGTTAAGCTCGGCGGGCAGGTTAGAATACGATGGTCAAAGAAGCGACCGAGTTAGTCACAGCGAGAGCTCTGCTGAAGAAAGCGGAAGGGAATCTCGGAGATCCTGGCATGTTGGTCCATCTCCGAAACGCTATCAACGCCCTTTCGGCATTAAAGTTGGGAGCATCTCCTCAAATCGAAAAAGATCTCGCTAGGAAGCTAGTGCTGACCTACGGGAACAAGGTGCTTTCAGAAGTGAAGTCCATCCTTGTTAACTTTGATTCCTGTGAACCGGAGTCGCTACAGCATTGGCATGAGGCCATGGAGATACTTATAGATGCCGGGGTTGACGATCCGGAGTTTAACGCATGTAGAGAACAACTAGTTACTCAATGCAGCCCATCTATCGATAGTTTGAAGCCCGGAGATCTTGACGCCCTGGAAAAAGAGCTCCGAGAAGTCTTGGATAGTCTCTCTGCTCATAGAAGCCGTCTTTCAAACATCAAGTGGGGAATCCGAAAATAGTACCGTACGGCACGAGAGCATCACGAAATCTCCCGAAATAGAAAAGCATCTTCTCGCACATCATGACCGAGAAGTCCTGTGATGAATAGCTTCTTTAGCCAGCGCACCGCAGAACCACTGATTTATGAGCTGTTCGAGGAAATTGTTAATCTGCCGTTCCTTCGTTCAACCGCATACCAATACTTCGGCTTTCGGATTTTGAATCACTGGTGACTTGCCGCGTGGTTCGTGCCACGTGTTCTTTGTGCACGAGGGTCGAGTACGATTGTCAGCGTCGCTTGACAGCGAAGTCGAATATGAGATTCTTCAGCAAGTGAGCGAGCCGAGGTTGCCGGCCATGAATCGTTACGTTTGGGGGTGAACCATGACTGATTCGCTACAAAGCTTGATGGCCGAGCTTGAGCAATTGGGCAAGGCCAACGATAGCTCCACATCGGAGCGCCCGCGTAAAATGCTCAATATCACCCCCGACACGGGCGAGTTCTTGGCTGTGTTGATCCGAGCGACGCTGGCTCGCCGGGTGCTCGAAATCGGTACGTCCAATGGTTATTCAACGCTGTGGCTCGCGAGCGCCGCTCGAGCGATCGACGGATCAGTGACCACAGTGGAATTCTCCGATTACAAGGTCGGCTTGGCGTCAAAGAATTTCGATCGGTCAGGGCTCGCCAGCTATATTTCACTTGTGCACGATGATGCCGGCCGCGTGCTTGAACGCTCGGCGGATTCCGCTTTCGATTTCATATTTCTTGATTCGGAGCGACCTGAATATCCTGGCTGGTGGCCAAATCTAAAACGAGTGCTGCGTCCCGGCGGTCTGCTCGTGGTGGACAACGCCACTTCTCACCCCGGTGAGATGGCACCGTTGGTTGCTCTCGTCAAAGCCGACGCCACCTTCACAACCAGCCTTGTCCCCGTGGGCAATGGCGAGTTCATGGCAGTCAAGGCGCACATGTGAACCTCAAGCACAATCTGTCATCGCAGCTACCTTATGTTTTCTCCACTCTCCTGGGTCTGAGTGACCGTCGAGATTTTTTTCATGAACTCCCAAAACTCCTCCATTTCGGCGACACGCTCGACAGATAACCGGATGGCCTCTGCCTCGGTTTTGACTCCAAGGGCTTTTTTGTCTCGGCTAAGCGTACCCTCATCGACAAAATAGGATTTGCGCTTCAATTTTAATCGCCTTGCCATTTTGACCTTATAACCGGATGATAAAAAATTAGCTTTTCAGGTTTTCTTGTGGAGAATCTGGCACTATCACATTGATTTGGTCACCACGAAGTGATTCATGATCTTACGCTCGCCCACAGAGGATGGAGATAGAGATCACCGTCATGCCGGCATGGATGGCCGGCAACCAGGCTCGCAAGGATGCGTCCGGAAACGTCCATGTAGACCTGGATTCCAGCCCTCCATGCTGGAATGACGGAATCGAGGGGTTCTGCTTGAAGTGACCGAGGCCCATCCGCCCCATATTTTCACAGAATCGCACGAAGGGCTGACCGAAGGTGATGTAAAGAATATCCCCCTCAGGGTCATAGGTAATGCGGACAGGTCTCATCGGTTTTCACTTCCTTGGCGAAAAGTCTGGTAGTCAGTTATGACCCGGGTTACGACTTGACGTCTTGGAGCTTCTCCCGAACCCACTGCCGCAGCAAGTCGGCTCCCGAACTCCTCTGGTCTTGGCAACCCGCTTGACTGCCTCGACTTCATGTCGCCGCAACCGAACCGGAATGACGGTTTCGCGCTTGCGCTCAAATACGCATTCGGAAACGTCCTCCAATTGATTCTCAAAGTCCGTCAGATCATGCGTATCCCAAAAGCGGGCTAACTCTTTAATCGAATCAGTTTTGGGAATCTTCCGAGCTTTCATGGTTCTTTCCATCGGTTGAATTGTCGTTTTTCCTTTTCCGTCAGAATTTGAACCATAAACGGAGCCACTGAGCGTCATTTAGCCACGAGAACCGAAATTCTGAGCTCCGACCGAAGTAACTCGAAATCCGAAGTATTGGCGGTAACCACGGTTGCTCCGTGGCGTCGTGCAGTGAGGGCAATCAACGCATCGTTTTGAAAATCTCGGCGCTTGTGAATGTCCCAGGTTTGCTTGTCGCCGATGCTTCGGACAAGCCTCCCTGCCTCCCACCAGTCTGCCGCCGAAGGCTCCCATCGGACTGTGGCCAATTCAAAAAGGCTGGCGACCAGTTGCTCGGCGTCACGCCCGCGAGCACCGCGCCGAAGCTCTGACAAGACTACTGCTGAATGGCGGATGATATAGGCCCGCCTTAGATTCTCTAGAGTGTCTTGGTATAACCCGCGTTCCCAATGATCGATATAAACACTGGTATCCAGAATGGCTACCGCCATCTCAGGGTTTCTCGACGCTACCGGGTCTGAGCGACCGGCGAGTTTTTTTCATAAACTCCCAAAACTCTTCCATTTCGGCGACGCGCTCAACGGATAACCGGATGACCTCGGCCTCGGTTTTGACTCCAAGGGCTTTTTTGGCTCGGCTAAGCGCACGCTCATCGACAAAATAGGATTTGCGTTTTAATCTCGCTTTCGCTGCCATTTCGACCTCCAACGGTTTCGGGTAGTGATATATATATCATAAAAGAAATAGGCATACGTCTCAAGCCTGCTTTCAGGTCTCAACGGCAAATGTCCTGAGGCCTTCGGATCAGCTCAGGTCAGACTCCACCAAAGGGACGTCAAGAACGCAAAGTAAAACGTCTAAATTCCATTTGTTTACTTGGCGGACTCTTCGACGGCGCTCGAGACATGCGTTGCCCCTTTGCGAGAGATATTCCGCTTCTGGTTTCGGCTTTGCTGTTCTGGAATTGACCAGGTAACAGACAGGGCTCTAACTTTTCCTCTTACATACTGCAGGTAGAGCAGTAACTTTTTTATTACGGTTTGATGTCCCGAGGTAATATAAAGGTTACCCTCCAGTGGGTCCTTCGATCTTCGCGCGAAACTTCAAGGAAGAATTTTCCTTCGACAATTCAATACGTTCATTGAAATGTCTCCGGGTCATTCCGTTTTGGTGCGCTCGTTGCTCTAGGTTCAAGTGAAAGGATGAAAGGGGGACGAAGCCATG
>Ga0105092_10001037_pt1 | contig 14784 bp, 9 predicted proteins | sample PPLLak2March2015_FD_87021 | JGI IMG/M metagenome (GOLD analysis project Ga0105092, IMG submission 87021) | Freshwater sediment microbial communities from Prairie Pothole Lake near Jamestown, North Dakota, USA - PPLs Lake P7 Core (1) Depth... | ecosystem: Environmental > Aquatic > Freshwater >... | reverse complement strand
GAAGGTATTTCGCTCAGGCGCGACCAATTGGCGCACAGCATCTTCTTGAGGCCGGAATTCACGCCCTCCGCCGCAAGGGTCAGATCGTAGGCTTTCTGCCAGTTACCTGTTTGAGCATAGGCTTCGATGAGCGGAATGTATTCAGCACCATATCCCGGGGTAAAGCCCTTTTGCTGCGCCTGCTTATATAAATTTATGACTGCATCCCAGTCCTGCTGTTGACGGGCGAGATCGGCCTTCTGAAAATAGTAGCACCATGTGCGCTCAGGTTCCGGGCCGAAAATATCCGGGTCGGGCGGCCGGGCTGAGGGATCGGGAACGATTTGAGACAGGTTGGAAAGCGGGATGAGAATATCCTGCCCATCGATGTAGAGAGGATCGCTCGCGTAAACGGTATCCAGTACCCGCAAACAGGCGCCGCCTGTCTGATGCAAAACAGCAATGGCCTGTGATGTATTTCCCCTAAACTGGAGTGTGCGCAACTCATACGCGATCGGATCATCAGGTACGTAATGAAAGTGAAACCTGCGGATGAAGTACCAGTAGGGCAGCAAACCATCTTCCGTCTGGTAATGATACAAGACATTGAGGGCAAAGCCGGCATCTGAATAATGCGTGACCGAGGGCGAGGGTTGTTCAAAACTGAGAAGAGCCGTGCCTGTTTTCAAAGCAGGGGCACGCCAGTGCAGCTGCCAGTAGTAATCGAGCTGCGTCCGCCAATCGCGGCGATATACATTGACCACCCATACTTGCGCCGCAATCGAAAAAGCCAGAAGCACGCTGAGGATGAACTTTTGTCCGGCAGGACGCACCAGCCAAAGCAGCAGCGCCAGCACCATGAGGCAGGCGCCAAGCATGGGCGTGAGTGCAAAGCGATCGTTCCAGGCGCCTGCGCTGATCTGTTCGTTGATCACCCAGATGGGCAAAGCGCCCAGGATGAAGGCGAGAAAGCCAATTATGAAGACTGAAGCCGGAGACGAACTGCCCGCCGTCTCGTTTTCGTTCGTATTATGAAAGAATGCAAAGACTGCTGCCAGTAAAATGCCCAAACCGAATGCAAGCCAGGCCGCTCTATTTTCAAAAGTGAAACCCTCGAAATTGATGATGCCGTTGACCCAGGTCTGCACAGTCAAATAGATCAGATCAAATAGTGCCCGGTTCAGGAAAACCAATAAAGACCCGACCGGATTTTCCTGGAATCCGCCCAATACTGAATTGATCTCTCGCACGCGGCTCATGGTTTGAAAAATAACAGGGAAATAGATAAGGCGAGCCCAGAAATAGAATATAAGGATCAGGAAGTAAGGCAGAGAGTTGATGACAACCCGACGCAGTAAAACCTTCTTGTCGTCGCCTCCGATCAGCATCCAAAGCAGAACCGGGCGCATCAATTCGAGACCCGCAAAATACTCCGTGGTAAACAGATGAGCGAAGGTTGCAAGCCAGGAAAGCGGGAAAAACAAACGTGCCCACCTGGGGCGCTTTATCGCGAGCGCCATAAGATAGACGGAGAGCGCAAAAAGTAGAAACGTCATGAAATGGCGGGCTTTGGTCGCAGATTGTGACTGCTGAAGAAAGCCCGGATAGACCAGCAACAGCACACCGAGCCACAGGAGATGATTCTTATAGCGGGGCCAAAGCAAGGTCAGTGACTGAACAAACAACAGAGTGCCAGCCCAACGAATAAGCAGGGCAACAACGTGCCAGCCAATCGGGTTTGAACCGACGAGAGCATAGATCAACTGGTAGGTCCAGGGAAACGGACGATCGTGGGCATAGAAGTCAAACTGCAGAGCAGGGTTGAGTTTCATGAACATCACGATTTCCCAATCGGCCCAGTAATAGCCGAGGGAAGTCAACACATAGCAATATGTGATAAATCCTATTAATAGCAAAGCCACTGGATAGAACCAGGGCTTTTCCGAAATCTTTTTCAGTTGAGCCACGTTGATCATTCGGCTTTTACATCCCCGGGTTCATCCGCACTGCCGCTTTGCGGCGTGCTTCGCTGGTCGTTCATTTTCAAGCCGCGCAGGGCATCATCCACACTGGTGGAGGCATCCCGGCGCATCCCGGCCGCGGGCGTCCCGCAATACGGGCAGATATTCCACGGCAGTTCCATGAAGCGATTGCAGTTCTCGCAGGTCTTCTTGAGCTTGGTGTGACAGTTTGGGCAGACCTGCCAGTCATCTTTGATGTGGCGTTCACAGCCCGGACAAAGCGGCAGGTCTTCAAGAGCCTGGAGCAAGGCTTCCTCTTCGAGTGTCCGCTGGTACTCCTCTTCGAGCGTTCGGGGTGGGCGGAGGATCAGATAAACCAGTATTCCCGGCAGGTTCAGCACGGCGACAAGCAGGGTCGCGAGCGTCTGCACCAGTGGATCACGTGCGCGCGTACGGATATCGCGATAAGTCCAGATCACGAGCGAGATCCATAAGGCGGCAAGGAACGCACCACCGAAGCCGGTCAGGACGAGGATGAGATTGCTAATAAAGGTGGGATCGAATGTCATGAAAGCCTCATTGGGTGCTATTTTATCACTGGGACTGCTTCGCCACGCCAACGCGTGATCTTCGGGAGTGGCTGAGCAAACAACCTTCTAGCCCCACACCTGCCTGATGGCACCTGGGCGCCATCACGGGCGGTTCCGGGGGAGATCACTGAGCCCATTGAGAAAAAATCTCTTAAATCTCTGTGGCTTAACACACTCAATTAGCCACACCCTGATCTTCGACTTGTCTCAACTCAGGGTGTCGAATGATGGAAGTGCCACTCCCCGGCATCCTGATCCACATAGGAGCCTGCACCAAGCACCTCATAAAACGTGATCCCGGGGCGCAAATAGATCGGCGCTCCGGTCGGTGTCGTCAGCAAAAGCGGCTGGTCGGTATTGGTGCGGATCCAACGTGCCATCATACCTACGCCATCACGGAAGACATATGCCTCCCCCAGGCCCGTCAGATCGATCTGATAGACCTCATCTTCTTCGTCAAACGTATTCGAGAACGAGTGAGGAGCCAGTAAATAGACAATATTGGCAGCATGGACTGCCTCCTCGGTGACGGCATCCAACAACACATCATATTTTTCCTCTTTGAGGTTATGAATATCACTGTGTTCCTGATAGCGGATGTATTGACCGGTTCCCGGGTCATAAAGCCAGTAGTGATACGAATATTCCGAATAATATGTAAACATCTGGATACCGAGCAGGTCGGGAGGCGGCACCTCCTCGTTGAAAAATCCGAGCCGAATGCCCTGGCGGTGATTCTCCAACTCGTTCTTGATGATACAGTCCTTCCACTCGACCGTATTGAAGTAAGAGTTGTTGTACACTTCTATCTTGCGCGACGCCATTAAATGGAACGGAGGACAGGCTCCAAGACTGGGCACAACCAGAAAAGGCGCAATGTCACTCGTTTGCAGATGGCTTTCGACACGATCATCGGCAAACTTAAACACGAGAAAGGCATGGTACATGCGCTGGATATGCTCGTCAAAGTAACGCCCCGAACGGACCGGCCCCACCCACTCGGAGTCATTGCTGTAAAACACGGCAATGAAGCGTGTCAACCCGCCTTCGATGTAATATTCAAAGATATTATCTGCCAGCGTCAACCCCGATTGCGGGCGGATGTAACGTGGATAGTTCGCGACTTTGATGGCAAGAGGGCGCCGGTTCATCAGCTCGGGGTCGGAGGGTGGTAAGCCTGTCAGCGGATTTAGTTCCGCGGAAAGCGTAAATTCAGGGACCTTCACCCACCCGGGAAGCGATTCCGGCACGATGATGATCGGGACCGGTGTGGGTGGCAGAGGAGTGATCGAGGGGAGATAAATGGGTGTCGGGGCCGCGCCGTTGTAGGGGAGGTCCGAGGCGTTCTCAGTCAGGGGCTGAAAAGGGGTCGAGGTGGGAGGCCCGCTCAAAGGAAGTTCAACTGTTCGACTGTCGCACGCAGAAATCAATAGGGCCAGTGCAAAAAGTGTGTTGAAGCAGTGAAGGCGCATGAACTCAATTCTACAGTAAACAGGGTGACCTGCAAACCCCGCTTGCTCACCTGCACTGCGACGAGCACGCAGTGCAGGCGCAAGTGTCTCTTAATGGGGTGTGCCTACGTTCAAGGACAAAAAATATATGTCACCCTGAGCTTGTCGAAGGGGTCGTTCACACCGCCCCGCTGCCCTTCCGGGGAATGGCATGGTGTTTCTGATGTTAGACACTCTCCTCTTATGTCGAAACGGAGGCGAGCGGGGCAAACCTGATAAAATTGCGGTTGTATGCCCATTCTCATAACGGTCACAATTTTAATTATCACTGCGCTTATACTGCTCGTACTGCAATTTGCATCGCCGGGCTTCCGGTACAACTGGCTGATCGCAACGGGTGGAGCGTTTCTGGCATGGATCAGCGTGTTTGTATGGCAGGTCAGAGGACTACCTGTTCCCTTGCGATTCCCCGCCTGGCAGCCTGATTTGCTTTTTCTCCAATCCCCGGAATTTTTCGGCGATGAACTTGCCTGGACGTTTGCTGTCAGCCTCGCGACGCTCTGTCTTGCGATCATCCTCACCGCGGTGGTACGGAGCAATTTCCCCAGGCCCATCAACTGGACCGGTACCTTGATCCTCACTGCCCTCGGGATCCTGGCTGTGGTTGCCGACAACCCGCTAACCCTGGTATTGCTCTGGGCAGCAATCGACATTTCCGAACTGGTCACGCAGATGCGCTTGATCGAGGATCCGAAATTGAGTGAACGTGCGGTGATTGCCTTTGCATCGCGCGCAGCCGGCATCCTGGTTTTGATATGGGCAGGCATGGTCAGTCTGGCAAACGGCCAGGTACTCGATTTTCGAGAAGCGCCGCCCCAAGTGGGATTGTACCTGGTGGTCGCAGCAGGTCTTCGCATGGGGATCCTGCCGCTTCATCTCCCCTACTCCAATGAATCAACGCTCCGGCGCGGCTTTGGGACCGGCTTAAGACTCATCTCCGCCGCTTCCAGCTTGATCCTGCTGGTACGTATTCCGGTAAGCAGCCTGGAGTCACCGCTCACTCCTTATTTGCTGATCCTGACCTCACTGGCTGCGGTCTATGGAGGCTGGATGTGGCTGCGGGCGCCCGACGAATTGAACGGGCGGGCATTCTGGTTGATCGGGATGAGTTCACTCGCTGTGGCTGCCGCCCTGCGTGCCAACCCGCTCGGTGCAACCGCCTGGGGATGCGCCATCGTGCTGGCAGGCGGCGCATTGTTTTTGTCCTCCGAGCCTAACAAATGGCTCCTGCGTGCCCTCTTCGTGGGCGCATGGGGTATATCCTCCCTGCCTTTCTCCCTCACCGCAACAGGCTGGAACAGCGGAGCACCCAATTCCCTGCCGACCTGGCTGGCCTGGCCATTCCTGATTGCGGCACAGGCCATGCTTATCGCCGGTTTCATACGTCACAGTCAGCGCACCACCACCCGCGTCGCCAATGAAGATCAACCCATTTGGGCAAGGAACGTTTATCCGATTGGCATCTCCCTTTTGTTATTGACGATTGTCCTGCTCGGCCTGTTCGGATGGGGCGGGACTCTGCAGTTCGGCAACCTGTTCGCGGGAGTGCTCGCCGCGCTCCTGACCCTCGGCCTGCTCTCGTTAACCCCGCGTTTACGCATCCTCAACCCGGTCCGCGCCCACTGGGTACGGCCTGTCAGCGTTTCGTGGCTCGATTGGAGTTACGAACTCGTATGGAGTCTGTACCGCCAACTGCGACGGGTGAGCGATGGCATCTCAAACGTACTCGAAGGCGAAAGCGGGATCATGTGGACGCTCCTGTTCCTGGTTCTCTTTATTTCGTTCTTCACACAAAGGAATCCCTGATTCATGGCAGCCACCTTCGCATGGATTGCTGTTGGCGTAATTGTCGTTACATCCGTCGCTCTCATGCTGGCGCGTGACTGGCGCTGGAGCATCAGCCTGCTGGCGCTCCAATATCTCGCCATGTTCGTGCTGGTCCTTCAGCATTGGCCGCTGGGAATGGCTTCTGTCAAAGTGGTGGCCGGCTGGATGTCGGCTGCCATTCTGGGCATGACGCGTTCGGGCCTGTCAGGCCCAGACTCAGCCGAGGAAGAGACCTTGCCGCGCGGGCGTCCCTTTCGTTTGTTCGCGGCAGGCATTGTTGCCCTGCTCGTAGTGGTCGTAACGCCAGGCGTGGACACGATCATGGCAGATGCAGGTTTTGCCGTGACGAGCGGCAGCCTCCTTCTGATCGGAATGGGATTGCTCCAGCTGGGCATCACGGCGCACATCCTGCGAGTGACCATCGGATTGATGACTGTTCTAGCGGGGTTTGAAATCCTGTACTCGGCAGTGGAGGGTTCGGTCCTGGTTGCCGCATTGCTGGCCGCGATCAACCTGGGACTCGCCCTGGTGGGTTCCTATTTGCTGATCGCATCGAATTCACAAGAGATCGAATCGGTATGAACGCGCCAACCCTCTGGATCATCGTTCCCATCGCTCTGGGTGCCTTTCTGCTGTTCTTCACCAACCAGCGCGTGCTGAGCGTGCTGGGCGGTTCCCTCGCGATCCTGCTGGCGCTTATCGCCCAGTTCGTTCCCATTGAACTCGCCATGAAGCTGGGGCCTCTTTCCCTGAAAATCGATTCGTCCCTGACGGTCCTGGGGCGCGTGCTCCTGATCCAACCATCCGAGGGGCCTCTCCTGGCATTGATCTACGGCGCCGCGGCGCTCTGGTTTTTCGGCGCAGAAGCCTCAAAAACGGCAACGCGCATCGTGCCGCTCGGCTTCATGATCATTGCCTTGATGGTGGCATCCATCGCAGTGGAGCCTTTCTTATATGCCGCGTTGTTTATCGAAATGGCAATCCTGCTCGCCATCCCCATGCTCACTTCGATCTCCAGGCCGCCCGGCAGAGGGGTCGTGCGTTTTCTGATCTATCAAACACTTGCCATGCCGTTTATTTTGCTGGCGGGATGGCTGCTGTCAGGCGTGGAAGCCAGTCCGGGTGACCTGGCTTTGGCTGCGCAGTCTGCCGCGATGCTGGGATTGGGCTTCGCGTTTTTACTGGCGATCTTTCCCCTCTACAGCTGGATGCCTTTGCTTCTCGAGGAGACCTCTCCGTACCTCGTTGGTTTTCTCCTGTGGATACTGCCAACCATGACGCTCATCTTCGGCGCGGGCTTTCTGGACCGCTACTCATGGCTGCGCTCCGCTTCGCAGCTGATCCTTGGACTGCGATATATGGGCCTGCTGATGATCGTGACCGGCGGGACATTTGCAGCCTTCCAGCGGCATCTCGGGCGGATCATGGCCTATGGCGCCATCGCGGAAACCGGCTTTTCCCTGCTGGCGCTCAGCCTGGATTTGAGGCTTGGCATTCCCATTTTGTTTTTATTGATCCCGGCGCGCGCGCTGGGTTTGGCAGTCTGGTCGCTCTCCTTGACCATCATTGGCGAAAATGTCGAGACGATGAGGTTCGGCGCGGCGCGCGGTGTTTTGCGCATCACACCGCTGGCAGGGGCCGGGATGATCGTTGCCGGACTATCAACCGGAGCGTTTCCCCTGCTGGCAGGCTTCCCGGCCCGGCTGGCTTTATGGGAAGGCTTATCCCGTATCTCGATCGGTTCGGCGCTATGGATGATGGTGGGCATTGTCGGGCTGCTCATCAGCGCATTCCGCTCGTTAGCGGTCATCAGCATTGCCGAGGAGTACACCAGTTGGGAGAGGCGCGAAAGTCCGGCACAAATGCTCATGCTTGGGCTGGGAGTGCTCGGACTCTTCATCCTGGGCCTGTTCCCCCAGGCCCTGCAATTCATTCTCGCCGACCTGCCTCTCATGTTCGAACATCTGGGACGTTAAAACCATTTTCACCACGAAGTGACACCACGGGGCACAAAGGAAAACCTTTAAAACCCTTTGTACTCCTTAGTGGCCTTTGTGGTTGAAGAATTGCACAGCGGTATAATGCACCGCAAACTTGCACTACGTGAGATCGAAGTGTCACCTTCCGGAGGAAGTCATGGAATTTGAACAACTCGTCAAACGCCTCGAATGGCTGGACGAAGAACACCGCAAGACAAGGTCGTCCATTATTACGCTCGAAGAACGGATGACGGCGCTGGAGGGGCAGATCGAAACGGTTGGCAAACAGGTCAAACCGCTCGGCAAACAAATTGCGGACATTGCCACCACCGCCGCACGTCTTAATCAGTTCGATGCCATCTTTGCCAAACAACGTGAAGATATGAACAAGGCACTTGATAACATCGAGACGAAATTTGAAAAGCGTGAAAAGGAAGTCACCAAGCGTCACCAGGATGACTTTAAGCCTATTCTCAAAGCGCTCAGTGAGTTAAGACAATCGCTCGATAGCGAACTCCCACCCATCAAACGCGACATCAAAGCCCGCGTCACCGAAGAGGTGCGCCTGCACCAGGAGATCAAGGAGCTCAAACCGCCGATCGAGGCTGCCAAACGCGCCGCCGAAGAGGCCACCGTTGTCCAGCACGCGTTCGACGAGAGCCGCAAACAGGAAGCCAAGCGTGTGGCCGACCTGCAGGGTGAGATCGCAGCATTGCGCAAGCGCATCGAAGAAGCGAAAGCCAAGGCTGACCTGAACGCCGACAGTTGGAAGAATATGGATAACCGCATTAAAGAACTGCTGCTTTCAGAAACAGAGAGAAAGACCGCCCAAAATGCCTTTATCGATCAGCAATCCCTTGCCCATATGGACCGCGAGCGCATTTATAAGGAGTGGAAGGAACGATTCGACTCCATCAAGATGCAGACCCAAACGTTCGATACGCAGGTCCTGGCTCTCGAAGAGATATTGCGCAATGCCAAACGCGCCCAGGAAACGTACAACGAGCTCAACACCAAACTTGAGCGTCGCATCAACGAAGTAACGGAGATGCAGCGCCTTTCCGAGGATCGCCTCCGTCAGGAATGGGTCACGTTCAAGGCTGACGACCAAAAACGCTGGACCGGTTACACACTCTCACAGGACGAGGGAACCAAAGATGTCCGCCGCTCCGTGCTAAAGCTGGAAGAGCGCCTTGCGCCTCTGGGTGAATCAATCCAGACCTTACAAGATCAAATGCACCAGACTGCGGATGCCACTGAACAACAACTGCAGGAGTTGATGAATGTGGCGCATGAGTGGCTCTCTGCCTACGAGCGCATCATGGGACACGGTAAAGCAACTAAGAAAATAAAAAGATAGGCATTCGACAGATAACAGCATTTCTTTCCTCTTTCCTCTTTCTTCTTTCATGCTGAGGAGGAGGAAAGAGGAAAGACTTTTTCATGCGCGTTATTGGCACCGCCGGTCACGTTGACCACGGAAAATCCACATTGATCGCTGCCCTGACGGGAATCCATCCCGATCGCCTCAAGGAGGAACAGGCGCGCGAGATGACGATCGAGCTCGGCTTCGGCTGGCTGACCCTTCCAAACGGGGAAGAGATCGGCATTGTGGATGTACCCGGTCATCGCGATTTCATCGAGAATATGTTGTCCGGCATTGGGGGAATTGACGCCGCGCTGCTTGTCATTGCGGCCGATGAAGGCGTCATGCCGCAAACCCGGGAACACCTGGCAATTCTGGATCTGTTACAGATCCCTGCGGGCATCATCGTTCTGACGAAGACGGATCTCGCTCCCGACCCCGCCTGGCTGGATCTCGTTGAAACAGACATCCGCCTCGCTGTCAGCGGCACCGTGCTGAACGACGCGCCCATCCTGCGCGTTTCTGCCAAAACCCGCACAGGTCTCGACTCTCTACTTTCTACTCTCGAATCTCTACTACAACAAAAACCTGCCCGTCTCGGTCTCCAGCGGCCGCGCCTCCCGATCGACCGCGTCTTCAGCATGAGCGGATTTGGCACCGTGGTTACGGGCACCCTGCTCGATGGCCACCTGGCGCTCGGCGACGAGGTGGAAGTCGTCCCATCCGGGGGACGAGGGCGCGTGCGCGGTTTGCAGACGCACAAGAAAAAAGAGGACACAGCCGTGCCCGGCTCACGGACAGCCGTCAATATCTCGGGCATCGACATGGAAACGGTGCAGCGCGGCGAGGTGGTCATCCACCCCGGCCAGTATCAGCCCACACGGCGGATCGACGCGCGTTTCCGTCTGCTCAAGGATGTTTCGTCCCCGCTCAATCACAACAGCGAAGTCAAGTTCTTTGTCGGCGCGAGTGAGACCATCGCAACCCTGCGCCTGCTTGGAACAGAGGAGCTTAATCCGGGCGAGGAAGGCTGGATCCAGCTGGAATTGCGCGACCCCGTCGTCAGCGTGCGCGGCGACCGGTACATCCTGCGGCGGCCCTCGCCCAGCGAAACACTCGGCGGCGGCGTCATCGTGAACCACCAGCCCAAAGGACGGCACAAGCGCTTCGACGAAAAGGTTTTGCGATCCCTTGAAGCCGTAATGCAGGGCACACCGGCGGATGTATTGTTCGAAGCCGCGCTGGCATTGAATATTGCCGGCGTCAGGGAAGTCGTTGCCCGGTCGCGGCTCGAGGCGGAAAACGCTGAAGCCGCGTTGAAGGAATTGCTGGAGGCGGGTTCATTGATCCCGCTTGAAGAAGAGACACCGGCGATCTCCAGTGATCTGCTGGTGATCGCCCTGCCCCACTGGAGCACATTGCGGGACAAAACTCTGCAGATCGTTGAGTCCTATCACAGCCATTATCCGCTTCGCCGCGGCGTCCCGCGCGAAGAACTCAAAAGCAGACTCAAGCTCTCCTCACGCGCATTCAATGCTCTCATCAGAAAACTGATTACTGACCACTTGCTCACGGATCACTCGGCTTTTATCGCGACGCCTGAACATGAGGTCAAGTTCGATAGCGGCCAGCAGGTCCGGGTCCAGGCGCTGATGCGCAAGTTCGAGCAGAATCCATACAGTCCGCCGAGCGCCAGGGAATGTGAAGCGGAAGTCGGGGGAGAGATCCTGAATGCATTGATCGAATCCAATGAATTAATTGCAGTTTCATCCGATATTGTCTTCCGCAGACAGGACTATGATTTAATGGTGGAGAGGCTCAGGAAAGAGATCCAGCAGAAAGACAAAATAACGTTGGCCGAAACGCGTACTCTTTTCGATACCAGCCGCAAGTACGCACAGGCTTTGCTCGAACACCTCGACGCAGCCGGGCTGACAGTACGGGATGGAGATTTCAGAAGACTGAGAAGGAAATGACCACACCAGGAAGGCTCTTCACTGCCCCGATCTTCGAGAATGAGCTCAAGACGCGTAAAGCACATTTACTGAACATCATCATCTGGGGTCTGATCCTGATCCCCATTCCCTATGTGCTCTATCATCTGATCGCATACTCTGAGCACCTCAGCCGGGCACTGATCCAGGCGGGGTTTGGCGAGTCCATAAACATGGTCCTGCTGTATCTTCTGAAGCGGGGACGTATACAAGCCGCTTCCAGCCTGCTCGTCTGCATGTTCTGGCTTTTTTATACGGTATCGGCATTTACCCTTGACGGGGCGCGTGGCGCATCGTATTTGATGGGCTATCCACTTGTGATTGTGATCGCCGGGGTCCTGTTGGGGGGCAAGGCGACGATGATCGTCACATTCTTCTCCCTGGCATCGGGCGGGATCATGGCGTACGCAGAAACACACGACTGGCTCGTTGCACAAGTCTCCCAGGATCCCTTTTTTCTGTGGATCGTAAGCTTGTCGGTTTTTCCGATCAGCGCAGGACTACAATATCTCGCCGCACGCCAGACTCGTGAGGCACTTTTACGTGCGCGCGCCAGCGAAGAAAAATACCGTCTGATCTCGCAGGTCACTTCGGATTATACGTTTTCGACCGAATTGGATTCAAAGGGCAACCCACGTCTGAGTTGGGCAGCCGGAGCATTCGAAAAGATTACGGGTTATACGATTGAGGAATACACAGCGACGGGCGGCTGGCGGGGGCGCTTGCATCCTGACGACCTGGAAAAAGACTCGCAGAATCTGGCTGCCCTGAAAAGCAATCGACCTGTGGTGGCGGAGATCCGCATCTATACAAAACCCGGCGAGCTGCGCTGGGTACGGGCATACGCGCATCCAGTTTGGGATGATCGGCAGAACAAACTGGTCGGCATCGTTGGCGCCGTGCAGGATATCACAAAACAGCATGCGACAGAGGAACGTGAACTGCACCGTCGCGCTATGCTGGAAAAAGTGATCCGCCTTGGAAAGGTTGTAACCGAAGTAAAGGATCTGCAGACAACGCTCGAGCTGATCTGGCATGGAGTACATGATGATCTGGGCTTTGATCGGCTGGGGATCTTTCTCTACAACTTCGAGCACCATGCCATGCAGGGAACGCTGGGCACCAGCAGGCTGGGGCAAATGGAAGAGAAGTGGGACCGGTGGTATCCCCTCGATGAATTTGCCATCTTCCTGCGCATATTGGACAAGCCCGATGGACTCTATTTCACTTATGACTTCGAGCTCGAAAATGGCATTGGAAGAGATGGAGACATGGCGGGTGTCAAAGACTATGCGGCTGTCGCCGCCTGGGCAGGAAATAAGCCCATCGCCATGATCTGCGTTGACAACCTCATCACAGGCCGCCCCATCCGGGAGGAGGATTTGGAAGCATTGCGGTGGTTCAGTGGATATGCAGGTCTGGCCATCGAAAACGCCCGGCTGAATAGCGCCCTGCAAAATGAACTGCTGCAACGACAGTCCTTTATCGATGAGCTTGAATCAAAAAACGCCGAGTTGGAACGGTTCACGTATACGGTTTCGCATGACTTGAAATCGCCGCTGGTCACTATCACGGGCTTTTTGGGTTTTCTCGAACAGGATGCTCTTTCGGAGAACCGTGAAAAACTCAGAAGCACCATCGCGCGCATTATATCGGCAGCGCAAAAAATGCAATCGCTTTTGAATGATCTGCTGGAGCTTTCGCGCATCGGGCGGATGATGAATCTGCCGGGCCACATCCAGTTTGAAGAGATCGTCCGGGAGGCGCTGGAGCGTGTGCGCGGCCGCCTGGATGAAAGGAAGGCCCGGATAAAAATCCAAAATGATCTGCCGGTCGTCTATGGCGATCGCATCCGTCTGGTGGAGGTACTGCAAAACCTGCTCGACAATTCCGCCAAGTATGTCAGTCTAGGATCAGACTTGTGCATTGAGATTGGCGCAAAAGAAGATCATGAAGAAACGATCTTTTTTGTGCGCGATAACGGCATTGGCATTGACCCGCAATTCCATGAGCGGATTTTTGGTTTGTTCAACAAACTTGACACCCGCACCGAAGGCACAGGGATTGGATTAACTCTCGTGAAACGGATCATCGAGGTACATGGCGGGCGGATCTGGGTGGAATCAGAATTGGGAAAGGGAGCAACATTTACCTTCGCACTGCCCAAAATACCGCAAAAAGAGTAAGATTGCGGTAAGGAGTTAATATGTGTGGACGATTTACTTTGACGGTTGATCCAGCAGAACTACAGGACACTTTTAATAACTATACCTTCCCGCAACAATTCGCGCCGCGCTTTAATATCGCGCCCACGCAGCCTGTTCTTGTCATCCCAAACGATGACCAAAACACCGCAGATTTTTTCGTGTGGGGCCTCATTCCCATGTGGGCCAAGGACCCGAGCATTGGGAACCGGCTCATCAACGCCCGCGGGGAAACGCTCGAAGAGAAGCCGGCCTTTCGTGGAAGCCTGAAATACAAACGCTGTCTTATCCTGGCGGATGGTTTCTATGAATGGAAGGGAGCCCCGGGCAGAAAGACGAAAACTCCTTTTTTTATTCACATGAAAGACCGCAAGCCTTTCGCCTTCGCAGGTCTCTGGGATTCATGGAATGGTCCGGATGGCTCGCAGGTCAAATCCTGCACGATCATCACGACAATCCCGAATGAACTCATGACCATCATTCACAACCGGATGCCTGCGATCCTCCACCCGCGGGACTATGCCAGGTGGCTGGACCCGGCGCCTCAGACTCCCGATCAGTTGAAACCATTGATCAAGCCCTTCCCCGCCGACATGATGGACGCCTACCCGGTCAGCACGTTGGTCAATACCCCGGCGAACGACACACCTCAACTCGTCGTCCCCGTGCAATAAATAATGCCCGGATTTCGCCTGGCCGTCACCCAGCGCTTTCCCGCGCTGGCTTCACGCGACTTCATTCTTTTCCTGACTGGACAATTTATTTCGGTCATTGGCACCTGGATGCAAAACACAGCCCAGCCCTATCTGGCGTACCGCATCTCGGGCCGCCCGCTCGACCTGGGCTTGATCGGCTTTGCATCCATGCTGCCGACATTGCTCCTGGCGCTGCCCGCCGGCGTCCTCGTGGAACGCTGGGATAAACGCCGGACCGTGATCATTTTCCAGGCCATCATGTCACTTCCGGCGTTTGGGTTGGCCGCGTTGACGTTGACCGGACAGATCCAGATCTGGCATATCGGCCTGCTGGCAATGATTTTTGGGACAGCCAGCGCGGTGGAGATCACCGCCCGGCAAGCCATGTTGATCGAACTGGTCGGACGTGAGGCGCTTCCCAATGCCATCGCGCTGCAGACAACAGCCTTCAATGTGGGTCGTGTCATCGGTCCTCTGACAGCCTCCTGGCTGCTCACTTCGACCGGCACGGAAGGCAGCGTATTTCTGGCAAACGGGATCAGCTTCGTGTTTGTGATCGCCGGATTGTTCATCGCACAGACGCGCTATAGAGTCCCGCGTGAATTGGAAGCGAGGAAAAGCCTGGGGCTGGAATTCCGCGAAGGGTTGGCATACATCCATAGGAATAGCCTGGTCGGG
>Ga0105092_10001035_pt1 | contig 14792 bp, 15 predicted proteins | sample PPLLak2March2015_FD_87021 | JGI IMG/M metagenome (GOLD analysis project Ga0105092, IMG submission 87021) | Freshwater sediment microbial communities from Prairie Pothole Lake near Jamestown, North Dakota, USA - PPLs Lake P7 Core (1) Depth... | ecosystem: Environmental > Aquatic > Freshwater >... | reverse complement strand
TCTTAAGGCCTGAAAGGCCGGCACATATTAGCCCAGGGCGAAGCGCTTTGTGCGCAGCCCTGGGTCTAAGGTAGAGGCGGAGACAAGCCCTGAAAGGGCGCAAGAACGGCAACATTATCAGGACCTTACGCCCTTACAGGGCTTCGCGGTCGAGACCCTGTTGACCCAGGGCTACGCGAAAAGCACGCTTCGCCCTGGGCTATTATGTGCCGGCCTTTCAGGCCTTAAGAACTTAGAGTTAACATTTTCAACACCCTCGCAGCGCTTTTCTGCGGAGTAAGCGGGTTCTTGTTGCGTTAGCAGGTTGCCGCTCCGAATAATACAGAACCCGCTTACTCCGCTGGAAAGCGCTGCGTGCGCGGCTCTGAAAGAGACGGAGAATCCCGTTCTCGCTTCTGCTACAATTGGCCGCGGACGACGAATTGCGAGGGACGACCATGCGAAGAATTAGCGTGTTGTTAGCTGTTCTGATGGCGCTCGGACTCCTGACGATCTCCCCGCTCCATGCCCAGTTCGGGAAGCTCGGAAAAATTCTGGACAAGGCCCAGAAACAGTTCTCCGACCTGGAAATCACCGAGAAGGAAGAAATCGAGCTCGGAAAAGCAATCAGCGAGAAGATCCGGACGGTTTACGGGGTCCAGCAGGATGCCGAAGCAACCCGATACGTCACCCTGGTCGGCATGGTTGCTGCCCAGAAAAGCACGCGGCCTAATCTTCCATATCAATTCATAATCCTCGACTCGAATTCCGTTAACGCCTTTGCGGCCCCCGGCGGTTACATCCACATCACGCGCGGTGCCCTGGCGACGATGAAGGACGAAGCCGAGTTAGCCGGTGTCCTGGGCCACGAAATAGCCCACGTGACCGAAAAACACACTCTCAAAGGCCTGCAGAAGATGAAGGGCCTCGAGCTGGCCGAGGGGCAGACATCGCTGAGCGGCAACTCCGAGGTGTTCAAGAAAGTCGTCGACAAAGCGTCTGACGCGATCCTTCAAGGCTTCGGGCGTGCCGAGGAACTGGACTCGGACAAGGTGGGCGTTCGTTTTTCGGCTGCCTGCGGATGGGCCCCTGTGGGCCTGGTGGGCTTTCTGAACACGCTCAAAGGGCACAACGAATCTTCATCCGCCAAGGCCGGTTTGTTCGCCTCCCATCCCGAGACCCAGGAAAGAATCGACAAGCTCCAGGCACAGATCAAAGCGGAAAACCTGGCTGCTCAGTCAACCGCTGTCCTCGCCGAGCGGCTCCACCAGTGGATCAAATACGAGCTGACGGCGCCCGCCGCAGGCGAAGCGGCAGTTGACGGAGCGCGCGGCGTCGCCGGCAACCAGAGCGGTCAGAAGACGGCGCAGACGGGGCAGACGGACCAGCAGAAAAAGAAGAAAGGCTGGATGTCCAAGCTGTCCAATCCCCTCGGCAAGGGAGAAAAGAAGGAGTCAGCCGAGGTCACCGGGGCAGGCGCCAGCCGAGGCGTTGGCAAGGAAGGCCCCGAGGAGCAAAGCGGCAAGCCAAAGAATCCCGCGCTGGTCGCGGTCAGCATCACACCGGCCGACCTGACGAAGTTCCGGGACGAAGGGAAGTTGAGATAGGCGTGTTTCCCTGGTCAAGCTCCGTACCGTTGTACCTGGTGTTTCTGCTCGTCAGCATCCCGTTGCTGGCGGTGCTGCACGGGATCACGCGGAATACGTATGTCCGGCGGCGTCTTCGGCTCTCCGTCATCCTGGTTGCCATCGCGGCCCTCTGCGAAATCGGCTTCCTTTATTTCGCTTCGCCTGACCTCCATTACATCGCCCTGATTCTCGGCAGCCTGGCCCTGCTCAGGGCGGCCGTCACGCTCCTGCTCAACCCGTTCCGGATGGACACCGTCCCGGATCACTTCCCCTCGATCGTTCAGGATGCGGTTGTGGTGGGCGCCTTCGTCCTCGTGGCCACCTACCTGGCCCCTGACAAGCTGCTGGCAACCTCGGCGATCAGTGGCCTGGTGCTCGGTCTTGCCCTCCAGGATACGTTGGGCAACCTTTTCGCCGGCCTCGCCATCCAGGTCGAGAAGCCCTTCCGCGTGGGAGACTGGGTGAAGGCTGCCAATTACGAGGGGCGAGTTGCCGAGGTGACGTGGCGCGCCACTCGAATCCGGACACGATCCGGCAATTTCGTCATCATTCCCAACAGCCTGATTTCCAAGGACACCGTCGTCAACTTCTCGCGTCCTTCGCCGGTGCAGCGTCTGGAGTTCACGGTGGGGCTCGACTATGACACGCCGCCTAACCGCGTCAAACGAGTCATGCTGCAGGCCGCCGCGGAAGTCCCGGAAATTCTGAAAGAACCGCCAGCGGACGTGCTCCTGGTCAGCTACGAAGATTCTTCCATCCTCTACAAGTGCCGCTTCTGGATTGCCGATTTCGCGGTCACCGATCCGATCATAGACAAGTTCGCGACCTTGCTTTATTACAAACTGCGACGAGAAGGGCTGACGATTCCCTTCCCGATTCACGAGGTCCGCCTGCAGAAAGAGGCTGTTCCGGAGCCGGAAAGCGACGCCGAAGTCAGGCTGGGCTTCCTGGAGCAGGTCGAGCTCTTCCGCGGTTTGACCTCCAGCGAGAAGGCTCTCATTTCCGCGGGAATGGAAGCGCAGTCTTTTGGATCCTCGGAAGCGATCATCCGGCAGGGCGACCCCGGCGATTCCATGTTCTTTATCCGCGAAGGCTCGGTCAGGGTGCTCCTCCGAACCGGGGACCAGGTCCACCAGGTGACGACCCTGGGAGAAGGCGACTACTTTGGCGAGATGGCGCTTCTGACCGGGGAGCCGCGCACCGCGACGATCATCGCTGACTCCGACGTGGATACCTACGTGCTGCGCAAGCAGGCATTCCGGGATGTCTTGGTCCGAGCGCCGGGGATTTTGGAAGAGATCAGCCGAACGATGGCCGAGCGCAAAGCACAACTGGAACGCGAAGCTACTCAGGCAGCTCGCAAATCATCGTCGAGCACCAAGGAAGAGCAGGAAAACTTCCTCAGCCGCATCCACCGCTTTTTCAAACTATGACAGCTTTCGCACCCAGATGTTGCGGAAGCGCACCGGGCAGTTGTGGCCACTGAGCGTGAGCGGACCACGGCTGGTCTTCTTCTTGTACTCCGGCAGAATTCGATGGCCGGTCTCGCCCCGCACTTCGGTCTCCAGGTGCACCAGCACCCCGTTGTGGAACATCGTCACGCGGGCCGGCCTGACGAGCTTTTCTCCCTCAAATGCGGGTGCGGTAAAAATGATGTCGTATACCTGCCACTGGCCGGGCGGGCGCATCGCATTAACGAGTGGCGGGGTCTGACCGTACACCGAGGCTGCCTGGCCATCGGGGTATATTTTCTCGGTCCATGAATCGAAGATCTGAATCTCGAACAGGCCCATGATGTGGACGCCGTTGTTCCCCTGGTCCGACCATGGCCCTTTGAAATCTGCCGGCGCCATCCACTCGAGGTGGATCTGGCAGTCACCGAATTGCTCCTTGCTGGCCAGGCTCGTGCCGCCGACCGCTTCGATCGCCCCGTCCACGATCTTCCACCCGGCAGGCTGCCACTTGGAAAGGTCCTTGCCGTCAAACAGTACGACCGCGTCTGCCGGGGCCGAGGCCGGAGGGCCAGCCGGCCCCGGGTCGATCCTGCGAGGAGCGGGGCGATCCGGGTCGTGAACGTGAAATCCGCACCAGGGAAGAATCGGCGTGTCCTTGTAGCCGTAGATCCCGGACCCGTCCCTGGCGTGGACGAGGTCGGCAGCCTGGACGGTTGCCTGAAGAACGAGCAGACCCGCGACCAAGCAGAAAGCAGTTCGTCTCATGCCGCTCGTTTTACCACCACGCCAAAGCAAAGTCACGGTCCGGCTGGTCAGCCGGTTAGCCGGTCAGCCGGTCAGCTGGTCAGCCGGTCAGCTGTCTTTCCTAGACATCGGCTTCGATCCCCCTTAGAATTCCGCCGTTTGCTCTGCTGACGCTTGGAGGAAGACATGGCGGTTATACAGCTCTCGGTGTTCCTGGACAATATGGCTGGACGGCTCTCTGAGGTGACCCGGGTGTTGGGAGACAACAACATCAACATCCGCGGATTCAGCGTGGCTGATACTCCCGACTATGGCATTCTGCGATTGATCGTCAACGAGCCCGACAAGGCGCTGATTGTTCTGCGAGGCCAGCGGTTCATTGTCCATGAAGGCCCGGTCATCCTTGCACGAGTCCGTGACCTGCCGGGCGGCTTCGCGCATGCTCTCGAGGGCTTTGCCCGCAACGGCATCAACGTCGAGTACGCTTACGCAACCGTCTCCTCGATGATCGTCTTTGGCGTCGAAAGGCCCTCCGTCGGCGAGGAGATCTTGAGGCAGGAGGGCGTCCTCCTGATCAGCCAGGATGAACTTGCAAGTATCTAGAAATCAACAAGATGACTAGTTTCTACATTCTAATCGTCGTTTTTTACGTTCTTGTAATGCTGGGAGTCGGGTTTTGGGCGATGCGCCGGACTCGAACGCTCGGCGATTTCTTTCTTGGCGGCCGATCGCTCGGGCCGTGGATGAGCGCTTTTGCCTACGGTACTACATACTTCTCGGCCGTACTTTTCATCGGGTATGCCGGCAAGCTTGGCTGGGGCTTCGGCATCTACACCATGTGGATCGTGGTCGGCAACACTGTTGTCGGCACCTTCCTCGCCTGGAAAATCCTGGCCGGCCGGACCCGCGCGATGACGACTCGCCTGAACGCGATGACCATGCCCGAGTTCCTGAACGCCCGTTACGACAGCAGGTTCATGCAGACCTTGGCCGCGCTGGTGGTGTTCCTCTTTCTGGTTCCTTACTCGGCATCCGTGTACATGGGCCTCAGTTACCTCTTCGAAAAAACCGTCGGGCTGCGGTACAACGAGGCACTGTTCTTCCTCGCGATTCTCACCGGGCTCTACCTCATCATGGGCGGTTATTTCGCTGTGGCGATCAGCGATTTCATCCGTGGAATTGTTGAATTCGGGGGCGTCCTGCTGATGGTCTTCTTGCTGGCTCAGGCCAAGGGCGGGTTTTTCGACACCACGTCGGCGCTGCTGTCCGACCCGGCGACGATGGCGCCCGGACTCATACGCGCGATACCACTTGGCCCCGACTGGCTGCAGATCCTCACGCCGGGCTGGTTGACCCTCCTCTCGCTTGTTCTGATTACCAGTTTTGGCCCCTGGGCTTTGCCCCAGATGGTGCAGAAGTTCTACTCGATCCGCAGCCAGAAGGACATAACCCGGGCGATGACGATCGCCGGAATCTTCGCGCTTTTCATGTCATTCGGCGCCTACTACAGCGGGGCCCTCACGCACCTCTATTACGCAAATCCGGCCGTCGACCTCGCACCGATAACAAATGCGGCGACCGGGAAGCCCAATCTCGACCTGCTGATGCCGCACTTCATCACGACGCAGGTTCCGGTTTGGCTCGTCGTGGTCATTCTCCTGCTGGTTTTCTCCGCCTCGATGTCAAGCCTCTCTTCGCTCGTCCTGGTATCAAGTTCCGCGATTGCGATTGACGTCTACCAGGCTTGGAAAAAGGATAAGGGGGACCAAGCGAAGACCATGCGACTCATGCGGGTGCTTTGCGCTGTGTTTGTCGGGCTTTCCCTGGCGATCGCACTACGACAACCGGATGTGATCGTGAATCTGATGGTCATGTCCTGGGGATCGCTGGCCGGAGTATTCCTGGCACCTTACCTGTACGGGCTGTTCTGGCGGCGGACAACCAAGGCGGGCGCTTTCGCAGGAATGGCCACCGGGCTGGGAACAGCATTCACGCTTTTCATCCTTTGGGGCAAGGACGGAATTCCGCTCGCAGGCGCCATCACCATGTTCGTTCCCCTGGCCGTGGTGCCGGCGGTCAGCCTGGTGAGCCGCCCGGTTTCAGAGGAGTTACTAAAACGGGCATTTGGGACCGAGTGCCCAGAAGCCCGAACCGATGAGACCCCGGTCGACCGAGAAGAGACCTCGGTTCGTTGAGGTCCTGACAATTTCGGGGACATAACACTTAATTCCTGCCCCCCTATCGGGGGTCTCCCGCAGGCAAAGGAATTAAGTCTTGTGTCCCCGAAATTCCGAACAGCGAAATTAAGCCAACAAGAGGTGCAACAGCCTTGAACACAACACTGAAGCCCTCGGATCCGGCACACCGCATCTGGGATCCGAAGTGGGAAACCGCGGAGCGCGCAACCATACGAAACATCCAGCTGGATCGCCTTCGTGAAACCGTCGAGCACGCTTTCAACAAGGTTCCGCTGTATCGAACGCGATTGCAGGAGGAGATGGGCCTTCGCCCCTCGGACATTCGATCCCTGGAAGACGTGCGCCTTCTCCCGTTCACCACGAAGGCTGATTTCCGAGACAACTACCCGTTCGGCATGTTCGCAGTGAGTCCCCGCGAACTGGTACGGATCCACTCATCGAGCGGAACGACGGGCAAACCGACGGTCGTCGGCTATACCCGTAAGGATCTGGACACGTGGGTGGACATGGTCGCACGGATGGTCTCGGCCGCCGGCGTCCGGGAACACGACATTGCTCAAATTTCATTTGGCTACGGGATGTTCACCGGTGGTTTCGGTCTGCACTATGGGCTGGAAAGGGTTGGCGCGACGGTCGTGCCCGTTTCGTCCGGCAACACCGAAAGGCAGTTGATGTTCATGCAGGATTTCGAAAGCACCGTGCTGGTTTCGACTCCGTCCTATGCGGCGCACCTGGCTGAACAGGCGCAACAGCGCGGCATGAAGCTGGGCGAGCAGGTGCACCTGCGTTGGGGCCTGTTCGGGGCCGAGCCGTGGACCGAGGGGATGAGGAGCCGGATCGAGTGTGAGCTCGGTCTGTGCGCTACGGACAATTACGGAATGAGCGAACTGTGCGGCCCGGGCGTTTCGGGCGAGTGCTGCGTTGCCAAGGATGGCATGCATATCTCGGAGGACTACTTCCTGTGCGAGGTGATCGATCCGAATACCAAGGAACCGGTCAAGGAGGGCGAGGTTGGCGAGTTGATCGTCACCCCGCTTTGGAAAGAAGCACTGCCGATCCTCCGCTACCGGACCCGGGATCTCACATCGATCACGACCACCCCGTGCGCGTGCGGTCGAACCACGGCCCGCATGTCGCGCGTCAAGGGACGCACCGACGACATGCTGATCATCCGGGGAGTCAACGTCTTCCCCACCCAGATCGAGCACGTTCTTATGGAGATCGAGGGGACCTCGCCGCATTACCTGATCGTAATCACGCGCGAGGAATCTCTGGACATCCTGGAGGTCTGGGTCGAGATCTCCGAGCGGATCTTCGAAGGCACCCTCAGCAGCATGGGAAAGATGGCGGAACTGCAGGCACTCATCGCCAAGAGGATCCACTCGGTGCTGGGGATCTCGGTCCGTGTCAAGCTCGTCGAACCGCAGATCCTGGAACGCAGCCAGGGTAAAGCCAAGCGAGTCGTAGACAAACGGAACCTGGGGTAGGAAAGCTCGCCAACCGGGCCGAAAAGCGGCGGATTCTAGAAAGCGAATCCGCCCTACGACTACTCAACACGCGACTGCACGCGGTCGTAGGGCGGATTCGCTTTCTAGAATCCGCCGCTTTTTCGGCCCGGTTGGCGAGCTCGCTCAGCAGTTCACGTAGCCCAGGGCAATGTAGAGCAGAATGAATATCACTACGGTGGAAATGCAGCCGCCGCCGAGCTTCCAGGCACCCAGTCCCGCGAGCAATCCCCTCATTGGACCCTGCATAGTCGCCTCCTGTGTCGCAGCAATCAGTGCGAATCCGGTAAGTATTTAGAATACATGCGCTTCTGTGGTGGGCCTTCTTTTACAAGTACGGCAAGCAGCTGACTAAGTCAAGGGACCGGCCGCAGCCGGGCTTCAGGGGCCAAGTCGGGTGATCAGATCGCTCACCTGCTGATGGTCCAGTTTCTGGACCTTCTCCAGTCGGCGCGACGCCTCGAGCAGCCGCTCCAAATACTGGTCCTCGCGCCTGATTTCCGCCGCCAGCCGACGGTGTTCGGCAAAGGCCCTGCGGATCTGCTCCTTGGGATAGTCGTCGGGCGCCTTCTGGATGACCGCGTTCTCGACCACCGCCTGGATCAGCGGGAGCTTGAAACGGTTGAGCAGCCAGAGGCTTACAACGCCAAAGAGGAGTATCAGACCCAGGATTGCGATCGTGCTCTTTCGCATAGGTCCTACAGCATCCTTAGCATACGGAAGTATGCGCCGTAGTCCAGCTTTATGTTGCGCGAGTGCGCGTGTCCCACGGCCGTGCTCAGAAAGAAAGTCCGAACGATCCTGGGAAGCCAGCGAGTTCTTCGCGTCCGCCCATGGGCGTACGGGTGCTTGAAATAGAACTCAAGCGCTTCGCGGAGGGCCGAGTCCTCCAGGCGCATCACCTCTTGTAGCGAAAGGTCGCAAAGTCGCACCGCCCGGCCGCTCGCGACCACCGTCTTGGTGTTCAGCTTGCTCTCGATTTCGGCACGTTGCTCCCGGGCTGTTCCCGCCTTCCGGCCCAACAGGACGAGTGCGTTGGCGTGGGTTACGACCTGATTGGCGACATTGACAGCAAGGTTGCGGCAGAAGTTGTAATCCGGGTAGTCGCGAAAGAATTCGGCGGTGAGGGACTCGATCGGATCGGCCGGGTGAACGGGCTTCTTCATGCCTCGAATTCCGTAGAACGCGGCGGAATATGGCTCCTTCTCCGCTCGTTTCATTCTAACAAAGGCCGCGCTACAATCGGCCCATGCCCCTTGCCGTCTGCCTGATCAGCGGAGGAATGGACAGCTGCGTCACCGCTGCAATTGCGCGAGATCAGGGTCTGGAACTGGCGTTTCTGCACATCAACTACGGTCAGCGTACCGAGTCCCGCGAACTGGCCGCGTTCAATCACATCGCGGATCACTACGGGGTCGAAAAACGGCTTGTCGTGGACATCAGCCATCTTCGCAAGATCGGAGGATCGGCACTTACCGACCCGACGATCCCCGTCCCCGAAGGAGTTCTGGATCGCGCCGGGATCCCGATTTCCTACGTTCCGTTTCGCAACGCCAATCTGCTCGCCATCGCGACCAGCTGGGCCGAAGTTCTGCACGCCCGTTTCATCTGCATCGGCGCTGTTGAGGAGGATGGATCCGGTTACCCGGATTGCCGCGGGTCGTTTTTCCAGGCCTTTAACGCGGTCATTCGCGAAGGGACCAAACCGGAGACTTCGATCGAGATCCTGACACCGCTTCTGTCCATGACCAAGAAGCTTATCGTCACGTGCGGGGTCAAGCTTCAGGCGCCTCTCCACCTCAGCTGGTCATGCTACCAGCGGGAAGATGTGGCCTGCGGCGCCTGTGACAGCTGCCTGCTCCGCCTGCGGGGATTCCGTGAAGCGGGGGTGCCCGACCCGATCCCCTACGCATAAGTTTCGGGGACATAATACTTAATTCCCATTCCGCCACCCGGACTCACGCGCAGGCAAAGGAATTAAGTTTTGTGTCCCCGAAACTCCCACCCGCTCTTGAGTTTCGGGGACATAATACTTAATTCCCATTCCCTCACCCGGACTCATGCGCAGGCAAAGGAATTAAGTTTTGTGTCCCCGAAACTCGCACGCGCTCTTGAAATTCGGGGACACGAAACTTAATTCCTTCGCTGACGGGAAGACACTGCCCGACGGGACGCGAATTAAGTCTCATGTCCCCGAATTTGCCTTTACCGTTTGCCGCCGTCAAGCTTCTTGATCAACTCCAGGCACTCGATCATCGCCCGGCCGTTGTGGTAGGCGGCCTTCCACCCATGCCCCTTGGTCCCCCGCGGGGTGCCGTCTTCTGCGACTCCTTCATGCCACTCGCCCGTCTTCCAGTCGACTTGCTCCTTTTCGATAAAGTCGAGCGTCTTGGAGAAAGCCTCCAGGTAAGACGCGTCCCGGGTCAGGCGATACATATAGAGCGCGCTCACGAGTCCCTCTGCCTGGACCCACCAGACTTTCTGGCGCCGGTCGGCCGGCTGGTTGAAGGCACCTCCGTCATAGAAGCCGCCTTTCGCCTCATCAAAGCCGTATTTGCGCGAGTAGGCGAAGATGCTTCGAAACAGGTCCCCATAGGGATATTCGGAAATGCCGGCGGCGTCGCAGGCGTCCATCAACAGCCAGACGTTCTCGACGTCATGGCCGTACGAAACGCGTGCCCACGGCCCGTTGAGCATCGGGGTCCAGTCGGGCTGGTACTTGTCGGTGCAGGCAGCCAGGCCTTTTCGCACTACCGAGTTGCTCTCAATGGCAATCAGTTCGAGCAGCCGCTCCCGGCCCAGCGGCAGCTTCGAGGCGCGGACGAAGGTGGCAACAGCCTCCATCAGATGCAAATGCGTGTTCATCAGCTTGACGTCGTTGGTCGGGTGCATGTACGTCCTTGTGTTCGCCGGCAACGAGCTCCAATCCTGCTCAAAGAACTCGTTATAGCCGCCGTATTGGGCGTCGTGCGTCTTGGCGTCGAGAAGCTCGAACACCTTCTTGGCAAAATCAAGTACGTCCTTGCGGCCGCTGGCCATCGCGTATTCGGAAATGGCGTAAAGAGCGAAGGATTGCCCGTACATGTGCTTTCGGGGCTGTGTCGGTTTGCCGGTCGCATCGACGCCCCAATAAAAGCCGCCGTTTTTCTGATCCCACATCTTTTCGATCAGGAATCGATATCCGTGATCCGCGGCGGCGAGGTACTCCTGTTTCTTGTAGCCGGCGCGTGCCGCCCTCGCAAAGAACCAGACGTTTCGTGACTGGGTCACGATCATCTTTTCCACGCCCGGCTTGATCTGTCCGGCTGCATCGAAGCTGATCGTGTACCCTCCGTTCTCCTTGTCCAGGCAGCGCGGGTACCAGAAGGCCATGATGTTCTCGGTGAGGATCTTCTCCAACCGCGGGCTGTAAGTTTCGCCGAGCGCGGGGGCAGCGGCCCGGGCGGCCACCGTGGACCAGAAGCAAGAACCGACAAGCAGGGCTAGCACGCACGATCGCATCATGAGTTCCTCGTTTCAATTACCAAACTAGACACTCGTCCTTATACCACAGCGTCCGTATAATTCTGGGGTTCGCGAACTGCGTCCATCAAGAGGGAGAAAACATGAATTCGCAGGCGATCCATTGCATCATGACCCGTCGCAGCATTCGTTCTTTGAAACCTGACCCGATACCGGAGAAAGACATCGAGCAGCTTCTGAAGTGCCTTGAAGCGGCGCCGTCGGCTGGGAACCTGCAGCCTTGGCTTTTCTTTGTCGTCACGGACCCGGTAGTCAAAGAACAGCTCTGCCGGTTGTCCTTCGATCAGCAGGTCGTCATGCAGGCGCCCGTGGTAATCGCCGTCTGTGCACTGCCGGAAGAATCCGCGCGCGAATACGGCGACGTGGGAAGGAATCTGTTCGCGATCCAGGATACCGCCGCCGCCACCCAGAACCTTCTGCTTGCGGCGCACGCTCTGGGCTACGGCGCGGTGTGGATCGGGGTGGTCAAACAACAGCAGGTGGCGGCCTGCCTGGGTTTAACGGAAGGGATCGTTCCAGTGGCCCTGGTGCCCGTCGGACAGGCAAACGAAACTCCCAAGCCCATGGAGAGGAAGGGCTGGGAGACCGTAACGAGGCGAATCTGATCACACGGACAAACACGGAGCACAACCGCAAGTGCGATCGGCGTCCGTGTTCGTCCGTGGCGTCCGGCTTTTGTCCGTGTCTTCCGTGTCAACCGTGTCTTCAGTGCCTACGGCTTCGCCGTCGGCGCAGCAGCGGGGGCCGCCGCCGGCGGTGTCGCGGGCGTCGGATTCTGCGCCACTACCCCTTGCTTCTGCCACTCTGCCAGCCTCTCGCGAACCTGGACAGCATACTGGTGCTCGGGCGATTTCTGCAGAAACAGCTGAAACTCACCCGCAGCCGCCGGCAAGTTTCCCTTGCTCGCCAGAATTGCCCCGAGAACGTAATGCGAAATCGTGTAATTGCGCGCCTCGTTGCTCGACTGCAACTTCCGGATGGAATCCTCGGCGACGTCCAGTTTGCCCAGCTGGTAGTTAGCGACCGCGTTCAGGAACTGTCCACGCGGGACGTACGGGTTCATCTCGAGCAGCCGGCCGGTCAGGACGGCGGCTTCCGCGTACTTCTTTTCCTGGATCTCGATATCCGCCAGCGCCAGGTAGGGCGACACGAAATCGGCGTCGGCAGCCATCGCTTTTTGGAAAGCCTCCTTGGCGCCCGGGAGGTCCTTACGTTGCATTTTGACCTGGCCGAGCATATCCCAGGCCGCGGCGAAATCAGGGTAGATTTCGATCGCTTTCTCGAGCTCCTTGGCGGCCTTGTCCGCGTCCGGTTTTTTCTGGCTGACCGCCTTGAAAGCCTTTTCGTAGGCCTCCTTGGCTTTCTTCGGAGCCTTCATACTGGTCAGGCTGACCGTCGTTGCTTTGACGTGACCGAGAGGCCTGAGCACGACGAGGCCGATGTCCGGGTTGTCAAGCGCGCTTCGGTTTTGAAGAACGACCAGATCGGATTGATACCCAGGCAGCACGGCGCGGACTTCCCAACCCGACAGGTCCACGCGGCCCGCCATTGAGCCCATCCCCATCCGCTGTTGAGTGCGGTCGTTGAATGGATCGTCCCCGGAGCTCATGCTGGCATCCGCCATCTGGCCGGAATTCACCCCGGAACCCAGCTCAAATGTGAAGGACCCATCCAGCCGGGTGTAGTCCTGTCTTCGGACTTGACCGTTAAAGATCATCTCGACGCGAACACCATTGGGCAACGGTGTCCCGTCCTCGAGCACGACTTTCCCTGTCACATAGATCGGCCGCTGGAAATCGGTCTGGCGCTCCCTTTGCGGCGTCTGCGGCTGTTCTCGGGGTGCTGGTGTCGGCGTCGGCTGCTTCGGCGGCTGACCACCGCCCGGCTTCTGTTGGCCGAGCGCCGGCACGGCCAGTAACAAGCTCAAAATCAAGAGAGAAGCATGTCGTAAAAACATCGTCGGACTCCTCTTCGGGCAACAAAGTGCCCTTAAGGGCCATGTTACTACGAATGCCACTCAAGTGGTGAATGGCCCGGGCAGCGGTCAGGACCGACACCTGAGCAAGCATTTCGCCCTACCTCCAGTGCCTCGAGCGTTTTCAGCACCCTCGCTGCAGGCGCGGCTCCGTCAGGCTGATTTAGCTCCCACCAGAGAACTGCATCTCGCCCGACGCGATGCTGTTCAAGCTTGCACCGGTGCGGGTATCATACGTTGGACCATGAAGAACAGCGCAATACTGCTCATTGACTGCCCCGACCGCAAAGGGCTGGTCGCCGGCATTGCCGATTTCCTGTACCGCAATGAGGCCAACATCCTTCACGCCGATCAACACCAGGACAGCGAGTCCGGCTTGTTCCTGATGAGAGTCGAATGGGATCTGGAAGGTTTCGCTCTCGGCATGGAGGAATTCCGGCGCCAGTTCACCCCGATTGCCGACAAGTTTCACATGCGTTGGGATCTTCGCTTATCGGCAAATCGTCCCCGGGTCGCAATATTTGTCTCGCTCCACGACCACTGCCTGGCCGATCTCCTGTATCGACACCAGAGCGGAGAACTCGCGTGCGACGTGGTTCTCGTTGTCAGCAACCACCAGAAGGCCGAACCGCTCGCCCGCTTCTACGGTGTCCCGTTCTGCCACGTCCCGGTTGCCGATAAAGCCGGGGCTGAAACGCGGCAGCTCGAGCTCCTGGAACAGAACCAGGTCGACCTGGTCGTGCTGGCTCGCTACATGCAGATCCTCTCGCCCGAGTTCGTCAGCGGCTACCCGCTCCGGATCATCAACGTGCACCATTCCTTCTTGCCCGCGTTCAGCGGCGCCCGCCCGTATCACCGCGCTTTCGCTCGTGGAGTCAAGCTGATCGGGGCCAGCAGCCACTATGTCACCGCGGTGCTTGACGACGGGCCTATCATCGAGCAGGACGTGGTCCGGATCTCCCACCGCGACCAATTGGAAAACCTGGTGCAGAAGGGTCGCGATCTGGAAAAGGTGGTACTTTCCCGGGCCGTTGCCTGGCATATCGAGCACCGGATCCTGGTTTACGGCAACAAGACCGTCATTTTCGATTGACCGACGAGGGAATCGTGGAAAAGCAATACTTAGTTGACGCCATGACCGTCAGGGATTCCTGGCGGCTGTTCAAGATCCTGGCTGAGTTCGTCGATGGCTTTGAGGCGCTAATGGAAATCCACCCGGCGGTGTCGATCTTCGGCTCGGCGCGCGTCCAGCCGGGGGACGACCCGTACGAAAAGGCGGTCGTTATCGCGCGAAGACTGGCGGAAAACGGGTTCAACATCATCACCGGCGGGGGACCGGGAATCATGGAGGCCGGCAACCGGGGTGCAAGAGAAGGAGGCGGCCGCTCGATCGGTCTCAATATCCACCTGCCGATGGAACAAGTAGCCAACCAGTATGCCGATCTCCGTGTGGAGTTCAAATACTTCTTCGTCCGCAAGGTCATGTTCCTCAAGTACGCTCAGGCCTACGTGGGGATGCCGGGCGGCTTCGGCACTCTCGACGAGATTTTTGAAGCGCTGACGCTTATTCAAACCCACCGGATGCGGCCATTCCCGGTGATTCTCTTCGGGAAGGACTATTGGGCAGGACTGATCGAATGGATCCGAACCGTGCTCCTCGACCGCAAAATGATATCGCCCGACGATCTGGACCTGGTGTCTCTGACGGATGATCCCGAAGAGGTCGTCAAGATCATCAAGAGGACGGTGATATTGTAGAAGCGTCCGTGTACAATCCCTGCTCGAAT
>Ga0105092_10001034_pt1 | contig 14793 bp, 13 predicted proteins | sample PPLLak2March2015_FD_87021 | JGI IMG/M metagenome (GOLD analysis project Ga0105092, IMG submission 87021) | Freshwater sediment microbial communities from Prairie Pothole Lake near Jamestown, North Dakota, USA - PPLs Lake P7 Core (1) Depth... | ecosystem: Environmental > Aquatic > Freshwater >... | reverse complement strand
CCGAGGTGTGATGGACAACGGCAAACCGCTGACCGAGATCGTGGCCAGCGTCGACTTCGACGAAATCGAGATGAAACAGGTCTACGACCCCAACAGCTCGCTGAAGCTCTCCATGGGTCTGCCTCCAGTCGAGACCGCCCGTGGCCGCATCGACCTGATCATGGACGTCGCCTCCGGCAAGGTCGCCCCGACTTCGCAGCCCGCCGAGGAGTTCTTCTATAAAGCCTACAATGTCTCCTTCTGGACCATGCCGCGTGAAGATGCCGTGAAGTGGTTGAATGAACAGTTTGGAACCAATCTAGAGTAGCACAATCGAATAATTCAATTGAAGTGACGGGGGGAGGTATCCCCTCGTCACTTTGAGGAAGTATAGAATGAAACCGAATGAGAATGTGCTGGAAATAAAGAACCTGGTGAAGGATTTTCCCGGTGTGCGGGCAGTCAACAATGTCAGCTTTGACATCAAACGCAACACCGTTCACTGCCTGGTCGGTGAGAATGGAGCAGGGAAATCTACCCTGATCAAGATACTGACCGGTGTATATGAGCGGACGAGCGGTCAGATTCTTCTGAATGGTGATGAATATAATCCGCACAATCCTCGGGAAGCGAAGCAGAAAGGGATCAGTACCCTGTTTCAGGAACTCAATGTGGTCGACCAGCTTACGGTTGAGGAAAATCTAACGCTGGGGATGGAAGATACCACCTTTGGATTTCTGAGAAAGACTGACAAAATCAACCGGATCGTTAGTGTGATGAACAGCATTGAGCCGTCCATCCACCCGCGGTCGAAGGTTTCGACTTTGAGCGTGGCGCAGAAGCAAATTGTGGAGATTGCCAAAGCGGTCGCGGCTGAGTCGGACATCATTATTATGGATGAGCCAACAGCCGCAATCTCAGAAGGTGAAATTGCACACCTTTTCAACATCATCAGGCGGTTACGTGAGAACAATGTCACCGTCATTTACATTTCCCACCGGCTCGACGAGATCTTTGAACTCGGCGACTACGTAACCGTCTTGAGAGACGGTGGTCACATCGCAACAAAACCTGTATCGGAAATTCAGGACCGGTCAGAGCTGATCAAAATGATGATCGGCAAGACGGTCTTCGAGCAGTATACGCCTCCTGAGGAAGACTGCAAGGATATTATCCTCGAGGTCAAGAACCTATCGAACCACAGACTGAAAGGCGGCATTAATTTTGACGTTCGCGCTGGGGAGATCGTCGGCTTCTACGGCCTGGTAGGCGCCGGTAAAACCGAGCTTGCCCGCGCAATTTTTGGTGCTGACCCATACGAAGGCGAGATCATCTTCAAAGGTAAGAAGCTCAGTCCTGGTCCGGGGAAGTCTATTGCGGCCGGTATCGCTCTGGTGCCTGAAGAAAGAAGAACCCAAGGATTATTCACCATCCTGACCATACGGGGCAATATACCCGTCATGAATTTGGAAAATATTTCCCGAAACGGCTTCATCAATGCAACGAAAGAACGAAACGTTACCATCGAGTACATCAAAAAGTTAAATATCGTCACCGACAGCACCGAAAAAGAAGCTGCCAAACTTTCCGGCGGTAACCAGCAGAAAGTTGTTCTTTCCAAGTGTCTCTTCGCGAATGCAGACCTGCTCATGTTAGATGAACCGACGCGCGGTATCGATGTTGGTGCAAAAAGCGAGATCTACAGTATTATCCGCCAGCTCTCGAAACAAGGGAAGTCGATCATCATTTTCTCATCGGAGCTCCAGGAGATCATGAATATCTGCGACAGTATCTATCTAATGTATGACGGAACTCTGAGGTCTACACTGCGAAACAGCTGCGATGTCGACAGTGAGATGATCCTCCACATCGTAACAGGAGGAGAGTAGACATGGAAACCAATCAAACGAAAGCCAAACCGCTGGCACTCAGCGGCAAAATGAGCAATGAGACGTTCATCACCTTCTTGATGATCGGTGTACTTCTGTTCCTCTTTGCGGTAGCAGCTGTGTTTGTACCGAATTTTTACCAACCAAGGAATATTCTCAACCTGGTCACCAACAGCTGGTATATCATTATCCTTGGCATCGGCGTTACGTTCCTGCTGATCACAGGCAATTTTGACCTCTCGGTAGGGGGTGTCATCGCCATGACCGGTGTCCTTTCGGTCTATTTCAGCCAGGCAGCCAATGTATCTCAGAACGAGCTGGCAAACGGACTCGGTCTGCCCTATGGGGTTGCGGTTGTCCTGGCTCTAATCTGTGCAATGGGTATCGGCGCTGTCAACTCCTTCTTTGTCGTACGGATAAAAGTACCCTCTATCATCGTGACATTAGGTACGATGATGCTTGCCCGCGGTATTGCCCAGATCGTCACTCAGGGTGCACAGCGAAATACCAGCCTTCCCGATGTATTTGGGGTCATCGGTAATGTATCCATTCCAGGTACCCCGGTCAAGATTTCAGTCGTGATTATGATCCTCCTGGTAATCGTGGCGTTTATTTTCGAGCGAATGACGGTGCACGGCAGGCGTACGTATCTCATCGGCGCAAACGCTGAATCAGCCCGGCTGTCGGGTGTGAATGTGAACCGGCACCTTACAACGCTCTTCATACTCAGCTCCCTGCTTGCCGGCATAACCGGTTTGCTCATGGCATCTGAATTCAAGGCAGGGATCTCCAATCGGGCAACGGGTTACGAGTTCGATGCGCTGGTCATCAGCCTCCTGGGAGGCGTGAGCATTGCCGGCGGGTTTGGGTCTGTCCTGGGGATGTTTGTTGGTGCTCTCATCCTCTCCGTGGTCACATCAGCCGCTACCGGTCTCCTGTTATCGCCAGACTGGCAGTTCACACTGAAAGCCATCGCCGTATTTATCGCCATCCTTTCACAGGGTTATTTTCTGAGCAGAAGGAAAGGCTAAGGAGTAGCAAATGAAACGAACTACTCGCTTAGAAAGGAACACAGGCATGCAGAAGAATACACTTGCAGTACAACAGGATTGGACGGCGGTTTTTCGGTCAAACCTCAAACACTTCTATATCTATTTCGTACTGGCACTGGTTGTGGTTATCTTCAGTGTCGTAAAGCTGGATGAAGTGGACATGTTCCAGCGAGGGCACTTTCTCAACCCCGACAATGTCATCAACCTGCTGCGGATTGCCGTGCCTATTATCACCGTCAGCGGCGCATTTACCTTCTTGATGATCGCGCAATATATCGACCTTTCTGTTGGTAGCGCGATGAGTCTAAGCGCTGTGGTCTTCGCTCTAATGATTTTGAATGGATATAACTTCATCGTTGCAATGCTGGTAACGATGATTGTCGGGATATTGATGGGGACGCTGAACGGTTTCCTGGTCATGAAGCTGCGGATCACACCCGTCATTGCCACGCTGGTGACGCTCAGCCTTTATAAAGGCATCGCCCTATTGATCGTTCCAGACGGTCTGTCTTCTATCAAAGGAAACAGCGATAACCCCATGCCGGCATGGATCAACGATTATGGTCGCAAGGATGTCCTATTGGGTCTGCCAGCAGCGTTCTATGTCGCCATTATCATCATCGCCATACTCGTCGTTGTTCAGCGAAAGACAATCCTGGGAAAATATACTGCCGCAATCGGCGGCAACCGCACTGCCGCAGATTTATCCGGCATCAATGCGGTCGCAGTCATATGGCTCCTTTACATCATCGTAGGGTTCTGTGCAGCAATGGCCGGTATGGCACGGGCCAGCTATATGTCCCTGGGAGATCCACTGTCTGGTGACGGCATCGAAACTGCATGCATCATTGCTGTTTTGCTGGGAGGAACAAGGTTTGCCGGAGGTGAAGGCGCAGTCGAAAAGACCATCATTGGCGCGATCATTGTTATATGTATGACGGTAGGTATGCTGACAATCATACCAGCATATTGGCAGACCTTTGTGATGGGCAGTGTACTCATCCTCGCGGTTGTTCTCAACCATCTGCTTGTAAAAGATTAATGCCATGTACAGGATGCCGATTGGTCTCTATGAAAAAGCACTTCCTGCAGCCCTGAACTGGGAAGAACGCCTTGCTGCAGCGGGCAGAGCCGGCTATGACTTTGTCGAGATCTCAATTGACGAGAGTGATGAACGGCTGGCACGGTTAGTCTGGCCGGCATCCGAGCGGGCAGCCCTGCGGCAGGCTATCGCCAACACAGACGTACGAATAATGACCATGTGCCTGAGCGGTCACAGGAAATACCCGCTTGGCAGTCACACACCAGAAGTCCGCCAGAAAGGGTTGGAGATTTTATACAAGGCGATACAGTTTGCCGGTGATATTGGACTGCGCGTCGTTCAGGTCATGGGATATGACGTTTTTTATGAGACCAGTGACGATGAAACGGCAGCGAATTTTGTCGAAGGTCTTTACCGTGGGGCACAGTATGCAGGGCAGGCTGGGGTGATGCTCGGTCTTGAAAACCTGGATACGCCGTTCGTTGAAAACTTGAGTAAGGGTCTGGCCATCATCAACGAAATAAACTCACCCTGGCTGCACTTGTATCCGGATATTGGAAACCTAGCAGCAGCCGGGTACAACCCGCCTGATGAGCTTCTCTTGGCTAAAAACCAGGTGCTGGGCATTCACGTAAAAGACGCTATGCCGAAGATCATACGTGGTATACCTTTTGGTGAGGGGATCGTACCTTTTCGAGAGACGTTCAGAGTGCTGGCAGAAATTGGATTTTGGGGCTTGCTCGGTGTCGAGATTTGGGGAGACAGGCATGCCGGTGAGGATCCCCTTACATCTGCCGCTGATGCCCACCGGTTTGTTTGTGATTTAGTGGCTGAAGAAACCTGGGTGACGAATCGACCGTATACACCGGCATCCACACCATCCCTAAATTATGATGCACAACCAGGATAGGACTGCGATTCGATCCACAAGGAGCAGATATGGACAAAACAAATGATGCCATAGACACAAAAGTGAATGAGATACTTATCCCCGGAGACCGCTACTTTCCGGAAGGCGTCACCGTATCTGCAGACGGCACGTTCTTTGCAGGCAGCCTGAATGAAGGCTGCATTATGAGGGCGCTCCCCGGAGCAGCCCGGATGGAACCATTCATCGAGCCTGGAGTGAATGGTCTGGTCTCCGTTCTCGGTTTATGGGCGGATGATGCACGCAGCACACTCTGGGCCTGTTCTTCAGACGCCGGCAACGGCCGGTTGGCGGGAAGCGCGCCTGTTGGAGTCAAAGCCTTCGATTTGCAAACCGGCACTCGCAAGGGCAGCTATGATTTTCCGGGCGGCGGCTTTGCAAACGATCTGACGCTGGATGCGGAAGGCAATCTTTATGTCACTGACTCATGGACACCGCGTATTTTGCGGTTATGTGCGGGAAGTCAGGAATTGGATGAATGGATCAACTCACCTCAACTCGGTCTCGACCAGTGGAGCCTTAACGGTATCGATTTCGACCACTTCAGCAACGTAATTTATGTGGTGAACCAAAAGGCCGGCCTCTTGTTCCGGATTGCGATCGAACCAGATGGAAGCGCAGGCGCGGTAACGTTGATTCAAACATCCCAAGAACTACGCCGTCCCGATGGCTTAAAAGTCATCGGTCCGAACACCCTGGCGACAGCAGAAGGTGGAGCCGGAGGAATGTCCATCCTTACTCTTGAAGGTGACATCGCAAACGTTCAGAGGGTGCCTGCCGGTCTGGATGGTGTAACCACATTTGCAATGTTCCAGGGAAGCGCCTGGGTGGTTGAGGGGCAATCCGATCATTTTTGGGACCCAGCCAATGCCGGACCTCAGGCAGAACCGCCTTTTCGAATTGTAAAAGTATCAATATAAACACACCAGTTTGTGCCGGTGAATTGCTGCCTGACACAGGCTGTTTTCTAAAAGAGAATAGAGGAAAAGGAGCTTAGAAAAGAGATAACCATGACTTCATTTGAGACGATAAGGCTGATTCATACGGTATTGAACCTCTATTACATCGAAAAAATGAAGCAAGCCGAGATAGCCGAATGTTTAAGCCTATCCTTAGCGAAAGTGAACCGTCTTCTTCAGCAGGCAGTCGATCTCGGTTATATTGAATTTGTAATCCGCACCCCGTTTCAAAACCTGTTCACCCTGGAAGAACGCTTGAAGGCCATCTTTGGTTTGCAAGAAGCAATTGTCGTTCCAGAAATCGGGGGTACAAGCAATTTGCTCTTGAATTCCATCGGCACCGCTGCGGCTACCTTCTTATTGGAACATCTTCGGGACGGCGACACTTTAGCCATCACTCCCGGCACAACCGTACAGGCGGTTGTCAGATCCATTGAAGCCGCGCGTCCATACAATGTCGTCGTTGTCCCAATTCTTGGCTCGGTACAGGGTGAAATCGAATCCGACATGAACTATTTAGCAACTCAAATGGGCGAACGTTTAGGAGGCAAGGCTTACCAACTCCACGCGCCGGCATTCGCCGATACACAGGAGGCAGCTGAGATGCTACGGTCGATGGAGCCGGTGAAAAAGATACTCGAAATTGGCCGGAATGCTACCGTTGCTCTCCTGGGTATAGGGACAGTAGACCCACAAGCATCACGCTTCGTTCAATTCACAGCATTATCAGCCGAGGAAATGAAAAATATTGCTGAGGGCTGCGGCGGAGTGGGAGAGATTTCCGCCCATGTTTATAACATCGATGGTCAACCGTGCGCCAAAGATTATGCCGACCGGGTGATCGGACTGTCATTGAAAGAGATCCACAAAATCCCCTATCGAATCGGAGTCGCTGGATCTGCCGCCAAGGCTCTCCCCATCTATGGAGCTCTGAAGGGCGGTTACTTACACGCGCTGATTACCGACGAGACAGCTGCGCTCGGTGTCCTCGAAATCTTCGATGGGAAGTTTCACAACCATAAAAATTAGGAGAGCCATTATGCTGCTAGAGCAACTTCGAGAGATTGTGTGGAAATGTAATCTGGAACTGCCTAAGAACGGCCTGGTAAAAATGACCAGCGGCAATGTCAGCGGTCGTGACCCGGAAACGGGTTATGTCGTCATCAAGCCGAGCGGTTTCAGCTTTGAGGAGATGACACCCAGGCACATGGTGGTTGTCGACATGGACTGCCGGGTTGTCGAAGGGAATCTGAAACCCTCCACGGATACAGACACACACCTGTATGTCTACCAACACCGGCCCGATGTTTTTGGCATGGTTCATACACACTCGCCCTATGCCAGCAGCTTCGCTGTTTTAGGTCAGCCAATTCCGGCCTGCCTGACATCGTCTGCCATGCTGGGCGGCGAGGTACCACTAGGAGGATATGCGCCGATCGGTGGGGCAGAAATTGGCCAGGAGATTATCAGCAAAATCGGCCGGGCATATGCCATCGTCATGCAAAACCACGGCGTTTTCACCATTGGCTCTTCACCGCAGGAAGCGACCAAGATGGCAGTCGAAGTTGAGGAAATTGCCAAGATCACTCACCTGGCGATGCAGCGCGGCCAGCCTATTCTGCTTTCAGAAAGCCAGGTCGATTACATGGTGGATTTGTACAGGAATAAATACGGACAGCGCTAGGACAGCTGCAGCGATTGGACGGACTCAAGATACATTCGTTGGAGAAGCTTTAGGTAGAAAAGGGATGAACTCGCTCACAAACATCACTCACCTCATCATTGATATGGACGGCGTCCTCTATCTGGGCGATAAACCCATGCCCCGCCTGTGCGATTTTATTTATTTTCTGCGCACGCGTCCCGTCCAGTTCATTTTGGCAACGAACAATTCGACACGCACCCCGCAAGAATATGTAAATAAATTGGCAGGGATGGGTGTTACGGTATCTTCAGATGAGATCCTGGTCTCAGGACAGGCCACTGCTCGATACCTGGCCCGTGAGTATCCCCGCGGGACACGTGTTCATGTTTTTGGTATGCCTGCCCTCCGGCAGGCATTGGTTGAAGAAGGTTTTGCACTGGCAGACGAAAATGTTCAACTGGTTGTTGCCAGCATGGACCGGAATATTACCTACGAAAAATTAAAGATGGCCAGCCTGTTGATCCAGGGAGGCGCCCGGTTTATCGCCACCAACCTCGATCCAACCAATCCATCGGAAGAAGGTCTGCTGCCAGGGACCGGATCGATGATTAAGGCGCTTGAGGCTGCCTCAGGCGTCAAACCTACAGCCATCGGTAAACCGGAACCGATAATGTACCAACTCGCAATGGCGCAGATGGGAGCTCGCCCGGAAACGACAGCCATAATTGGTGACCGCGTCGATACAGACATCCTGGGCGGTAAAAGAGCCGGCCTCATGACCATTTGTGTGCTGTCAGGCTCATCAAACCGGGACGAAGCTGCTGAAGCAGATCTGGTTTTCAACGATATCGCTCATTTGCTCGACACCTGGAGCCGCTTAGGGTAACACCTTATGAAAACAAACATGGACTGCATTGTTGGAATCGATTTAGGCTCGACGACTCTGAAATGCGTCATTTATGACCTGTCTGGCAGCGTAGTCTCTTATGGCGCCCGACCTACGGAGCGGTTTCACCCCTATCCCGATCACCCGGAATGGACTGTGTGGCAGCCGGAGCAAATCTGGGGCGGTACTTCAGAAGCCGTTAAGGAAGCGGTAGCCCAGTTAAAAGATCCACGCCAGATCAAGGCTGTAGCCGTGACCGGAATGGGTATGGATGGAGTGCCGGTCGACGAGCAGGGCAGGTGGTTATATCCCTTTATCAGCTGGCATGACCCCAGAACTGAGCCGCAGCTTCATTGGTGGGAAAGCCATATCGGCCCGGAGGAGAGCTTTCGCATCGGCGGGAATACCCTGTGGCGCTTCAACACCGCTCTGCGCCTCTTGTGGATGGCCGAAAACAAGCCCGAGATTCTGGCCAGAACAGAAAAGTGGCTGCTGATCGAAGATTTTTTGAATTTCATGCTGTGCGGCCGCATGGCGACAGATTATACGATGGCATCTTGCACGCTTCTCTTCGACCAGCGAAAACTGGACTGGTCAGAAGAACTGCTTGTGAAATCTGGCATCGAGCGCCGGCTGTTGTGCGATGCGTTCCCAAGCGGTACCCTGCTTGGCGAGGTAACCGCAGCGGCATCTAAAGCGACCGGGCTGCCCGCGGGAACGCCAGTCGTGCTGGGCGGGCACGATTACCTGTGCGGTGCCCTGCCCGTTGGGGCTTTTCGCCCAGGTGTCGTTTTGGATGTGACCGGCACCTGGGAGATTGTTTTGACGGCAATCTCTGAGCCGGTCCTGACCCCGCAGGTTCAAAAATGCGGCATGACAGTCGAAACCCATGTCGCAAGGAATACCTACGCGGCCTGGGGCGGGGCGGTGGCCGCAGATATGCTCGAGTGGTATCGTAAAGAATACGGATTTATTACCAAACAGCACACTGAAGAAGCTGGCAGTGCTGGTTGGGATGACTTAATAGCCCAGGCTTCCGCTTCTCCAGCCGGTTCCAGGGGTGTCATGTTCCTCCCGCATATGTCTGCTGCCGGATGCCCTGCTGTCGACGCTCGTTCGTTGGGAGCTTTTGTCGGCTTAAGTAATTTCGTCCAAAAGGGTGACGTGCTACGGGCAATGATCGAGGGGCTGGATTACCAGGTTCTCGATATTATAGAGGCGCTTAAGTGCAGCTTGGGCATTAACCCTGAGTGCCTGGTAGCTGTGGGCGGTGCAACTCGCAATTCTTTTTGGATGCAGAACAAAGCGGATATTGCCGGCCTGCCAGTTGAAGTCCCCGAAGTAGAGGAAGCCACACCGCTCGGTGCCGCCATCCTGGCAGGTATTGGGACGAACCTGTATAAGGACGAGCAGGAAGCGTTTGAACGTGTTTATAAACCGGGCAAGACCTACCATCCAAACCCGGAATTAGCCTCCAAATATCAGGAGTGGTATCAAATTTACCAACAGCTTTACCCGGTTCTCAAACCCATTAGCCACCAGCTTTACCAACACTTCAGAGGCTAAGCGATGAATCAAGCCGTGAACAAGCCAGAACATCTATTGACCGTGCAGAATCAGTTGGGAGAAACGCCGATCTGGTCTCCTGAAGAGAATGCTCTCTATTGGGTAGACTGGGGCAGTGGACCTATTTACCGGTATGAACCGGCTACTGGAAAACTCAGCACCTATCCACTCAACCTGCCTGTGACAGCTCTGGCACGCAGGGCTTTGGGGGGATGGGTCCTGATTGCTAAGAATGGTTTGTACGCCTGGGATGTGAAAACGAATTGCTTGGAGCTGCTGGCCGGACTGCCTGATCCTGAAAATCCGGAGATTTGCTACAACGATGCAGCAGTGGACCGGCAGGGCCGCTTGCTGGTAGGAACGGTCAATATGCAGGATGTCTTCGCTCCGGATGGCTCACTCTACCGTCTGGATCCTGATTGTTCGCTCCACAAGATCGACACTGGCTATGCCACAGCAAATGGGGTCGGTGTCAGCCCGGATGGAAAGACCGTCTATGTAACCGACATGCGTCATCACCAGATTGTAGTCCTTGATTACGACACAGAAAAGGGCACCACCAGCAACCGCCGGATCTTTGCAAACATGCCAAAGGAAGAGGGCATGCCAGATGGGCTGATTGTTGACGCAGATGGTTTCCTTTGGAGCGGTCATTGGGCCGGGTGGAAGCTCACCCGCTACACGCCGGATGGAGAAATCGATCGCCAGATCCACTTCCCCGTCCAGCACGTCATTTCTTTTGCATTTGGAGGCAAAGATTTAAGTGATCTATTCGTCACATCAGCCTGGTGGGGCTTTTCAGCGAAAGAGCGCCAAGGACAACCCCTGGCTGGTGATTTATTCCGAGTGAAGACAAATGTTAAAGGCCTTGTGGAACCCGCCTTTACAGGATAGCTTGACTCTGTCAGGAGACAAACTATGACAAAGTATTTACTGGGCATCGATAACGGAAATACCTTCTCCAAAGCAGCTCTCTTTGATTTACGAGGTAAGGAAGTTGCGGTTGCAAACTGCGCTGCAGATACCGGGTATCCGCACCCCGGGTGGACAGAGCGCGATATGGAAATGTTGTGGCAGAGCACGGCTGCTGCTGTTCGCGCTGTGCTTGCCAAGTCGGGTGTCCGGCCAGAAGAGATCGCCGGTATTGGCAACTGCGGTCATGGAAACGGTATTTATCTCTTAGACAAAGGGGGCCGCCCTTTGCGAAACGGCATCCAATCGATGGATACGCGTGCCGCAGGAGTCGTGGCTGAGTGGGACCAGCGCAATCTGCACCCGCAGGTATTCCCATTCACCCTGCAGTCTTTCTGGCCCGCGCAGCCGAATGCGCTGCTCGCCTGGCTTAAGAAAAACGAGCCGCAGAACTATGAACGGATTGGCGCCATCTTATTGGTCAAGGATTATATTAAATTTCGCCTGACGGGCGAGATTACGACCGATTATACGGACATGAGCGCTGCAAACCTGATGGATATCCGCGAGAAAAGGTATTCGAGCGAATTGATGGCGCTGTACGATCTGTCAGAAGTCTATGAGGCCTTACCGCCTCTCAAGTTGAGTAGTGAGGTGATTGGCACAGTTACACCTGATGCAGCTCAGGAAACAGGTCTGGCAGTTGGTATACCTGTCGTAGGTGGGTTGTTTGATGTGGATGCGAGCGCAATTGGCGCCGGCGTCGTTGACGTAAACCAGGCCTGCCTGGTGATGGGCAGTTGGAGTATCAATGATGTCGTTACAAAAGAACCCATTATTGATCCGTCATTGTTTATGACGACCATCTTTGCTGATCCCAAACTGTTTCTCACCATCGAAGGCAGCGCCACGTCAGCCACGAACCTGGAGTGGTTTGTGAACCAGTTTTGCAGTGAAGAGCGTGCTGAAGCCCAGCGGCGCGGGGTCTCGGTTTATGAAATATGCAGTGAAGAAGTTGCCAGCCTGCCGCCTGGAAGCACCAATATCATTTTCCACCCATTCCTTTATGGTTCGAACGTGCAGCCGACAGCCCGAGCAGGTTTCTACGGCGTGGCTGGATGGCATACCCGAGCTCATTTGCTGCGTGCTCTCTACGAGGGTGTAGTGTTCGGTCACCTGAGCCATATTGAGAAGCTCCGCAGAGCTGGAGGTCAAATCAATGCTGCACGATTGGCCGGCGGAGGGTCACGGAGTAAGGTCTGGTCGCAAATGTTTGCCGATACAATCCAAGTACCGATGGAAGTCACAGATGGAAATGAGCTGGGCGCTCGAGGCGCTGCCCTATCTGCCGCGATAGGTGCAGGTATTTACCAGGATTATGCAGAAGCCGTCGCACAGGCTGTTTCTGTCGTCCGCGTACACGAACCAGACCCGGCAAACACACCACACTACCTGGCACGTTATGTAGAGTACGAACGGCTGACCAAAGTGATGCAGGGGCCGTGGGAAGCGTTGAATAATCTTGGCTGATGTCAGTCTTCGTATAGGACAGTGAAAAGAGTTCAAATGGATCTCATGATCGAGCAAGTTCTCACAGAGGTAAGGACCAGCCTCAACCAAATTTCAGGCGAAAGCCTTGCCCAAGCAGTTACATGGGTGGAAAATGCACCCCGTGTCTTCGTGACCGGTGTCGGTCGCAGCGGTTTGTGCATGCGAGCCCTGGGTATGAGGCTGATGCATCTCGGAAAAACGGTTTATGTTGTGGGTGAGACCATCACGCCCAATATCACAGCAGGAGATCTATTGATGATAGGGTCGGGTTCGGGGCAGACCGCCGGTCTTCGGGTAATTGCTGAACAAGCCCGAGATCAGGGCGCCAACGTCCTGCTTTTCACCACGGATGCAGCTTCATCCCTGGCAGCATTGGCTGATTTCCAGGTCATCATTTCGGCGCCCACCAAAAAGACTGCCACTAACGCTTTCGATCGGAATTCGGTACAGCCAATGGGTACGCTGTTCGAACAGTCGCTCTTGATTTTGTGCGATTGTCTTATTTTAGGGCTCATGCAGAAACCCGGAGTCGACGTTATACAGATGGATAAACGCCACGCGAACCTGGAATAACATTACCGGAAACTGAAATTTTTTACCGTGGAGGCTTCTACCAATGAAAATAACAAAACAACAGGCTGAACAATATCTACTTCAAATGTGCGAGATCAGGGTGTTCGAAGAACAAGCCGAAAAGAGTTATATGGCGGGAAAAGTTCACGGCACGATGCACCTGTCGATCGGGCAAGAGGCTTCGGCGGTCGGTGCTGTGGCTAATTTGAAACCGGATGATTACATTCTCAGTAACCATCGTGGTCACGGGCACTGCATTGCCAAAGGCGCAGACCTTAATTTGATGATGGCTGAGTTCTACGGTAAGGCAAATGGGTACTGCCGTGGACGCGGCGGTTCGATGCACATTGCCGATGTAGCCAGCGGTAATCTGGGCGCCAATGGTGTTGTCGGCGGCGGGATTCCAATGGCTGTGGGCGTTGGGCTCGGTTTGAAGATGCAGAACCAGGGCAAGATCTTGCTTTCCTTCTTCGGCGACGGCGCTGCTTCTTCTGGTGCATTCCACGAATCGATGGAGCTCTCGGTCATCTATCAGGTTCCTGTCGTTTATGTCTGCGAGAATAACCAGTACGCCATGTCCTTCCCATCCCGCAGGTGGACCAACAGCGAGAGATTGGCTTCATTTGCAGCATGCTACGGTTTGCCAGGGAAAGCAGTCGATGGTAATGATTTACTGGCAGTGCTGGAGTCTGTGGAAGAGGCTGTTTTGCACACACGCAGCGGAAAGGGTCCTTCTCTGGTGGTTTGCGACACTTACCGCTGGCGAGGTCATTCAAAAAGCGACCGCAACCGCTACCGCTCTCAAGAAGAGATCGATCTGTGGAAACAAAAAGATCCAATCCAGCGGTTTATCTGCTTTGCCCTCGAGAAGCAGCTGCTGACCGAAGGAGAAGTTGAGAGGATCAAAACACAAGCTGCTGAGGATATCGAAAAAGCACGCCTGTTTGCAGAATCCAGCCCTGAACCTGACGTCACGACACTTGAAGAAGGAGTATATGCACCATGGTAAGAGAGATAACCTACCTTGAAGCTGTACGCGAAGCGATGATGCAAGAGATGGAACGCGATGAGCGTGTATTTCTGATTGGAGAAGATGTTGGCAAATACGGCGGCGCCTTTCAGGTTTCTCTTGGCATGCTCGAAAAATTTGGCCCGGAACGCATTTTAGATACACCCATTACCGAGTTGGGAATCGCCGGGGCAGCAACGGGAGCAGCCCTGGTGGGTATGCGGCCTATAGCAGAGATCATGTTTATGGATTTCACCACTCTGGCTTCCGAGCAGTTGGTCAACCAGGCAGCCAAGCTGCGGTTCATGTTCGGCGGTAAAGCCACCGTCCCGATGGTTTTGCGAACACCCGCAGGTTCCGGTACCGGAGCAGCCGAGCACCATTCTCAGAGTTTTGAGAACTGGTTTGTGCATGTACCCGGGCTCAAAGTTGTCATGCCGTCTACGCCCTACGATGTAAAAGGATTGTTGATCGAATCTATTCGCGATGATAACCCAGTCGTGTTTATCGAGCATAAACTGCTTTATAAAGTCAAGGGACCTGTGCCGGAAGAACCATACAGCATCCCGCTTGGAAAAGCCGATATCAAGCGCGAAGGTCGTGATCTCACGATTGTTGCAACATCGATCATGGTTCAAAGGTCATTGGAAGCTGCTGGCCAATTAGCGAAAGAAGGGATTGAGGTCGAAGTTGTCGATCCGAGAACGCTGCGCCCATTGGATACAGATACGATCATCCAATCGGTGAAGAAAACCGGAAAAGTACTCATTGTGCATGAAGCGGTCAAAACCGGGGGATTTGG
>Ga0105092_10001032_pt1 | contig 14795 bp, 12 predicted proteins | sample PPLLak2March2015_FD_87021 | JGI IMG/M metagenome (GOLD analysis project Ga0105092, IMG submission 87021) | Freshwater sediment microbial communities from Prairie Pothole Lake near Jamestown, North Dakota, USA - PPLs Lake P7 Core (1) Depth... | ecosystem: Environmental > Aquatic > Freshwater >... | reverse complement strand
CTTGCGTTCGACACGCAGGGGAACGTCATCCTGTCGGGGGGGTTCATGGGCGGTGTGAACTTCGGCGGGAGCCTTCTGACTAGTGCCGGCAATTACGATGTTTTCATCGCCAAATTCGAATCGGACGGCGACCACCTCTGGAGCTATCGCTTCGGCGACGCCGACGTCCAAACCGCGCGCGACGTTTCCGCCGACGCTGCTGGAAACGTCGTCATGGCGGGGTCCTTCGAGGGCACGATCAACTTCGGGGGCGGCGCGCTGACTGCGAGCGGTTCGGATTTCTCGGACATTTTCCTCGTCGGGTTCGATTCCGGCGGGATCCATGATTGGAGCGAGAAATTCGGCGACGGAGCGCTCGACTATCCAGGGACCATGACGCTCGATCGTTTCGGAGCCGTCCTTCTTTCGGGGCGCTTCCAGGGCACGATCAATTTCGGCGGCAGTGGGCTGACGAGCTTGGGCGACGACGACGTCTTTCTGGTGAAATTCGCCTCCACTGCCACGGGCATCGCGGGCATCCCCACGCAGGGAATCGAGCTCCATGCGTATCCGAACCCGTTCAACCCCACGACCACACTCGCTTATTACATCCCGAGGTCGGGATTCACGAAACTTGAGATCTACGATGCAAGCGGCCGGCTGGTGAAAGCGCTCGTCAAGGCGCATGAAACGATGGGGGATCACACCGCGACCTGGGAGGGTCGAGACGAAGAGGGAACCGGTGTGGCCTCCGGTGTGTACTTTGCTCGACTTGCATTCGAAGGTACCTTGAGCACCCAGAAGATCGTGTTGTTGAAGTGAGGCCCGCTGGGTCGACGCCTACGAAGTCGTTGCTCACGCTGTAGCGTTCACGCACTTCGCACGCCACGTCCGTCGCTCCGGTTGGTCTGTTTCCGATCCTTTCCCGTCATCGTCGAAGATTCCCTCTCGTCGTCGGCGTGCGAATTGCTTCCTCCTCCCGAACCCCGCCTTGTAGGAGGTCGAGCATGAACGCCGCACGAGTTGTCATCATGTCGCTTGCGATCGCCACCGCGGTCGCGGGCTGTTCTTCCCGAACCGTCGTGTACCCGGGGGGCAAGCGCAATCCCGACGTCGTGGTTGTCAAGGAAACCAAGGGACCGCCACCGCACGCCCCGGCGCACGGCTATCGCCACAAGCACAATAAGGACAATGTCGTGCTCCAGTACGACGCCGGGCTCGCCGTGTACGTCGTCAGTGGACATCGTGATTGTTACTTCGACGATGGCGTTTACTTCCGGTACTCAGGCGGTACGTGGGAGTTGAGCGCGCGGATCGGCGGCCCTTGGAAAGTCGCCGTGGTCGATCGTGACCTTCCGTCCGGGCTCAAGAAGAAGTACAAGAAGCAGAAACACCAGACCGCCCACAAGGCCAAATGACCACGAAAAACAACGGGACGCCTGGACCATGAGGTCCAGGCGTCCACGTCTTGAATTCTAGACGCGATGACTCGCGCTTACTTCAGTAATACCATCTTTCTCGAATCGGTGAACTTCCCCGCCTTCAGGCGATAGAAATACACGCCCGAACCGACCGGGTTGCCCGCCGAATCGCGGCCGTCCCACGTGATGTCGTGGTTTCCCCGCGTACGAACCTCATCGACCAACATGCGGACCAGCGTACCGTTCGCGGCGTAGATCGCCAGGCCGACGCGCTCGCTCGCCGGAAGCGAGAAGCGAATCGACGTGGTGGGGTTGAACGGGTTGGGCGTGTTCTGCGAGAGCTCGATGCGACCGCTCGGCAGTCTCACGTCGGCCGTCGGCGAGAAATATTCGCCGTCGCCGTCGATGACGCCGATCTTGTAGCGATACGACTGGCCCGGTAGCGCGGTCTCGTCGACGAACAAGAAGTCGCCGTTACTGGGCGCGCTCACCGACGCGATCCCCGTGAAGTATTCGCTGCCACCGTCGGCGCGATACACGACGACGTAGCGTGCGTCACCCAACGTGGAGAAGAACCTCGCGCGGATCTCCACGCCTTCGTCCGTCGCACGGGCGTCGAACGCCGAGATGGCGACGCTCACCGGCAGCTCGCAGGTGTTCGTCCAGCCCAAGTCGTTGAAATGCGGCAGCGTGAGATCCACGTCGCTCGACAGACTGGTGTTGATCGCCGGCTCCATCAACAAGTGGGGGAGCGCGCTCACATCGAAGTGCGAGATCGACGACCCGCCCTGGTACGGGTTGGGTGCGTAGAGCTTCACACGAAAGAAGCCATCGGTGCCCGCCAACGGCTGACTCGGGTCGGGCGCCAGCGTGATATTCACCGGTCCTCCTAGCAGCGCGGTCTTGAGAAGGGTGCCGTCGCCTTGCGTGACACTGACGACCGGGATGGTGATCGAGGGGTCAGTACCGCCCAACCCCGGCGGTGTGGCGCCGGCGACGTTGTTCGCGATGACGACCGCGATGGCGCCCGCCGCTTGCGCGGCCACCGCCTTCGCGGTGAACGCGCAGAGGCCGCGATCGATCAGCGCGATGTTACCGGCGATCGCCGGGCCGTTGGTGTACGCTTCACACCCGTCGTTCACGGGGGCGAGGCCGTCGGTGACGAGCACGAGGTCGCCCGTGACGTTGTAGGTCTGGGGTCCGAAACCGGCCGAGCCGATGACCATCTTCGGCGGCAGCGGTCCACCACTATTGACGAACAGGGTTGGCGGGCTAACCAGTACTTCAGCCGAACGCGCCGTAACGCAAGGGCCGTTCCAGACCACATTGTTCGTGTTGATCGCGGACGCCGCGCGCTCCGCCTGGGTCATGTCGTTCCAAGTGAGTCCCAGCGTGTTGTCGCGAATGAACGTCTCGTACAAGTCCTGGTATCCTCCGGCCTCGGTTCCTGCCGAGTTCACCAACGTGCTGAAGCCGAGTCCGTGGCCCAGCTCGTGGAGCACCACGGGCAACAACTCGAGGTTTACCCCTTCGTTTCCATCGTATCCGTAGTACCACGTCCGGCCCCCGAGGCAAGCTGGATCACCGTTCAAGTTGCTGTTGAAGGTCGCGTTGATGTCGTGATCGTTCAGATTGGGAGCAGGGTTGAGGTCGACACCTGACAGCTTGTTTGCCAACGCAACGTGGTACCAGGTCTCCTCGAGCGGGGCGCCAAGGAAATCGCGCCAGACGTTCGCGGGTCCCGCCGACCCCAGTACCGCTTGCGTCGCCGTGCACGTCTGCGGATTGAACTGCGCGCGAACGATGATCGTCACCGAGCTGGGAAGCAGCGCGCCCCAGATACCAGCTGCATGCTGAAACACGTTCAGTCGTTGCTGACCGACCGTCAGGCCGGGATTGCCGCCAACCGGCACGGCTGGCGTCAAGTCGTTGAAACCTTCGCCGGGGCCGTCGTTGTTGAGGATTGTGATCACCGCCGCATCGGCGACGGTCACGCTAGAGAGAGCCAGAAGCATCGTGACTACGAGTATGCGTCGCATCACTTCACCTCCGGCGTTGCGGAATGAACGACGTTCTCATTGAGGTTGCGCTTGACGTTTTCGACGTTGTCGTCGCAGACGGTCACGACGCCGTTCTCGTCGATACGCGCGACCGAAACATTCTGGAATCGGCCGTCGAGATCCATCGACACGGATCCGTCCGCGTGCTGCACGATCTTCAGGCCTTCGGTGTCGCGACGCAGCGCGTTTTGCGTGTCGGCGTCGAGCTCAATCTCGCTCGCGGGCAGGACGCCCACCACGAGTTCGCCGGTTTCCGGATCCAGATAGGCCCGCATTCCGGCCGTGCCGGGAGACTCGGTGCCCGATCCAACTGCTACTCCATGAGTGTCCGTACTGCTGTTCGGCGATAGAAATACGAGCGTCGCCGCGCTTAAAACCAACAAGACTGTAACTCCTATCCGTTTACGCATTCTCATAGGGGTTCCCCTTTTGTCTTGAGGTTGACGGAGTGCCGACTCGAGGCCGGGGGGGAATTGTACCACTTTTTTTATGCAAATGTATGGGACATCAGATGACGGCTTCTTTCATCAATCCGGCTCGTCTGACGGGTACAACTTGGACGCTTTCTCGGCGGAAGTCGTGATCCCGCGTATCATCGCCGAGCTGAAACCCGCGTGCTCCATTTGGTTCAAGCCGGCGATCGTGCATCCGCGCGGGGTCGTCACGCGGTCGATCTCGTACTCAGGGTGATGCTCCGCCGAGAGGAGGAGGGTGGCCGCACCTCGCGCCGTCTGCGCCGCGATCGCCAGCGCCTCCGCCGAATGAAATCCGATCTCGATCCCGCCTTGGGACGCCGCGCGGATAGCGCGCAGGAAGAACGCGACCCCGCACGCTCCCAACGCCGTGGCCGCGTTCATCCCGCCCTCGTCGATGACCAGAGTCTTTCCGACCGCGTCGAAGATCGACTTGGCCGCGTCGATCGCTGCTCCTTCGCGGGCATCCGAGGCCAAACACGTCATCGACTCGCGAACAGCGATCGCCGTATTCGGCATGGCTCGAACGACGGCGATCCCTTTACCGAGCCTGCGCGCGATCTGCCGCGTGGTGACACCGGTCACGACCGAAATCACGGTGTGGTGCCCGGGCTTGAGTTCGGAAGCGATCTCGTCCAGCACGTGATTCATGCCCTGCGGCTCGACGGCTAGAAGGATCACGTTGGACTTTTTCACCGCGTCGCGATTGTCGCGCTCGACGGCGAACCCGCGCTCCTTCGCTTCGTCTAGCAGGTCGATGCGCCGCCTGGTGAGCGTGATGTGCTCGGGCTTGAACCGCCCCGATTCAACCAAGCCGCTGGCGATGGCGACGCCGATGTTTCCCGCCCCAATAATCGCGATTCGTGATGGATTCTGCATACATTCCCTTCCGAAGAACCAGATTCACGTGATCTCGTACTCGACGCTTGACACGCGCACACCGCGATTGTAGCATCTCCGAACTGTATTCCGCTCCGGCAAGGGCACCTTCGCAGTTTGACCTTCCACTCGTTTCGGAGGTGACCAATGAAGTTCCTGTACAAGAAGTCCCCCAAGTCGTTGGCACTCGGCTTGGTCCTCGTCGTCGGCCTCGTCGCCGCGGTGTGGATCGGTTGTAGCGACCAGTCGACGGCACCCGACCAGCAGAGTGCGATTATTTCAGCCGGCGCTTTCGCCATGGACAACCCGCGAGTCCAGGCGGTGGCGGCCGTGCAGGAAGCCCATACCGCCGCATTGATGTCACGGCCCGACGTGGTCGGCACCGGCATCGGCGCCGACGCCAAAGGCAATCCCGTAATCTTGATTTTGACCAGTCGTGAAGGTGTGCCGGATCTTCCCACCTCCATAGATGGTGTTCGTACGCGGGTCGATGTGGTGGGAGAAGTGACTCCGTTCAAGCCTTACAAGGGAACGTACCGGCCCGTCCCCGGTGGCGTGAGCGTGGGCAACGCCAACGAGTGCGCGGCTGGAACCATCGGTTGTATGGTGGTGAAGGGCGGCGTGCGCCACATGTTGAGCAACAATCACGTGTTCGCTCGCATCAATCAAGCATCGATCGGCGAGGACATCAATCAGCCCGGTCGTTACGACGCGAAGCCGGCGTGCGCCCAAACCGGTAAGGTCGGCGACCTGGCCCAGTTCGTTCCCATCAGCTTCTCGGGGAACAACACCGTCGACGCGGCGATCGCGACTCTCTCGCAGACCTCGGTCTGCTCGATGGTGGAAAACCTGTACACTCCGAGCGGCACGGTCGTGTCACCGAGCGTCGGCCTGGCAGTAAAGAAGGTCGGGCGCACGTCGGGGCTCACGACCGGCACCATCGCCGGGATCAACGTCACCGTCAACGTGAACTACGGAGTCGGGGTCGCCACGTTCGTGAATCAGATCTACGTGGCGAGCGGGTTCATCCGCTCGGGCGATTCCGGTTCGCTCATGGTCACCCAGAGCGGCAACAACCCAGTGGGGCTCAATTTCGCGGGCGGCAGCGGTACGTCGTTCGCGAACCCCATCGGACCGGTGTTGCAAGCATTCGGCGCGACGATTTGCAGTCAGTAGGCGAACCAGCGCATGGGGGATGGCCCGGTGGGCCATCCCCCATTCATCATGACGCGCGAGATTCGTATACTCATCGGCGTCGCGTTCACTGTCTCGACTCTCGTGACCTGTGACGGACGCGTGCAGGACCGAGGAAACCAGTCGAACGAGGATTCCACGCGCATGACTTCGATCACCGACGTTCTCGAAGCACACACGGCGGAGCTCATGGCGATACCGGGGGTCGTGGGAACGGGAATCGGGGAGGAAAACGGCGAACCCTGCATTCTCGTCCTGGTCAGCAAGAAAGACGTCCAGCTTCACCGGCAAATCCCCACCCGCCTCGACGGCTTCCCCGTTCGGATCGACGAAACGGGCGAGGTTCGTCCCGTGAAGTAAGAACAACAGGCCGCCCCTCTTGCGAGGAGCGGCCTGGTCGGCGTAGAAGGGCGCGCCCTCGCCCTCCACACGCGTCTGTCAGTCCTCCTAACGCTCGCGATAGAGTCCCACCGACGGTGTCATCAGCGCCTCCGCCATTTGAGCGAGGCTCACGAATTCCGCGCGATAGCCGTGCATATCGTCGCCCAGCGCGTTGCACGCGATGCCGATGACTTGCGCCATCGTCGTGTGTCGCATCTCGGGAGAGTCGCGGAGGATCATGCCGAATTCCGCGACGGCGGCCGAGAAGCGGAAGTCGGTGGACGCGTTCGCGAAGCGAACGCTCCGGTCTTTTACCGCAACCGAAAGCAAGGAGCTTTCGGTTGCAGTCGGTTGTTTGTACCGAAACGAGACTGTAAGAAGGTCCGCACTCCTCCGAGCGGTGTCGTTCACGACGTGGTCCGAGTACTTGAGCGGCTTGCCGGTCCGGTCGTGCTCGCGACCGACGAGCGTGATCTCGTAGAGCGCGGTCACGGAGTGGCCGGCGCCGATATCTCCCGCGTCCTTGGTGTCGTCGTCGAAGTCGCGGTCTTGCAGCAAGCGGTTCTCGTATCCGATCAACCGGTACGACGACACGCGCGCAGGGTTGAACTCGACCTGCAGCTTTACGTCCTTGGCGATGGTGAGAAGACTCGCGCCCATCTCGTTGACGAAGACCTTTCTGCCCTCGGCGAGGTTGTCAATGTAGGCATAGTGACCGTTACCGTGGTCGGCGATTTTCTCCATCTTCGAGTCCTTCAGGTTGCCTTCGCCGAATCCCAGTACGGTCAGGAATACGCCGGTCCGGCGCTTTTCTTCGATGAGGCGCACCATCTCGCCGTCGCTCGACACGCCGACGTTGAAATCTCCGTCGGTGGCGAGAATGACGCGGTTGTTGCCGTCCTCGAGAAAATTCTGCTGCGCGATATGGTAGGCGAGCTGGATACCCGCACCTCCCGCCGTCGAGCCGCCCGCTTCCAAACGGTCGATGGCGCACAGGATCCGCTCACGGTCGCTGCCGCTCGTGGATGGCAGTACGAGGCCGGCGGCACCCGCGTACACGACGATCGCCACGCGGTCCTCTTCCCGCAGTTGGTCGACCAGCATGCGGAACGACGACTTGAGCAGCGGGAGCTTGTTGGGCGGCGTCATCGACCCGGAGACATCGATCAAGAAGACGAGATTGTTCGGCGGTAGATTTTCGACGTCCACGCGCTTCCCTTGGAGTCCGACGTGAACGAGTTTGTGCCCCGGGTTCCACGGGCACTCGGCCACTTCGGTCGTGATCGAGAACGGATGCCGGCCGCGCGGGTTCGGATAGTCGTAGTCGAAGTAGTTGACTAGCTCTTCGATGCGAATTGCATCGATCGGCGGCAACTGCCCTTCGGTGATGAAACGGCGCACGTTCCCGTACGACGCTGCGTCGACGTCGACCGAGAAGGTCGAAAGCGGCTTGTCGAGCGTCGAGAGCCAGCCGTTCTCGTCGATGGGGTCGTACGACTCGGAGCCCGGCCACGGATATGGCTGTGGGATTTGGTAGTATGTCTGCGGTTGTACGGTGCCGGGATACTGCCCATGCATACGAAGCGCATCGGTCGGTGCGGGTGACGCGTTCGTGCGGCCCGACTCAGCCTCGCTCTTGGCCTCCTCGCGCGACTTCGCCGCATCCGGCCGGGCTCGCTTCTGCACTTCGGACGGGGTGGTGTAGAGCGTCGTCATACGGAAATCGACGGTGCTGGTTTGACCGGCGATCACGGTGACGCGCTGCTTCGCCGCCAGAACGCCTGCCGCTTCGACACGGACAAAGCAGATGCCCGCCGGTACGTTGATGATGGTGTAGGAACCGTCGGCTCCGGTTTGGGTGCGAAGGGTGGTCCCTTCCACGAACACCGAGGCGCCGGCGACGGGCCCCTGCGTGGCCGCATCGAGCACGCGCCCGACGACGCGTCCCGTGCCTCCCGCATTGGAGAGGACCGCGAACAGGACGATGGCCAGAATCGTGCTGGCCCACGTGGTGATCTTCATTGTCTTGCTCCTTTCGAGAATGAGAGATCACCGACGAACGCGGCGACTCTCGGATTCACCCCATGAGTCGCCGCGGTGAGCGTTTTGGTTTTGTGGAACGTGAGTTTTTTTGGCCCGGGATCAGTCGGTCATTCGGATCCGAATGACGCCATCGGACGTGTAGATGAGGAGTATTCTGCCTTGTTTGTCCTCGACGACGCGGACGCTGTCGGGCGCCTCGATCACGACCTTTTTTCCGTCCAACAGAAAGGTGAAGGGGCGTGTTGTGGTTTCCGGTGCCGCACTCATCTGCGGTACCACGATTCGACTCGGCGCGCGAGTCGGCTCGGCCCGAGGTGCAACGGCGTCTGACGCGGTGGATTTCTGTGCTGTCGCTTGCTCCTCTTCCGTCGGCGTGAGCTGCCAGACGAGGTCCTTCTTCGACTCGTCGGATCGTTCCTCGGCAGTCAACGGAACGGGTGCCTGCGCCTGATCGGCGGGTTGTGCTTCGTTCGAGCGCGACCGTTCCTTCGCCAGCCCCTCGGTTTTCAAGGCATCCTGCGGCTCGAGGCGCGGGCTTGCGGGCTTGTCTGCGTCTACGGGCGGCGTTTGCACACGCCCTTGCTCGACGACTTCCTCGGTAGGCGCGGGGGTAGGTGCAAGGGCGCCGGGCGCTTGCGTTCCTATCGGCGCGACGGAACGGAGCGCTTCCTCGCCGCCGCCCCGATGCAAACCGATCGAGTACGCGCCGAACATGAGCGCCACGCTTGCCGCGAGGACTCCAGCGACTCGACCGCCCGTCAGTTCGATGGCCCGCCGTCGCTTCGCCAGAAAGCCGCGTTCGCGCATCGCGCCGACCACGCGCTCCTCCAACCCGGCCACCGGCATGCGCTCGCGCGTCAGTTTGTCGAATGCTTCCTTTTCTTCCGGTGTCAATTCGTCGGTCATTTCTACGCCTCTCCTTCGCCCGACATCATCGCTCGCAGTCGTCTGCGTGCATTCGCGAGGTGCGTCTTGGACGTTCCCTCCGGGATGTCGAGATGGTTCGCAATCTCACGGTGCTTCATTCCTTCCACGTCGTGCAGGACGAGCACCAGGCGCAGCTCGTCGGGAAGGCGGCCAATCATCCGCTCCAGATCGATCCGCGCCTCGTGCCGCTCGGGAACCACGGCGACGTCGGGCACGACGTCCACTGCGCTCTCGCGCGACCGCCCGTACTTGCGGATGCGATCACGCACGCGGTTCAGCCCGATGCCGGTGAGCCAGGTGGCAAATTCCGAATTCCACTGGAAGCGCCCCAGGCTCTCGAACGCGTGGATCCATATTTCTTGCACGACGTCTTCCGCCTCATGATCGCCACGCGCGAGCAACCGCGCGACCAGCACGAACAGCCGCGGCGTGTGGCGGCGGTAGATCTCCCGGAAGGCCAGCTCGTCCTTGTAACGGAGAACGGCTTCGACCAGCTCACGGTCCGACCGTCGGCTGCTTTGGGGCGCGCTCATTTCACGCATTGAGTCGCTCCGAGTCTCGAAAAAGATTGGGTGGAATCGGGAATGACAAGAATTATCGCAACAGGTCGGCGCCCAGCGCGAACGCAGAAGCGAGCGTGAGGATGGGAAACGCGTGATCGCGTACGAGCGAGTCCTCGGGTTCGATTACCAGACCGTTCGCGGTGACCGCGCCGGTCGACGAAGATGACTCGCCCTGATTCTACTATGTCCTACTGGCGTTTCCGTACGGTCGAATACACCCAGCCGATTTCGCCGCTCTGGGTCTTGACCTGCAGCCAGGGTCCGTCCTCTTCGAGGACCTTGAGAGAATCGCCCGGCGACTGCAAGCCCAACAGGCGCTTGGCGTGGGGGTCGACGCTGGGAACGTCGGCGAGGCTGGGTTCGGGGTCGCCTTCAAACAGGTACTTGAGCCGCGCGAAGAAGCCGCGCCGCGCCGGCTCGTCTTCCGGGCGCGTGCGAATCGCATTCTCGGCGTCGAGTTCGCCCGACAGCTCGCGCAGGCGGCGCGTCGTCTCGCGGGCCAGGGCGGTCTCGGCGGCGATATCGGAGTCGCAAAACGGACAGCGATTGATCGCCATTTCGACCACGACGCCGCAGGACGGGCACGGTACACGGCCCGCGTCGATGCGGCGTTCCTTCTTGATCCGCAGCAACTCGTCGATCTCTGGGCCACGATCGCGGGTTTTTGCGGTGGCGTTTTCGGCCTTTGCTGACGGTGATTCGGTCTTGACCTTTATGTCTTTCACGAGTGTTTCCATGGTTCTCCTCGACTTGCCTAGGGCGGCCGAACACGAGTGGGCAGAATGTTCCCACCGGGGATGAGCCCGGCGCCATGAAGGTGCAAAATCCGAACCACAGCGAAGCCCTCCCGTTGACGCGGAACGACATTTCATGGTACAAATGTTGTGCGGTCGCGTGGCGAAGGGCTCCCTAACCACTTGACCCTCCTCCCGCCACCGTCTCCTGCCGTTACGGCATTTCCCTGCGTGCTCGGCAGGGCATCCCGTAGTACCCGGGTTTCGCCCTCGCGTCGATCCGTCCAATCCATGGAGGTGAAGCGGCCGTCGCCGTGAACACAATGAAGAGGGAGTATCACAGGCTCATCTTCGGCGCCCTGATGGTTACCTGCCTGGTGGGAGCCTTCCACAACGCCCATGCGACGACGGTCGAGAAGATGACCGTCGCCGACCTGGTCAATTACGGCGACAAGATCATCGTCGGCCGCGTGACGGCCGTCACCGACGGCTTCGACGCCAACAACCTGCCCTATACCGACATTACCGTGTCGGTCAGCGAGAACTTGAAAGGAAACGCGGGCGCTGCTTACACGTTTCGCCAGTTGGGGCTCACGGCCCCGCGCGATATGCGCAACGGTCGCACGTTCGTCGGGGTATCGCCGGACGGCTTTCCTCGTTTCACACCCGGCGAGGACGTCGTTCTGTTTCTTTACGCCAAGACTTCGCTCGGCTTTCAGTCGACGGCCGGGCTGATGCAGGGAAAGTTCACCGTCAAAGGTCACGAGCTGGTCAACGATATCAACAATCGCGGCCTGTTCGACAACGTCACTGTCGACCCGTCCCAGCTGACTCCGGCCGAGCAGAAGATGCTCGCAAAGGGTCAAGGACCGCTCGACCAGGACGTCTTCAAGGGATTCGTCAAAAAAGCGGTACAGCAGGGTTGGTTCGACTAATCGAGGAGAGAGAATCATGCGCAGACTGTCGATTGCATTGAGCATGACGATCCTCCTCGCGGCGCCCAGCGCCATGGCGGGGGGACCGTTGATCCTCTTCGATGCCCCGACCAGAACGCCGTACGCGTACCCCGGGGTGGTGAATGTCTATACCGACAACGACGCCCAGTTCTCGGCCACGGGGCCGGTCAGCAACGCCGACGGTGATGCACGCGTGGCCGATGCAGCGGCGCAGTGGACCGGTGTCGCGACGTCGTCACTCACCATGATCGTGGTGGGCGACTTCGCATCGATCGGCCTTCCGAACATCGTCCTTGGCACCGTGGGTCTGGTATATGGAACGGACAATGGCGGCGGTTATCACATCATCTACGATTCCGACGGTGGGATCACGGCCGCGTTGGCGGGCCCGGGTGTCCTCGGCTTCTCCAGTCCAGAGTGGGCCACGACCGGTACGCCGAATCTCACCGAGTCCTTCGCGGTGCTCAACGGAGTGAGGGTGCGCCCGGGCGACACCTTGGCAACGTGGTACCAGGCAGTCTTCACGCACGAAATGGGACACGGGATCAATCTGGCGCATGCGCAGCTCAACGGTGCGGTCGGTTTCCTCGGCGACGCGATCGGCCCGTTCGGATGCGCGGCGCCGTATGGCGGGCTCCCGCTGATCAGCCAGATGGAGACGATGTATCCGTTCATCGATCCAACCATCGGGACCGGTTCGGGTCCGCATCAAGGAACGGTCGACATGCTCGACGACATTTCCGCCGTTTCTTACGTTTATCCCGGCGTGGGGTGGCCGTCGGATTACGGCACCATCTCCGGTACCATTTACGACGTGGATGGAACATCCGAATTGACCGGCGTGAACGTAATCGTTCGTAACCTCCTCGATCCGTTCGGCGATTGCTCGTCGATGCTCTCCGGCGGTTTTTCGCAAGGCGATGCGGGACCGGATGGTTACTACGAATTCAACGGGCTCACTCCGGGCGAGACCTACGTCGTGTACATCGACGAGATCGTGGCCGGCGGCTTCAGCACGACGCCCATCCTTTTGCCGGGACCGGAGGAGTTCTACAACGGCGCGCTCGAGAGCTTCGATGCCGCCATCGATAACAGGTGCGATTACACGGGTTTGCAAGTCGCGGTAAACCAGACCATCGACGCGAACATCATCACCAACTTCCAATTTGGTGACGACGACGCTAGGGAAGTCCCATTGCCGTTCGCGTTCAACTTCTGCGGACGCGAATACAACACGGTGTGGATTGGCTCGAACGGGTTTGTCACGTTTGGCGCCCCCAGTTACGCCTTCAGTGAATCGGTCTTCGAGCTTCTGACCGGGCCGGCGCGCATCGCCATGCTGTGGGACGATCTCGACCCCAGGGCCGGCGGTCTCATTTCGGCCGAGCAAGTGGGGGCGGATTTCGTCGTCGCGTTCGACGACATATCCGAATATGGAACGACCAATAGCAACTCGTTCTCCGTTACGCTGCGCCCGGACCACACGTTCAGCATCGATTATCCGGGATTCGACGTAACCGACGGCTTGGCCGGTTCGTCGCTGGGGCTCGGGATCGCGAGCAATCCGGGTGAGATCGATCTCAGCGCGGCCGCGGAGCCCATCTCGGGTGCGTCGGGCGATGCCGTGTACGAGATCTTCACCAACTCGGACAACGACCTGTCGGGGAGCAACCTCGAGTGGGCCTTGTGCCCGCACTACGATCTGGATATTGCACCGGCACAGATGGGCGTGATCTACGCCACGTCGGGCTCGGACGTCGGCTGGCTGTACACCATCGACCCGACCACGGGCGCTGCGACTCCGGTTGGACCCCTCGGCGTGGGCGGCATGCCCGGTTTGGCGATCAACTCCCTGGGAGAGATCTGGGGCACCCAGCGTGTGACATCGACTCTCTACCGCGTTAACGCGTCGACCGGTCAGGCGATTTTCCAGACCCTCGTCGATGTTCCGTTCATCGACGCGATCGCGTTCGATTCCGACGACGTGCTGTATGGTATCGCTTTCGACCCGCCGCTATTCCAGTTGCGCACCATCAACACGTCCACCGGAGCGACGACATCGATCGGTCCCACGAGTGACGTATACGTCGGCATGGCCTTCCATCCGTCTTCCGGTGTGCTCTACGCATCGGTTGGCGGCTACCAACCGGTCCACCCGGATGGGATCGTAACCATCGATAAGAACACCGGAAAGGCGACCTACCTGGGGATGACGGGCCTCGGGGGCGCGACACCGGACCTGGCCTTCGACATGCTCGGCAACTTGTACGGCGTCAAGGGCGGTGGCCAGCAGGCGTCCAACAAGTTCATCCGTGTGAGCCAATCCAATGGAGCCGGTACGCTCATCGGACTCACCGGCTACCCCTCGATCAGCGGCATGGCGTCGCGAGTGGAGTTCACTCTGCCCACCCTGCTGCAGGCCTTCGACGTCGAGGCGGACGACGCCGTCGTCACGTTGAAGTGGGAAGTTCACACGTCGGGCGACGACCTGCTCGGATTCCGGGTGCATCGCCGCGATCCCGGCGCTACCTACCGGGTCGTCACCGATACGCCGCTCGCGCAAGATGCACGCAGCTTCGTCGACGACAGCGTGGTGCCGGGCAAGTCGTACGTGTATCGGCTCGAAATCGTCGACAGCGGGCAGGAGTTCTACTCGCCGGAAATCGAAGTTCGGGTCAACGAGCTAGAGCTCGAGTTGGCGCAGAACCGACCGAATCCGTTCAACCCGACCACGACCATCGGGTACACGGTGCCATCGCGGTCGCGCGTCACGCTCTACATCTACGACGTGGCCGGGCGGCTTGTCGCCCGCCTCGTCGACGAAGACCGCAACGCAGGGCGCTACTCGGCGGTTTGGAACGGTCGCTCCGCCAATGGAAATCCGGTGGGAAGTGGCGTCTACTTCTACCGACTCACGGCGGGAAACGACACCCTCACGCGCAAGATGGTGATGCTGAAGTAAGCCCACGCTCTTCGCTATGCAGTATCCCGGCCGCCGAGTTCGAGAGAGCTCGGTGGCCGGTTTGTTTTGCGGGGAAGAGTCTTCATTCTCGATTCTGGGTCTTGACGGCCGCCCCCATCTTGTATAACCTTTAGGTTATGAACGCCAGAGGCCATTCACCAATGCCTGACCGTCTCGACGCGACGTTCGCCGCGCTCGCAGACCCGACGCGACGTGCGATTCT
>Ga0105092_10001030_pt1 | contig 14825 bp, 10 predicted proteins | sample PPLLak2March2015_FD_87021 | JGI IMG/M metagenome (GOLD analysis project Ga0105092, IMG submission 87021) | Freshwater sediment microbial communities from Prairie Pothole Lake near Jamestown, North Dakota, USA - PPLs Lake P7 Core (1) Depth... | ecosystem: Environmental > Aquatic > Freshwater >... | reverse complement strand
GGGCCGGTGCTGCGCGCGGCGTTAAAGACAACGGCGTTGAGACCGATGGCGTTGGTCAGATTATTGGGCGGCACGGCATCCGAAATCAGGGCGGCCCGCGCCGGCTGCAGAAAGGTTTGGACAATCGCCATCAAGACCGCGGTGACATAGGCGTGCCACGGCCGGATCCGCCCGGCAAAAATCAGCAACGCCATTACTGCAAACAATATCCCGTCGGCGGTTTGGGTAAGCACCACCTGCATCTTGCGCGAATAGCGGTCGGCGACGCTGCCGGCCACGGGAGATAACAAAAGAAAGGGTATGGCTTGAATTCCTCGGACTAAGCCGAGCTGGAGCGCCGAGTCTGTCAGCTCATAGATGAGCCAACCCCGGGTGACCTGATCCATCCATGTTCCCATGGACGCGAAGATTTGCCCGTACCAAATAAGACGGTATTGGCGATGGCGCAACGCCTCGAAGGTTTTGAACCGAAGCAACACGCCAAGCGGGCCTCGAAACGGCGGCGAGGCTTCCTGCGAAGCGGTTTCGGGCTTCGGCCCTTTGGTGTTTTCTTTATCGATCCCCGATGCAGGCAGACTAGACTCCACAGCTGGCGAAAGGGAGCGAGTGTCCTCGATGTCCTGAAGCCAAGAAAGGTGAGATGTGTTTTAGTTATATCACGCGCAAACCGGCAGCGTCCAGTTAACCGGATTCCGGGTGAAACCGTTGCAAGCCGGTAGACACGCACGGCAGTGTCATGGAACAGCGCCTTGCATTCAGCCGCGGAGAAACTTTGACTGATTCGCTTGAAGGCGTTCCAAATCGCCACATAGGAATAAGACGCTTTGTCGACCGGAAAGTTACTTTCGAACATGCATCGATGAACGCCGAATTTCTCTATGCAAAAGTCGAAATAAGGGGCCATCGTGTTTGCCAGCTCAGCGGACCCCGGTTGGACCCCGCGCTCATGCCAGTCATAGCCGGAGCGAGTAGACCCGAACCCGCCTAATTTCACGGTCACATTAGGACAAGTGGATAAGTCCGTGATCCCTTCGCTCCATCCCTGGAAGACCTCGTCTCGTTTTCCCCTATAGGGTCCGACACCGAGTGGCCCGCCGATATGATCGAGAACAATTGTCACTGCTGGAAAAGCGCGCGCCAGATGCACGAGTTCCGGCAGCTGTGGATGGTAAAGCCAGGCGTCGAAACTCAGACCATAGTGCTGCAGACAAGCGAAGCCCCGTCGAAAAGCACTATCCGCCAGCAACCCTGGCCGTGCGTCACTTCTGACCGCCTCACTCTCATCCCAAGTGGTCGAGTGGCGAATGCCGCGGAAACGGCTGGGGCTCGCTTGCAGGTGCGCTTCGAGCACTTCCGACACCGCCTCTCCCAAGCTTAGATCAGCATGTCCGACAATGCCTGCCGCAACAGCGGTAGATAGTTTCGGGGTCGCCGCGGCTCGAGCGCCGACGCTATCGAAAAACTCCGTCTCTCCAACCGGTTTCATTGGCTCTGGGCCTACGTTTCGGTACTGAGCCCGATTCTCCACACAAACGGTCGCCACGATAGTGTGCCCGGTGCCGGTGTCGTGAATAAACTCCTCGAGGAAATAGCGGTCGTTGGGTCGCTCCCTCAAGTGGTGGTGCGGGTCACAGATGGGTAGATCAGGCTCCAGCGCAGTCTCTGTCAGTCTTGCCTGACCCTCGGAGGTGGCTTCCATTCTATTCCATTAAGCTGCGTGAACTCGGAGCACTTATTTATCGACTTGACATTCAGGATAGAAAATCAGTTTCATCAAGGCATCGCAATTAGAGTGGCTACAGTTGCCACCCTTTTTCAGAGACGGTAAAAAAGTTTCCTTCGGGATCGCTGAGTTGTACTTCGGTTTGCAGCCCTTTTGGATCAGGAAGCTCCATGCCAATTTCTCTAAAGCGGGACTTGGCTTGAGCCCAATCCTCTACCTGGACTCCGAAATATTGGATGCCCGGCTTCCCGATGGATTGCTTTTTGGTCAGGTCCAGGGTGATATCCCCGTCGCTTAGCCGGATCGAACCGTCAGCCGTCTTGCCGATCTGCTTGAGATCGAAAGCCGATTCGTAGAATTCCGCGGTCCGATCCGGGGCATCGGTCTGCACCACTAGATGGCGCACACCGGGCAATTTCTTTTCCTCACGCCCGAGGAATCCCCTGGCGGAAAGATCGACTTTATTCCCCCATGGATCCAAGATCCGCATTTCCGCCGGCCGTCCGTTCTGCGGAGTCTCCCCGCGCTGCAACGAGCTGTCCAGCCGGCTAAGTGTCTTTTCCACGTTATTCACCAGGAAGCCATAGTGATTGATTCCCTGTCGCTGATCGACCTCTTCACCATCGGCACGGTGCGTGTTGACGACCGCCGAATCACTGATGTTCTGTTTCAGAAAGGCCAGGTTGAAGAGACCGTCAATGACGTGAATCGCGCCGGTCGGGCCGTGACGCACCGCCTCAACGCCGAAAAGGTGATGGTAAAAATCATAGAGTTTGGGCGGGTCCTTTACAATGAAGGCAATGTGCCTGATCTTGGCCATGGAAATCCTCCTCTCATGAATTGACGCGATCCTATTGTTTTGCCCTTAAGCCTGTCAAGCTTTGCAAGGGCTCCGCAAGATTCAGCGCCACGCAGTTTCGGTCTACACAAACATCGTCGGCATCGCCCGGCAACGAGGCGCGAAGGTGGTGATAGAATAGACCCGCAGTGATCCATCAGCGCAGGGCTTTTTCGACAAAACTAAAGTCAAAGACCTGCTCCGGAGGGATGTCCTTGCTGATACCCAAGCTCTTCTTGGTAAAGTCGATCGCCCCTCGCATCCACGCATGATTGGCCGCTCCGTTTTCCGCGAGCTGGTCGCCATGCCAATCATAGACCTGGGCAACCAGGGATGAGTCGCTGAGACCAAGTTCCTTGGACATCATAGGGATCGCTTCACTGCGATTTTGACGGTAATACTTGAGTCCTTTCAGTGTACCTCTTACAAACGCAAGGACTTCGGCCGGATCTTTCCTGATTTTTTCATCGGTCGCGCCGATTCCACCGGTAGGGGCGGTTGCCATGTATTGCCCGGAATAGGCGAGCTTGTGAAATCCTTCACGATAAAGCATCAGGTTTCTCGGAGGGCTGAGGAGCGCTGCCGAAATTCTGCCGGTTTTCAGAGCGATCATCATCTCCTGCTGTGTGCCGATGACAAGAACCGTCACGTCCCGGTCGGGATTTAGTCCGTTTCGTTCCAACGCCAAACGGGTCAAAAGATCCACAGACCCGCCCCGCGAGGAAATTCCCACGGCCTTGCCTTTGAGTCCCTCAAAAGATCGGATCTGCGATTCAGATACCAGATCGAACGCAGGTTTCGAGTCAATGATGAGAAGGAGCTTGACGCCGATGCCACGGGCTGCGGCGGCGATGATCGATCCGGATGCGGTAGTGTAGTCCACCGACCCTCCCAGCAGCGCCGTCACTCCGAGGGCTCCACGAATGACGATCATCTCTACATCCAACCCCTCCTCACGATAGAATCCCTTGGCCTGGGCAATCTTGAAAGGGATCTCCGTGATCGCGACCGTGGGCATGGAAAGCCGTATTTTCTTGAGCTGAGCTGAAACCGTCGACGGTTGCTCAAGAAGGAAAAAAGAAAGAATGAGAACTGCGAACAATTTTTGTCTCATGCCAACCTCCCTCGCTCTTGCAGAGCGGCTGTAGCATAGTCCATGAACTCGATTCCAATCAATAGAGCGTAAAGGTATGCTTCGCTTGACAATCATCCCGACGTGGAAATACGTTTAAATCTACATACTAATTTTCATGGAGGTTACTATGTTTGATATCAAAGGCCTTAAAACATTTGCCATGAGCGCCAGGGATCTCAATAAAGCCGTGGATTTCTACACCAATGTTTTAGGCGGTGAGATCACCCGCCGAGTTGAGCCGACGCACGAGCAGTTGAAGGCCGGCCAAGTAAAGGAAGTCGACGTCCGTCTGGGCAATTTCGAAGTCCATCTGTTTGACGCTTCGATAAAGCCGCGAGAAGTCGACCCTCATCACACGCTGAATATTCCCTGGCAAGAACAAGAGAAGGCTTTGAAAGCATTAAAAGAGATCGGCGCTAACATTGAAAAAGTCCGGCCGCACCGAGACAGCGAGAACTATTCCATCAACGTGTTCGATCCCGATGGCAACCGCTGGGAGCTATCGTTTATGAAGGAAAACTAACCCTGATAACCATGAAGAGCAGGGTGTTGAAAACTTCGAATGATTCTAGCCGTTCGAGACGGCAAAGGCTACCGGCGGATAAACACAGAGTCGATTCCCGCAGGTCAAGGAACAGTCGCAGCGACAACCCGCGCTTTTTGGCCGTTCCGTCGGGGTATTTAATTCCCGCACTGATTTTCACTATGACGGTCGTCACATTTCTTCCTTCATTGAGGAACGAATTCGTCAATTGGGACGACTATAAGACTTTGGTGGAGAACAAGAACTACCGGGGCCTGGGCTGGGAACATATTCATTGGATGTTTACAACGCTCCACATGGGTCATTACCAACCCCTCAGTTGGGTGACCTTCGGTTTGGATTATCTGGTTTGGGGAATGAATCCGGTGGGCTATCATTTAACGAACCTGCTTCTCCATGCGGTCAATGCCGCGCTGTTTTACTTCATCGCCCTCAGGCTGTTTCTTTTGGCTGACGGCACGCCATCCGTTTCCTTTCAGACCACCGTGCCGATCGCGGCTGGATTTGCGGCTCTTTTTTTTGCAATTCATCCTCTGAGAGTTGAGTCTGTGGTGTGGGCAACCGAACGGCGAGACGTCCTGTCGGGGCTATTTTTCCTGTTGACTATTCTGAGTTATTTGAAAGCCAACGCGACTGCGGAAGTCGACAATCATCGTCGGCGCTGGTTGATGCTCGGAACGTTTGTATTTTATTTCTGCGCTCTTCTGTCTAAAGCGATCACCGTAATCATTCCCGTGGTCATGCTGATTCTCGACATCTATCCGTTGAAACGGCTGGGCCGCCCAGCAACTTGGGCCCATGCTGAATTTCGCAGAGTTTGGTGGGAGAAAGTTCCCTTTTTTCTACTGGGTATCATTTTCGGAATCAACGCGATTTTTGCTCAGCGAGATGCCGGCCTGAAATCAATGGCATCTTACGATCTCTTGGATCGTATCGCTCAGGCTGCTTTCGGCAGTGTTTTCTATATTTGGAAAACGGTATTTCCATTCGGACTATCTCCGCTATATGAACTTCCGGTTCAGCTAAACCCCGCGGATTGGCCTTTTGTTTTGAGCACGCTCGTCGTCGTAGCGATCAGCGTGTGCCTATTCATTGCTAGAACAGTTTGGCCAGCAGGCATAGCCCTGTGGCTTTACTACTGGGTTGTCGTGCTGCCGATGTTGGGGCTGACACAGAGCGGACCACAGATAGTCGCAGATCGCTACAGCTATCTCTCTTGTCTAGGGTGGGCAATGTTAGCAGCCGTGCCGGTGCGTTATTTCCTGGGTACTGGAATCGAAGTGCGCGTCAAAGACAAACGAGTCATCGTTACCTGTGGAGCCGCAATAGTCGTTCTAGTTGTCCTGGGTTTTCTAACTTGGAAACAGATACCTGTATGGCGCAATACCGAGAGTTTGTGGAGGCACGCCATTGCTGTTGGACACGGATCAAGCACCGTTCATTACAACTTAGCGTACGCCCTTCACAAACAAGGTAACTTAGGCGGCGCAATTCAGCATTACCGCGAATCACTTTCCTTCAATCCCAACGCGGCTGATGCTCACTACTACTTGGCCGACGCATTGGCTCAGCAAGGTTCACTGAATGAAGCGCTGAAGCATTATCGGCAAGCCATCGACATTAGACCTAACTTTTGGGGCGCCTACCATAATTGGGCAATAGTATTGGAGCAGCAGGGCAACCTTGACGAAGCGACGAAGCGCTATCGCGAGGCTCTGCAAATCAATCCGTCTAATGCGAATATTCACAAAAACTTGGCTATAGCGTTGTTGAAAAACCGGGCGGGGGATCACGACGAGGCCATCGCCCATCTTCGTCATAGTGTAAAGCTTGATCCTCAACAAAGCGCCGTTTACTTCATTCTGGGTAACGTTTTGGCCGCGCGCGGCCTTCTCGATGAGGCTGCCGAGAATTTCCAGGCAGCGGTACAACTAAAGCCTGCCTTTACCGCAGCCTACCTTAATCTTGGCAGAGTGTTAGCAGCTCAGGGCCAGCTCGATAGTGCCATTACATCTTTTCGGAAAGCACTGGCGATTGACCCTGAGTCTGCCGAAGCCCGCTCCAGCCTAGCCCAAGCGCTGGAGGAAAAAAACCAAAAGATAAAAAGATGAGTTTAGGGGTGGGTCTGCCCTGAGTCTCAGGTATGGGCCTGTGGCACATCATGCCTAGGTCACTGATTGTGGAGGGCCCATGGTAGATATCTTGATCCAGAGAGAGGGAAAGCGCGTTATCTTACTCCGTCCTCACGGCTACACTGGTCGAACCGCGGGTCACATTGCCGCTGTCTCTGAACACCACAAAAATCCGATTCCCCGCGGGATCGAAGGGCACGGTGCCACTGCCCTCGACAAAGATCGCAAAGGTCGGCGTCGCGTTGGCATTGATCTGCGTGCTGACGCTAGGCCCGATGGCCGAGATACACTGTGCGGTGGCCGGGTCGGTCTGACACAAAGAGATGTTCACGGGCAAAGATGCGCTCCCCGTGTCCGCTGATGCTGTAATACTTCCGCTCGCTCCCACGTTCACGGTCGCCACCGCAAATACTCCTGTTCCGGTGGCGCCGGGAATGTTCACGATGCCATCATTGTTTAACGTCGCTGCCAAAGCCACGATATCAGGAACCGGCGTGAGGGACGCCGAGAACAAGAGGGTGTTCAGACCGACATTCACCGGCGCTGGGCTGCTGTTAGTGCAGTTATAGTTGAACTGTACATCTACGGGCGTTATGGGGGCGATCGGTGTCAGAGAGATGACAAAACTTTGCGCCACGTCCGCCGCAATATCTACCGGTGTGTCTGGGCTCCCCGTGATTTGATTGGTGACCGGATCAGTGGCCTGGTAGGAAAAGCTGGCGGCAATGGTTGTTAGATTGGAAATTCCGCAGGCGACAGCCGTCACCGTACCGGTGTTGATGATGGTCGCAAAAGCGGTCGCCGGTACCCCCACCTGAACGGAGCGACTGCTCGGCAACATAGCCGCCACCAAAGATGTAAAGGGAACGTCGACGAAGGCGAGCCCTTTTGCAACATGATCCATACTGCCCAGAAAAGTCACGATTCCCGTCGTCGTTATTGTGTAAAGATTTGCGTCAATGTCGGAAAGAAGCAGAACATCGCCAGTAAGATGAGTGAGCGCCGCCGCTTCGAGATAATTCTCCGTTAAAGGTGTGTAATCACCCGATAGAGGAATATCGGTCACTGCAAGGTTATTGGGATTTACGGATTCAAAGATCTCCACACAGATGGACGGAATAATGGGGTCACAATCAACGCCGCCGGTATCGTTCCCGGAAGCGTGGTAAATCAGACCATCATTTGGATTAAACCCAATTGCCTCCCCATCATTGCCACGGCCCAATGCCAACACCGGTGTCGGCGCCGCGTTAGAGGTATTAAGCGTGAATAGGGTTTCAGCCGGCAAGACTCCAATCGCCGCGTTTCTTTTATCACCGACCACGGCGTAAAGGGTCCCACTGGAATTGAACGCCAACCCAGCAAATTGATCGCCCGTATTGCCAATACTGGTAGCCACGCCTGTGACAGGGTTGATGGTCACGAGTTGCCGTGTCGATTGACCGACCAGCGTGAGCAAAGCGAAGAGTTGTCCTGTGACTGGATGAGTGGCGAGCCCGTTACCGAATGAAACCACGTTTCCGGACAGCGTGATCGGAACGCTTGATATCGTGACGCCGGTTGAAGGATTCACCACCCTTAAAAGATCATCATCGCGAGAGATAGAGTAGAGGAGGCGTTCCGCGTAGGAAGGCAGCGGTAGTATGAGCAAAACAAATACGATGATGAAGCACGGGCACGCTGCGAGTCGACCATTCATAGCAGAACTATCCTCCTGTCTTTCTAGACGAACAAAATCGCCTGCGGCGGGGAATGGGATTGAATGCAGGGCATGACTAGGCCGCGTCAGTTATACTTTTTCAACACTTCCCGGGCGATGACCATCCGCATGACCTCGGAGGCGCCTTCGGTAATCATCCGGCTGCGCTGATCGACAAACCATTTGGCTAACGGCAAATCGAGGGTTAGGCCGATACCACCGTGGATCTGCAAGACGCGGTCGACGACTCGGAAAGACATCTCGTCGGCGAATAGCTTTGCCATATAGGCCTCATTGCGAATGTCTTGCTTCTGGTCGTTCTTCCAAGCGGCCTGGTAAACCATCAGACGAGCAGCATGCAGCTCCACATAGGAGTCGGCCAGTTTGAAAGTAATACCCTGCCGCTCCGACAACGGTTTGCCAAACGTCACTCGTTGCTTGGCATAACTTGCGCCCATTTCGATGCAACGCTCCGCGACACCCAAAGCGCGTGCGCCGTGTTTGAGCCGCCCGATCCCGAGCCACTTTTGAGCGAGCTTGAAGCCCTCGCCTTCCTTGCCGACGAGGTTTTCTACCGGGACTTTCATATCGTCGAAGGCGATCTGCCAGGGTTCCTCGCCCATGATGGTCCTGAACTTGGTGACCAGCGTAAGTCCGGGGGATTTCATGTCGATCATGAAGCACGAAATACCGCCGTGCGCTGCCTTCGTAGGATCCGTCACAGCCATCAACTGTCCGAAGTCCGCGTCACCGGCGCCGGTGATAAAACGCTTGGTACCGTTGATAATGTAGTAATCGCCCTGGCGCACGGCCCGCGTCTTCATCGAAGCGGGATCGGATCCCGCGTCCGGTTCGGTTTGCATGAAGCAGAGCTTTTTCTCGCCGCGCATAATCGGATCCATAAAACGTTTTTTCTGATCGTCGTTCAACGCATACAGGATCGGCCGAATCTCCGGCCCGAAGATTCCCTGGCCGCGCGACGGCAACGCGGCCGTGCGCGCCAGCTCTTCCCAGACCAAGACTTGCGCGAGGCTGCCGAGGCCGCCACCGCCATACTCCTCAGGCACATCGAACATCCAGAGTCCCATCTCTTTGGTTTTTTTCTCCAGCCGCTCGCGGATGTCCGCCTTGAGTTCCATATTCTCGAGCGTGTGCATCTCGATGGGGATAAGCTCTTTGTCGACGAACTTTCGCACCGTGTCTTTCAGCATTTGCAGTTCTTCGGGCAAATTGAAATCCATGATTGTTCTCCCAGGGATCGGAGTCGGAGATCAGAGGTCAGACAAAGAATTTCCGAGTCTGATCTCCGACTTCTGATGTCTGACGTCTGGCTCTACTCTTTCTTTTCTTCAAACTTGTACGAACCAAGGCCTGGGCGGTATTCTTTGCGCGCGAACTGTTGCAATCCGGGGCGGCCGCCGATTGCAAGTTTGGCTTTATCGGAAATCAAGCCGGAGATCTCGTAGGCGACTTCCGGATTGGAATAGAAAGTATAGTACCACGCTTCCTTGACGGCGTTTAGCGCCGACGGGGCCTTTTGTTTTAGATTATTCGCAATCTCCGCGACTTCTTTGTCTAGATCGGCGCGCGGCACCGCCTTGGTGATCAAGCCGATGCGCTCCGCTTCCTTGGCATTCATAGTTTTTCCCGTAAGCGCGTAGTAGAGCCCGTGTTTCGGCTGAAGGTGCTCGGTCAAAACAATCGTCACTTCGCCGCCGGGAAAATGGCCAAAATTGACTTCCGAGAGTCCAAACTGCACGTCATCCGCCGCGATCGCAATGTCGCAGCCCGTAACCACGGTGAAGCCCCCGCCAAAAACCCAGCCATTGATGCGAGCGATAACCGGCTGCGGCATTTTGCGCAGGATCTCATTGCGCCATTGGCGTGACTTTTCCCGCACCTCGTCGCGCACCCGCTCCGGCTGCGAATCCATTTCGATAAAGTACTGCTTAAGATCTTGCCCCGCGCAAAAGCTCTCGCCGGCTCCGGTTATGACGATCACCCGGGTATCCTTGTCGTAACGCAAATCGGTCAAACAATCGTACATCTCGCGGTGAAGCTGCGGGCTCATCGCGTTGCGCTTTTCCGGACGGTTCAACGTAATCGTCGTCACCCCGTCTTTTTTGTCCACTAAAAGAGTTTGATAATCCGCCATTGTTTCTTCCTCCTTCCAATTGTCACACGTTTCGCTTTTTTTAATCGAGTCTTGGATCAGGACACCACAATTTACTTTAGAACTAAATCCCTGAGTAGTTTTTTCCAGTGATCTTCAGCCTTCTCGTATTGTTCAAGCGTATAGCCCTTCTCCGGATACCAGCGCTTAAAGCCATAATTTTTGGTCGAGGTCGCGAAACGGAACTTCTCTTCAAAGATCTTTTGTCCTTCGGGACTCAGCAAGAAGTCCACGAACAACAACGCCGCATGCGGACTGTTGGCGGCAGCCGGCAGTGCAACACCGCCCGCGTTGGTGGGATTCAAGTCCAACGGCACCCATTCCGTGGGGGCGCCTTTGGGCTGGGCGGCAAGCACATGATTGCGGAAAATCGAAACCGACATAGGCATCTCACCCGCAGCCATAAGCTCGTGGACGGCGCCGCCGGAGATCATGTGCATTTTTATATCCAAAGCGCGAAGCTGTTTGACGAACTCTTCGCCTTTCGCTTTGATCACCGCACCAATAAATCGGACACCGGTGGTATCGCCGCTAACGCCGATCCTACCTTTGTTTTCCGACTTCACGAGTTCGGCAAAACTCTTGGGTACCTCAGTGGGGCGAATCAGATTACGGTTATAACCCAGACCAACGATCGATTCACGATCCGTGGTCCAATAGACCCGACTCTTGTCGGCTTCTTCTTTTGAATCATCCGGAAAGTTCGTCAAATGAGGCGAAAAGTACGGCATAAGTAACTTGCTTTCGCGCATGATCATCAGGGTTGCCGGGGTGGTCTCAACCAGGTCGGCGATATTACGGCGCGCCTGAGCTTCCGACAGAAGTCGCCTCGTCAAGTCGTTGGGACCGGCTCGATACGTTTCCACTTTGATGCCCGGATACTTGGCCTCGAAAATATTGGCAATGTCGCGGTGCGCGGTGAGGCTAGTGTACCACACCATCTTACCTTCTTTTTTTGCGCCCGCTTTGAGCATCTCTTCGCGATCCACGCCGCGATAGTTGGCGAGATCGCCGACGGATTTAGGCTGCGCCGCAGCGGAAGCAACCAAACAAATGAACAATAAAAAACTCAGCAGGCATTGCATCGTACACCTCGCAAAGCACAATTTGCCCTCCATGGCTCTGTGGTATCCTTCCCCTCGACGGGGAAGGATAAAGGTACGGGTGCTTTATTCGATCTTCTTGGCAGCACCCCTATCCCTTCCTTCCCCCGTCGAGGGGGAAGGAGTAATCAGTCAAATCCGCTGGGGACGAACCTTGATTGGAAGTACTTTTTGATCTTGGGAACTTCTCCATCACTCCAATACTCCAATCTCTTACTCCAATACTCCCTCACTCTCCAATTGTTTGATGGCCTCCTCGCTGTAGCCCACGACATCGCGTAGTACGGCTTCGGTATCCCGGCCGAGGACGGGAAATTCCCAACGGCGGGTCAGTTTTGCGTTGGTGAATTGCAACGGAAAGTTGGGCAGGACGACACGGCCCAGACGTCGATTCTCCACGGCGACGATAAACCCCCGATCCTTGAGATGCGGATCGTTGGTCAGATCCTCGCCGGTTTGCACGACGCCGCAGGGCACGCCGGCTCGTTGCAACCGGTCCATGATTTCAAACGCGTCTTTGTCCTGGGTCCATCGCGCTATGAGCGCGTTAAGCTCGTCGCGATGCTGGAGCCGGGTGGCGGCTGTCTTGAAACGAGCATCTTGATCAATCCCGCCGCCGATAATATTCGCCAGCGCGATCCATTGCTCTTCGTTATCGGCCGTGATCACGCACCAGCGGTCTTCGCCTTTACACGGATAGCAATCATGTGGCGCTGTCGCCGCCGAGGCATTGCCGATCGGCTGCGGATCTTTGCCACTCGCCGCCGCTGCCATTAGATTCGCGCCGATCATAAACGCCGTAGCTTCGGATTGTGCCAAGTCAATGAACGCGCCTGTCCTCTGCCGGTCACGATAAAGCACCCCCGAAATGATAATGATTGCGCATAACACCCCCGACACGTAATCCGGGAAAACCGTCTGCGAACCGATGGGCGGGTCAGTGACCCCCGGATGATTCCAGAGGTACGTAAGTCCGGTGAACGCGGTAATGTTGACGCCCACGGTTGAGAAATGGCGCTTCGGTCCTGTCGTACCCAAACCCGGCATCCGCAGATTAATGATATCCGGTTTGACTTTGCGGAGATCCTCATAAGCCAATCCGATCCGCTCAACCACATCAACGCTGTAATTATCGAGCACGGCGTCGGCCTTGGCGACCAGATCGTGCAATATCCTTGGCCCCTTCGGATGCTTCAGATTCACCGTGAAAGATCTCTTGTTTCGGTTAAATTCGAGAAAACGCGGTGAAACGTTGGGATCTTCTCCCGTGCCGAAAAAACGAAACGGGTCCATACCGCCTTTACTCGATTCGACTTTGATGACGTCCGCGCCTAGCTCCGCGAGGATGGTCGTGCCATAAGGCGCGGCGAGCACATGGTCGAAGCTCACGATGCGCATACCGTCCAGGGGACCGTTGCCGCTTCCTGTATCTCTTTGGGCCCCCTCTCTTCTCTCACCCGCGACGGGGGAGATGTAAGAGGGAGAATTCCAGCTGTCCAGGGCCGGCACGCTGCCCACGGCGGGCCGGGCCCCGTCAATGACGAACGGAATCGCCGGCTGCTCGGCACGGCCGAAACCGACGTGCTCGACCGACGCCATGAAGCTCCTGCTCCGCACGTGCTCGTCGTTAGCAAAGCCCATCGGGGTATTGACCGGGACACAGGGTAGGCCTTTCGCCTGCAGCAGCTCGGTGATCTCAGCCATGCTAAATCTGTTCAGGTAGCTCTGAATAGCCTGATTGAGCTCATCCGCATGAGCGCGACGATAGAGGTTATTGAGCCACTCCGGCGCGTCAAAAACCGGGTCATGATCTTTCCAGATTGTCAGGAACAACTTCCAATGCTGCCGGGTCACATAGAGATAGACGAAACCGTCGCGGCAAGAAAAAATCTTTGCCGGCGCCACCGAGCCATGCTGGCTGCCAGCCCGCTGCGATATCTGCTTTTCGTTGGCCCAGAGTCGGATGATATGTTCCTGCGTGGCCAAGGTCTCCTGCATCGACGAGTCCACATGATCGCCCTGTCCCGTGTGCTCGCGCCGGTAGAGAGCCGCCAGCAGGCCCGCTGCGGCAAACAAACTCGCAAAGTAATACGCCTGTGTCTCCGGCGGCCGGCAAGGCGGCAACGATGGATCGCCGGAGATATACAAAAAACCGCTCTCGGCCAGCGCGACGAGATCATTGCACGCGAGATTTCTCTTCGGGCCGGTCTGGCCGAAACCGGTGATCGAAGCCATGACGATTCCAGGATTGATCGCCGCAAGGCTCTTATACCCAAGCCCTTTCGCGTCCAATTCGCCGGGCTGAAAACTCTCCAGCACGACGTCGGCGGTTTCGACCATACGTCGAAACTCTGCGCGGCCCGTTTCACGATCGAGGTCGAGAACCTTGCTCGCCTTGCCGGCGTTCAAGTGGGCAAATGTTGTGCTGAGCTGTTTTCCATCGACCGATCGCGCGAACGGCGGCATGCGACGCGCAGGGTCACCGCCCGGCGGCTCGATCTTGATCACTTCCATGCCCAGATCGGCCAGCACGCGGCCGCACAATTGCCCGCTCACACCGGTTAAATCCAGCGCCCGATAACCTTTGAGAAATGCGACACTCATACGTCTGCCTCAAAATCCTAACCAAACATATTTGAATTTATGAACCCATTCGGAATAAATGCAATCGGAACATCCGTGACTCGCGCAAAGACGCAAAGGCGCCAAGGTTCAAAGAAATGAGTAAATGTCTTACTTTGGGTGCTTGGCGTTGGCGCGATAAATTTTCCCCTCACGCTCCTATGTAATGACTGCGGATGTTGTTTAAGATTTGCGCCGCCTCTTGAACCATTCTTTCGACAATCTCTTTCGCCGGCCTGGCGCTTTTTTCTTCGCTCAACATACCGGCGACCTGGCCGCCCGGCACATGCAAGACATCGACCCGGTCGGCGGCTTCTGCCGCTCGGCGGATTTCATCCATGGCGTTTCCCTGATACGGCGTTGGCATCGCGTCGAGTCCCGAATCCAACCAGGCTTTGATGACCGGGCTGCGATAGTGCCGCGCGTAATGACCGCTCGTGTAGGCCGTGCGCACGAAGTCCTCCGAACTGCCGCGCAAAATTTGTTTTTTGTAGACCGGATTGATTCCGCATTCCTGAGTCACTAAAAACGCCGTACCGCACCACACGCCAACAGCTCCCAACGCCAACGCCGCCGCCACCCCTCGGCCATCCGCGATGCCGCCGGCAGCGACCACGGGAAGCGGTTTGACTGCATCCACGATCTGCGGGATCAAAGGAAAGTTGCCGATGGTTCCCGTATGCCCGCCGGCTTCGTAACCTTGAGCGATAATGACATCGGCGCCTTTGCGCGCGTGGCTCAACGCATGCTTGACAGCGCCGGCCAGTGCCATCACCTTGATGTTTCGTTCATGGGCGAGCGGCACGACCTCGGCCGTATCGCCGAGACCGATGATGAGAATCGGCACGTTCTCTTC
>Ga0105092_10001029_pt1 | contig 14829 bp, 10 predicted proteins | sample PPLLak2March2015_FD_87021 | JGI IMG/M metagenome (GOLD analysis project Ga0105092, IMG submission 87021) | Freshwater sediment microbial communities from Prairie Pothole Lake near Jamestown, North Dakota, USA - PPLs Lake P7 Core (1) Depth... | ecosystem: Environmental > Aquatic > Freshwater >... | reverse complement strand
GCGATGTTCTTGGTTCTTCAGCACATCGCGCCCCTACAGGGCGCCTCGCCGGCATTCTGTCAGACTATAAACATCCGGCTCCTAACGGAGCCAAAGACACAGGCAAGTGAACATTTCCAACACCCTCGCTCCGAGGGTGTTGAAAGGCTCTTTTTGGATATGGAGTGCGGCGACTGGTCGCCGCTTTAGGAATTTTGGATCTGCTAACGGCTCAATCGTTTCCAAAAATCCTAAAGCGGTGACCAGTCACCGCACTCCATATCCGAAAAGCACTTTTTCAACACCCGTTCGCTCCGTACGCGGCTCTGTAACGCGACTCCAGCTCAGTCCGCTGCCTGCGTGGTTCCCTGACTTCGGCCGTTGTCAGGCAATCATTCGCTTGGCGACTTCCTGGTGACCGTTTCCACCGCAACCTTGAGCACCCGGTCAACACCCGATCGGATGTCCTCGATCGAGGCGGGGACGAGGATGTCGGGCTGAATTCCGACGCCGACAAACGGCGAGCCGTCCGGAAAACTGTCGAGCTTCGTGCAGATGATGCCCGTTCCGCCGCCCGGCAGCTTGATCATTAACGGGTTTCCAGTGCTTCCGCCGGTCGGTTCGCCGATTATCTTGCCGCGTCCGGCATTCCGGAAAGCGACGCAGAAATCCTCCGCCGCCGAGTAGGTCCTCGGACCGGTCAACAGGGCCACCGGCTTGGTGAAGGGGTTCGGACAATCCGACCGGTTCTCTTCGGCCGGGTAGACCCGCCACTGCAGCCCTTTGCCCCAGCTTCTAAAAGTCGGGCAGTAGGAGCGGGACTTCCACTTGGAGGTCAAATAGGGCTGGTTAGTCAGGTAGTTGAGGATTTGGTAGCCGTTCCAGCTGTTTCCGCCGCCGTTGTTGCGGATATCGATGATGAGCCCGTCCGCGCGCTGGATCGTGTCTTCGAAAATCTTGCGAAATTCCGAAACGACCTGGGGATTATTCAGGCTGTTCAGGATCACATGCGCGATGTTCCCGTCCAGGATTCTCGCCTCGATCAGCGGAATATTCGGGGGCCCCAGCGGCGCCTCCCGTGGAACCGACGTCCGAATCGAATTCCCGTCCGCGGTTTTCAACTCCAGTTCGACTCGGACGTCCTTAGGCCCGGTGGTCAAGGGCTGAGCACTGTAAGTCCGCCAGGCCCGATCTTGCGGAGTGGAGGCGCACTGGAAGGGTGCAATCCGCTCTTCGGCGTACTTCCTGACTGGGATCCCATCGATGCTCACGATCTCCTGCCCGGGCCGGATACCCTGGTTTCGGAGAAATTCCGAGTCAACACTGAGAACGATCACTCGGTCTTCAATGAGCGCAGTATCCAGGCCGGCCACCGACGCCTGCCGGGCATACAGTTCGAGCGGCATGAACATCTGGGTGTGGCCGTCCTGCAGTTGCGCGCACATTTCCTGGAGCACGCGGTAATACTCGAAGGTGCTTTGGGTGGCCCGGACGCGCGGCAGGTACGACATGTAAAGACCATCCCAGTTCACCTCAACCAGCCGGGAGGGCTTCATGAAGTTGCTCTTCACTTCAGACCAGAAGAAGGACAGGCCGGCCACCTTTTCGTCTTCTGAGAGATTCTCTTTGAAAGGAGTCCCGAACGCGGCTCCGTCCCAGAGAGCGGCAGCGCGCTCGAGCCGTGTCTTCATCCGCTGAAACTCGGGGTCCTCGGCCAGGGAGGCGAAGGCGGCGCTTTTTGAAAGCTCGTCACGAAGCCAACGGGGAAGCTCGAGGAGGATCTCGTCCAAGGTCTGAAATGCTTCTTTCTTGTTACCGAGGCGGGCATGCAGGGCGGCGAGCCGGAACATCAGGACCGGTCGAAGATCTTCAAGACTCGAGTCGCCGCGAGAAAGGCGCAGGCCCTCTCCTGAGGACAGCTTCTCCAGGCCGGTTTGGACGCTCTGCAAGGCGGCTTTGAGCCCGGGAAGCCCGGGATTCTCGGCAGCTATCGATCGTGCCGCCTGCTGCTCGATACCGCTGAGCTCAGCCGTCAATTGCTCTCCCGGCGACATCGCCGGCTTGGAATCGGCGTCGTTCGGAAACAAAAAAGTAGTCGCGAACCATGAAATGAGGATAGCGACGACGAGAACGAGGAAGCGCGAGCAGTGGTTAGATAACATCGGAATATCCTCCTGGAGGAGGTTAGACTACCACGGAGTCAAAACCGTTGGGACCAAGTCTCGAGGAGCGTAGCTGCCTGGATGCGCGACTGGCGCCGCTGGCTCTTCCCGTGTACTGGAAAGTTTTCCTCCTTTCCCCTTGACATCCTAAGGGAAGACAACGTACTCTTTCCTTAGACGTTCTAAGGGAGGAAGAGAGGATCCGTGGAGAAGACGGAGTTGCTGCAGGGAACCCTCGACATGCTGGTTCTCAAGGCGCTTAGCCGGGGGGCGCTGCATGGATACGATATCGCCCGCTGGATCCAGCAGACCAGCGAAGATGCCCTCCAAGTAGAAGAGGGGTCCCTTTACCCCGCGCTTTATCGAATGGAGCGGCGCGGATGGATTGAGTCTCGCTGGGGTGTCTCTCAGAACAATCGCCGCGCACGCTACTACGAGCTGACCCAGACCGGACGGCAACAACTTCGTGCCGAATCGGCCAATTGGGAACGCCTGACCACCGCTATCGGCAAAATCATGCAGACCGCTTAGCAAAGGAGTGATATGCGAACGGCCTTCAGGAATTTCTTTGCCCGACTCAGGGCGCTGGTCGCCCCTGTCACCGTTCAGGAAGACATCCAGGAGGAGTTTCGGTTCCACCTGGACATGCGCGTGGAAGAGTACGTGAAATCCGGGATGAGCCCGGCAGCAGCACGTCAGGAGGCAATGCGACGGTTTGGCAATCCGACTGCGCTGCGGGACAGGGGCTGGGACGAACGCGGAGGTGGCTTCCTCGAGATACTGCTCAAGGACCTCTCTTATGGGCTCCGAACTTTGCTTCGCAAGCCGCTCCTGACCGTCACCGCGCTCCTGACCCTTGGGTTGGGGATTGGCGCGAACACGGCTGTCTTTAGTGTCCTCAGCGCAACCCTCCTCGCGCCGCTGCCTTTTTCAGAGCCTGATCGCCTGATGACTTTGTGGGAAGCCCACACCACCCGAGGTCCGGGGAACGTCGAATTTGCCCCGGCTAACTATCTTGACGTCCGGAGGCAGAGTCGGTCATTTGAAGCGATCGGGGCGTGGCTCGAAACGAGAGTGAATCTGACGGGAGTTGCTGAACCGCAACGATTGAGCGGGATGCTCGTCTCCGACAACCTGTTCCGCATCCTCGGAGTCAGTCCGAGGATGGGGCGAGATTTCCTGCCCGGGGAGGAGGAGGAAAAAGCAGCGCCGGCCGCCATTCTTGGGCATGGCTTCTGGCAGCGCCGCTTTGGCTCGGATCCCGCCATCGTTGGCCGTTCAATCCAGCTGGATGGTCAGGGCGTCACCGTCGTGGGAATCATGCCCGAATATTTCAGTTTTCCGACGAAGGGCATCGACCTCTGGATGCCGCTGAGGATGGGCCCCGAGCAGGCCGGAGGGAGGGGCGATCATTACATACATGTCATCGGGCGCCTGCGGGATGGGATGGAGAGGTCCCAGGCCCAGTCCGAGTTGCAGGCTATTGCGGCCGCGCTCGAGGACCAGTACCCGAGGACGAACGACGGGGTCGAAATGTGCCTCGTGCCCCTTACAGAATATGCTTTCAGCGAAGAGAAACCGGCGCTTGTCATTCTGTTCGGCGCCGTCGCGCTGGTGCTTCTGATCGGATGCACCAACGTCGCCAACCTGTTGCTTACCCGGGCCAGCGAGAGGGGCAGGGAGATGATCCTGCGGACAGTCCTCGGAGCTGGCCGCGGACGTTTGTTGCGGCAGTTGATTACTGAGAGCCTGCTGCTTGCCCTCGTGGGCGGCGTGGTGGGCCTTTTCCTGGGCTTCGCCCTCGTTCGAGCCCTTGGGACCTATATAGCGGAAGCCCTTCCTCAGGCAGCCGAAATCTCGCTTGACGCGCGGCTCCTCGCTTACACCTTAGGCATCTCGCTCCTTACGGGCGTCGTCTTTGGCCTGATCCCCGCCCTGAAGGCTTCTCGGGTGGCGCCCGGCGCGAGTCTCAGAGGGGTAGAACACCAGCTGGCCGGCGGCCAGAGAGCCGCACGAAACCAGAAGATCCTTGTGGTCGCGCAATTTGCCCTGGCATTTGTCTTGTTAATCGGGTCCGGTCTCCTTATCAGGAGCTTCGCCAATCTTATGGCGGTCGATCCTGGTTTTCGACCCGACCGGGTGCAAGTCGTCGGGGTTGAGGTCCCGTTTTCGAAGTACACGGTGCCCGAAGCGAGGTGGAACTTCCAGGACCAGTTGCTCGAACGGGTCAGGAGCTTGCCGGGAGTCGAGTCAGCCGGAATGATTTCATTCGTGCCGCTTACGCGATCGAGCGTCTTCTTTTCGTTCTCGGTCGAGGGCCGTTCCTCTCCCGGCGACATGGATCTGCCCCAGGCGATCTATCGAGTTGTCAGTCCCGGCTACTTCCAGACAATGGCGATAGCCCTGCTTCAAGGCCGGCATTTCTCAAGCACGGACAACGAATCGGCGCCGCGGGTCGCTATCACCAACCGCACAATGGCGACGCGTTTCTGGCCGGAAGGGGCGATCGGCAGGAGAGTCAAGATCGGCGCGCTCGATTCCCCAAATCAATGGATGACGATCGTTGGGACGGTGGCCGACGTCCGGCACGGAGGTTTGGACGCGGGTGCTGAGCCTCAGTTGTACGTGCCTAACCGGCAGGATTCCCGGGGTTTCATTGCCCCTTCCGAAGTCGTCGTCCGTTCCAACCTGGATACGGCGACATTGGCTCCGGCGCTCCGCCGAGTGGTCAAATCTATCGACAAAGACCAGCCGATTTCGGGGATTGAGACGATGGAAGCGATTGTCTCCCGTTCGGTCGCCGCCTCTCGGTTCCGTACGCTTCTGCTCGGGCTGTTTGCCGGTATCGCTTTGGCGCTCTGCCTGATCGGTATTTACGGTGTTGTCTCTTACGGTGTGGCCCAACAAACGCGCGAAATCGGCCTGCACATGGCGCTTGGAGCAGAGCCGCGCAAGATCGTCGGGGACGTGCTCCGGCGCGGACTCAAGCTAAGCCTCGCCGGGGTGGCAATCGGCTCCCTGTTTGCCGTAGCCCTCGCACGCTTCCTGCGCGCGATCCTGTTCCAGGTTGAACCGCTTGATATCACGGTATTCGTCTCAGTCCCCATCCTCCTGGTGCTTGTAGCCGTCGCTGCCTGTTATTTGCCCGCACGAAGGGCCGCCCGGCTGGATCCGTCGGCCGCTTTGAGGATGGAGTAAACACGAGGGGAGTTTGGTGGAAGATGTGGAAAACTGTGATGCGCCCCCAAACCGAGCTCAGAAATCGATTTCCAGGCCGTTCCTACAGACGTGACATTTTACTTTATACGTACTCTCGATCAACTTTGCCAAGTACGCAGCCACCGACTTCAATTCTTCGCCGATCTCGGAGATAATGACGACTCGCGGCTTGGACGTTTCAATCGCTTGGCATAGGCCCTGAACACACAGATGCTTTTCGTAAAACTGCGGCGGGCCGCCCAGAACGGCGGCTATCATCTCATCGCGGTTGACCGTGCTGACATGAGCAACTAAAGTCGTGTGGACTGAGTCTTCGGCCGCGTAATCCCGAGAGAAAGATTCGTGCCATCCCGTATCGCCGGTGATGAGCAGGCGGTGCTCCTTCTTGAGCCTGAAATCAAGGCCTACTCCACTCCAGTCACCCGGACCCGTCACGTCGTGCCGAGTCTTCAAAGGCCGAAGCCGTAATCCAGCCGACAGGTTGATCCACTCTTGTTTCTTGCTATCCAGGGTCACGGTGGTCCGCACGTAGGGTGCCGCGCTGATCAACTCGCTGAAACTGACCCGCGTCTTTTCATCCAGGTAAAGATCGATCTTCTTGCAGTTATCGCGACTTCGTTGATAAATGAGAGATAACAACGCCGGAAAGTCTGCGTAGTGATCATCATGAAAGTGAGTAACGACGATACAGTCTATGTCGTCTATCACATGTTGACTGCGCAGAAAATTGTCGAGGAAGTGCGGACCTGGATCGACGACGCATCCGACATTGTCGCCGGAAACAAAGTAACCTCCCCCTGTTTTCCCGGTGTCGGTGACGAGAAGCGGGGAGAAAGAGGAATAGTCTTTCAGGAAATGAATGTAATGGTCTACATCCATTATCACTCGCTTACGCCTGATCCTTGCTCGTAACTGACCGCGTGCATGAAAGGCTTTTTCTGCCGCGGAAAGCTCGTCAAGGGCACCGCCCAGATAGAACGCGCGAACCACAGTGTCGCGTTTGCTCTGTTGCGGGCGGGGGGCACTCGAACTCATCGTGTCCTGCAGCCCCTTGCCAAGCCAGGTAGAGAAGAACCCGAGCAAGTCGAGGATGGCTCTGCGCGAATCAGCGCTGACACTGCTGCTGTTTTCTGCAAACAGAAGCTCCAGGAGCTCTTGGACCGCGCCTTCGACCGCCGATCTGTCGCACTCGCCGGACATAACTTTGGCCCTTAACTGCTCGGCCTTCGCGAGCGACTTCCGATGGGATTCGGTATTCATGCGGGACGTTCTCGTAGCCTATCCAGCGCCGCACGGCAGCATAGAACCACTCCATCGTTCGACAGAAATCGTTCAGAGAGCGGCCCCTGGCAAGCTTCAAGCTGCAATCTGAACCTCTCCCGGAGCTTTTCAATCTCTGGGATTGCAAGGAAAAGAACACCGGTCGCAACCATGTTCGACAGGAAGTAGACTACCTTCTCCAGGCGACTGTCCTCCGGCAGCCTGTCAAGATACGGGCCGAGAACCTCTTGCTTTTCTGAAGCCGAGAATTCAAGCAGATTCTCCGCTACTATCCCAGCGCACATGGCGGCAATATGCTCGAAGTCGGGCGGCAATGAGGCACCTTGGGTTACTCGACTTAGGCCGATCCGGAAGTCCTGATCCGCGGCAAATAGTGGGAGGTAATCTCCGTCGTCCAAGACGATTCTGCAGTTGAAAATCCTCGGGTTTCCCTTGCATTCAATCTGGTCCCAAACCTGCTTGGATAACAGTATCGCCTTGACCCCCGCCAGAGTGTCGGTCCAGTACGTGGCGGAGGAGCTCGCAACGGGCGGCTGGTCGAAGTACTTGCCAGACAAGAGACGGATTGTGAGAATATGCCTTTGCCCCAGCAGTTCGTGTGGAGGTCTTATATCGTTTAACTCACTATCTCCAATCATCGCGAACTTCATCCGAGAGTGAGCGTTCCCATAATCGGTCAGACTGCTAAAGGAGCGCAACGATGTCAATGGAGACTTTGGGCTTCTCAGGATGGCTCGAACAACGGCAGCGTAAAAAGGCGGGCCGTACTTCTTAACCATTCGGGACAGTACGATCTCGGAGAATCGACCTAACTTCTCTCGTTCCTCGAGGATCTTCTCCTTTCGCCGGGCCTCGACGATACTGGCCGTCAAACTGTCGACCTGTTTTTCGATGACCTCGACCGTGGTTTTCAGCGCCTCGGTTGACGTTCTCCGCACCTTCATTTCGTCCGTAAGATCCGTCTTCATTTGCTGGAGGGCATCGCGACGTTCCCTCCAACGCCCCAGTTCCGCGCTCAATCTAGTACGTGCGTTTGCGAGGTTCGCGAGTTCTCTGGCGAGTTTAAGCCGTTCCTCGGCCGCGTTTGCGGCGTCGCCGGTTGTCAGGACGTGCTCCCGGTCGAAGAACTCGTCTAGGCCGGTACGACGAACCTTCATCCATTGGGTATCCGGATTTCCTTCGGAGACCACGTAAACGTTGAATGCGCCCGTTAGTTTGAGCGAGTATAGGAGGTCGCGAGCTTCTTTTAACGGTTCCATCTCCACGCCCGCGAAGGCAGCCCGAGCTCGACTGATAGACTCCTGCTCGTCGTTGGCTATACTGTTGTATTTTGACAAGAAACTGCGGCGCCACGGTGTATCCTGAACCTGCTGCCGCCACGCGCCCAGCTTGAGCCGCAATTCTTCGCCGCCCCCATTGTTCGGCTTCTCGGGTAACTTCGCCAACTGATCTATGAATTCATTGTCCTCTCGTAGAAGAATGTACGTGATATACCAGCCCGGATGATTCCATTCTTGACGGAAATTACCCAAGCCAAAAATCTCGAAGATCTCCCAGTGATCATAAATGTGCTCCGTGAAGAACTCGACTGACTGTTTGACCGATGTCTCCGGAGAATCGAGTCGAAGTGCCGGCAACGCTTGCTCGAGTCCCTTGTTCCGCTGCTCGGTTGAATCGAAAAGGGTGCCGTCCAGGTCCAGAAGGACCGCCGCTTCTTCGGCTCCGTGAGCTCTAGGGCACGGGTCGCATTTCGGGTTTTCACAGACCGCGAGCGCGGGACAGAGCATACTCCCGTGATGTCGGGCATTTGCGAGACTCGCAATTTCTTTGATTTGGTTCCTTCCTAACCGGAATCGTCGAGTGCCGGCTGATGGCGAGAAGGGCTGAAATTCATTCTCGGAGTTGTTTCTCGCGTTTAGTAACGCTTCCCGCAGGGAAGTTCCCCCAGCAGAGGCCTTAAGAGCAGTGGCGAAGCGGACTCCGTAGTCGAGGATCACAGCCCACGGATCGTCCACATTCCAATCTTCAATCAGGCGTTTCCTGATCGTTTCGTCCGGAACGTCGCCGACAGTATTATGTACCGTTGACGCGAGTATTATTCCCGCCTTGAAGTACTCTTGGATGTCTTCCTCCGAGAAAGAGGTACCCTGCGGCAGGTTGAGTATCAAATCACGCGACGGGTTGCGGGAAGTCAACATGACGTCGTTGCCGTCAGTCGTGTAACGAATCACATCCACTTTGAAGTGATCGCAGAATCTCGATATGTCTTTCTCGTTGCGGGTATTAAGCAGTGGAGACAACAAGTGTTCCGGCAGAAACAGGACAGGCTCCGATTTTCGGTCACGTCTTCGCAATTCGGTCAGGGCCCATAAAAGCTTGACGAGATGTTCATCTCCCCGCGTGGCATCAAGTAAGAGCGGTCTTGAGGGGTTTGCAGTGTCAAGTACGCGGGTAAAGAGAGGCTTGAAATTCGGTGTAGTAATAGAAGCGAAGTAAACCGCTCGTGAGCGGCATAGAGTCTCGAGCATGCTTACCGTTAGGTCCGCTTCTCCGAGCTCGCTCGACTCTTCCGGCTTAGTCGTCTCGTCAAGTTCGTTTGGACTCTTCCAAACCGCGAACCGCGGCTCTCGGTCATGGGGGCGGACGCCACCGAGCCGGAGGCGCTTGTACGTTTCCTTTCGTTCGCTGTCGTAAAACTCATTCTCCAGCAGCAGTTTGCCCAGGTTTCCGGTTTTTGTCAGCAAATGAACATCGAAAAGGCCATCGTTGTCATCAACCAGATGCAACAACGCCACAGCCGTGCGGGCAGCTCTGCCGCCAATTGCGCACACTGTCGCACCAGGAACGTTCGGATTCACGTTGTAGCGTCGAATGTCGAGGAGAATATCCGGGAGCAAGGTTATATCAACCCGCATCCCTTGTCCTGTGGGAACCGATCTTGTACTCGTGATTTTTCTCTCTTCGCCGAAGTACTTCAAGACTTCCAATTGGCGATGAATAAGCTGGGCGCTGTCCGTCACGACGATCTCCTTCCTGAGTGCCTTGTCCTCCCGCTCTCGCTCGGACGGCTAATAGAATAGGGTTAGCCGTGTGTTAGCGCAAGCGCTTCGAGTGTTCTTACTTATGGGGAAAAAAGCGATTAGCACTATTTACGCATCGCAGGTGGCAACCCCGGCAAGACGATATAGTTCCTCCAACCAGAGTTTTTGATAAATGTAATGAATCAGTTATCTAGGGTTCTCGTGACGGTGCGCATTTCGTGCAACTAGACTGATTTATCGGCCTGTTTTAGCGTTCAAAGAGTCGGGTGCCCGCACGAAGGGCCGCCCGGCTGGATCCGTCGGCCGCTTTGAGGATGGAGTAGCGGTCCGGAACAGCGGTGTCGGGCGGGCATGAAAAGCGGAACCGGCCGCCCTCCTCTACGGCGGCGGCCGGTTCGACTCCGGTGATTGATCAGTTCCCGCTGGGATTGCGGTTGGGTAAGAATTACGACATCAAGTCCGCCTGGTCATACTCGATGGTCACATCAAAGGAACCGAAGTTGTTTGCGTAACCGTTCCACGTGTCGTTGTACACGAGCTCGAGGTTGTCGTCGGTCGGTGGCTGCCAGTCCAGCCGCCCCCCGGAGAGTGGCGTGTAGATGGAACCGGTTTTCACCAACAACGCCCCGATGTTCTCGTTAGGCGCCGGTGTGTTGGCCCGGTGCATCCCAATGCATCCGGAAGGGCCGAAAGCTTCCACGCTCGGATCGTACTTGGCTGTTCCGTCAGAGACGATGTGGATCTGTGCGCCCGGCCTGAAGTTGAGACCCGTGTTTCTCGGCGCCCCCTGCGTGACGTCTACGTGGAACACCTGTTTAACGCCTTTGTGAAGCCTCGGTAGAATCGTCGTTCCTGCCATGCTGCACCTCCATTGTTTGGATTGTGCACCCTTGAACGGGCCCGTTTTGGGGTGTCGTACAAGACCGGTGAGCAAAGCTGGTGCCGAAAAGACAAAAGATGCGCGATTCTAACGCCCGCGTCCGGCCTGCCTGGATAAGAGAGACTGCGGACGCTCCCCGTAACTGGTTGGGGCCGCCAAGGAGCGCGGCGTCCGCCGCCCGGCTTTGTTGCAGAGAAACAGGGCTCTGACCCACGTTCTAAGGCGATCGCCTCAAGCGGCGATACTGACGACGCTGCTGTTGATGTCCGACACCGAGGAAACGCCGGTCAACACCATCGCGCGCTCGAATTCGCCTCGCATCCGGTTCATGAAGAGCGCAACCCCGTCGACGCCGCCTCCGTACGCGGCGCGCAGGATGTGCCGGCCGACCATGACGATATCCGCGCCGAGCCCCAGGTACTTCAGCACGTCGTAACCCGATCGCACGCAGCCGTCGGTGAAGATCGGGATCTTGCCTTTCAACTTGGCAGCGATGGCCGGCAGGACCTCTGCGGTACCCGGTGTGTGGTCCAGCCGGCGCCCGCCGTGATTTGATACCGCGATGCCCGCAACTCCGGCCTCGATGCACTTCAAAGCGTCTTCCACCGTCATGATGCCCTTCACGACAATGGGCATCTTGAACGCCTTAACCAGCTCACGCAGCTCGGCCACGCTCTTCGGACCGGAGTCCACGTCGATGGAAAGCCACGCGGCCCCGGATTCCTCGATCAAAGGCAGCCACTCGAGGATGATCGGGTTGGGGGCCGGCTTGCTGTTGTACAGGGCCTTTCCCTCGAAGCGCTTGAGAATCTCCAGCCTACTCTTCACATCATCGGGCGGGTATCTGGGGTCGTCGCCTACGGAGCCCAAAGTGCCGGCGGCGTTGCATCCGCCGATCAAGGCTTCAAACCAGTCCGCCACCGGCATCCCTTTGCCGAACCGGGTAGCGGCCGGACCCATGGGAGCGGCCACGGCGGGGAAAGAGATCTTGTGACCGAAAATCGTGGTCGACGGATCGGCCTTCGTCACGTCGTGCAGGGTTCGCATCGCAAGCCGGACGCGCTGGAGTGCAGTGAAGTTGTTCTGGAACGACATACCGGCTCCGGCGCCGGCAATTCCGCCGGAATCGCCCGAGCAGGCCACGCCATTGCACACCGGGCAAACCCGGCAGGTGGGGTAAAGACGCTCCCGAGCTTTCTCCAGGATCTCCCTCTCCGAGAGCGGCGCCTTGCCAGGTGACGGGACCGATTCCGCTTGTTTTACCGAAGCCTGCGCCCCTGAAGCTTGCGCCTGCGCGAGCGCCTGGCTCACCAGGCTCCCGCCGCCTGCAACGGCAAAACCCTGCAGAAGAATCCGCCGGTTGAGGCGGCTTCGATCGCCAGCCGCCTCATCACCCGGCTGCAAGAAAGCCTGATCTGTCGTCTCCGGCTGAGCAGAAGCCCGATTCGTGCCCTTCTCCATGACTCCCTCCTCACTCTCTCTGGACCCGCCAAGTATTCAACCGATTCCCATTTCAATCCGGCCCGCAGGCACTATTCTAACTTTCTCAGCTGATGCGTGACCCGGAGATCTCGGGGCCCCCCGCTACCCTTCGAGGCCGGTGCATTGTTCACTGGCCTGGGAGGGTGCGAGGGGGTTGAGCCTGAGCCAGGAGGAAGAATCTCGCTGCTCACGCCGGCTACTTCGACGACAGCTTCTGTTTCGCCAAAGGCCGCGCGTACGCGTTGGTCGCATTGTGCGCGTTCGACTTCAGAACCCGCTCGTAATACTCCCTCGCCTTGACCTTGTCGCCGAGCTTTTCGTGAGTCTGGGCGATCAGGCTTAGGATGAACGGGTCGTCCTGGTTGCCCTTCTGCAACTCGGTTAGCGCAGTCTGGTGATCGCCTGTGTAGAAGGCCACGTACCCGACGAGATACGGTACAAAGGGTGCCTGCTCTGGATTGGTCCCCTTGTCGAAAATCGCCTTGGCAGCCTCGACATGCTTTTGGGCTTCCACCTTGTTGCCACGCCTTGCCGCAAGACGTGCCTGGGCATGCTCCCACCGGAAATCCCACAAATCCCGTCGTTCGGGTTTCAGATCCGGCTCCTGGAGCCCGGCTTCATGGCCTCGTTGGTACCACCTGGCCGCCTCGTCCAGATCGTCGGACTCGAGGCAAACGCGAGCCAGTTCGTTCGCCACTTCTCCGGCGTTGACGAAGTTTTTGCCAGCAATCTGCGTCTCATAAACTTGAGACGCGTACCTCGCTGCGTCACTGCACTTCCGCTCGAACGCGTACGACATGGCCATTGTCCTGAGCGCCTGGGCCTTGTTCTCTGGAGTGGGAGCAATTTCGATCGCCTTTGCAAGGTGTGTTCGGGCCTCGGCGTACTGTCCATTTAGATCAAGCACGACGCCGGTTTGCAGGTGTGCCGGGAATGAATCCGGCCACTTCGCGAGCGCCTGACGGTAGATGGCCAGGGCCTCCTCGTGTTGGCCTTCCCTGGCTTTCTGTTGACCCTGTCTAACGAGATCAGCCGCCGGATCCTGCCCGGCCGGAGCAGGGCTGGAGGTTGGCTGGGCACTTACGGTAACGACGCATAGAAGAAGCGTCCCGAGGGTTAATCGGAGTGTTAAATGTGGCATCATAACTACCGATTATGGCATAGGTTCCTTGGGCCTCTGTCTTGGACGAACACGGACTGACACGGACGTCCGTGCTTGTCCATGTTCGTCCGTGTTTCGTCCGCCACGACCGCCCGCTCGGATCCATTCCTCGCTGCTCGTTTCTGTTCGTGGACCTTCCTGCTGTAAAATTCCCCTTTTTGCGCGAAATGGCCTCCACACGATCAAACAGTACCCCCAGCCTCCAGAGCCGACTGGAGGAAGTCTTACTCGAGTTGAACCGCCTGGCCGAAAGCAGGATGTATCTGATAGTAGCCGCCGGAATCGTCGCCGGCTGGATACTCCCCGGGCTCGATCGCCTCACGGGCCTTGTCCCATACCTGTTCGCTTACATGATGCTTGCTACGGCCCTAAGCATCAGCGCTCGCGACATTGCGAGAGTGGCGAAGATGCCGGGTGCCGTCGTATTCATCATCGGGACGCTGCACGTCGTGATGCCCTTGATCGCCGTGGGTCTCGGCAGGTCAGTCTTGGGAAGTGAATCGGAGATTGCGGTGGGGATGGTGCTCGCTGCGCTCATCCCTGTAGGCGTGATGTCGGTCATTTGGACCGGGCTGGCCGGGGGTGACGTTCCCTTGGCCCTTACCGTCGTAGGACTGGATTCTCTGCTCAGCCCACTGGTCTTGCCCGGCACTGCTGCTCTGTTCTTGGGGAATGGCGTCGAGTTTGATGCTCGGAGCTTGATGATCGGCCTTGTCTGGATGATCGTACTCCCCACCTGCGCCGGCGTTTCGCTCCACGACCTGTCGGGCGGAGAACTCGGTCGACGGCTCGCACCTTTCAACGGAGCGGCGAGCAAGGCGTGCATGCTCTCGATCATCGCCATCAACATCGCTGCGATTCGCGGGATTCTCGAGACGACCCCGGTCTCCCTGGGGCCGATCCTCGGGATACTGCCTGTCCAAGTCGCATCCGGATTCCTGATCGGCCTGGTCAGCGGGAAACTGCTGAAGTGGCCTGAGGCACGCGCCCGGACGCTGACCTTCTCGGTTGGCCTGCGAAATATCAGTGCCGGCATCGTGATCGCACTCCAGTACTTCTCGCCCGCAGCGGCTATCCCGGTCGTTCTCGTGATCGTCTTTCAACAGCCACTGGCCGCGTTCTTCCAGTACTGCTTCCGCCGCCGCGATCGAGCACAATCTGCTCGTAGTTCCGCCTTTACAGAGCCGGGAGCGTAACGCGCGGAGCGTCAGTGACGCGGAGCGGGCAGCGGGACCGGGTCTCTAAAGGCGGAACTACGAAGCGGGAGGCGCTGTATACTTCCTTCTCGATGAGAAATCGCGCTGGTCTGCTCGTCGGTCTGCTTCTTGTCTTGTCGTTATCCCCCATCCTGGCCGCTAACCAGGTCGAAATGATCTTTCCCCAAGTGGCCAACGGAACCGGATCGGGAGTGGTCATCCGGTCGGAATTGCTGCTTATCAATAACTCCAACCGGGATGCGACCGGAGTGATTGAGTTTTTCGACGACGCGGGAAAGCCTCTTGAGCTGACGACCAATCTGGGCCATTCGGCCGTTTTCAATTTCATCGTGCCGAAAGGCAACCTGCTGCGAGTTCAGACGACTCCGGAAGACCTGCTTGAGACAGGATGGGCGAGGGTCAGATC
>Ga0105092_10001028_pt1 | contig 14837 bp, 12 predicted proteins | sample PPLLak2March2015_FD_87021 | JGI IMG/M metagenome (GOLD analysis project Ga0105092, IMG submission 87021) | Freshwater sediment microbial communities from Prairie Pothole Lake near Jamestown, North Dakota, USA - PPLs Lake P7 Core (1) Depth... | ecosystem: Environmental > Aquatic > Freshwater >... | reverse complement strand
GGTGGTTGCGGACTACTGTCTCGGGGTGCGGTGGCCTTGCCACTGCGTTGTATTCGCCGGCCTTGCCGGCGGCCTCAGGAGCATCGATAGTGCAAAGGCCGCCGGCATGGCCGGCCAAAAGAGAGCGGTGGCAAGGCCACCGCACTCCGAAAGAGTTGGCCGCAACCACCGCGCTCCAGAGGCGCGGGGTTTCGACACGATTCGCACAAAGCGCGAGCCACTCAACCGCCGCTGAGATTACCTCCGCCCCTCCGCCCCTTCGCCCCTTCGTCCCTTCGCCCCTCGGCCCCTTTGCCCCTCCGTCCCTCCGCCCTGCATTTAACCGTTTAACTTTTTTTACAAAACACCAATTGACTTGGGGTGTGGCAGACGGTAAACTCCGGGTACCGCACGATTTTTGGGGTAATCCTGAAAAATGGAAAGACATTCGCGAGACGCCGCCGTGACCCTCGATAAATTCGCTGACACCTTCCGCCGAGTGTTCGAAAGACCCCCGGAGATCGAGACCCGCGCGCCCGGCAGGGTGAATCTTATCGGTGAGCACACCGATTACAACGACGGTTTCGTCCTTCCGGCCGACATTGACCGCGCGATTTGGATCTATGCAGCGGCCAGGGACGACCGCCTGGTCAGGGCTCATTCTCTCGATTTCGGACAAACGACTGTCTTCAACACCGCGAAAATCGAGAGAGACGACAACGCCATTTGGGTCAACTACATCCAGGGCGTCATCCACGAATATCAGAAGCGGGGAGACACGATCCGGGGCATGGATCTGCTCCTGTCGGGTAACGTCCCCATGGGTTCCGGCCTTAGCAGCTCCGCCGCCCTCGAAGTTGCTACGGCAGAAACTTGCCGGATTCTCACCGGCCTGGAGATCGATCCCGTATCAATGGCTCTTCTCTGCCAGGCAGCCGAGCGTAATTTCATCGGCGTCCAGTGCGGCATCATGGACCAGTTTGTCTCGACTCTCGGTCGCGAGAACACCGCTCTCTTTCTCGACTGCCGCGATCTTTCTTACGAGCTGGTCCCCCTGAAGATGCAGGCGCGGATTGTCATCTGCGACAGCCGGAAGCAGCGAAGCCTCCAGACGTCTGAGTACAACAAGAGACGGGCTGAATGTGAGGGAGCCGCCCGCGCCCTGGACGCAATCCTTGGAAACGTCAAGGCTCTTCGGGATGTCAGTCCGGAACAACTCGAGGAACACAAGGATCGAATGCCCGAGCTGTGGTACCGGCGCGCCCGGCATGTGGTCACGGAAAACCAGCGCGTTCTTTCGGCGGTTGGCTTCCTCAAGGCCGGAGACATTCGCCAATTCGGACGGCTGATGTACGACTCTCATGCCAGCCTGCGCGACGACTACGAGGTGAGCTGTCCGGAGCTGGACATCCTGGTCGAGCTCGCCGCAGCCCAGCAGGGAACAATCGGGGCCCGGATGACCGGTGCAGGGTTTGGCGGGTGCACCGTCAACCTGGTCTCCTCCGAGGCGGTCGCTGAGTTTCAGGCAACCGTAGGGGAGAAGTACCAGGCAAAGACCAGCCTCAAGCCGATGATCTACGTCTGCAGTCCCTCAAACGGCGTAACCCACCGAAGACTGTAGGAACCAGTGGCGGCTGACTGACTGGACGGCTGACCGCCGCAGACCAACTGACCGCTGACCGACTCACGAGCGAGCGGCAACTGACCCAGCGCTTCAGAGCCCGCCGCTGAGTCAGTTGCCGCTCGCTCGTGAGTCGGTCAGCGGTCAGTTGGTCAGCCGGTTGGTCAGTCGGTCAGCGGTCAGTTGGTCGGCCGGTCAGTCAGTCAGTCGGTCAGTCGGTCAGTCGGTCAGTCGGTCAGTCAGCCAGCCTTTACTTCCCCGGCGCGGGGCCGGTCGATTCCCGGACGACCAATTGGCTGCTCAAGAGGAATTCCCTTCCCGCCCGATCCTCCCCCGCCATCATCATCTCCGATAAGGCCTGGAAAGCGACCTCGCCGATTTTCCTCCTCGGAAGAGCCACGGTCGTCAGTGCAGGTTGGGTGACTTCAGCAAAAGCGATGTCGTCAAAACCGACGATCGACAGCTGCCCCGGAATGGAGACACCCCGATCATAGGCACAGTGAGCGGCTCCTATGGCCATCAAGTCGTTAGCGGCAAGAATCGCGGTTGGCGGCTTCCGGGCAAGGAGCTTCGAGCAGGCGAAATACCCCCCTTTGACCGTAAAATCCGCATCCAGGACGTTCTGCTGTCCGGAACCGGCCAACTGCTCGAGGAACGCCCGCTTTCTGATCTGAGCGGATTTCAACTCCTGCGGGCCGCCGATGAAGCCGATGTTTTCGTGACCCAACTCGCGCAGGTGGGTTACCGCTTCTCTGATGCCTTTCGCGTAGTCGATCACGATGTTGCTTGTCAGCGGACCGACGACGCCGTGATCCAGAAAAACAGCGCAGACCTGATGCTCGTAGAGAGTCGCCATCACCGAGGGATCCATCTCGGAAGTCATGATCGCGACCCCGGGTACGCGCAGGCCGAGAAGGCGGTTCACAAAGGTGAGCGCGCGGTGGGGATCATAGTTCGTGTTCATCACCACCGTGTCCATCTGGTGGGCCAGCGCCTGGTCCTGGAAGCCCCTGATTATCTCGGGAAAGAACGGATTCTGGATGTCGGAGATGACAAAGCCCACGATACGGCTTCGCCCGATAGCGAGGTCGCGCGCCGCCGAGCTCTGCGAGTAGTTCAGGTTGCGGATTGCTTCCCTCACTCGTTCGACTGTCTCGGGGCGCACCCGCTTCTTGCCGGTTATGACATTGGAAACCGTCGCAACGGACACCCCTGCTTTCAGCGCCACGTTTCGGATCGTTACCATGGATAACACTGCCGGGAAACGGAAACGGAAGCCACTAATGTAGTCCCGATAGGGCGGCGAAAGCAAGGAGCGCGAGGGCAACGTACGCACCGCTCTCTAACGCTTTACGGCACCAAAACCGCCGCGCCTTCCACCCTGCCGGAACGCAGCTGGTCGAGAGCCTCATTGGCCTCATCCAGGGAGAACAACTGAACCGAGGTGCGGACGGGCACGTTCGCAGCCGCTTCGAGGAGCATTCGGCCATCCTCCCGGGTGAGATTTGCGACTGACCTGACGACCCGCTCCTCCCAAAGCAAGCTGTAAGGGAAAGAAGGGATGTCGCTCATGTGGATGCCGCCGCAAACGACCACGCCTCCCTTCACGGTGGCTTTCAAAGCCAGCGGAACCAGGGCACCGACCGGCGCGAATATAATGGCGGCGTCCAGACGGACCGGGGGTTCGATGTCCGAGCCCGCTGCCCACACTGCCCCGAGTCTCTTCGCAAAATCCTGGCTGGACGTATCTCCCGGTCTCGTAAAGGCGTAGACTTCCCGGCCTTCGTGAGCCGCGATTTGGGTGATGATGTGGGCCGCGGCACCGAAGCCGTAAATCCCGAGCAGCCGCCCCTTGCCGGCCATCCGGTAGGAGCGATACCCGATCAGGCCTGCACACAGGAGCGGCGCTGCCTCTGCATCCGAGAATCGAGCAGGAATCGGAAAGCAGAAGCGCGAGCCGGCCAGCGTGTATTCGGCGTAGCCGCCGTCCCGTGTGTAGCCCGTGAACAGCGGGTTGTCGCAAAGATTCTCCCGCCCGCCCAAGCAGTAAGGGCAGACGCCGCACGTGCGCCCGAGCCATGGAACACCGACCCGATCTCCCACATTGAAACCGTGCACGCCTTGGCCGATTCCCGCGACTGTCCCGACAATCTCGTGGCCCGGGATCAGGCGCGGTTTTGGGTTCGCAAGTTCTCCGTCCACGATGTGGAGGTCGGTGCGGCAGACGCCGCAAGCAAGGACTTTGATCAGCACGTCATGCTCGCCCGGCTCGGGCAGAGGGCAGTCGGTCAGGCGAACGGCCTTGCTCCCCGACTCGAAAAGCATCGCTTTCATTGGACTTTGCTCCTCTTGAGAGATTATGACGGAACCGGGCATCGGCAACCATATTTTCCGAAACTCCGCCTCTCATACGGCGTCCCACTGAGAAGGAGTTTTTTCCCACCATGACGATTTCCGTTGAAATCCGCGGGATATATGCGACGGCTCTCACTATTCTCGGACTCGAGTCAGGCTGGAGTATCGCCAGCCCGAGCGATATCCTGCGGGAACGGATCGGGCTGGACCAAAACCCGGAACCCGCCGCCGTCACCATCGAGGACCGCGAAGACAGGCAGGGCATCATACTCTCCGGTCGACCGGACGCGGCCGAAGAGACACTCCGAACCGTGTTAGAGCGCGTGCCGGACGCACTGATTCTCGGCAAACCGCATCCCGGCAAGCCTCATGCCGGCCGGGTCCGCTACCTGCTCGAGTTCCCCAGCCCCGCGAAGAGCGAGTTGGATGACTACCGGCGCCGCAAGGTGTTGACCCTGCCCGGTCACCACTATCTCAAAGTCATCGATCCGGTAAGCGTCGAGAAGGTTGAGGAGACAATTTCGACAAAACAGGCGGACAGTGCAGCGGCCGAACTCCAGGAACGACTGGTGACGTCGCTCTACCACAAAGGCCGGCCGATTCAGGTTCGTCACCAGAAGGTCGGTTACGGCGGATTCACCTTTTCGGGGAACATCGAGACGTTCGAACAAAACGGGAGCATTATGTTGAAACGGCTTTTCCAGGCGGGCGGGACGTACGACAGCCTGGAACTGCCGAAGGAAAAGGGTGATTTCGGCACCGTTGAGATTCCGCAGAGCCTCTGGTCGCTTCGCCGGCGCTACTACGGCAGCGATGGAGCGCTTAAGGGAGAGATCCATAACATCAACACACCAGCCGAGCTGTACCCGGAGCTCATTTACTACGTCGACCTCGAGCTGGACGTGGTCCGTTGGCCGGACGGAAGAACCAGAATGGTGGACGAGGAAATTCTGCGCGACAAGCGGGAGAAGGGCTTCATCTCGGCCCATCTTGCGGACCGGGCGCGGGCAGAGGCAGAGCGCGTGGCGGAACAGCTCAAAGCGGTTCCGCTCTCCACTTGATCAACGAACTACCAAGGTCCCAGCCATTCCCCGGTCCCGGTGTTGATCGACAGGGCAGTACACCTGGTAGTTTCCCGGCTGCAGATCGGCCTCGAGAGTGCGGGTGGCGCCGGGAATCAAAGGAGAGTCCAGCTTTGCGTCAATGCCGTTTCCTCGGATCCCAAAGCTGTGATTCACCGTCCCTTTATTGGTCACCTCGAAGACTTTCCTCCCCGGGCTTATGCTTGCCGGCATCTCAATAGCGAAATCGACGAGCGAGACAAGCACAGTGTTCCCTGGCTTCTGAGCTTGTGATGTGGCTCCTCCAGCACCGCGATTGACCTCGGACCGATCGGGGGCCGTAGAGCAGCCGGACAGAGCCAGAACGAGCACAAGGAGAAATCCAAGCGCGGATCGAAACTGAACAGCCATGGCGAGCTCCAAAAGTGAAAAAACCAGGCGCGAGGGACGTTCGTTTCATTCTATCAGTAACGATGGCAAACCGGTGAGCCGGGCAGCCAGCCTCCAGACGGCATGGCGCGAGGCAATGGAGTTCGCGCTGCGATTTGTACCCGGCTTGCCGTCAGGATAAGATCGACTTCAACAACCGGTCTAAGTGAGGAGGTCTGCCATGCCTGTAAGAAAGCTGAAGGAATTCCTGGACGCAAACCGGGTGAAGTACGTCACTATCAGCCATTCCCTGGCCTACACGGCACAGGAAATCGCCGCTACCGCTCACCTACCCGGAAAAGAACTGGCCAAGACGGTCATTGTCAAGGCGGATGGCCGAATGGTGATGGTGGTACTGCCGGCATCACTCAAGATCAATTTTGATTTGCTGGCGGATGCGCTCGGGACAAAGAAAGTCGAGTTGGCGACTGAGAGGGAGTTCAAGCAGTTGTTTCCGGATTGCGAGCTGGGAGCCATGCCGCCATTCGGAAACCTCTACGGGATGGACGTGTACGTCGCCGAAAGCCTGACGGAGGACAAAGAGATCGCCTTCAACGCCGGATCTCACACCGAGCTGATGCGGTTGCCCTACGAGGCCTTTTCAATGCTCGTCAAACCAAACGTAGTCAAGATTTCGGTGCCGGTGTAAGGGGTCATACCAGACCGCGCGCATTGGATCGGACGGATCCGACGGATCGGTCGGATCGGTCCGATCAGACGCGCGGCCGGGTGGACACCTACTCGCCCGTAATCTCGATCCCGTTGATCGCCGGATTCTGCTGCTTAGAAACGAATTGGATCTTAAGGGTGCCGTCGGTCACCTCGACGCCCTTCGCCTCTTTCACAAGAGCCTTCTTCAGCCCCCCGGCCGCCTTCGAGATATCCAAATCCTTGGCCATCTCGGCGCCCTGCACCTTCACGTCAAAGACCCTGGGGCCATCGAAAGTGATGTCGTCGTAGGTCTCCGCGAAATGAAGGCGGACCGTATATTTGCCGTTCGGCACTTCAGCGACAAAAGAATCCATCGCGTAGTGCTCGGTCTGGTAAATGCGCGGATCCTCGGTCCCTTCGATCTTGACGTCCGTGCCTCGGTCCACCGTATCTCCGCTCACGAAGCCAAAGCCGTTTCCCTTGGTGTAAGACTTGTCCGCCTGCCAGGAGTTGCCGGCCTTGTCCGTATACGCGCTGACGGCGCCGGCATCGACGCGCAAGGCAAAAGTCTGAGCTGACGCGGGAGCCGAGCAGACCAATATAACCAGGACTGCGACTAGTGCTGTGACAAAAAACCCGAACCGTGTCTTCATCAAGCCTCCTATTGTCGTTGAGGAGATATTAGAGCGAAGTGGTTCGAGTAGGCAAACGCGTCGGCTCAACTCGAGACGAAGTCTCCACCGTTGATGTGGATGAACTGCCCGGTGATGTAGCTTGAGTCACTGGAGGCGAGAAAAACATAAGCCGGCGCAACTTCCGATGGCTCTCCTGGACGCCCCATGGGCGTGTTATCCCCGAACTTGGAGGTTTTCTCGTCAGAAAACGTCGAGGGAATGAGCGGCGTCCATATCGGACCCGGGGCCACGCCATTCACCCGGATCCCGCGCTTGACGAGTGATTGAGCCAAGGCCCGGGTGAACGCGACTATCGCTCCCTTGGTCGAGGAATAGTCGAGCAGCTGCGGGTTACCCCGATACGCCGTGACCGAGGATGTGTTCACGATGGCCGCCCCTTCCTCCAGGTGGCTCAAGGCAGCCTTCGTGATAAAGAACATCGAGAAGATATTAGTGCGAAAAGTCTTCTCGAGTTGCTCGGCGGTTACGTCCTCGAGGTTTTCCTGGGGATGCTGCTCCGCGGCATTGTTAACGAGGATATCCAGCCTTCCCAGTTCATCCACGGTTTTCTTGACCGCTGACTGGCAAAACTTCTCACTGCCTACGTCTCCCGGGATCAGGAGGCACTTCCTCCCCTCCTGCTCGATCTGTTTTTTGGTTTCCTCGGCATCGCCATGTTCGTTGAGGTAGACAATAGAGACATCGGCCCCCTCGCGGGCATACAGGATGGCTACGGCACGGCCGATCCCGCTGTCGCCACCCGTTATTAATGCGACCTTGCCTTCCAGCTTTCCGCTGCCCTTGTACTCGGGCGACTCGGCTTGCGGCTTGGGCGTCATTTCGGATTCAATTCCCGGTCGACGCTCCTGTTTTTGCGCCGGACGCGACTTCTTCTGCTCAGGCATAGAACCTCCTAAGAATTGTGTAAGTCTTCAAGATAAGTGATTGATAGAGAAAGGGTGTTAAGAGGATCGTAACCCACCGGTGGCCAAAAGACCACAGAGCGGGCGGCTATGGCTTCGGGGATGAACACGGACGAGGCAAGGGTTTTTGCCCCCTAGGGGCATCCACGCCCTACGGGGGAAAAACCCTTGCCTCGTCCGTGCTGATGCGTGTCCGTCCGTGTTCGTCCGCGAGAGTCTACGGTTTGGTCCCGAGGTAGTTTCCGTAGCCAACGATCAGAGTGGATAGGACCAGCACCGCCAGGCCAGCCGTTATAAGGGCCTTGGTCTTGGCACTGGAACCCTTCCACTCGTGCAGGGCAATCCCCCAGAGAGTGCTGAAAATGATGATGCTCGCCATGTGGAGCGTCCAGCTCGAGAACTTGTACTGCCCCATCTGAGTCTCGCCCATACTGTAGAAGAAAAACTGCAGGTACCAGGTCACTCCTGCGAGTGCCGAGAAGAAGTAGTTGGCCCCCATTGGGACGCGGACCGGCGGACGAAGAGGCCCGTTGCTCGCCGTGGCTTCCGCCGGTGCCACCGGCGTTCGGGTGCTCGTGATGTACTCGCGCCCCGTTCGATTCTTCTTATGCAGGATCAGGCACCAGACAAAGTTGGTGGTAAAACCGCCGAGAAGAACCACTACCAAAACCGGAAGCCCCTGCCAAAGGACAGGTGAACCATGGCGCAGAGCTATGGCTTTGATCGGGTCGCCCGCGGCTAAACCGTAGGCGAATGAGGCGCTCATAATGCCGGAAAAGGTCGCGACGAGGATGCCTCGCCAGAAATTGAACTCCTTGATGTTGGCTCTCTTCTGCTCCTCCGTCATCTCCTTTTCCTTGGAAACGCCCGCCAGGCCGGCGATGAGAATGCCGGTCAGACAGATCGCGACTCCAAAGAGGATCACCATCCCCGAATGAGTCTGCAGCACCTGGGAGACAAACTCTCCCCGAAAGATCGGAGGCATCAGCGTGCCGAAAGCGGCGCAATATCCTAAAGCGACCGCCATACCAAGGGACATCCCCAAGTAGCGCATCGTGAGGCCAAAAGTCAGCCCGCCGAATCCCCACATGGCCCCGAAGAAATAACTCCAAAACAGGCTCGAAGTCGGGGCCTCGGAAAGAATAGATCCCAAGTCGGGATTGATGCTCAGCGCCAGAGTCCACGGCGCGATAATCCAGCTGAAAAACCCGCCGACCAGCCAGTAAGTCTCCCAGGACCAGTGCCGGACAAAACGGAACGGGACGTAGAAACTGCCGGAGGCGAGGCCGCCCAACCAGTGAAAGAAAACACCAAGAAACGGATTAGGATTCATAGAGTATCAACCTGAAGAAGCGACGAGTATAAAGTCCGGGAGGAAGATTGGCGAGTGGTCTTTCGGGCATTATGCGTTGACACCTGCGACGGCCGAACTTATTTTGGCAGCTATGGAAAAAGCCAAAGGAACCCTGGGGAGAAGACGTTTCCTGAACCGCAGTGCTCAACTCGTCGCGGCAGCGTCCGCGGTTACGGCTGCCGGGGGAGCTGCCAAAGCCGAACCATCGGCGCAGGTGTCGGGTGCTGCGAAGTTGCCCGATTTCATCGTCGACTCGCACAGTCACTGCGGCGAAACCGCAGCTTGGGTTGACGAGATGGTACGGACCTACCGTCCGAGAAACGCCATGGCCTGCGTCCTCACCCGCTTCAAGGACATCGAGCTGATGAAGAAAGCCATGGCCGATCATCCCGACCTCTTTATCGGTTACGGCTACGTCGACCTGGACAACCAGGCAGCGGTCCGCGAGGTCGAGGCTTTCCACAAGAACGGCTTTGTCGGCATGAAGTTCCACAGCCCGCAAAAAGACTACGATGATCCCAGTTATTTCCAGGTGTACCGGATGTGCGAGCAGTACAAGATGCACATGCTCTTCCACACGGGCGTGACCAACCGCAGGATTTCCGACGAGCCGAAGCTCCAGTCGGCATCCAGGATGAGACCGATGTACCTCGACACCATCTGTCGGGTGTGTCCCAAGACCACGCTGCAGGGCGCTCATCTCGGAAACCCCTGGTACGAAGAAGCGGCGGAAGCGGCGCGCTGGAACCCCAACCTTTTCTTTGACGTTACCGGGTCCACGCTATTAAAGCTCATCAAACTGGGCCGCTTGGAGAGGCTGAGTGAGGTGTTCTGGTGGTCCAGTGACGAGAGTGAAAACAACCCACACACACTGAAAGGCGGGCCAGGCGCCTGGGATCACATTGTCTTCGGGACGGATGAGCCGCCTGCAGGACTCGCGGGTAATATCGACAGGTTCCAGAAGATGCTTGATGCGAACCACGTGCCTGAACCCGTGCGGGCCAGGATGTGGGGGCTGACGATGGCCCAGGTGCTCGGCATCGACCCAAAGACCAGGCGTCTGATGCTGAAACAGGCGTAGGCTGATGTTCTCAACATTCAAGGCTCTTTCACTGCTGGGCATGGTCCTGCTATCGGCCAGCCTCGACAGAGACGGGGAGCACGTCATGGACTGGAAAATCGATAACCTCGAGCGGATTGGAGGACACCGGGTCACCGTCCTGGGCCAGCCGCAAATTATCACGACGGATCAAGGAGCAGCCCTCCTTTTCGATGGCGTGGACGACGCCGTCATCGTACCGGCAAACCCGATAGCCGGCGCCCGCTCGTTCACCGTTGAAGTCGTCTTCCGGCCCGACTCCGGCGGAGCTCCGGAGCAGCGCTTTCTGCACATGCAGTCGGCAGAAAACAGGCGTCTGCTGATCGAAACCCGTGTGCGCGGGAATGACTGGTTCCTCGATACCTTCCTGAAGTTTGACGAGTCGGACAGGACCCTGCAGGCCAAGGAAAAGCTTCATCCCCTGGGCAATTGGTACCATGCGGCGCTCGTCTACGACGGCCGCGAGATGCACCACTACGTCGACGGTACCCGGGAAATCTCCGGGCCGGTCGAGTTCTCCCCCCTCGGATCCGGCCAGACCTCGATCGGCTGCCGCCTGAACCAGGTCTTCTGGTTCAAGGGCGCCATCCGACAGTTGCGGGTCACACACGCGGCTCTGCCGCCCGAGGAGTTCTTGGGGCACTTCGGGAAATAGGAGAAATCATCCATGTCCAAGTTCAGGGTCGCGATCGTCGGTTCCAAGTTCGCGGCTGATTTTCACTGTGACGCCTATAGTCGAAATCGAGCCGTTGAAATCGTCGCCGTGGCGGCGCTTGACAACCTCGACGCGATCGCCGGCAAATGGAAGATCCCCGCTGCGTATACGGACTACAAAGAAATGTTCCGCCAGGAGAAGCCGGACCTAGTCTCGGTCTGCGTCCCAAATTTCCTGCACCATGACGTCGCCGTTGCTGCCTCTGATGCCGGCCTGAATGCCATTTGTGAGAAGCCGCTCGCCACCACGGTCCAGGACGCCCGCGAGATGGTAGCGGTTGCCGAGAAAAACAGGACGATGCTCTTTTACGCGGAGGACTGGTGCTTCAGCCCGACCATACGGCGCATTGATGCGCTTATCCAGGAAGGCGGCATCGGGCGCGTCCTTTACGCGAAAGCTAAGGAGTGTCATAACGGTTCCCACTCCCCCTTCGCGAAGAAGATCGAGACCTGCGGCGGCGGGAGCTTCATGCACCTGGGCATTCACCCTATCGGCTACATGCTTCACCTCCTCGGCAAGGGTAAGAACCCGGTGGTCGAAGTAAGCGGCCGGATGACCGGTGGGCTGGATCACAACTTCGTCCATCACGATTTTGAAGGCGAGGACTTCGGACTCGGGGTGATGCGTTTTGCGAACGGCGAGTTCGCGTTCGTTGAAGGAAACTATGTGACGGTCGGCGGCATGGACGACAAGGTGGAAATCTACGGGTCTGAAGGCGTCCTGAAAGCCGACTTGACCTTTGGTTCCAATATCGACTGCTACTCGAGGAAAGGGATTTCCTACTCGATAGAAAAGACCGATCACAACCTGGGATGGACCAAGCCTGCAGTCGATGAGTTCTACAACCTTGGATACGTGGACGAGATGGCCTATTTCGTCGATTGCGTCACGAGAGGCGAACAACCGGCCTACGGAGTGAGCGCGCGCGCCGGCTTGGCCTGCGTGGAACTGGTCCACGCCTTTTATCGGTCAAACAGCGACGGTCGGGTGGTTAAGGGCGAGTGGGGGTGAAAAAGCAGAAGTCAGAAGTCAGAAGTCAGAAGTCAGAAGTCAGAATGAACGCGGGACCTCACTCAAGATTCCTGGTTTTATTCTGACTTCTGACTTCTGACTTCTGACTCCTGTCTTCTTGAGGTTGGAATATGCGATTCACTGAAAACGATATTCTCCTTCCGGTCGAAGTCGCGGGCGTACGGTTTCGAAACCCGTTCTACGTGGCGTCCGGCCCGACGACGATGACGATCGAGCAGTTGATCCGAATCGAGCAGACCGGCTGGGGAGGCGCGAGCCTGAAGCTTTCGTTCGATCCCCCTCCCTACATCAACCGGCACCCGCGCTACGGTTTCTGGGCCGATCAGCACATCCTGTCTTTCACGACCGAAAGGCGCATGGTTTTCGATGACACGCGGCGTCTGCTCGAGGAGGCGCGCCGGCGAACAACATCGATCGTACTTTTCTCGAACTTCACCTACGCGGGGAATGACGGTATCGAAGGCTGGGTTCGGATGGCGCAGGGATTCGAGTCAGCCGGCGCTCATGTCAATGAGATCAACATGTGCTGCCCAAACATGTCATATAACGTCGAGCTGAGCGCCGGGTCGTCAAGAACCGGACCGCAAACCGGGGCGAGCCTCGGACAGCAGCTCGACCTGGTTCGCGCCATTGTGGCAGCCATCAAGCAGGAGACCCGCATCCCTCTGTTCGTGAAGCTGACACCGGAAGGCGGCCGGATCGCCCAGGTGGCTAAGGCCTGTTACGAAGCGGGGGCAGACGCGGTGGGAACGACCGCGAACCGGTTGGCGATCCATCATCTCGATCTTGACCATCCCACAAAGTCGCCAATCCGACTGCAGGAGGAAGTGTCGATCCAGTGCATGTCGAGCAGCTGGGTCCACCCGCTCGGACTCCGCGATGTGTACGAGATCCGCAAACTGAATGGGCCTGACGTCCGTATAACCGGGACAGGCGGGGTTTCCGACTGGCGAACCGCGGCCGAGATGTTCCTCTGCGGAGCCAATCTCATCGGCATCTGCGCGGAGACCTTGATCTCGGGCTTCGGCTTCCTGCCGAAGCTGGTTGCGGAGCTCAAGCAGTGGATGGACGCCCATGAGCTCGATTCGCTTGCGGCCATAACCAGCCTTGTTCCGCCGGCTTTGAAGGCGGCGCCTGAAGTTACGCTTTACCCGGGCCATGCGCACCTCAAGATGCAGAACCTTGCCGCGCCCTGTGTTTACGAATGCCCGGCCTCGGTCCCCGCCCAGGCCTATGTCAGCAAGATCGCCGAAGGCGAGTTCGAGGAGGCGTTCCAGATTCTATCCACGGCTGGTCCGCTCATGTCGATATGCGCCGACGTCTGCCCTCACCCCTGTGAAGAGGCGTGCACGAGGGGCCAGAAGGACGAGGCGGTGCGCATCCGCGATCTCAAGCGATTCCTCGTGCAGAAGGCCGACGCGGAAGGCTGGACCGAGAAAACGTCGGCCGCAAAGCCGAACGGCCGGAGCGTGGCGGTCATTGGGGCCGGTCCGTCGGGACTGACCGCCGCTTATCTGCTCGCACAGGTGGGTTATCGGGTGAAGGTGTTCGAAGCCTCCTCGCAGGCGGGAGGCATGCTCCGCTGGGCGCTCCCCGCCTTCCGGTGCCCTTCTCCGCTTCTGGAGAACGAAATCAGCTTGATCCAGTCGGCGGGCGTCACGTTCGAGTTCAACCGGGTTCTGGGACGGGACCTGCACCTCGAGGAACTGCGCAACCAGTTCGATGCCGTTTACGTCGCGATTGGGGCCCAAAGCGGAGCGAGACTTGGGATCAAAGGCGACGATGCGGTCGGCGTCGTCCCCGCCGTCACTTTCCTCCGATCTCTGGCCTCAGGCGAGCGGCCGCCAGTCGGCGATCGGGTTGCGGTCATCGGGGGCGGATTCACCGCAATCGATGCCGCCCGGAGTGCCCGCCGCTTGGGAGCGAGGGAAGTCTTCATCCTGTATCGGCGGACGAAAGAAGAAATGCCGGCCTCGCGGGAGGAAATCGAGGAGGCCGAGGAAGAAGGCGTCCGGATCATGTACCTCGTTTCTCCGGTCGAGATCGTCACGAGCGCCGGACAAGTGACGTCGATCAGGATGCGAAACCAGGTGCTGGGCGGAACGGACGGTTCCGGCCGCCGGCGCCCGGAACCGGTTGAGGGCGCGGAGTTCGAGCTCCGTATTGACACCGTCATTACCGCCCTTGGACAACAGGTCGACCTGAGCAACGAGCCCGGTCTCAAATCAACATCGAAGAGGACGGTCGCGGTGGACGAGGCGGGGTTTACCGGGCTTCAGCGAGTTTATGCGGGTGGCGACGCGACGGTGGGAACCGGGACAGTCATCGGGGCAATCGCGGCAGCGCGAAATGCCGCCGCCGCTATCGACCGGGGGTTGAGCGGGGCCGCCGCGACCCTAAAGCCTGTGGCAGCCAAAGCCCGGATCGACATTGAGTCGGTCCTGCGACGGCACGGCAGTGAGGCGCGAAAATGGCGGAAGCCCTTGTGGCTGACGCCCACCGAGGAGCGGATCGCCGGTTTCGAGCCCTTCCGGGCGGTGCTGAGCGAGGAAGAGGCGGTTGAAGAGGCCAAGCGCTGCCTTCGCTGCGGCTGCGGTGAAGGCTGCATGATCTGCCACGATATCTGCAAAATGTTCGCGTACCACAAAGAAGGAACTGCCGTAGTTCTGGATGAGCAGCAATGCGTAGCCTGCGGCATGTGCGCCTGGCGCTGCCCCAACGGCAATATTGAGATGGTAAGGGCCGAGGGAGCGCCGATTTGAACGAAGGGACGGAGGTAATCCCGCCCGGTAGGACGCTCTCTTTCGGAGTGCGGCGGCATGGCCCTGCTCCTTACACGAACTTTGCCGGTTCCACCCCGAAGGGGTCGCGTGCCTGTATCCCAGGGTAGGTCGCAAAAAGCGCGACCAACCCTGGGCTTTGCTACGCGACCCCTTCGGGGCAG
>Ga0105092_10001027_pt1 | contig 14862 bp, 8 predicted proteins | sample PPLLak2March2015_FD_87021 | JGI IMG/M metagenome (GOLD analysis project Ga0105092, IMG submission 87021) | Freshwater sediment microbial communities from Prairie Pothole Lake near Jamestown, North Dakota, USA - PPLs Lake P7 Core (1) Depth... | ecosystem: Environmental > Aquatic > Freshwater >... | reverse complement strand
CAGATGCACGCGTGGAGAGCAGTGTGCTCTCGCCGGGCGTGGTGATCCGTCCGGGCGCGGTCGTGCGCGAATCGATTATTTGCACGGATACTGTGATCGAAAGCGGCGCGGTGGTCGAGCGAGCCATCATCGACAAACGATCTCACGTGCATGAGAATGCCCGCGTCGGGTGGGGCGTTGCGGACGCGAATATCAGGCTGGCACTGGTCGGCAAGGGTTCTTCCATCCCTGCGGGCTATGTGATTGAACCCGATGCCCAAATTGGTACGGACGTCATCGAAACTGATTACGATGAATCGGTGGTACATGCAGGTCAATACCTTCAAACACGGAGACCGGCAAATGAAATTTGAACGTTCCGGCGGCATCCTTCTTCATCCCACCAGCCTGCCCGGCGCATACGGCATTGGCGATCTGGGTCCCCAGGCATATCGTTTTGTGGACTGGCTTGTTTCCACAGGCTGCAATCTCTGGCAAGTGCTTCCGCTGGGACCCACCGGCTACGGCGATTCTCCTTATCAGTGTTTTTCGGCATTCGCAGGCAATCCCTATCTGATCAGTTTCGAGGCGCTCATCGCAGACGGATTGTTGACCCAGGAGGATTTCGCGGGGATGCCGGATTTCAACGCTTCCCGCGTGGACTACGGCCGGCTCATCCCCTGGAAGCTTGATCTTCTGCAAAAGGCCTTTGCCCGCTACCTCTCTGCGCCTGAGAGTCTGCGCGACGAGTTCGAACGATTCCGCGCGGACAACGCCTCCTGGCTCGACGATTACGCTCTCTTCATGTCGCTGAAGGAAGCCAACGGTGGCGGCGCATGGAGCGACTGGGATGAGTCTCTGCGCAAGCGCGAGCAATCCGTGCTGGAGCAGGCGCGGGAGGATCACACCGAAGATATCTTGCGATATTCCTTCTTCCAATTTCTGTTCTTCCGTCAGTGGGGCAGGCTGCGCGCCTATGCCAACGAACGCGGGATCAGGATCATTGGAGATATTCCGATCTTCATCGCCTACGATAGCGCCGATGCCTGGGCACATCCCGATCTCTTTTACCTCGGCGAAGACAGTTTGCCGACCCTCGTCGCGGGCGTTCCACCCGATTATTTCTCCGCCACAGGACAACTGTGGGGCAATCCGTTATATCGCTGGGAGGCACACAGGAACTCCGGTTATGCCTGGTGGCTGGAGCGCTTTCGCTCGGTCTTGAAATTTGTGGATGTGGTGCGGCTGGACCATTTCCGGGGTTTCGCGGGCTATTACGAAATCCCATACGGCGCGCCGACTGCGGAGACAGGTCAGTGGGTGACGGGTCCCGGCAAGGATTTCTTTGCCACGGTCTCCCGGGAACTGGGTGAATCGAAAAGCTCCACCTTGCCGATCATTGCGGAAGATCTGGGGTTGATCACTCCGGATGTCGTCAAATTGCGAGAGCAATTCCATTTGCCCGGGATGAAGATCTTACAGTTTGGTTTTAGCGGTCCCGACAATCCCTTCCTGCCGCATCATTATGTGACGAACTGTGTCGCCTACACCGGCACACATGATAATGATACGGCGATCGGTTGGTTTGAATCCGCGCCGGACGCTGAACGTAAATTTGCGCTCCGTTATTTGCACAGCGATGGCACTGATTTCGCCTGGGAGTTGATCCGCAGTGTCTGGTCATCGGTCGCGGTCTATGCGGTCACGCCGATGCAGGATGTACTCGGTCTGGGCACGGAGGCGCGCATGAACTACCCATCCCGTCTCGGCGGTAACTGGGAGTGGCGCATGAGCGAAGAAGACCTGAGCAGCGAGCTGGCAGGAAGACTGCGTGAGCTGAATGACCTGTACTTGAGAGGATAAAAAGAGATGACGCCGGCTGAACTGCACCCAATAAAGTAGACAAAAAAAGAAAGCCCTCAAGGCGATAGAAACTGGCACCTTTGTTCAAAAGGTGTCAGTTTTGTTTTCAATTGTATCCGTTCATAGTTGTAGAAAAGGATATAGTCATCAATGAGCTCCTGGGCTTGTTGGAAGGTCTGCAGTTGGGTTCGGTAAACAGCTTCTTCTTTGAGGTGACCGAAGAAGTTCTCGATCACTGCGTTGTCGAGGCAATTTCCTGGGCGGGACATAGAAACCGAGATCCAATGAGCCTGGGTCAAGAGGAAATATTCGTGAGAACAATACTGGTTACCCTGGTCACTATGGAGAGCCAGACCGCCCGTGATCTGCTGAGTATGCAAGGCTTGGCGAAGCGTAGCCGTCACGAGTGCCAGCGAATTACTTGGGCTCAACGAGTGGGAGACGATAAACCCATCGTACAGATCTTTAATCACTGAGAGATACAGAGTGCCTTGCCGGGTTTGGATGTAGGTAACGTCGGTGACCCATTTCTGGTTGGGACGCGAGGCAGAGAAGTTACGCTGAAGCAGGTTGGGATAGCGATGCAGGCGAGGAAGTTGGTCCAAGGGTTTGTAAACCTTGCGTTTCCGAGCCACGGAACGAAGACCCAGCTTCTGCATCAACCGGTAGACCGTTTTATGGTTGAGCGGGACGCCTAGGCGATGCAAGGCCTGGGTGACCCGCCGGTACCCATACACCTTGCGGTTCTGGTGATAGACCCTTTGTACCCAGTCCAGCTTTTCTTGATCCGGATCAACTCGCTGCATGCGTTTTGTCCACGCATAGTAGCCAGATCGCGAAACACCCAGACAGATGCTCATCGCCTGCACCGAATACTCTCCGCGATAGTGATAGATCACCCGGTACCGCGCTTCGGTCTTGAGAGCTTGCGTAACTCCTCGTGGAATTTTTTTAGCAGCGCATTCTCCATCTCCAGGCGGGCAATGTAGGCTGCCTGGTCTTCTTTCTGACGCGGTCTGCCCTGCACTTTATATAATCCCAGTTCTCCCTCTTGGCGGTAGGCTTGTACCCACCTCTCGATCCGCGCAGCTTTCCGGATCCCTAAGCGCTCTGCAATTGCCTGGTACGTCAGCCCTCCTTCCAGAAACAGGCGTACGGCTTCTTCCTTCACGGCTGCACTGTAGTGCATCATCCCTTTCTTTCCTGACATAAAAGCACCTCCTGTGCTATTTTCTCACATGAGGTGCTTTCTTTTCTTGTCCGTTTTTACGGGGTCAGTTCATGGGGCGGCCTGTCTTTTATTAACTTTGTCCGCAAACTGCTCATGCGGCGGGTTACCAACCTGCCTTACTTCAGTGCTGCTTTGGCAGCGCCGATCACTTCTGCATAGTCCGGTTCCTGCCCCAGGGATGGCAAGTAATTGACGTAGGTCAACCTGCCATCGCGCCCGGCAATGAACACGGCACGCCGCAGGTAACGGCGTTCCTTGATGAGCACGCCATACTTCAGACCAAACTCTGCCTCGACCATATCCGAAACGACTTTAACCTTGTCCACACCGGCGGCGCCGCACCAGCGCTTCTGCGCCATGGGGGTATCGGTGCTGATGGTGTAGATCACGATGTCATCGCTCAACTTTGCTGCTTCTTCATTAAAACGCCGCGTCTCGCGGTCACACACATCTGTGTCCAGGGAAGGGACAGCAGAAAGTATGATCACTTTGCCGTTTGATTCCTGAAGGGGGTTTACCTGACCCCAGCCCGGTACGACGGCTGTGAACTCGGGAGCCATATCACCCACCTTGACCTCATCTCCGAGTAACGTAGCGAATTTATCACCCAATTTCAAAACATCTGTACGAACAGTTGCCATTTGTTCTCTCCTCTTTTGTACCGTCATTGCGAGCCGCTTTGCGGCGAAGCAATCTCATACAAAATTACGTGTGAAAATGGAGTGAGAGATTGCTTGCCACAGGCACGCTTTGCAGTCGTCGGGCTAACACCCTCCTCGCAATGACGGAAAAATATTTTTGAGACAAGTTCTGGTGAATAGATATCTGTAAGCTAGGATCTCTTACTTTCCTGGCGCCTGCCGGTCTTTTTGCCGGCTGGCTTGCCTTTCAGCTCATCAATCTCCTCGCGGGTGAGATAGCGCCACTGGCGCGGCTTGAGATTTCCCAGTCGCAGCGACCCGATGCGGACGCGTATGATCCGCACGACGGGCAGCCCAAGCTGCTTGCACGTTTCCCGGATCTGGCGCTTGCGCCCCTCTCCCATGATGACGCGCACCCAGGCGCCTTTTCCTTGCGCGCTTTCAAAGTGGATGTCCACCGGCGCGGTCTTGTACCCATCCTCGAGGACGACGCCTCGCCTCCATGTCTCGAGCTGCTGCTGGTCCGGACGCCGCGCCAGCAGGACGCGGTATTCCTTCTGGTGACCAAACCTGGGATGTGTGAGTTGATTTGTGAGGTCGCCGTCATTGGTCATGAGGACCAGGCCTTCGCTTTCGAAGTCCAGCCGGCCGACGGGGTAGACATGTTGGGCAATATCCACCAGATCGCGCACCGTTTGGCGCTCATCGCCGCGCTCACTTTCCACCGTAGACAAAATCATGCGCGGCTTATAGAGGGCGATGTAGGTTATCGCCTCCGCCGCGGCGATGGGCTTTCCATCGACGGTGATCTTATCGGCGGCCGGGTCAGCCTTTTGGCCAAGGATGGCGATCTGTCCATTGACACGGACGCGCCCCGCGGTGATGAAGTCTTCGCAGGCGCGGCGGGATCCATATCCCGCCTGTGCAAGTATTTTTTGTAATCGTTCAGGCATAGCGGTCAGATTATAACCGCTTAGGGAATGGCGTCCTTGAAATTCATCTAAAGAATTGTGATTACGTGACTTGTTTGAAGTCTGTTATTCGATTGGACCTCCCTGGTTTGTAAATGACGGCCATGTACTCCTCCCATGAACTTCGAAGGTTTATCGCTCTTCTTCAAAGATCTCGATCATCCCCAGACGGAACTGTTTGTCTCCGCCATCCTGGTATTTCAGCTCCGTCACAGACTCGATCTCCCACCAACGGCGCGGTGCAGGCGGCAGGAGATAATTGTCACTCCAGACATGCACCTCGACCGGTCCAAGGGCAGGCATGCGCATCTCACACTGCGTCGCGCCATCCACTTTGACGCTGCCGGACCATTCTGTTGGATCGATCCACCGCAAGCGGATCTCATACATATGCAGACTCAGGACATCCACTTGAAGCGGTTCTACTTGCGTAGGGATCCAATTGAGGGCAAGATCACAAATTGGGCCATTCATCCCTTTGACCGACGATTCTTTGCCGATGATGGAGAAGCCGAAGAAGTCCAATCGTTCCGCGAGCGAACCGTTCTCCTGGAGGGTGCCAACCGGTTGAAAGACCACACCGGCTGTCCCATAAAATTTTTCGTCCACGCGCGCGCTGAACCTCAAAACCACATCGCTGGAGATCGAAGGACGAAAGCCACTTGCGCCGATCAGCGAAATGTTGTTGTACTGATCCGCAGCCGGATTATGCCAATCCGGCGGTTCGTCGTTGAACAAGGGATCAGAAAAATGCTGCATTGTCAGGGAACTATCGAATGCCATCGCGGCGGTATGCCAGGCTGTTTCATGAGAAATTTGACCGCCCCCATTGATGATTGAGAATTCCCAAAACTCTGACGATAACTTCCCCTCGAAGCGGTCTTCGACAGATGGTGGATTCCGATATTCAGCCGGAGCACTACCAACGAGTTCTTCAAGCCGCTGGATTTCGCTTCTTACCGCCCAGGCTGAATATAACTGGCGATAATTCAATCCAAGCAGCAAAATGAATAGCGCCAGTATCAGCAAGGCGATGATGATTTTTACTTTGCGATCCCGTCGAACCTGCGTCATTCCGGTTTTTAGCATGCGGTCTTTTCCATGTGCTTTGAATGCTGATTACTGGCCCACGCGGCGCATGAACAAGAATGAGCCAGGTGGTACCTATATCATATCACGAGGAATACGGATTGTCTTCCCTGCCAATTGTGATTACAAAGGCAGCTCGCCTGGACATCTAAATTCTGACGGATTCCACCTTGCGGGTCTATGCCTCCGTCAGTTGGAACAATGGTCCGATCCTGACCGTTATGATTACTAAGAGAAACTGAAATCTAATCCCGCGCCGGGTTCGAGCATGACTTCCCATCACCGCTTTGACGACGCCAAATCGACCTCGAAATCGGGCAGTCAACTGTGGTATACATAAGTCTGCAAAATGATGGATTGACCCGCTCGTCCTCCAGAGAATACCCAAATGTCCAAGCTCAGCTTCCAACGGCACTCTGTCCTTCGAATTGTTTTCTGGGGTCTTGTGCTGGTCGCGGCGGTTGGCCTCTTCAGCTTCGTTCGATCATTTACCATTTGCTGGCGGATCACGTCGCTGCCAGGAATTCCCCCTGGCTACTGCGCGGGCGAGGCAGTCAAACCGTTTGAACCGCTGGTCATTGTCAATGACAAAGATGCACCCGCCCCGACACAGACACCTGAACCACAAATATCGGAGGATGTCGAGTATCCAACCTGGGATGGCGGCAGCCGGATCAATATTCTGTTTGTGGGGCTGCGCGGGGGCGATGTCACCGAGGGAGGCTGTCCCTTTTGTACGGATACTCTGATCTTGTTGACTGTCGATCCGATCACGAAAACAGCGGGGATGCTTTCCATTCCACGCGACATGTGGGTAAATATTCCTGGCTTCGGCTATAGTCGCATCAACACTGCCTGGACCCTCGGCAGGGGCTCCAGACTCCCCGGCGGCGGTCCGGCCCTGACTATGAAAACAGTTTCCCATTTTATCGGCGTGCCGGTGGATTACTACGTGCAGGTCGATTTCGATACGTTCGTGGATGTCATCGATCTGATCGACGGCGTGGATATTTACAACGATGAAACGATCGTGCTGGACCCCATGTCACATGGCAAGGACTTTCCAAAGGTCAAAATTACCTGCTGTGGGATACGCCACCTGAATGGAACAACCGCACTGGCGTTCGCCCGCTGCCGGCATACGGAGCAAGGCTGCAAAGATGGCGATGTGGGCCGTGCAAAACGGCAGCAGAAGGTGATCTTTGGAATTCGCGACAAGGTGTTGCGCCCTGAGAATTTTCCCGACCTGCTGGCACAAGCTCCCAAACTCTACAGCACATTTTCCGCCGGTATTCACACGAACATGTCGTTGGATGATGCCATCAAATTGGCTGTGTTGGTCAGGGATATTCCAAGGGAGAATATCAAAAACGGGGTGATCGAGCACAGCATGATGTCATTCGGTAACGTCATATTGGGCGGCCAAAACGCCAGCGTCATGAAGCCCCTTCCGGACAAGATCCGCATCCTGCGCGACGAAATCTTTACCTCGAGCGGACCGATCGGTCCAATGGCAGAGGGCGACCCCATAGCTTTGATGCAGGCGGATGGCGCGCGTGTCCGGCTGTTGAACGGGACAACTACAGCACAGCTCGATGAGCGGACAGCCAGCTATTTATCCGAGCAGGGACTGCTGGTCAGAGAGCTGGACGATACAAAGGCACAGGGCCAAACCACTATTTTTGTCTATTCACCGAAGCTTTATGCGTTACGGTTCCTCGTCGATACCTTCGGAATTACCAGGAGCACTCAGATTCGCATCAAACCTGACCCGACTCAAACGGTGGATATCGAAATATGGCTTGGAAATGATTGGATTGACAAATTGCCATCAGGTTATTAGCACGGTGGTTTACAAGCACTACTTGATATCCCGCGTGCCGGGTTGAGCATCGACGTAAGCACCTCGGATTTTATTTTTGCAAGGCAACTGAGCATTTACTGCTTGCTCTCCGGGGTCTATAATGCAATAATACAATTACATGCAATGTCCTCGGTGTAATCATCCCAACTTCGTCGCAACTGGGACTTGCCCCCGATGTGGTTTTCATGGGGACTCCGAACAGCTTGAAGAACTCGCGCGCCTGGAGTGGCTCCTGGGTGAGATGGATAGCTGGGTCGGACTCGGCATCTTCAAAAATATTCCCAAACGTCCACAAAAACATTACATAGCTCGTCGTCAGGAAGTCCAGGCTGATCTGGGTCTGCGCTATCAGCCTTTTACGGCATCGGAGGCCCGGGAAGCATGGCCCGAATTTCTCCGGCACGAGCTCCTCTTGCGAAAGGTTGGAAGTTGGCTGGATGCCGGCTATATCAAAACCGGCTTTCTCCCCACGTACTATGCGCGGCTGATCGAATTGCGCGCCCGCCTGGCAGACTATGTCGGACCTGAATATCCTGAAACAGACCGCGAACGTCTCGATGAAATCAACTTTCTTCTGGACGCCGTCGACGAGCTAACGAGACGAGATGACTTCACGAAGCCCGCAGCCCGGTTGCCTGTAGCAGAACCTCTTTGGTCTGAGAAGCTCAAACTGGAAAACATTCTCAACCCTCCGGCTCCGATGAAGACCGAGGTCGTTTCCGCGCAGCCGGAGCCTGCTCCCGCACCCCGCGCGGAATCATCACCGCCTGTCCCTCCTGACGGTCCGCGTCCACCCCTGAGGGAGCGTTTCTGGCGATCTATTCTGTCCGAGCGCACCTTGCAGGCGCTCCTCTTTCTTGGCATTTTCCTGCTCTTTATCGCGGCGGTCTCGTTTGTCATCTGGGGCTGGCGGGATTTTTCGGCGCCCGTGCGCGTAGCGATTCCGCTCGGATTCACTGCCCTTTTCTTTGGCCTGGGGTGGGCGGTACGAAAAAGGACTCACCTGGAGAGATCGGGCATCGCCCTCAGCGCCATCGCTGCGCTTTTGATCCCAATCGACACATACACCATCTACGCCAATTACGGTTCGCCGCCTGAGGGCTGGCCGGAATTCTGGCTGATCACCTCTTTAGTATGTCTGGTCGCATACATCCTGGCTGCCTTGCAAATCCAAAGCCCTTTTTTCGGTTACATTGCCGGGATTGCTACGGGCAGTACACTTCTGGCGATCCTGGAAGCCCTGACCGATATTTCACGCGACTGGTATTCCGCAGCCCTGTCGGTCCTTGCGGCTGCGATGATCTTGCTGGCATCCAGACTGGCGCGCCTTGCCAACCCTCGCTGGCACATCTTCATCGAGCCATTCCGTTATCTGGCTCTTTGGACTCCCGCCATCCTCATGCCGCTGACGCTTGGATTGAGGCTGGTCACGCGCGGCACCTACGATACCTTGCACTACGCCATGGCCATCAGCTGGCTGATGGGTGGCTTCACGTTCGCCTGGGGCGCGATCTTTCACCGCAGCCGAAGCTTGGGGATGCTGTCTGCGTCTGCTCTGCCAGTTTCCGTTTATATGCTGCAGGGCGGGATCTTCCATCAAACGGGCGTCAACCCGGCCTGGCATGCGTTTGGACTGGCATGCCTGACGCCGCTTTATTTGTATGCCGGTTATCGGCTGCTGGCATTCAAAGACGATCCCGTTCTTTCTTCGCACGGACAAACCGCCACACGTTGGGGCAACGTGCTGGTCGTGGTCACAGCCCTGCTCTCGCTGACGGACTTGACGAGCGGAACGGCTGCCGCGGCAAGTCACACCATCCTAATGGGAAGCATGATCCTCGCAGCGATCCTCTGGCAGCGGCCGCGCTTTCTCTACGCCGCCTCGTTCTTCTCCTTTACTGCATCGACGTTCGCGATGACAGAGTTGAACCTGGCGCTGAACCAGTTGGGTGTGGGCTGGGTTTCACTGGCGATCCTGCACATTCTGCTCGTGCTTTTCCTGGCTCGCCGAATCCCGAATATCGAAAATCGTCAATCGGAAATCGAGAATCGAAAATCGTTTTTGGTTCCTCTTGTCTTTGCTGCCTATCTCATCGCAGCGCTGGCAATCCTGCCTCCGATCTTCCTGTACGACGGACATTTACTATCCTATACCCTCGGCAATTGGATCGCCATCTCCGCCTGGGGAGCCTATCTGGCGTACCGAGGACAAGCCGGTTTTATTCCTACGGCAGTCGGGACAGAGTCGCAGAAACCCGGTTTTTTCAAGCGCTTGTTCCTCACCGGAGCGGTCTACCACTGGTTCACAACCCTGCCGCTTCCTTTTTGGGCATGGGTCATCACCGATAATAACGAACTCCCGGGCCATGTCCTGCCGTTATTGCTGACCGGGCTTGCCTGGGCGATGGTCATCCTCGGTCACCGGCTCAAGGCTGTCTCGAACGAATGCCGGGCGGCCTGGCGTTTCACCGGCCTGGCGGTCAGCATCGCGGCGCCTCTGGTTGCGTTCATGAAGGCACCGGATGGATATACTCCATCCATTGCTGTGCTGGCAATTGGATTGCTGTATTTTGTCGATACGCTGGCTTCGCGCGAACGCTCAGGCTTCTATGCGGCCGGGTCCGTCACTGCGGCGGGAGTCTGGCTCATGCTCGATCACGCGCAAGTGGATGAAGAGATCATCACCTTCGCACTTTGCATTCTGGTGTTGGTTTACTTTCTGGCAGGGCTCGAGACGGAACGTAGAAAATCATCTTCTGGCAATTCCACTTTCCTGTCGCCCTTGTATCACACCGGCCATTTGATCGCGCTGGTGGCACTGGCACGGATTTATAGCCATCCACTGAATGACTTTTTTGATATTGCGCCCTGGTCAGATGCAATGCAGCTTTGGGGCGCGGCAGACCAGATCGTCCTAGCTATTGCCTGCGGGCTGTTTGCCTGGGGCCGCTATCAGGAAGCCTGGGCGCACATTTCAGCCTGGCTGGGGATGGTCGGCGGAGGTTTCATTGCTATTGTTTACAGTCAGGGGCATGGCTCACTCGCAGCCAAGGGTGCGATCATCGCCGCGCTGATGATCTTGGTGGAACGCGGCCTGCACTACATCAAACAACAAGGTACCCTTCGCCCGCGTAAGCGCGCGGTCCTCCGGCTGGCATGGAGTTTGTTCCGGCGCCCGCTGCTGGTCGCCGGCTGGATCGCCTCGGTTGGGATCATCGTTCTGGCCCTGGTTCGAAACCTGATCTGGCTGGGAGGCGGGCGGATCCAACAGACCTGGGCCGCGGCAGGACTCCTGATCATTACCGCCTTGTATGCCCTCTCGGCGCGCATGTTCCGCAAAGCGCGTTTCGTCTGGTTTTCCGTCGCCGTTCTCTTTGCCCCCTGGACGATCCTTACCAACCTGGGCTGGTTCACATCCTTCGAGCCAACCCTGCCGGACTTCGCCATCAGCTGGGCCATCCTCGGATGGCTGCTATTCGTCGTCAGCTTGTGGGTCGAACGCCGCGCCTCGCCGGCCTATGCAACACCGCTAAAAACTGCCACGCACATTTTGCTTCCATTCTCCATGCTTTGGGCAGTCGCGAATACAGATGCCAGTCTCTACACGGTTGGACTTTCGATCGCGCTGTACGCGGTCTCGGCCTGGCTCGATCACAGACGATCCAAACAGCCGGGGATAACTCCTTCGCCGCTTGTGGCAACGAAGTTTTTCTATCCGGCGCTGGGACTGCTCCCGTTATGGAGTGTGTACTGGCTCGAGCGTTTGTCGCCCGACGTGCCTCATGAGCATTTTGGCTTCCTCCTGCTTATCTTTGCGGCATTGGGACTGGCAGCTGGCCTCTGGCTCGAGCGCATCGCTCCGCGCCCGGAACTGAGGCGCGCCTATGGCTTGCCTGCCTATCTCACCGGTTATGCCGCGCTGATCGTCGGCACGCTGCTGGTCGTCCATCTGCCTGGTACACTGGCGCTGGCACTGCTTTACGATGCCATCCTGATGGCGGCTTCGGCATACATCTTCAAGTCTGCACTGTGGCTTTATCCCGCGACGACATTGACCGCCTTATCCCTGCTGATCGCCCTGAACGAAGCAAACGTGCCTGTGGACCGGCAGGGTTGGTGGTTGATCGGGCTGGCAGCGGTCTACCTGATCGCGGCCTGGGTCCTGCGGCGCGTTGGACGAAATTCATATGCATCGGTCCTGCTCAGCGCGGGCTTCGCAGTGACCGCGCTGAGCCTGCCTCCCTCCAGCCTCGATCAGACCGGAGCCATCTACGGGTATGGTGCCGCTGCTCTGTTGTACGCGGCCAGCGCCTTCTGGTTGAAGCAGCCGCTTCTGTTGACTCCCGCGAGCGCGCTGATCGTTGTTCCTTATGCGGCCCTCCTCCAGCGTTCGACCATCCCGGTTGAGTACTATGGCTTGAGCCTTTTCCCGGGAGCGTTGGCAGCATTGCTGCTCGGCTGGTTATTAGATCGACGCATGGGCGCGTGGAAGGACTATCCCTGGGACAGACCCGGGCTGTGGCTGGCAGACCTGGTGAAACGATTCATGCATTGGTGGGCACTGCCGCTTTACATATTGGGAATCGGATTGGCAACTGCGGCGCCCTTCTTTGCAGGCGGGCGCGCGAACTTGACCGCCTTGAATTTCCTCCTGCTCGCGGCTTTCTATGCCTGGGCTGTCTTCCGCTTCCGATTGCGTTTCTGGCTCGTAATGGCGATCCTTTCTGCACACTATGCCCTGGGCTTCTACCTCGACGCACTCGGGCTATGGCAGAGCGCTGACGAAGCCTGGCTGCGCTTCCTGCCGTTGACCGTCGCAATGCTGGCAGCCGGATTGACGATCGAACGGCGCCTGCATGAGAATTCACCGCTCGCGGCCAACCGATGGTTTTGGGGATGGTCGCGTCCGTTTTACCTGTTTGTTTTTCTCGACATCTTTTTCGCCCAGGTCGGAAGCCTGGCCGGGACATTCTCCGGGGCCGAAGTTTCCCTCGTCAACATGCTGTTGATCGGGATCCTGGCATCGGCATGGATATCTCCGGAACTTCCATACGGTAGTGCCTTCCTCGGTTTTGTCGCGCTCCTGCAATGGCGCTCGGCAGGGGATTCAGTTTTTATCGATTTGCCGGTCCACCTGGCGGCGCTGGCGTTGGGATATGGCGCGCTGGGGTTTGGATACAGCCTCATGAAACGGCGAACAGGCCCGGCTGAGGAGGAAACGGGATCCAACTCAAATCGCAGCTGGCACTCCGTCTGGGAAATCCCTTTGCAGAGATCCGGGATGCTCCTCTCCTTCTTCTCCTTAGCTCTGGGACTCTTACTGGGATTCGATATTGCAGGCTGGAGCGTCCGCGCCCTCTTCGGTTTATCCTTCCGTCAGATCGTGGACTTTGAAACCGTTACTATGGTTGTGTGGGTGTTGTCGTTGATCGGATTATTGTACGCGGCGGCTTCTGCCGTCTACCGCCGGATGAGGCTTGCTTATCTGGCGGTTGCAATGCTGTTGGGCGGCTGGTTCCTCTACGCGTTCTATATCAATGCCTGGGATAACCTGCGACAATTGCAGTGGTATGCCATGCCGGCCGGATTCTACCTGCTGGGTATCGGCGTTCTGGAATGGCAAAGAGGCAACCGGAACCTGGCGCGCTGGCTGGATTACCTCGCGATCCTGCTGCTTTTCGGATCGCTCTTCTGGCAGACGCTGATCTTCGGCTGGCGGTTTGCATTGCTGCTCGGGGGCGAAGGCTTTTTGGCTTTCTGGTGGGGAAGCGCGCGGCGCTTACGGCGTTTCTTCTATGCCGGAATGTCGGGAGTGATCCTGGCGGGATTGGGGCAATTGTTGAATGCGCTGCAGGAAATCAACCAGTGGATCACGTTTGGATTGATCGGCATCTCGCTGGTCATCCTGGCGATCATCGTGGAACGCAAACTGGAAGCGATCAAAGCCTGGCAGCAGGTGCTGGAGACATGGGAATGACCAACACGGAGAAAAGCATCAGCGCCGATCAAGTCAAAACCGTGGAAAGCTCCACGCCGCTCTGGCTGAAACGCGCCGTCATGATCGCAGGCTGGATCGCGATCCTCGTTGGAATGCCGGCTGCGCTCAACTTATTTTGCATCGTTCCTTTATTGTTGATCGGCGCGAGAAGTACGGAGGCGACGATCTATGGAGTAGTCAGCCTGACCCTTGTATTGCTTACCGCCGGCGCAGGCCTAGCGGCGCTCTTGCATGCCAATCATTCTTTGCAGAACAAACCATCGAAACCGCTCCGGCTCCCGCCTTCCGTGTTGTTCACAGGCATCTTTTTGCTTTTGATCGCGCTGGGATTGGCTTTGGACGTAAATGCAAGGGGAGCCGGGTTGCTCCTCTCGCCCATCCTGGTGGCATGTGCAATCGCTCCCCCGCTGTGGGCCGTGGCATGGATGATCCCGCCCGCACCTCGTCCACAAGCCACCAACACCACGAAGGAGTCCACGGAAGATGCCCAGATCGATGCAAGCCAGCCCGCGCTGACCTGGAGGCGTGGCCTGCTTTCGTTCGCAGGCGGGGCAACGGTCAGCATATTTATCGCGATCGTCCTGGAAATCCTTTTACCAGTCATCGCGCTTTCACTGGTAAACGATCTGGCGGATACTGTGTCGGATAATCTGCGTTCCCTCTTCCGTGATTTATCCAATAAAGATGTGGCAGATGCCCTTACAAACCGCAGCTTTATATACCTCTTTGTGCAGATCGCGCTCATCGCTCCACTTGCAGAGGAGCTCGCCAAGCCCCTGGTGACATTGCCGCTGCTACGCCGCCTCAGCAAACAGGAAGCATTCTGGATCGGCGCGTTGGCAGGCGCAGGATTCGCGGCGCTGGAGAATGTGATCTATGCCACGGCCGGCTTAACTGTTTGGGCGGGCATCCTGGTCGTCCGGGCGCTGGGCAGTGCGCTGCATCCGCTTGGCGCGGGGCTGGTGGCACAGGGCTGGCGGGATGTCCTGCGGGGAGAAAAGGATGCAGGCAAAAACTGGTTGAAGAAATACGGGATTGCGGTGGCGGTCCACGCAGCCTGGAATGGCGGCTCGCTGCTCGTCATCACCCTGGCCGGGGCGCGCTTCTTCGGAGACCTGCCTCCCGATATCGACTTGCTGGGACTCTCGGCGGCGGGAACCACGCTGGCATTCCTCATTATTTTGGGGATCACTGCCCTGTGGATCGGGCGCGCCTATGGACGCGAT
>Ga0105092_10001026_pt1 | contig 14874 bp, 18 predicted proteins | sample PPLLak2March2015_FD_87021 | JGI IMG/M metagenome (GOLD analysis project Ga0105092, IMG submission 87021) | Freshwater sediment microbial communities from Prairie Pothole Lake near Jamestown, North Dakota, USA - PPLs Lake P7 Core (1) Depth... | ecosystem: Environmental > Aquatic > Freshwater >... | reverse complement strand
CTGATCGAAATCAGTGGTATGGATGCCGTCAGTTTGCAGCCGTCTGCAGGAGCTCAGGGTGAGCTGACGGGACTGATGTTGGTTCGCGCCTGCCTCAGTGAAAGAGGTAATCCGCGCGGGAAGATCATCGTCCCGGACACGGCCCACGGAACCAATCCCGCGAGTTCCACGCTGTGCGGCTACGATGTCGTACAGATTTCTTCCACGGCAGAAGGGGTGATCGATCCGGCGACGGTGGCCCAGGTGATGGACGAAGAGGTCGCCGCGTTGATGATTACGAACCCCAACACGTTGGGGTTGTTCGAGAAGGATATCGTGACCATCGCCGAAGTCGTTCACGCCAAGGGCGGCATGGTGTATCTCGATGGCGCGAACTTGAACGCCTTAATGGGCATCGCGAAACCGGGGGACATGGGCGTTGATGTTCTGCATATGAACCTGCACAAAACCTTCTCCACGCCCCACGGAGGCGGCGGGCCAGGCGCGGGCCCGGTAGCGGTCAAGAACAGTTTACGTGATTATCTACCGGTGCCGCGGATCGTTAAAACGAATGACGCATTCGAGTTGCTGGAGGATTGTCCTCAATCGATCGGACGCGTCCGCTCGTTCTTCGGCAATTTCGGTATCTTGGTTCGGGCCTACACGTATATCATGTCCCTAGGCGGGGACGGCCTTGAAGAGTCAAGCCGCATGGCGCTTCTGAATGCCAACTACATTCGCACCAAGCTAGAAAAGAGCTACCAAATCGCCTACCGTGAGCCGTGCATGCACGAATGCATTTTTACCGATCGCCTGCAGCACAAGCATGGAGTCAGTACACTCGATATCGCCAAGCGTCTGCTGGATTACGGGTTCCATCCGCCGACGATCTATTTTCCTCTGGTCGTTTCCGGCGCACTGATGATTGAACCCACCGAAACCGAGACGCCGGAGACCTTGGATGGGTTCGTCGCGGCCATGCTCGCCATCGCTCGCGAAGCCCAGGAAAATCCGGATCTCGTAAAAACGGCGCCTCATTCAACCCCGGTCAAACGGCTCGATGAGGCTAGGGCTGCTAGAAAACCGATCCTCAGGTGGGACCCCGAGCAAGATGGAGCCAAATAATTTCGCTTGCCAGAGAAGTATTATGGCTGCGCTCCAGGCACGAAACGATAATTCAAACGGTTGTCCACGTACTCGAAGCTTGCGATGATGTCAACGCGGTTCCTGCCGATCCATGGTGGGATCGGGCCGAACGGAGCAGCCGTTTTCACGGCGCGCAAGGCTTCTTCGTCGAGCAAGTTCGATCCTGAAGAGCGGACAATCTTGGCGCCCTCAAGATCGCCATTACCGAGAATAGAGAACTCCAATAGCAGCCTGCCCTGCAATCCATAGCGAAGAGCGAGCTCGGGATACTGCCAGACCACTTCGATGGCCCGCTTAATGCTGGTGAAATAAGTTACATATTGAGGGTTATTGGTATCGAGCCGGATCGGCCCGTCGGTTCCCCGATTCCTCGCTTCCGCCGACCAGCCCACCGGCGGCAGTAACTCTTTGAGAGTCGGTAGCGGCCGCTCGGCAACGATGGCCTGGTTCGGAATCTGTTCTCGCGAAGCGAGACGCGGTTCCTCACGCTTTGGCTCTTTGGGTGGCGGAGGTATCTCCTTCGCGGGAGGTATCTCCTTCGTGATCGTGGGTTTCTCAGCCACGGGCGGCGCGGGCTTCTTGGCGATTTGAACCGGAGCCTTGCCGGTTCGGCGCGGAGTGGGCTTGGGAAGCCGCGTCGATTCGGGAGCAGGCGACGATTCGCTCCTGCTAGGTGGCGGGGGAGGAAGCAGAGAAACCGGAATCGTCGTTTCTGCTATTCGCCGCTGCGGCGGCTGCGCCGACCAAAGCAGTAACAGGAGATGAATGGCGAGGGAAATGGAAAAAAAACGCAACAGCGGAATGTTCAGATAATGCACCCAAATATAGTACTTCAGGACCCGCAGCTTTAGCAATAACAGGTTGCAAAAGAAGAGCCGGGCCCGTACGATGGGCGATCAAGGGGAAATGTATGTTCGGTTTGGGAATGGGCGAGTTGTTGGCAATTCTCGTCGTTGTCGTCCTGCTATTCAACCGGCGGTTGCCTGACCTCGGTGAAAGTTTTGGCGTCGCCATCAGAAAGTTTCGCAAGGCTGTCAAAGCATCCGACGAGATCGATATCACGCCCAAAGATGAGCCCGGACGCAAGGGTGACAAAGATTAAGCCGTTTACGCTTCGCCTTCCGCAGCCAGAACCTCGCAACTAAAGTCTATTATTCCTCTCGGTGATTTCAGGAAGACGATCGTGAACGGAATGGAATCTCCTGGCGGGATTCCAAAAGTTTTCAAGGGTTTGAGCCTTTGCAGATCGGAAATATCCTGAACCGTCATGCCGCGAATGATTCTGGGCGAGATCGCATTGCCGATCCAGATCGCTTGTTGCTCGATCTCCTTTCCTTCCAAATTGTAGAGCTGTCCGGCAACACGCACTTCGCGTATGACGACCGGATTGCGATTCTGAGCAATCCCCGTGACCACGAAAACCTCTCGGTTCCCTTGAATGATTTGGGGACCGGCCCGCAGTGATTGGAGCGCGACCCCATTCTTGAGATGATTGCTTTTCAGTACGGCCGGTCCGATCCAAGGGATCGCCCGTACCAATCTCTCCGAGGCGGCGGGATGGACCCAGTCGAGGGCTGTCAGGAACCCAAAAAAGAGGAGCAAAAGTCCGAAAAGCGTCAGGTAAGGTATCGTGGAAGCACGCTGGTCACGATGAGGATCAAGAGATAAAATGTTATCCATCGCTTCCCGAGACGGCGGCAAGGATTCGGATGACGATGACGGCGCCCGAGACGAGGCCGTCTCGGCAAAGCGGATGCCCTGAGAGCTGCGAATACCATCGTGTGATGCGGAATCGTCGAACATGAATTCGCCGTTGTCGAGGGACGGGCGTTTCTGAATTTCATCGGGGGCGGCTGGCCCCCCGTTATCCGGAATCGCCGCAGCGGCCATTTCTGTTTGATCGTCCCCCGCCGCGGGTTTATCTGGAACGAAAGCAAAACTCAGCTCCTGCTCTTTTTCCGGCTCAGGGACGATTTTTTGGGAAGAGGGGGCTTTTTCAACAGCCTTTTCGAGCGCGTCGGCTGAATCAAGATCGAAAACATGCTTGCAGCGGGAACAACGAAATGCCGGCGTCGCGCCCTCCACGACTTCATCGGCTACCCTATAAGCGGTCTTGCAACTCGGACAGCGAACAATCATGCATCCCTCGGTAGTTTTGGGAAATCGAGCCAAGAAAGTATGGGAAAATTAATTTGATTGTAGGGGAATGCGAGAAAAATTCAAGGTTTTACTATTAACTTGCCTACTTTGCTTAGTAAACGCGTTGAATGAAGTGAGTCGAAAGCGCGTCTAATAGCTGGGAGTGTTGTGGAGCCAAGCGACTGGGAGCTGGTCCAGAGGTGTCAGGCGGGAGAGACGGGTGCCTTCCAGGAGCTTGTCTCAAGATATCACCAGAAGATTTGCATCGTCGTTATTGGTTTGCTGGGTAATCGCGAGGACGCGCTGGAGGTTGCTCAAGAGGCCTTTTTTCGAGCGTATAGGAAGATCAAGAGTTTTCAAGGCGGCTCTTCATTTTATACATGGCTCTACCGCATCGCGGTCAATATCGCGATTGATTCGCAGCGGCGGCAAAAAAGAAACCCGCTGGAATTTCGCGAGACCATGGATGGACTTTTCGAGGAGCAAAACGAAGTTGCCAGGGATCCCTTTTCAGATGTTCACGATCGAGAGCTAAGAGAAAAGCTGGTTGCCGCTATAAACGATTTGACTCCGGAGCACAAGGCCGTCATCATATTGAGAACGGTGGAAGGACTCTCGTATAAAGATATCGGTGCGATTCTCGGTTGCTCGGAAGGGACCGTGATGAGCCGGCTTCATTACGCGAGAAAGAAGCTGCAGGAAAAGCTAAGCGCTTTTTTATGAGAAACTGCGAGGACATAGCAGAGTCGCTGGGAGTCTGGTTGGACGGCGAGTTGAGTTTGGCCGATGCCGAAGTGATACGCCTCCATCTCGAGGGTTGCGCACAGTGCGATGGGAAACGGCGGCAATTGGAAAAACTGCATTCTTCGCTGAAGAGCCTTTTCGAGGCGAACTCGCCGCGAGTTGCCCTGGAGCCTTTCTGGCGCGGAGTCCAGGAGCGAATCGCCGAAAGACGGACGTGGCGTCAGGGCATCACCGAGTGGGTCCGTTCTGCATTGGCGGGGCCGGCAGGGGCTTGGGCTGTTCCCGCGGCCATCGTTATCGTCCTCGCTATCCTTTCGGTAGATTCATTTCGGAAACTTGCGACACAAAGAAACAACTTTGCCGCCGTCGAATCCATCGATGCGCATGGACGCAACGTGGCCCTGTGGCGAGAGGACGAAACAAAAACCACGGTCATTTGGTTGTACCACAATCAAGAAGGTGAAAATGAGTCGTCTGAGGAGAATACCGAAACGCGTCCTTCTTTTTAGTTATCTGACTATTTTGTTGGCGGCTTATCCCACAGGGGCCGCAGAAAACCAATCGCAGACGGTACGCCTCAAGATTGGGACCATTCTGGCGAGCAATCAAAACGATGAGATCGACCCCAAGCTGAATGCGATGAAGAATCAGTTGAAAGTCATGAAATATCGATCCTACCGGCTGCTCAAGGAAGAAACTCAGAATGTGCCTTGGCAAGGCAACGCCGCGTTCGACATCCCCGGCGGACGCTCCTTGGTGGTGACCCCGCAGGAATTTCGGAACAAACAGCTCGCTCTCAAGGTCCGTTTGCAGCAAGGGGATAAACCGGTGGTCGATACCACCGTGCGTCTGAACAACGGAGGTAATTTTCTGCTGGGCGGCCCGCCTCACGAAGGAGGGGCCTTGGTCCTATCGATTTCAGCGACGGCTCAGTAAGTTCGCCCTAGGACGTCGGGTTCAAATCGAGAATTTGAGATTGCCCACCGCCATCCGGTCGCGCCAGCCGACCCAAAGGTTCGTGCTGAGATATTTATCGCCAAAGTCGGGGAATACGGTCACTAACGTGGCGGATCGCAATCGACGTGCGAGCTTCAAAGTCGCAAACATGGCGGCACCCGACGACTGGCCCACTAAAACTCCTTCCTCTTGGCTCAGGCGGTAAACCATCGCGTAAGCATCTTCCGTGGCAACCGGGATCTTATCGTCCAATTCATCCTCGTGATAAACGCCCGGGACAATAGAACTGGCCATGTGCTTGAGACCTTCGAGACCGTGCAGCGCGTCGTCAGGCTCCACGGCGATAATCTTGATGCTTGGATTCATCTCTTTGAGATAGCGGCCCGTGCCCGTGATCGTTCCACCGGTGCCGATCCCGGCAACAAAGTGGGTGATTTTCCGCCGCGTTTGCCGGTAAATTTCCGGACCCATAGTTTCATAGTGGGCCTGGGGATTCATCGGGTTAAAATATTGATCGGGCTTGAAATAGCGACCAGGATTCTCTTCGAGGATTTTTCTACACAAGCGAATCGCGCCATCGGAGCCTTCCAGGGGATCGCTGTGGATGACCTTGGCGCCGTAAGCGTCGATGATTTGCTTCCGTTCCCTGCTGACGTTGGCCGGGATGACTAACTCGACTCGGAAACCCAGAACGCAACCGATCAAGGCCAAGGCGATCCCGGTATTTCCCGAGCTGGAATCCAAGATTGTCTTATCGGGCGTAAGCTTCCCTGTGCGAATACCCTCCTGGATCATTCGTAGCGCGGCCCGATCCTTGACCGATCCCCCGGGATTAAAGCCCTCCAATTTCGCGTAGACACGCACGCCAGCCGGCAGCCCTTCGGTGAGCTGTCGAATCTCCAGTAAAGGGGTCTCGCCGATCAGGTCTAAGACCGACTCGACCCTCTTCGGCTCCAGTGAAGGATACGGAACCAAGCGAAGACTGGAGGTGGCTTGTGCCATGGCGGTTATAGATGCTGATTAGCGTCCCCCGGCAATAGCCGGGACGATCGAGATGCTGTCTCCCTCTTTGAGAGCGGTTTCCAAGTTCTGCAGAAAACGGATATCGTCACCGTTAACGTAAACATTTACGAACCGGCGGATCTTGCCGGTTTCATCGCAGATGCGTTCCTTGATACCGGGGAAATTTTTTTCTAGATCCTCCACTAAAGCCTTGATATTTGTCCCTTGCGCGCTGACCTCGTCGGCGCCCTGAGTAAACTTCCGCAGTGGCGTAGGGACACGAACTCGCACTGGCATAGAACGACCTCCTTGGATTTAGTCACGCACCCGTTGACTCTCTGCTAACAAGATAGACCGTCGCCGCGACCCTTGCAAGAAATTCGCCGTTGTTTGCCACGATCCTCTGATTACAACTTCAACGAGCCGCAGCTTTGGCCATCACCGCCGGGTTTAACTTTTGGTACAGTTCATCGAAATTTTCCAGAGCGGCATTCATAGTGAACGGCTTTTCGACGCTGTCGGCGACGGCTTCGAGAGTCTTGTAACCGTTGCCTGTAATGCTGATGACGATGGACTCGTCCCGCGGGATTCTGCCCTTTTGCACCAGTTTCCGGGTCACGGCCACTTCGGTTCCCCCCGCCGGCTCGGTGAAGATTCCCTCTGTTTGGGCGAGCAGTTTGATGCCGTCGAGAATTTCCGCGTCGGTTGCGCTCTCACCCCATCCGCCCGATTCGCGCACCGTTTGAAGGACGTAGTAGCCATCGGCCGGGTTTCCAATCGCGATGGAACTTGCGATCGTGTCCGGTTTCACGGGGCTGATTACGTCCGTGCCATTCTGGAGCGCGTTGATAATCGGCGCACAGCCAGCGGCTTGAGCCGAATAGATCCTGCTGCCGCTCTCTTCGACCAAACCGACCTGGATGAGTTCCTTAAAAGCCTTCGCTAGCTTCGGCAGGATCGTCCCGCCGGCAGAGGCAACGACAATATGTTTCGGCAGCTTCCATCCAAGCTGTTCGGCAATCTCAAAGGCGTGGGTCTTGGCGCCTTCGGAATAATAGGGTCTCAAATTTACATTGACAAAGGCCCAGCCGTATTTGTCGGCGATTTCGCTACAGAGCCGGTTGACGTCGTCATAGTTTCCCTTGACGGCAACGGTTTTTGGACCGTAGATGCTCGAGCCGATGATCTTTCCTTGCTCCAGGCCGTCGGGGATGAAAACATAGCAGTTCAAGCCGGCCTTGGCGGCGTGGGCGGCGACTGAGTTAGCGAGGTTTCCCGTCGAGGCGCAGGACACCGTGTCGAACCCGAACTCGATGGCTTTGGATATTGCGACCGCCACGACGCGATCTTTGTATGAAAAAGTGGGATGATTGACTGAATCATCTTTGATGTAGAGTTCTTCGACGCCCAGGGCTTCCCCAAGCCTGTGAGCCCTGACGAGAGGCGTAAAACCGGAATACAGGCCGACCTGCGGTTGCCCGTCGATGGGCAGCAGTTCGCGGTAGCGCCACAGGTTCTTGTCGCGGGCAGCGATTTTTTCGCGGCTGATGGATTGCTTAATGGCGTCATAATCGTAGACAATTTCCAGAGGGCCGAAGCAGGCTTCGCACACGTGAAGCGGCTTCTTCGGATACTGCTGTCCGCACTCTTTGCATTCGAGTCCCTTGACAAAGCTCATGGTCTCATCCCTTTCCGGTTGAGTCTCAGCCGTCTGTACCAACCGTCGATGCGGCGATTCATTTGACGCCACAGGCCGCGCAATGCACGTTTCGCTTCACCTCGACCGTACGAAACTTCATCGATTTTGCGTCATAGGTGAGCAATCGATCCGTCAGCAATCCTTCTTCAAAGCCAGCGAGATACTTCACGGCTTCGGTTGCCTGGATCGAACCTATGGTGCCTGCAACGGCTCCGAGGATACCGGCTTGTTGGCAATTCAGTATTTCTTCAGGCGCGGGTGGCTCCTCGAACAGACAACGGTAACAAGCGCTCTTGCGGGGCACGACCGTCATCGTTTGTCCTTGCAGCCGAACGATGCCCGCATGCGAAAAGGCAATGCCCATTCTTACGGCCGTATCATTAATCACGAATTTCGTGGAAAAATTATCGCTCCCATCGATGATAAAATCATAACCGGAGAAGATTCCAGCGGCGTTGTCTTCCTCAAGCCGAACAGGATAAACGACGATTTCCACGTCGGGGTTCAGTTTACTGATCTTAACTTTGGCTGATTCTACCTTTGACTGGGTGAGATCGGGGGTGGAGTGCAAGATCTGTCGCTGCAGGTTCGATAATTCCACCCGATCCGGGTCGACCAAACCTAGAGTCCCTAGGCCTGCGGCCGCCAAATAAAGCGCAGCCGGCGAACCGAGTCCACCCACTCCTATAATCAACGCTCGAGCTTGGCGGAGGCGAATTTGTCCCTTGCCGCCGAGATCAGGGATCATGATTTGCCTGCTGTAGCGCTCGATTTGGTCTGTTGAAAGGCGAATACTCATAATCCAACTACGGGCAAAAAAAAACCCCTCCCTATAATAGATAAGAAGAGGTTCAACCTCACCTTATCTTTCCCCCGCGCTAGGGGAGGCAGGAATTAGCACCGGGTTCCGTTGTCCGAAACCGGTTGCTGTGGCTTCGAAGGGCCGCTCCCTCCACCACTCTGGATAAGGTGTCCAGATTCTAGTTGCAGCTCAACCTATCGCAGCAGGCATAGTGTGTCAAGGCTTCAGCGATCGGCGACAAGTTCTTGAAAGGCCCAAACTCCAGGGTGGGCGAAAATTGCACCGAGCACAAGATTCTGTTAAGTGCATAGATAACGTGAAGGTGAGAGACGCTTATTCAAGTTATCTGTTGATTGCGGGGGTTACCTGCTTCATCCTTGGAATCGGCAACTGGGTGGTGGGTGCAGTCGAGACGACAAAGTATCAGAACCTGTTGCATAGAACCGAACAGACCGGCTTAGAGGAATCGTACAGAAGCTTCCAGGAGTTGGATCAGCAGAAAAACGAAGAAGTGCTTCGGCGTATCAACGAGGATCGGGAGAAATACAACGCTGCCAGAGTGAAGCTTAACTTCTTTTACGTGGTCTTAACCGGCGGAAAAACGATGTTTCTTTGTGGGGTTCTCCTGATGCTCTTGTCCCTGATTCGTCTTATCCGTCGCGATGCTCAAATGAAAATGAATACCCTCAGTGGCTGGACTAAGTCCGACAATGCGGGAACGTAACCGAATTCGTGCGTAAGACGTCTATTTGGACGGTTTGGATTTTTGGTATTTTCGATAATCATATCCCGTTGCCATGGCCAGCAGGATGTCTTCCATGCCTCCACTTTTTTCCCGTCTAAGGACTAAAAGCCTATCGTAGAATTCCTTGAAGTCCTTGTAGATGCGTTGGCTGTCATCCGTTTTCCTAAGATAGAAGTCTTTAATCCGTGTAACGGTGAAACGCAAGGCGGAAAAACGCAACTCATTCGGGAACGAGTCCCACTCCGGTAGCGAGAGTGGCCGGAGGCTTTCATAGCCGGAGATCAGTGCTTCAAAACGGTCGATGCGATAGCGTTGGTCCAAGAAACAGAGCGCATTGACCGCCGTGGCCAGATCGTAAATGAGTTTGCCTCGACAAGCCGCTTCAAAATCCACGACTCCAACCAGCCGACTGCCCTTGAACTTTACGTTGTCCGCGAAAAAATCCCCATGAATAATCCCCTTGGGTAGATTATTGTCGAGATAATTCTCCAAATAGGATAATTCATCGTCCAAGACGCGGATGATGTTTCTTAGGTGTGAGGGAAGTTGCCGACGCACCTCGCGGTAAATCGCCACGATTCTACTGAAGCCGAAGCGGTTATCGATTCCTTTCTTGTAGGTTCTGCCGATCAGATGTAAGTTGGCCAGGGTATGACCGAGTACCCCTAAGTGAGTGCTGGTGAGAGATTCGATCGGGAGTTCTATTCCATCCAAATGACGGCTTACAGTGAGGTATTTGCCTCGGAACTCAACATAGTACCTGCCCGTCTTAGTTTTGAGCGGCTGAACACATGGAAAACCTTGTTTCCGGAGGTGAAACAACAAATCCAACTCTTGTTTTACTTCAAGCTCGCTTTTAACTTCATCGATCCTGGCGAAATATCGGCCCCGTTTGGTTTCCAATAGATAGTGCGTATTTACCGATCCGTTCTTGATCCCAGAGCACGACACTAGATCACCCAGGGTGAACTCCTCAACGATCCTCGCAGCGTCCTTTCTTGTCAATTCAGTATAAATGGCCATCCCCTTAGCTTCCCGGCAACTTGCTACTCACTCAAGAGAAGACTATCAAGGAAAAAAGCTTCACAGGACATGTTAAGGCTAACTTAGCCATTTATAATGAAAAAAATAAGCAAAGTCAATATAAAATCGCTTGCTGCTTGTGGATCAAGGAAGCGCGAAAATTCACTTTTGGATTCAAAAGGTTAGGATTGCCCAAACAAAAGGCAAAAGTCGTTGAAATTCAGGTAGAAGACACCAGACAGCCAACAATTGCCTTGCTTGGTGCTCAACAACGTTCCTCAGAATCATTGCCCCGCGAAGGACCCTCCAGGTTCTATGCGATCTGACCGTGCCAATAAGCAAAAACCACTGACTCATCAGCCAACTTCGATAGTAAGTTTTTTCTTGACAAAATTACTCCCCTTTATCTAATGTCCGTCCCTACGGAAAGGCTCATGGCCTGTCATCGGGTCGTGTCATGGTACTTACAAACTAATGCGGGATGGCAGTTTTCCGAGCCTGCCAGCGAGCTGAAGCAACTGGAGAGGGAGGTCTTATAAATGGCGACAGGAAAAGTAAAATGGTTTAACAATTCCAAGGGATATGGTTTTATTGAAAAGGAAGACGGGGGTGATGTTTTTGTTCACTACACGGCGATCCAAGGTGAAGGATTCAAGACCTTAAACGAAGGTCAATCGGTGGAATTTGAAATCGCCCAGGGGGAAAAGGGGCCACAGGCGATAAACGTAGTAAAGATTTAGCTTTCCTCAGCTGCTCAGCAACTACTTCCAGTAATGCTTGATGCTTGGAGGGCGTGTCACGCTCCCAGCGTGGCTGTACCTCGAGCTCTTAGGTCGACTCCTAGCTATAGGTTCCCATTCCGATTCCCGATGATTGTGCAGGTCCTGGCAAAGTAGTACGATCACGCTAGACGCTGATCGTAAAGTGAAAATGGCTCAAGACGATATGCAGACAGAACACTCAGCTCTTGAATCAAAACGCGGTCAAGAGAATCTCCTGGCGGACACGGTCGTGTTGACTCGGCTAGACAAGGCCGTTGGCTGGGCGCGCAAGTACTCGCTTTTCCCTTACCCATTCGCCACCGCCTGCTGCGCGATGGAATATATGTCGCTTTCGATGTCCCCATACGATATCGATCGGTTCGGGGCACTTTTGCCGCGCTTCAGTCCCAGGCAAGCCGACCTATTGATGGTGATAGGAACGGTCAATCACAAATTGTCCCCGGTGTTGAAACGGGTATACGAGCAAATGTCTGAACCCAAATGGGTGATGGCTTTCGGTGCTTGTGCTGCAAGCGGCGGGTTTTACGACAACTATGCGACGGTTCAAGGAATTGATCGCATCATTCCCGTAGATGTATACGTACCGGGATGTCCGCCACGGCCTGAGGCAGTGCTCGATGGCCTGATGGAGCTGCAAGGCCGAATCGCGAAACAGAAGCAGCCTCTCGGGTAGTGCTCTTTGTGTTCCGGGGATGGCGGCTGGCGTTGTCGGCGATGAGCTACGGTACCTTTTTGATCTTTTTTTAGGCCAGATCCAAAGCAGTTTTTTGCAGCCAGAGGCATCAATCCTCGAACGAATGGAGCTCCTGAATAACAAACTCCATGGGCGGAAATCAAGATAATCCAGACCCTTCCGCGCGCCAGGATTACTACCACCAGGGGGTGATTGTTAGGCTTTTTCCGTCAAATAACATGGGAGTAGTCCGGACGGAGAGCGGGCGCGAGGTTCGCTTCTCCTATGATCTGGTCATTCTTTGCGGTGAGGCCAAGACGCCGCTCGATCTCAGGGAGGGGGAACGGGTCGGTTATGACCTGGGATGGACTTCGGGGGGGTTACGAATTACCAAGATCAAAACCTATCCTCGATCGTCTGATCAGGCGCCAACGTAGCGCTAAAAGGGCAGGGAGGTTAGCGCCAAGATCTGTTTTCCCAAGATTTCTCCAACAAAGACGCCCAGCAAGGCGATGTAAAAAAGACCCGTTGCAGCCATGGTGTGCGGAATCAGCAGCGTTCGCCAGATCATCCAGGATAAGATGAGGGGTGCGGCTTGACCGGAAATCACCCTGGTCAGCAACAGTGTGGAATGATTTTGCCATAAGCGCTCCAAACTCATGACGCTTGCCGATGCACCGAAGATGTAGAGTGCGGGTGGCGACACAATTAGAAATAGCGTTTGCGCGACCAGGGTGACGACAAAGAATTTGTATACGCGAACGAATGGATCGAGACTCTGTCCGGTATCGATGAGATACCAATGTCCGATCAGCATCCCAACGGTTACGGATCCGAGAAGCAGAGCCGACAGGAAGAAGCCGAGCGGGTAAAGGAAAGTTTCGACGGAGCCGAAGGGGGCGTCGTAGAATCCCCGAGCGCTGAAAACCAGCCCCGCCAGGCCGCAGAGCAGGCAAGCCGCGAAGCTCCGCGCCCTGAATTCCTGGTTTTCTCCCCACAGAGAAATCAGATAGGCGGCAAAAAGAATCACAAACAAGCTGTAAAACGAAATCTCCGCCAAAGCACCGACACTCCATTCGGCTGGGTGACTCTGCCAGTAAAGATTGGCCTTTCCCCACAGCGCCAACACGGCGATCACGAACAGCACACCGGCTGTCGATTTATAAAAGGCTCTTGCCAACTCATGGAAGGGTGTAGCTGACAGTCCGAACAGACCCCCCAGTGCGGTTTGGTAGAAAAAAAGCAGAAAACTATTGGTAAAGCTTCGCATGAACTACGAAGCACGCGATGGGAGGTCGAGCTTCTCAGCTACGTGCAGACAAACCGCCCCGTTAAGAAACCTTCTGATCCTCACCTCTGTGAACCCGGCCTCGGTGAGAAGCTCCGCGACTTTTTCCGGTGGATGGAAGGCTTTAACTGATTCGGCCAGATACTTATATGCTGCTTGATCCTGGGCCAGGCGCCCGCCGATCCATGGAACTAAACGGTAAAAGTAGAGAGCATAAAAGGCTGCAAACCAGACTCTTGACGGGGGAAACATCTCCAAGGAGACGAACCTTCCGCCGTTCTTTAGGACTCTGAAAGCATGAGCGAAGAATAAAGAGAGGTCCGAGACGTTGCGCAAGACAAATGCGGTCATGACACCATCGAATATCGAGTCTTTGAATGGAGAAAACATGGCGCTGCCCTGGACAAAGTAGGTTTTCTCGCCCTGGATTGCGCCGCTTTGTTTTGACCGCGCCAGCTTGAGCATCTGGCGCGAGACGTCCAGCCCGACGATGCGTCCCTTGCCGTCGAGTTTCCTGGCTGCGGTGAAAGTCAGATCACCCGTTCCAGCGCCCAGATCCAAGATGAGTGGGTGACGGCTATGCACGACCTCTTGTATTGCTTTGTTTCTCCACGTGCGATCCCAACGAAAACTGATAACGCGATTTAAGACGTCGTAGCGCCCGGCGATCCTGTCGAACATCGCTTGGATCGCGCGATCCCGTGGATTGAGGGATGGCATTGCTCGGATTAAACTCGCCACCAGTACAAAAACGATGGATCGTTGCCGCGTCTTGAATTAAAAGTCTCGATCAATGATTAAGTGAACGAGCGTCTTGAGCCCGTTGCGGTAGAGGGAAGGAGGAAATTTCCTAATTGACTTAAGCGCCTCTTCTGCATAGCCCCGAGATATGGATTTGGCCTGCTGGATAATCGCCCCGGATTTGATGGTGTCCAGCGCAGCGCCAATCGAAGCTTCGGTGGGTTGCGCGCTCTGAAACGCCTCCCAAACAGCGGGCTGGTCCGCTTTAAGCGCCAGGATGATAGGCAACGAAGGATTGCCGTCGCGCAAGTCCATGCCCGTCGGCTTTCCGAGCAGCTCCACATGCCCTACGATATCGAGGATATCGTCAACCATTTGAAAGGCGATGCCCAGATTCAATCCATAGCGATGAGCTTCTTCCACCGCCGCGGAGTTGGCGCCAGCGAGATAGGCTCCCAGCTTTGCGCCCGTTTGAAATAGAGAAGCGGTCTTGCGCCTCACGATCTCGAGGTAGTCGTCGAGAGTGACGTCATGATTGCGATTGAAGCATCCTTGAAGCGTTTCTCCTTCGGTCAGAAGCGCGCAAGCGTCCGCCGTCCACTCGACGACGGTCTCGTCGAATTTTCCCGCGAACTCAAAAGCCTTAATAAAAAGGAAATCCCCGGCGACCAAAGTGTTTTTAAGCCCAAATTTTCGATAGGCGGACTCCTTGCCGCGGCGGGTTTCCGCGCGGTCGATGATGTCGTCGTGGAGCAATGTGGCGGTGTGAATGAGTTCTATGGCCGTGGCGATATCGACAATGTCTTGGGTTCTCTTCCCGCTGAAGGCCAGGAAAGCCAAAAGAGTCACCACCGGTCGAACTCTTTTGCCCCCGCCGCAAATCAGGTGCGCCGCGATATCGGTTAGCGTTTGTTCGCGGGAACGGATGGCGCGAATCAGATTCTCCTCGACGAGTTGAAGTTCGTCGGTCACGAAGCTGAAAGGATCGCCCGAGCTCTCCAGCGCGGGGATTTTGCGGCGAGTTTCATGAGCTACGACAACGGCAGGATTAGCGGCCTCAGTTTTGGTTTCCCGAATCAGAAATACTCCGTGCAACCGAGACAAAAGATAGCACGCAAAATGTCATAGTTCCATAGCGGGGTCAAGCAGTTAAT
>Ga0105092_10001025_pt1 | contig 14874 bp, 18 predicted proteins | sample PPLLak2March2015_FD_87021 | JGI IMG/M metagenome (GOLD analysis project Ga0105092, IMG submission 87021) | Freshwater sediment microbial communities from Prairie Pothole Lake near Jamestown, North Dakota, USA - PPLs Lake P7 Core (1) Depth... | ecosystem: Environmental > Aquatic > Freshwater >... | reverse complement strand
TAAAGCCTTTTGTCAACATACCAACCATTTTCAAAAGGGGACCTAACGTGGCAGAAAACACAAGAATATCAATAATGGCTCCTTTAGTGGATTCACTAAGACCATTCCACCACTCGGTCGCCATCTTAATACTTTCATTAAGTTTTTCAAGATGAACCGCTAAACGTTCACCAATTTCAATGCCTACGGCTTTCAAATGATTCCAAGTAATTTTCATTTGGGCATTGAAGTTCTCCATATTCTTGTTGGCAACTTCCTCAGTAATACCACCCATAGAACGGAGACGTTCTTCAAATTCTTTGGCTCGACCACTCATACCCAATAACATTTGAATAGCTTTAGATGAACGGTCTTGGAAACCAAGCATTTGAAATGCCAATTTCTTTTCTTTATCAGACATTCCACCTAACCGCGTTTCTAACTGCTGGAGAATATCGGATAAAGGAAGCATCTTACCTTGGGCATCGTAAACAGCCATGCCCATTTCACGCCAAGCCTCGGCGTTATTAATCGCGGACGTTTGCAAATCTCGAACCGCCATTGTGAACCGTTCACCGGCTTCCTCGCCTTTAACGCCTTGTTCGGCAAATGCCGCAAGAATAGCAACACCTTCTTCCACGTCTTTGTTTAACAACTTCAAAGCCGCGGCGGCACCATTTGTCAATGCTTTTGCAAAATCTTCAACCTCACCTTGTGCCATAATATTTGCACCGGTCAAAACGTCGGTAATGCGGGTGAGATTTTTCATATTCTCTTCCGCATCTTTCGACCGCATACCCATAGCACTTTGGGCGTCCGCGGCATATTCAGTGGCACGGGCCAAATCAAAATTACCAGCAATGGCAAATCTATTCACCACTTCAAGAGCCTTCATTGATTGTTCGGCATCAAGACCGGCAGACGCTAAATAATAGTAAGCCCCTGCCAAGTCTTTTGCCGAGGAAGTGGATTCTTTTGAAAGGGCAATTGCCGTTTCCCGCATTTTACGTTTCATTCCGTCTGAAACATCACCCATAATGGCAAGAGAATGGGCCATGGCTTCATCGAAATTACCAAATGCTTTAATGGCAGCGGTGCCAAGGCCGACTAAAGGCAAAGTCACCCGCATAGTGAGGGACCGACCTAAAGATTCCATCTTATTAGCAGTAGATAGAATCTTTTTTTCCACCGAGTTCATCGACTTTTCATAGCTACTCGAATCAAGCTGAAGATGAACTAACAAATTGCCTAAATCCATCGCTATCATTTTCTAATACCTAAGGCTTTAAGCCAGAATGATTTAGACGCTTCGGTACGGGAATCAACTTCTTCCTCTGTTAAATCGTTTTCATTTTCAAACATCGTCTTAAATTTTCTAATGAACGATTTTAACTTAACCTTATTTGGTTCTGCTACATAAGACCGTTGGACTTCTTGGGCAATTTGGGCAAGATAAACATCCTGTTTTGTGGTAAAGTTTCTTTCCAATTCAAGAAAAACCATCCAGTCTATGAATTGACTGGATGATGTTTCTTGTTTACAACGGTCAACCGATAAATGAAGGTGAGACGCCAGCATGTACCAAGCCAGCGTTTCACCCTTTAATCGTTTTTTGATTCTTGTGCCGCATCTTCATCCAAGCCGCTGATTTTCTGGGCTTCTTTGAATAATTTGGAAACAAGACCCGCAGGGAAAGACTGAATAATATCGGTCTTAACCAATTTGCCCTCACTATCATAAAGACACAATGAAAGCAAGCTGGCTTGGAGACCTTCATAATTACTCATGCCTTGGAGTTTGCCATTGACGTACTTCATACGGCCGCCAACACCATTCAAGAACTGGTCCCGCTGTTTGGCGTTCAATTCAACCAATTTGTACTCTTTGCCGTCAAGAGTAACGGGCACTTCCTTCAAACTAAGTGTAAATTCTAACATACTTAAACCTTTCCAAAAATTTAACTCTTAAAAAAACATTTAGCTCTTAGGTATAAACCGGAGCCGTTTCAACACCAGATTCATTCTGATTGCTCGGAACAATCGTAACGTCCGCTGTCGGCTGAGAGCCTTCACCGATAGGACCGGGTACAAACTTATCAAGCCAGCCCCAAAATGCCACAGTGTGGGTATCCGGGAACGTAATTGTGATAAGCTGGTTGTCCTTAATCATGCCCAGAATGTCGTCATAAAACGACGGGTCATAAGACACGGTAAGGGTCATTTCGGTCAAGGTGATAAGCTGTTTAGGCGCCCGTGTACGATACAACGTATTCCGCAACGTGGTCGTATCATTAGCACCACCTGCATCCATTCCGGGAGGAGTTAATTCTTTTTCCCAGAACGTAATACCGGGGCCAGTACCGCTCGGCTGGTCACCAAACGCAATGGTTGTCCCGTGGCCATCGTCAATTCTACTCATAGTAGATTATCCTTTCATGTTAAACAGGTTTAACATCGGTTCTAAAGTTTACTGAAAATTCAAACCGACGTTTTTCGTCGGTCCCAATATAATTAACTGAAGAAGTTCTATATACATTTTCAATCCGGTATGAAACAGAATCAATTTCAACCTCTTGACTGAAAACAGTTTCCAAAAAAACAACCACTTCATTTGCTTTCAACCAACCATCATCATATTCTTTCGACCGAATATGTAATTGAATTCCAAAATGTTCAATTGTTTCACCAGTCGAAAGAACTGTACCATCAAGCAAACCGGGTGAATCATACAAACAAGCTGAATCTTTATTTTCGTCTGGCAAGTGACCTGTATAAAGAGGCCAAACGGCAGCTAATGCCGGGGCATCAAAATAATTATTCGTTATTAAATATTCTTTAATAACTTTTGCCGGAGTTGTATAAAGTAAATCAGTCATTTATAAATAAGCCATTCGGGCATATTCAGTCACCCGCAAATTAGGAATTTTATCAAACCCTTTTATTTCTGTTCCATCGTTTACATCCGAACCACTATCTAATTCACCTTGAAGTAAAACGCCACCAAGAAGGACGTCTCTATCAGTATAAACAATAGACCGAGAAATTTGAGTTGTGCCATCGGTGCCAATAAACTCTTTGGCAACATCTTCCCATCTACAATTTATTTCAACAGGACTGCCGTATTCGGGCTTTCCACTGGCATCGAATCCAGTGGGAGCCCAATATACGGCTTTCTGTTTTAGCATTTTTGATATTATACTCATAATTGCTTAATTAATCAACACATTTATTGTTCGATATGGAGAAGTTGTGCTAATTGTCATTTCAAGGATAACGGTAACACCATCATCCGGGTCAAGCAACTGTTGGACGTTTGGATAATTTGGCTTTACTCGCCAATTACCCGCGGCCCAAGCGGTCATAACTTTAATTGCTTTTGCAAATGTCCACGTTTCACCTTCGGTGACACCCGTGGCGGTAAGCAATTGAGCAATATCAATATCCGCCGTTACATCAATCGCCGCAATATCAGCAATAATAGTATCGGCTTTGGTATCAACCGTGTCCACGTCCACTTGAACGGCATCAACCTTTGTTTCGATAGAATCAGTATCCGCTTGAACACTGTCAAGGATTAAATCAAGACGTCCACCGTCTTCCCAGTCCGCAAACGATTGACTTTGGGCACTATCTAACAATAGGTCAAGACGACCACCGTCCAACCAGTCTTTTATGATTGCATAAACGGAACCCGCGGTAGGTGTTCCCGGGACCGCTGTATCAAGTTCGGTCTGAATCTGAGTTGCTATATCAGTTAAAGCAACGGGTATTTCACCAATAACAGTTCCAACGTCAACACGCCCAGTGGTTGCCTCAATATCTAAATCACCAAAATTAGTAGGCAACACCGCGGCAATACTTGAATCAATATCCGTAATAGCAATCGGTGTATTTCCACCAACCTGAATTGAATCAACTTGCAACGCATCCGTTCCGGCAATTACCGAATCATAAACCAAAGCGGGTAGTACCACAAATTCGTGATAAACTGCCAACGCCCCGGCTTCATGCACGTAAACAATTAATCGACCGGCTGTATTCGTATCGGTTGCATCAATCGGACAACTGTAGTATCCGTTTTCCATGTGGGTCGCGGACGTAGATTCTGTCTTTTGAGCAAACGAACCACCGTTCTTTGATACTCTTACATCCGCTTGCGAAAGGGTAAGACCTTCCTCTTCGGTATCGCCATCAGTAGAATCAAGAAACGGTCCCAAAACAATTGTTGCCGTAGTGTCTTCTTTCAAAGGTAACGCGGCAAAGGAAACAGTTGTACAAATCATCAATAAAACTAAAAGCAATGTCTTCATAATTGTAAACCTCATTATTTCTTTTTCATTTGGTCTAAGTGTCGATAAATTACGGGAATGGATGTTCCCGATGTTATGCTCCACGGATGGTCATTTATATCAAACGCAACGCCCGCACCTGACCGAACACCGGTTAGGCTGCCCGTTTCAGAGGTATAGTTATTACCTGAAAAATCATTATCCATTGCAAAGTACCAAGCCGGGGCTGTAGCAATCGCATTAGGGGCAGTTAAACTTTGTCCGTTTGTGCCCGATAACTGGTCAATCTCGGTTGCCGTTAATTCAGTATCCCACTTTGCCCATTCCGCCATTTTACCGACAAAGTTTCGACTTGCTGGCGTATCATTACGGTCACCAAAATACATAGACGTTGCCGCATCAATCGCATCGACCAGAGTTGACGAACTGGTGGCAGCGGATGAACCGTCAATATATAAAGTAATATTCGTGCCATCTGCCACCATCAAGATATGAATCCACGTATTGTTTACTATGGGGGCGGTTGTCGAGGTTAAAAGTTTTTCGTCCGCACCAGCATCACGTACCGCGGATTTACCTTCATCAGGGTCGGCTTGTGAATCCTCAGAAACGTAAAAGTAAACAGCCGGGTTCGCTCCATAATTCCAATCTAACATATACTGGTAAGCGGTACCCGTGTTGTTTGTTACTTTGAACCAACCACCGATTGCCCAACCGCCAGACGCCGAATGGTCGGGAATTGTCAAGACGGCATTATCGCCAACTGAAACACGTTCACCCTCAGTATCAAACACCCAAGAGGCTGTAGCCGTCGTATAAACCATCATCAGACTTATCATTATGAGGAATTTCAACTTCCGTGTAGTCATACGTTTTGTATTCATCATTTTCGTTTTCAATTTCATAACCATCTTCTAACTCCCCGAACTGCCTATAAAAAAACGAGCACCCCCAGTTGGAGCCGCATCAGTTGTATCACTTCCAGTGGCGGATGCCGCTGTTTCATTTGGCGTCGGATAAACTGAATCTCTTGCTTTCACTGTAAAAGTGTATTCCGTTTCGGCTGTTAAACCAGTCACCGTATAAATTCTTTCAGTCTGCCAACTCGAATTAAAAGCCGCATTTGTTGTACAAGTGAAAAAGTATTGAACGGGTCCCGTGGTTGCATCCGTTGCCTCACTGGCTTCCATTGTTATTGACTGGTGGTCAATTGTAGTGGGAACCGTGGCCCAAGTCATTGGGTCCGGCGTCGGTGCCGTTGTATCAGACACCGCGGGTTCAATGTAACCATTTTCGGTTGTCGAATAACTTGTTTCACCTAAAATTGCATTCCGCATCTTAACTCGGTACTGATAAATCAAACCCGCCGTTAAGCCATCATCTTGATAAGTGGCACCCGCTTGCCAACCTGAATCTGTGGCACCAGCATTACCACTTATTTCATCAAAATAATATTCAACAGGCGGACTTTCTGCATCCGTTCCGGTAGTAGCGGTCATTGTTATACTGTCCGAATCAACTTCGGTCGGTGTAACTGACCATGTCGCCGGATTTGGTGTCGGTGGCGTAGTATCAGGCGGTTCTTGGCTTGTCGTATATTCATAAGCACCACAAGACGGCGGACTGTCCCAAGGAATGCCTTGCAAATCTACACCGAAATTATAATCAGGAAAATAGGATTGCATTACACCTACATAGGTTGCAATATCCCCGCCCTGATTAATACCACCATTATCCGAATCTAACCTAAAATCATCGTTCAAAAAGTTCTTGAATTGGGCTATATGTTTTGTGAAAGAACCACTTGCATCATAATCACCCACGTCGGTTGAGCCCAAAGGATAGCCCGGAAAGTTGGCACTATTTCGCATATAGTAATTATAGGTATCTGTGATGTTTGAAGAACTCCAATCGGTTGTATTAGCTTCAAACCCATCCAAGATATTGTTTCTAATAATCGCGGGTGAACTCAAAGTCGGATTGATGGACTGACCAAGAAAAGTCAAAGCCTGATTTCCAGTTGACAACTCTGTAAAAATAGAATTCTGAATAATATAGAATCTACCCGTAACGGAATAATAGTCCGTATCCCAAAGACCGAGAGTTGCCGAGGCATCATTTGCCATAAAGACATTACCAAAGACAAACATATTACTCATATCTTTCATGGTTATCGAATTCGTACCATGAGCAAAGATATTATGAGCAATCAAGGTATTTGTCGGCCGGCCATAAAGTGTCATGGCATTGCCGTGAACACCGTCATTATTCCAAACCTCATTGTGACTAACTTCAATATCGGTGAAGAAATATGGCCGAATGTTTGAACTGTAAATGCCCTTTAGATAATTATTTCTAAAGATAAAAGGCGTGCCCGGTGTGCCATCCCTGCCGTAAATTGTAACACCATAACCACCCATACCGACGTTTTCTACATGGCAATTTTCCATTGTAAAACCATCTTCATGCCAAGCAAAGCCAACTGCGGCACAAGAATTGTAATCAAAGAAATTATACATATTACAATTTGTGATTGTAACGTTTCGTGTTATAGGCGAACTCACGCCCGTCCAAGATGAACACACAATGGCGCCAGACGACCGATAATTAGTATCATAACCAGACGTACCAAAGAAATCTGTACCACGTCGACCTTGATAATTCCTAAAAGTGATACCATTGATAGTAAGATAATTCACCGCGGCTTTGAACCGAATAGCGGCCGTCTTAGACGAATAAACCATATTAGCTTCTAAATTAGCTTCGGATTCACCGGCCTCTTTATAATAGTAAACGGTGTAATAGCCACCTGTGGCGGTCGGTGTAAAGACGTAAGAACCCGGACCCGAGGTGTTAAAGAAATGTGAATGATTATCCAAAAAGTAAGTCTCAGAGGCACTAATTGTGGACGCGGCCGCATTAAAAGTTATTCTATCGGAGGCAGGCGTAAAAGCCGTAACCCGTCTTATACTGCCGTAACTTCCATCCGATGATATATACCAAACGCCGGCACCGTTCCAATAATCAGTCTGGGCTTGCGTTAAATTCTCGGCATCAACAATAGTTGTGGTTGTGGTTGAATCAACATCCCAACCGTCACCACCCTCTAAATTCGGAAACATTGCCGCCACGTGTTGTGTATCACAACCCGCCCGCTCTTTTCGTACATTGCCATAAGCTAATTGAACACCATAAGCCGCGGCATAACCAAGCGAACCGCCCATATAGATTTTACTATCAGCCGGAATTTGTGCCTTGTAAACTTGGTCATAAAAACTTGCCCAGTTCGGTGGCAAAACGCCAGCATGTTGGACCCCAGCTTCATTCGATGTACATTGTGTCCACTGGGTGATAGGTTCTCCGCCTTCCATTATAACAGTCTCACCGTTATAATTTGAAATATTGATACCATTACTGGAAGTACCTACCAACGTACCTGTGATATTGCATTCCTCATAATAAGTACCGCCTCGAATGTAAAGAGTATCACCACCGTCCGCATCATTTGCGGCAAGTGTATCAATACCTTTCTTAATCGTTCGGAACGGAGAAGCAAGCGAACCAACGTTTGAATCATTTCCATTCGTGGCAACGTACCAAGTTGACGCCGAGGAAATACTTGTAAAAATTAACGGAATTAAAAACAATAACTTTTTCATAACTAAATTGCCTTTCCTGCAATAATCGCTAAAATTTGACCTCTCTTTTCTTTCATCGGTCTTTCAAGGAATTTATATTGTTGTTTTTCACCACGTCTAAAATAAGTTTTATCGGCATGACCTGTCCGCATTGTCCTCAATCTTGCTTTTGCAATTTGCTCGGCATAAGCCGCATTAAACGCGGCACCGTGCAACGCATTCGGATTCTCATGCACGTAAAGAGCATACTTGGACGTATAACCAACCTGAACATCCGTTTTATATCCACTGCCTTCCTTTCTAACAAAGCCAGACGCCTTCAAATTACCAAATTGAACCGGCACAAGTTCTTGGGCCTCTCGAAACAAGAATTTACCACCGTTAAGTAAGCCACGTTCAATAGCTGAAGGTAACACCTTATTGTTTCGGAGTTTATAAAGAATTTCCCGTTCACCTGTTACATATTTTGTTTTCATTATTTCAAATTTTCGCCACAAGGCTTCCGAATCATTTCCTGTTTCATTAAAATGACTTCATGCCGCGTTTCATTAATTGATTCTTTAACCTCTTTCGTGGTTGCATCAAGTGTATGAATTGCTTTAGTATTATTAATAATGACTTGTGAGGAATCTTTCAAAACAATTAAAAGATTCTTAATCATCCAAATCAAAACACCCAATAACACTGCCGAAAAACCAGCAAAACCATACTGAATAATGGGTTGCATTATACTTGGTTCTTGCATCATTAATTTCCTTCCGCTAAATCATCAGCTTTATTTTTACCTAACCAATTAAAAGAACTAACACCACCACCCTGTTTTGCTTTGGCATCTAACTTAGCCAAACCGCCGTTTGTATCAAGTCTCATTGCCACTTGTCCATAATGCGAACTGTTAAAGCCTAAATCAATAGCACTCTGATAATTTACAGCAATAGAGGCGATTTTCTCAGCCGTGTATCGGGGATTCAAAACAGTGTAAAAATGGGCGGAAAGCCAACGTTCAATTAATTCTAACCTATCAGCATCATAAGTAGAAACGACCGCACAAACTTCAGTAACCAAAGCATTTGCTACAGTGATAAAAGGTGTTAAGTCAACACCTGAATCCACTTCTATAATCGCCTCGATTGCAACTGCGGATGTTCGCATTTATTTTACTCCCAAAACATCTTAGTACTTATTTTTGGAAAGACATTCAAAGAACTATTATCGGTAATATTAAAAACATTTTGTCCGGGGAATTTGTCCTCTATGTCTTTAGCTGATTTAGCAAGACATTCCATCATTCTTTTATACACTAATTCATTTGGTCGGTCAAGTCCTTTATCATGCCAATTTGCTTTCTTTTCTTTTGACAGGTGCATATCAAAGCCCAGTAAATAAATATTGGACGCACCTAAAATCAAAGCAAGATTAATTGCAATCGAACCCGTATTATAGTTCCAACCAAAAGCATCCGTATGAAAACCAAAAGCCTGTCGTTTCATCGTCCATATAACAGGCTCTTTATTATAATGCAAAAGACTGGAATGATTAGTGAAAAGAAAACCACGGTAGGATTTCATTTGTTCTTTATATTTGTTAAAGAACTTAACATCACCGAAACAACAAATTTTACAAATCTCAAAACCAAGTGAAAAGGCCATGTTACAACCGATTGTAAGTTTATCTGTTAATAAACTCCAATCAAAGTTTTCTAACGACGTTCCACCCCCTATGATGAAAACGTCCTGGCCCTTCCACTCAGGTTTTGGATTCCATAAAGGCATTTACTTTGCAAGAAAATCAAGCACTAAACCTTTTTTGTTCGTTTTATAAACTTCTTTGTCGTTTTGAAAAACGATGAACGAACTTTTCCCTTTCCGAAAAATCTTTCGGTCGCCAGCATTAGCGAAATCTTTTGTTATGTCAACAAAAGAAAAAGAGGGTGACGGTGGGTCACCCTCCTTTCCCGAAAGAGAGGCCGGTAGAGAAGAAAGTTTCGGCTGATTTCTATTTTTAACTGTTTCGGCTTCTATTACTTCAATAGTATTCCGAAACATTTCATTCAAAGGCAAATCAGTGGTGATAATATCACCCGGGACGTAGGTACGTCCTTCATGCCGAAGTTTGCCCGACTTTAATCTAAACTGCATAACCTTCCCTTTCCATTAAAAGGTTTTATTCAGTTGTCAATTACGCCGTGGCGCCGTGAACCAAACCACAATGGTCATTATAATCGGCTCGAACCTGCGGAACCATAATCATCATAACCTTGAAGTGTTTCAGCAACCCGCCATTGGATTCCCACTGAACCGTGGTCAACTCCATGCCGATAACTTCACGGACAACGTCCGAAGTCATTTGGACCAACAGCATGGTGTAACCCGTGAGATAATCCAACGTGCGAACGCCGCTGATATTGTCAATCTGGGCCAAGCGGTTACGGAGAGTAACATTTGGATAATTTGCATTGAAATCATCATCCAAATATTCGTCCCAAGCCGAACTGCAATACAGCATATACGGGCCATAGAACAAATCGTCCTGAGCCGTCTGCCGCAGATTCAACACGTCAAGCAACGTGGTACGCGGAGTCCAACCACTTGCGGTGGGCGCCGTGATAGTGACCTGATTTCGCTGGTCGAAATTCGTCAAGCCATAAATCGTTCCACCCCCGTATTTGTACAGGTTGAAATCACTCACACCGAGCAACATCTTTTCGGCTTCCTCAGCCACTTTACGACCAGCCTGTTCCGCCATATTCGTATCAAGTGGCGAACCACCATTACGACTTTCGGCGATTTGACGGGCAGAAAAGCTAAAGTCTTTATGAATAATCGGCAGGGGCAAATTCGTAACATCGAACAGCGGACGTTCGTTCTTGCTTTCCCGCAGGCCATCCATCGACAACTGGGCGCCTTCAATATCACTCATTTTCTCCGTCTGGAAGACCGTTTTACCAAAGCCATTAGGAATGGTATAAGTCAAACCAGCGGCACGTACATCCGCAACGGCTTTAAGCCGCTGGCGGGACGCCTTGATAATGGCCGCATCAAGCGTTTTCCATTCATCAAGCCGCAGGGTCGCGGCGGTATTAGTCACCGGGATTGCCCGCAGTTTACCATTATCATTAATGGTAATGTAAATTTTCCCGTTGTTCCCGACAAAAGGACGGAGGCAATTGACGTCCCAATTACAGGCCATCAATCTATCAGCCACGTCCCCCGAGGCACAACCATTCAAAATATAGTCAAGATTACTACTCATTATTATTCCTTTCTTGATTTTTTCAATGGAAGGTTAAAGTTTTACTTTACACGAACCGCGGACAGAGTATTAGCGGCACCCGAAGCCGTCAAATCACAGGCTTCCTCGGCAACAGCAATAACTTCCGCAACGGTTACACCACTTCCCGCACTCCCTAAAGCGATAAGAGTACCATCACCAGCACTAATGAGTTCATCACCGATGGCAATATCCTCACCCGCTTTGATAAGAGCATTGACAACCGAACCGGGAACGGGCAAAATATACGTTACAACTTCACCGTTTGTATAAACGGTCGACGTGGTACCACCCTGTAAAGCATCCTCAGTTGCAAAGGCTTTTTCGGCTCTTGCACCTTCCGTATTATGCTTGATAACATCACCGGAACTATTAAGTTCCAACAGCATCCCGGGATAGATACCAGCTTCACCAGCATCAGCTTCTTCATGCCGATAAAAGCCTTTATTATGAATTCGATTCTTAGCCATTGTTATATATTCCTTTCTAAAGAATATTCAAGAGGTTAGCAAATTTTAGTTTTTGTCGAAAGACATTTTCGGCATTTCAAGGGCCGGCTGTTCATTATCGACTTCAACCGTATCACCCTGACCATCATACCGCGGGGTCTGTTTCACTTCACCAACCGCGATTACTGCGATATTCTGAAGTTCCTCAATGTCCTTGACCATCAACTGCTGTTCCGTGAAACGATTCTGTTTATTCGCCACAATCTGTTTCACCAGTTTCTTTTTCTCAGCCTTGTAAGTATTAAAACTGAGTTTAAGAACCGGACGGTATTCAGCCGGAGCATCCGCAATATATTCCTCAATCGTCTGAGGTTTCTTTTCGGCTGCCGGAGCGGCATTATCAACCGCCACTTCAGTTGTTTTCGTTTCTTCAGCGGTTGTTTCAACCGTCTGATTAGCGACAGGCTTAAGCTGATTGAGGATTCTTTCATCCGTGGCCATGAGAGTTTCACGGTCGGCTTCCTCAAACTGCCCATTGGTAATGAGGTCATTAACAATAGTTTCTTTACTCATTGTCAAATTTTCCTTTCTGGTGTTTTCACCAGCATTAGTTAAAGTTTGATATGAAACGCTTTTAATAACTGCCTGAGGCAGTCCAACAAAGTTTACAACAGAATCTTCTTCAGTATAATCTTGCTTGAAAAACTTTCCTTCTTTTTCGTAAATGAAATAATTATCATAAACGGCTTCAATCCATGTATCCGTATTTTCTGGCTGGTCCCTCAATTTAGAGGACAACAGCATTCGAGTATCATCAAAACTTATCTCATTGATTAACAAGTTTGCTAACCGCTTTTCAGCATTGAAAGTTTTAACGATTTCTAACTGTTTATCTTCCAATGAAATCTCAAAAGTTTTCTTTTCTGCATTCATTATAAATCCGGCTCCATCGGCAATCGAACAAGCACCTTTCAAATCAGGCAACACCGCTAAATGGTCGGGCACGTAATTACGCAAAATACCAGAATAAGATTCATTATTCCAAACGCCCTGAATATCATCTTTCATACCATAAAGACCGGTCGAAAGTTCCATTGGTTCGCTATTTTCAATCGCCGTAGCAATTCTCGGGTCAACTTTATCAATTCGACTTTGTTCCAACCATGCCTCAGCCCGCAACTTGCCATCCCATTTAGTATTGAGAATCACACCGATTTTTCTTACTGTCAATTCCTCAGGGGTACAAGCGGACTGACCTTTTGCTGGATGATAAACAACCACAGGTTTATGATTCCAAGCAAACGGAATTTTAGATAATTCATCGACGGGATAATAAAGGGGACCCTCACTGCCTTCATGGACACCCTCAACCAACATCACCATCGGTACGACCAAATAATCTCTGTCTTCCATTTTTTCGTGGCGAACCAGAGACGGCGTAAAATTAGTAATGATTCTTTGAAATTGCATTGATTAAAATTCCCGAAAACACTGAAAAGAAGATTATGTTTTTCAATTTTGCTTATTATAATCTTAAATAGCGGTTGGGAAAATCAAATTCTTAAAAGAATTTTATCAAGGCCTAAAAAAACCTCTTTAGAACTTAATCTAAAGAGGTCTTGGTGTAAAAAAGGAAGCTAAAAATGATTTTTGATTTTAGTACTTAATAGCGGCGACTTTCTTTTTCGCCTTGACTTTTGTTGCCTTTCGCAACACAAGACTGGCAAAAACCGTCCGGTCTTTGTTTGCTTGAATTACATCAAGCATCTCCCGACCAAACAAAGCCTTGCCTGCCGTTCGACAATATATTTCATATTCTTTGCCGGACAAATATCTCACGGAGATATTATCCTCCAACGTTAGTTTAATCCGAAACTTAGACTTTGCGGTCCGTCGTTTGGTGACGTTCAACACCATTTCATTAGCATCCGTCACAACCTTTGCAAAGAACCGTCTGGGCAAATCCCGTGAATAGTGAACCGGGTCGGTATAACCCATTCGTTTTTCTGCTGGCGTTCTCTGAGTTTCGATACACGGTGTAACCTCGGTACGTTCGACCGTAAGGGGCTCGGTACCATACTCACTACGTGATAACTTGAAAACTTTTGTAATCATAAACTTTCCTTTCCTTTTGGTTTTTTGAAACTTTTTTAACTTCCTTTTTTCATTTTCTCTATAAAACCATTTCGACCCGCGGTCATTAATCGACTAACGTGTTCCCAAATATTAGTATCATCTAAATATCCTTCCAACGTTTTCATACCGGCGGTCGAAAATTCCACCTCTAACAAGCCCGGACCCATCGAATAATACTTGTTGTCCGGTCCCCATTCAATTCTCTGCCCTTGCTCAAGGACATAAATTCGATAATCGTAATGGTCGTCCTTAACTTGTACCTGCGGTTCATCATCAAACGTTAAAACCGCTTTCAAACCCTTGCGTAATTTCATCTTTAGTTTTCTTTCAAAAAAGATTATAGCATACATCTTTACTACGTAAACTTTTTAAGAAAGTTCGACCTATTTTATACTTTTTCTGATAGTACCGATACAAAAGTCATTTCATCCACCTGAATTTTCAAACAAGTGGCAGATAAAATACATTCGTTATTTCGGCTAACAAGTTCACTCAAAAGTGCCGGGGCTATACAAAAAGCCAGACGTTTTTCAACTGCCGTATCCATTTTCTTTTTCTCTGTAAAACGACCATAGAGACCTTCAGCTTTAATCGTCAACTTATCGTTTTCAAGTTCAATCGAAACAAGATTATCAGCCTTAGCGGCTTCACTTGAAAAGACTTCAGCCCGTGAAATCGCTTCTTGGAGATTTTTCGGCAACGTTATCTTATCACCTTGTACATCCAAGATTTTTTCGAGACTTGGGAATTTTGCCGGATAACGCCGGCAACTGAGAATCAGACCTTCTTTATTTCTAAAGTGAATCCACTTTTCAGTTTCAGCAATTTCAACCGGTTGCATTGACAGTACCGCGGCCAATGATTTACTACGAATCAAGACCGGTTCGGCAAAACCCGTCTCAATAATGTATCTTGACGCCCGATAATTGTCCAACGCCTCAACAAAATTGGGATGAATATTCACACAAGTAATAATGAATTGACTTTCATCCTTACTTGCACACTGGCGAACCATCTTAATAGCCGACATAAACTTTTCGGGCAACGGCTTAAACGTCTCCGCTTTTTCAATTGAATCCAGTGGGAGATGAATCTCAGTCTCCATAAACAATTC
>Ga0105092_10001023_pt1 | contig 14877 bp, 10 predicted proteins | sample PPLLak2March2015_FD_87021 | JGI IMG/M metagenome (GOLD analysis project Ga0105092, IMG submission 87021) | Freshwater sediment microbial communities from Prairie Pothole Lake near Jamestown, North Dakota, USA - PPLs Lake P7 Core (1) Depth... | ecosystem: Environmental > Aquatic > Freshwater >... | reverse complement strand
TTTAATTGCAAGCGCGAGGGATCGAGCACATAGTTACCCCCCAAAATCATGGCCATGATCATCCCAGGTATAAATATAATCATTAAGTTACGCATCCGCAGCCCTGGTGGTTTTGGGAAAGGTAAGATCTTCACCAGGATCAGATACCCTGCCACGACCGGCAGGATAAACAATGCGAACAATCGCTCTCGCACTGCCAACCCAAACAAAACCATAAAAAGGACCAGATACCAGGGGCGGTCCTTCTCAATTCCCCAATAGAAAGCGAACAATGCAAGCGTATAAAATAAGAGCAAAGCGGTATAGAAACGAGCATTTTGTGACCAGTAAAGGTGCCAGGGTGAGACGGCTAGAAGCAGCACAGAAAGAATGGCAATGGTCGGATTGAAAAGGGTGCGTACCAGGAAATAGAGGGTTGGTATCGATAAGACTCCGATCAGCGCAGGCACAAATCGGGCACTCCATTCACTGACTCCGAAAAGGGAGACAGAGATTGCGGAGAGCAACAGAGACGGACGCTCGAGAAGCAGTGCAGGTGGTTTTAATCCTTCGATGTCTCGTAGTGTGAATATTTCATCATACCAAAAGCTCCACTCCCCCAAATTGTAGAACCGGATCGCTGCACCCAGCAGCAATACCAGGGCAAGGGCGAAATACTGGTATTTACTAAACTGATACTTATCAAGAATCGAAGTGAAACCAAAAAATCGTTTTCCCATGTTTCCTTTCCTACTCATTTCATACCATAAATGGGATCTGAAAACCAGATCAAAGAGAACTGCTCAGATGTCGAAGTTGACGCTATCTGAGCAGTTCTTCGTTATTCATACATACGTACAACTTATCCCCCACATCCATAGTTCCCCCTATATTTTCCTACTACTTACTGGCCTATTGCCTTACTCAATGACGACATCTGATCGAAGGCAGCTAAGGCCTGGTCCTTCCATCACGTTCTCGCGGTGTAGCTGTCGGTTGAACCGTTGGCTGGCCCGCTGGTCCGGTCGTAGGTACGAAGGTTGGTTTAGCCGTTGGAACGACCGTTGATACTTTCGTTGGAGCCGTGGTTGGTTCTGCTGGTGGTTCATTCCCTATTTCCAGGGTCGCCATTCGTACGGAAAAATAATCGTCACCCGAGAACACCAGGTAGAGCGTCTTCCCGTCCGGACTCATCCATTTTGTCGGGAAACTGGCCGTCTCGCCAGGACCAACATCCCACTGCTCGGTATAGTACACAGTTGTCCACGGACCCCACGGATTGGGAGCGTCGTAAATACCAAATCCGCCGCTTGTCTTCTCGTCGCCAGAGTGAGGTATTCCCTGCCACCACAAATATCGCTTTAGGGCTGCATTGTAGGTGATACCTGAACGCCGGGCGCCACCAGGATTTTTAAAGACAGGTCCGCGAGCGCTGATATTGTTCGTCCAGACCGGGTTCCCCTGGCTGTCCAGGTTTACAAAGTACTCATAGGCTGATTCATTGGTGATCTTATCCTTCGGGACCCGCATCAAGATGAATTGATTTGCAGCATTATACGCGCTGGGGCTGTCTGGTGTAACTGTATAGACGTAATTGTCTGGCGCACCTGAATAGTTCTTGCCATAATTGATAAAGGTGCAGTATCCGAATTCTTCAAATTTCCAGTTACTCCAGGACCAGGTTTTCGCATGATCATTGGACCATGCCAGTTGGCACTGCTGGCCATTGTTGTTCGCATTGCGAACCCACATATACAGCGTACTGTTCACCATTAACATCCCGCTGGCTTTCTTTCCTTTTGCACCATCCCCCAGTTGTTGGCCGTTCGAAGAGATGTCTGTGCCGGTAAAACCGGTTGCCGGACCATCCACACGTGAAAAACCAAGGCTTAACTTTGTTTCCCCCACAACTTTCGAAAAACCCTGCCCGTCACCAAAGGCTGTATAAAGACTGTCGTCGTCTGCCCAGGTGAGAGGCCAGGTGTCTGCCCCTTTCGCCGCTCGAGAAATCGTGCTGGCAGGTGCCCAGGTCAGGTTTTTAATAACCGGGCTGGGTGGATAAGGTGCTTGCAGGCTCCGTTCTCTTGCCAGTGATAAAGAAGGCATGAGGAGAGCTACAAACAAGATCAGGGGAATCAAACGTTTTATTCTTTTCATTCTTGGGTTCCTTTCCTACACATTTATGGAATGTAAATTGAGGTACCGTTCGAAATTCCATGAACTATTGCAGGATAACCCAACGTTTGACATCCAAACCTTGCATTTTTGTAATATAAAAAATTTCTCACATTTTCAGAAAATTGAAATATTTGTTGAAGTAATTGTCTCCTTTCATTTCTTGGTATATTTTCTTATGGCCTGATTTCTACCTCTACTTCTTCTTGTCGCAGGTAACCGCAGGCAAGTAAACTTTATTTTTCAACTCCAGTTCCGATGGTTGAGTCTCACCGGATAATTCCAAGGTAGCTTTTCGTACGGAAAAATAATCGTCACCGGAGAACACCAGGTAGAGCGTTTTCCCATCCGAACTCATCCACTTGGTTGGAAAATTGGCCGTCTCACCCGGACCGACGTCCCATTGCTCTGTATAGTAAACGGTCGTCCATGGTCCCCAGGGGTTCGGAGAATCATAGATTCCAAAACCACCGCTTTCCTTCTCGTCGCCTCCGTGCGGTATGCCCTGCCACCAGAGGTAGCGTCCGAGAGCCGCATTGTAGCTGATGCCCGAACGGCGGGCAGCACCTGGATGAGAGAAAACTGGTTCACGGTCACCAATGTTTTTTGACCAGATCGGGTTTCCCTGGTTATCAGTTTGGACAAAGAATTCGTAGGCACTGCGTGTGGTGATCTGGTTCTTAGATACACGCATCAAAACAAAATGGTCGGTCGCCTGATAAGCACTCGGGTTATCTGGTGTAACCATGTAAACGTAGTCGTCCGGTGCTCCTGAGTAATTCTTGCCGTAATTGATAAAGGTGCAGTATCCGAACTCAGCAAACTTCCAGGTGCTCCATGTCCAGGTTTGAGCATGGTTCGTAGACCAGGCTAGTTGGCACTGCTCCCCATTGTTGTTCGCATTGCGAACCCACATATACAGCGTACTGTTCACCATTAACATCCCACTGGCTTTTTTCCCATTTTGTCCATCGCCTGTCTGTTCCCCATTTGAAGGTATATCGGTTCCAACAAAATTTGTTGCCGGGCCGTCCACCTTTGCGAAACCAAGGCTTAACTTTGTTTCCCCCACAACTTTCGCAAAACCCTCCCCATCACCAAAGGCTGTGTAGATACTGTCATCGTCAGCCCAGGTTATGGGCCATGTATCGCTGCCCCGAGCTTCACGTTCAATCGTACTGGCAGGCGCCCAGGTAAGTTTTGTGATGACCTGGCTGGGTGGATAGGGCGCCTGCTGGATCTGGCTTCTTGCCGGTGATCGCTGAGAAAATATTAAACTTCCAATTATTAAAAGAGGAAACAAGCGTTTTATGATTGTCATATCTCTGTTATCCTATTCTTACCACTACATTTATGCTGATTCAAATACCGCGCGAGTTCCGAGAATTTTAACCGATCAGCAATCAGTTTTCGCTTGTTAGACTTTTCAATTTATTAATGTTTCCCTTTTCTAATAACACGAATGTCTTTCACCTCGCTCGAAGAAAAATCGAAACAAACGGATAAAGAACTACTTCCCTTAGCTCACTGACCACTCACCGACTGTGCAATCGGCCCAATAAAGGGATCGAGAACACCATAATCGGCGGTCCAACCACTTCGCCAGCCCGAGCCTGCCCGTACAGCGACGATATCAAGACTGGGAATGACTACGATCAAGCTGTCTCCTAACCCCCATGACCAATATGCATCCAGGGGGACATCTGCTAGTGTGCCGTCGGCGTTATTCCAGAAGAAAAGACCATAGTGATCCGAGGCATTCAAGTAGGTGGGTGGCTTGTGTACTGGTAATCCAACGACGCCAGGATCTCTTGTTCGGGCTATTTCTACGAACTCTTTGGGAACGATTTGCTGTCCATTCCATTGACCCTCATGCAAATAGAGGTAGCCTATCCGAGACAGCGCCTCCACATTCGCACTGATCCCAGAAGCAAATTCTCGATTCGTAATCCCATTAATCGTTGCTGAGCGATAGGCATTACGGCGCCAATTCAAGTCGGTATTTTTAATTCCGATGGGGGTAAACACCCTGCGAAACATCAACTCATTCAGATCCTCACCAAACGTCAGAGTAAGGGTCTCTGCCAGCCAGTTGGCTCCAGAGTCGCTATATGCCCAAGTACTTCCCGGCTGGTAGATGAGGGCTTCATAGCCTCCCGATTTATCGAATCCGGCAGTATGGTTCGCAAGTTGGCGGATGGTGATATCGTCTAACCAACCGGTTGCCAGATTCCCATCCGGTGGCACTCCCAGACTCGGATGATACTGCTGGGCAAAATCATCCAGGTTCAGCCTGTTGTCGTTTAATGCAAGGCCGAGTGCCAGGATGCCGATTGATTTTGTGGTGGAATAAATCTGGTATTTCTGAAGGGGATCACCCCAAGCCAGGACAAGTTTTCCGTTACGCAAGATATAGCCCGACCCACCTCCCGTCAAGGCATAATCACGCGCCTGCAGCAGCAAGCTTTCATCCATTCCAACAGATGCAGGAGCAGCAATTTCCCAATCTGTATAAACCGGCGGGCTGGATACAGGTGTAGACGTTGCCAGGGGTGTGGTTGTTGGAGCAGCAGTTGGGGTTGCCGTAGATATTCCTAAGAATTCCAGCTCGAGCTTATCCAGTTTTGTCCCATCTTCGCGCAGATATACCGTCAGATTGTGATGCCCTGCATCCAGGCTGACTTCTACCGGACCGGACTTACTTGTGTTATTTACATAAGCTGGCTGGAACCCGTTGTTCTTTGGTATATCCCATAAATATCCGCCTTCCGGGCTGCCATTAACCTGGACATAAAACGAATTGTTAGAGAGGCTGGGAGCATATACCCAGCCAATGATCCGGTAAACACCTGGTGTATTCACCTGGATACAATAATTTGCCTGGTTCGTGTTGCCATTTACCTCATATAAATTTCCATAACCATCTGGAACCTGTATAAAAGCACTGCCGCTTGCGTTCATATCAGAGCCTGTGATAAATCCACCAGACAATGAGCCGTGCTCGGCTTCCTGAATCAGACCTGCGCATCCTGCGGGTTGAGTAGTATTTGCCGGTTGAGGTGTGAATGTGGCGGTGGGATCTGGTAGATTTCCAGTAGGTGTGTATGTTGGTGTGGTTGGGGCAGAAGTGCTGGTTGCTGTAGGTGTGGGTGTGCCAGGTGACGGGATCGAGCATGTTGGCAGAATATTCTGAAGTGTGCTGTGCCATACTGCAGCCATCTTGGCATAACCCTGGTCATTTGGATGCACTTCATCCTTGATATCATCGGGATAGGTCAATGTGTTTTCCATATCGACCAGGATGATCGGATCCCCATTCGCAATCCGCTGGTTTGCCATGACCTCCAAATCCTGGTTATACTGCGTGGTTTCGGGACTGTAGGTCTTACGGTTGATGATTTTCGCAAGGATCACAATAATCCCCGGATCATATCGATAGATCTCATCAAGAATACGGCTGACCTCATATGCATCCTCGCCTCCGGCAGAGATATCGTTTGTCCCGATGTGAAGCAGGACAATATCCGCAGGATTCTTTGTCAAAAGCTGATAAACCAGATCTCTAACATCTTTCGTTATACCTGTCTGATCTTCTGCATGTATGCCGCTGCGCCCTTCATGGTTACGATCAAAATCGGTATCCCCAGCATTTTGATTGCCCACAAAATCTACCCAAAAGCCGGCAGAAGTTAGAGCAACGTACAGCGGCTTCCGGTAACCATTTCTGTTCGTACTTTGCGAACCCAATGTGATCGAATCTCCGAGCGGCATTATCCGAACCGGGGCTTCACAATTGAATAAAGCCATGGGAAAGCCTGAAAGATATATCGAATATAGATTGGCAGGCAAAGGTTGGATTATATCCGCCAGGATGATCGGTGATTGGATAAACGAACCAGCCGCAATGATAACAACCATTAAGATTGGAATTGGGCGAAAGGTATATCGATGATTAATCGTTATGCTTTTCATTATCACACCACTTTTTCTTTGTGCTTGTTTCTCATGGTGGTCTGCACCAGGAGAGAAATCCTTGAGGTTCGAAGAAGCAGGATCAGCCCGCCGCTGACGTTAACCAATAAAAGGACAGCCGATTGGGCTAATGCATAGGCAATGATCTCTTCAGGCTGGAACCCTAAGGCAGAATAGAATAGGACCGCTAAATTTTCTCGCACTCCCACTCCTGAGATGGAAAGCGGTAAGTTGCTTAAAAATGCAATTAGAGGAGCGTAGATCATCAACACAGAGAGAGGAATCTCGACATCCACCGCTCTGGATGCAAAGTAAGCTACCGGGCCCGACATACTGATAAACAGCAACGATAGGATCGGAAGACTCCAGATGAGGTTTTTATGTTCTTTGAGAACATACGACGCATTGATGATTTTTTCAAACAAGGGAACAATGCGTTTTCTTATCAGCCCGGGGACGAATTTCAGAAAACTGCGAAAGCTTTTCAGGTTCAGGCCAACGCCCAGCAGCACGATGTTCAATAAAAATAGAAGAAGGATGAAGTTTTGCCACCAGGGATCCAGGTCCTGGTAGCCGCCGAAAAGTGCAACCATACCGATAAACATGCCTAGAATCAACAGCCCCGAAAACCGTTCCAAAAAGACCGACATCACTGCATTCAGGGAAACACCACCATTTTTCGATATTCGAGTAATTCTCGACACATCACCGGCAATAAACCCAGGAAAGATCAGATTAAAAAATTGTCCCTCAATATACAAAGCCCAAAGGTGTAGAAGAGGAGCATTTTGCCCATAGCTGCGTAAAATACTTTTCCATTTTGCAGAGCTTATGAAGATGCTCACATAGTTGAGTGCCCATGCCATCAGCAACAGGTGAATTTTGATATCCTTCATTTGGGCAAAGATCTCAGTACTGTTGTAGCGGCGGAAAACCAAAAACAGCAGGAAGATGCAGCCCAGCAGTCGCAAAATATAAAATAAAGATTTTTGCAAACTGGTTTTATTCTTCTCAACCTGCAGCGCCTCTTTGATCATCCGAGAATTTTCCCTTGTCTACTCTTATCGCTGTTCGAATACTGCTTCTTGCTGATGTAAAAAGTTATTCGAGTTACCAGGCACATCGATCTCTTTAATAACTCGTGCTGGCGCCCCTACTGCAACCACATTGGGCGGCAAGTCTTTCGAGACAATGCTGCCTGCCCCAACAACCGTATTTTCGCCGATGGTAACACCTGGCAAAATGGTTGCATTCGCGCCAATCCAGGCCCTGCTTCCGATCGTTACCTTCTTGAAGGTTTCACTCCTATTGGATTGGTTGTAATCGTGGTCGGTCGTCGTTATCGTTACTCCCGGACCTAATTGAGCGTAGTTCCCTATCTCAATTCCTCCATGACCAAATATACGGCAGAAGCTGTTGACCATACAGCCCTTACCCAATACGATACTTCCTTGAACCCCTGCCCGGATGTACACATAATCCTGCAAAATGCTGCCCTCGCCGATCTTCACGTTCGCATAATTTCGAATGACAGTTTTTTGCCTGATGATGGTGTTCTTCCCGATGCACCGCTTGATGAACCGGTATTCAAAGGTGGTGAGGGCAGAACCCAGAACGTCAAATAACTCACCTGGATTTGTTTTCAGGAGAGTTACGATAAATTGATATTTATTGATCGGCATAATGTTTATCTCTCGATCAGGAATCTGGCTTCCGTCCGCTCCAAACCTGGAGTGAGGCAAACAGCTTACCGTGTTTCATGAAACTGTTTTTCCCATACCTCAAGCTGACATCCTTAAATCCTGCTTTAGAAATCATCTCTCCAAGCTCTTTTGTTGTGTAGTATCTGACATGTCCTTTTTCAAACAGTCTTAATAACCGGTCCCAGGCCCAGGTATAAAGCGAAAGATCAATTGCGTTGTCCAGAATGACGAGCAATCCACCAGGTCGGAGCACCCGGTACATCTCTCGCAGCGCCCGAGGCGGCTCTGGATAGTGATGGAACGAGTTTGTACAAAGGATGTAGTCAAAGTCACTATTCGGGTAAGGAATATATTCGGCGCTTGCCTGGCGAAAAGATACTCGATTGGATAGTTCACCGGGAATGTTTTTGATGGCTCTCTCAACCATTCCCGTTGAAATATCGATTCCGTACGCTTTTCCCTGGTCAAGCCTTCTTGCAATCTCGATTACAGCATACCCGGTCCCACATCCAACATCCAATACACGGTTGTCAGGCTTGATGTCCATCACGCTTGTAGCTAATTTTTGTGTAAACTGAAACCACTTGGAAAGCCTGAAGCCGTCGTAATTTTTGGACCATTCGTCAAAAAAGACCTGGTTTGCCGTATCACGTGTGTTTAACTGTTGAGATTTGTTCATGAGTCTTCCGCCCCTCTCATCACTGTACTCAAATCGTGTTTATGGCTGTACGTGTTGTTGGCCCAGGTTTAATACATTCGGCTATGTGGTCCGCTAACCGGTGTGCTAATGCTGCAATCGTCAGAACTGGTGGAACAGCAGCCCCGGTGACAAATACTTCGCTGCCGCAAAGGTAAAGGTTTGAGGTTTCATGAACCCGCAAATTTCGGTCCACAACGCTGGTTTGCGGATTATCCCCCATCCGGCAGGTACCTATGTGATGCCTGGACCAGGTAACATCCGATTCGCGCACCTCTTGGGCACCCATTTTCTCGAACATGCTTTGGATCAGCGCTCGGGTACGATCAAGTGTCTGCAAATCCTCTTGAGTGTAGCTAAAGTGAAGATGGGGAAGCGGATTGCCGTAATAATCTTTCCTGTGAACCGAGAGCATCACCCGGTTAGATCCGACCGGTTTCATTTCGATCGTGGCCCCAATATAAATCTCAGCCTGTCTCACCCGCTTAGCCAACCCATTGATTCGTTCTGGAATATCGGATAACCGGTTTTCCATCAAGTGGTGAGGAAATATCCAAGACTGGATCACAACAGGCAGAACGCTGCCCAATCCATCTTTTCTGAACAAGTCGTAAAATTGGTGGGTTCGTCCAATTTTATGCCGTGGAACAATCGTGCTCCAACGGTGCGGGATTTTGGCATAGAAATTTACCCCCGGATGTTCGTTAAATCCCCTACCAACCTGATCGAACGAATTGCCAATTCCTTTTGGAAATACTTTCGATTGGGAGAGCAGCAGCAGGCGAGGCGTTTCAATCCCTCCGCATGCAACAACATAGATACGTGCTCGGACGATCTTCTTCTCTTGCCGGAGAGATTGCACTTCTATACCGTCGATACTTCGGTCTGGGTTGGCGATAATACGAGTAGCCGTAACGCCGGTTATTAAGTCGAAGTTTGGCTTCCCTGCAGCAGCAGCCAGGACTTCGTTCGATAGACGGAAGAATCGTATGTCTTTCCTGGGCATTGCTGTCGGTGAATCGTCCAGAACCACCCCAATCTCAGCCATATAGGATTTCAGGTCAGAAACGTCGTTTTTTGGAGGAAGCGGCAACTTATTCTTCCGGGGTGGATGGAATTTCGAAAGCTCTCCTCCGCCAACTCGCAAGGTTTTCTCCGCGCTTTCATAATATGGCTCAAGATCAGCATACCGAATCGGCCACGGTGCATTCTCAGGCGTATAAGGATGGGCCTCGAAATCGGAAGGATGAAACCGTTCGCATCTGCCCGTCCAAAAATTCGAGTTCCCACCAATAACCCGTGCTCTGGTTTTGACTGTAGGGTAAGCAGCATCCCCAGTGGTTTCATATCCCGCCAAATTCTTTAAATTAGAGGAAGTGAACCAGTGCAGCAAAGATTTCCCAGACTCGAGAACTACGGTCTTGATCCCCTGTTCTGCCAGAGATTTGGCCACGATTGTTCCGGCAAATCCCGAACCAACAATACACACATCATATGTTTCATTGAGTTCGTTAAAAGTTAATGTCTTCACCTCCGGCATTAATTGGTTACGCAAAAGCCAATAACCGGCAGCTGCAGCGCTCATCCCCAAAAATGTCGTTAATAATTGATTTTGTACTTTTTTATGATCTTTCATACAATATCCGCCTGTCCGGTTTGATGATTTCCGAAATCATTACTATCACACCGTATTCCCCAAATGTATTCATGACAACTACTGGATAGTTACCAATTCCTCATCGGGAATTCTGGATAGCAGTAACCTTTTGGCTGCCAGAGCTGCAAAGGGAATCAGGACTGCATCAACCGGCAGGCGGTAGCGAACCAGAGTCCACGTGAGGACATGAATAACCGTATATACCAGTGCAAATAGAAGAAGGAGGGCACCCGGTGATCGCAGCAGTTTTCTAAAGCCGTTAATCGTTTGATTTCGAAAATACAGGACTATTCCAACAATGAAAAACGGAAGGTATAACCCAAATGAAGCAACTCGGGTTACGTTGCTGATCATCCCCGATTCACCCGAAGGCCAAAAATTAAAATAAACCGGTATCCGGCTGATAGAAAGCTGGAGGTAACGTACCGGATCATCGATGACAAACTGGAGACCCTGGCTAAGTAAGGCCAGGTCCAGGGCAGCCTCGTCAAGCATTGAATATTCGGAGGGGATCAAAGCCTGGTAGTCCTCCATCTCCCGTGCAGTTATGAATCTATTACCATGGATGGGATGGTTCCCCCAATAAAAGGCAAAACCCGCATTGGTGTTGAGCAGGACAAAGCGTTGGAAACGTGCGTAGTTGTAGACCGTAAAAGGCAGTATTGTAGCGATTATGACAGCACTAGAGATCAGGATAACTCTCCAACTCGAGATCGTTCGCTTTTCCCTCACAGCCCACCAGATCCAGAGATACAGGAAAGGCAAAAATAGCAGGAACAACTGTCGAAGGAGCACTGCCGCACCTACTGTCAATCCAAGGGAAAGCGCATAGTACAAGTTTTTCCTACGGATCGTTTTCGGGTCCAGATGACCTTCAAACTTCTGGTCACCGATGAGAATGGCGGCGTACAGGGTCCCCAGGATGGCAGTTATATAAAAAGGCTCTGTCATCAGGGTTGCAGAATAGTATGTGAAGTAAAGGTAGAGAACGTTTAAAGCAGCTCCGACCAGCCCTGCTCCCTTACCAAATAACCGTGCGCTGATCCCGTACGTCAAGAGCACTTGCAGTACTCCCACAAGGATGGTTTGTATCAGGCGTGCTGTGAGCGGGTGTATACCAAAAACCTTATAGATCCCCGCCAGGAAAAAAACGTAAAGATAGCTCCAATGCGCTGTAGGTTCACCTGCTTTTGTAGCCGGCCACCAGGCCTTGTCAAAGGTGAATCCGTGACCATCCAACACGCGCACAGCCAATGCCTGGTAAGAAACCTGATCTGCTGTGCCGGGTAATACGGTTACCGCGTCTCCCAGGTAGAGAGCGGCAAAGGCTTTCACCAGGAGACCGGCGGTCACAATAAAAACCAGCAAAGTACTGGTACTAAGGTTTGCAAACGAAGAACGTTTTGGTATTTGACGGATTCGCAACTTTTCCCCCCTGCCTTCCAGGAAGATCCCAACCACAATAAAGAATGTTCAGTTGGAATTCTAACTAGCGCGGTTCCTTCTGCATCCGTTCCGAAGCAAGATGGTATTTTTCCAGGCTGTTATAAGGGTATTTCAGGTAGTACTTTAATTGCCGGAACGGGATCCGGTTGATGACTACACCGGTAAGGTTTCCACCGGAACGGTGAATCTGTTCGATCATTGCCAGGGCCGATTGTTTTAGCGTATGGTTTGGTCGCACGACAGCTAATACAGAATCGACGAGAGAGGACAGTAGTACGGAATCGGCGATGAAAAATGGTGGACTATCGATAATGACCGTATCCACAGCGTCCATCAATTCCATCAAGATTCGCTCCATCATCTTGATATTCATTAACTCGTATGTATTTTGTGGTAGTTCGCCAGCAGTGATGAGTCCAACTCTTTCCTTATTATTGTATTTGAGTACATCCGTTACGGCTTGTTTTCCTTGAAATAAATCCGTCAATCCGTTTTCTCGTTCTTCGTGGAAAAATTGGTGAAGACTTGGGTTTCTCAGGTCCGCATCGATCAGCACCACTCTTTTCCCTTCCCGTGCCATCGAAATTGCAAGATTTGCAGCGATCCAGGTCTTTCCATCATTACTGCCGGCACTGGTAACCAATATGGTGTGGAGCTTATCCCGATTGGTAAACTCTATGAACGTCCTTAAATTTCTGAATGCCTCTGTTACCGGATGACGAGGGTTATCTGCGATTGAAAATGGTTGCTTATTTTTGCCTTGTTTTACTTCAAAGATATTGCCAACCACCGGTGTATTAAGGAGAACCTCGATCTCGTCTTGTGATTTGATCGCCCCATCCATGTATTCCAGCACGTACGCAACACTTCCGGAAAGCGATAAACCGACCGCCATTGCCAGGGCAACGGTAATCAATTCCATAGATTTAACAGGCCTCGCTGGAAGCGCAGCCGGTTCAATGACGGTTATCGTGTTCGATGCTCCTCGTTTGAATTGGATAGCATATCTGAAAACGTCGTTTGCAAAGTATTGAGCTTCGTTTCCAACGCAAATATCTGAGATTTTGTGTCGGCAATCTCTTTAGCGCTGATCAAGCTCCCCAAATTAACCTGCAGCTGCTCAATTTGTGCTTCTGTATCCTGAATTTGTACTTCCAGGCTGTTCAATTGGCTGTTTACAAATTCCTGACGGTCTGTATCCTCAGATTCTGCTGTTCCTGGACTTAGAAGGATTAGCTGGTTAGCCAGCTCGTTTGCCACTCTTTGCGCAAGTGTAGGATTAGAATCTTTGACAATAATCTCGATGATCTGGGTATTTAGAAGTGCTTGAGCATTGTATTCGGGAAGTCTTTGAAGCCCCAACGCCTGCTGGGTTGCATCTCGAACGAGCTGCCGCTTCGCGATATCTGCATAAGCAGATGCCATCTGCGTCCCAAGGACAAATTCACCGGTGGTCGGGTTGGGCTCACTGATTGCGCGCCCGATCATGAGAGTCGTCCGGGCTTCGTAAATTTCAGGTTCTCGCGATACAACATAATAACTCACCCCTCCCGCAAGAACCGTAGCCACCACCAGCAGCCACCACCACTTTAGGATTGGAAGGAAATATTTTTTTAGGTCCATAGGTCTAACCTACCTGTTATCAATTATAGATTTATTCTGTGATTAATTTCGTCTATCGCCTGCTCGTAAACAAGCTCCAGTTGTGACACAACGGATTCCCACCGGTGGTTATTCTCAACATATAAGCGACCGTTGCAGCCTATATATTGTTGCTGTTGTTTATCTGCTAGCATCCATAATGTTTTCTTCGCAAAGTCCTCAAAATCATCTGCAACCACCAGATCTCTTCCTGGAACTGCCTTCAGCGCCGATGCTGCTTGCGGCGTGCAAATGACAGGAGTTGAACATGCCATTGCCTCCAGGACTTTATTTTGTATCCCCACACCGTATGCAATGGGAGCCGCGGCCATCGATACCCTATTCAAATACGGACGGATATCTGGTACAGTACCCGTGACCGTGACTCTTGGATCCTTTGACAAAGCGAGTATGCTTCGCGAAGGATCTTTTCCAACGATCCAAACCTTCACATCATCTCGAACCGCCCAAACGTAAGGCATGATTTTTTCGATGAAAGTTTGAACCATCGTAACATTCGCATGGTAACTCATCTTTCCGCTGACGACGATGGTGCCAGGTTCTCGGGTCACAGTTTTTTCGGGGCAAAAATAATTCAAATCCACACCGTTCCGGATAACCGAAATCGCATCAGCAGAAGTCCCTTGAGAAAGGGCTGAGAGGAAATTTTTATCCTTTTCGGACGTAACCAAAACTCGATCAACCAGTTGTGCTAGTTGACCTTCAAGCCTTTCCGTGCGTTTTAGCTCAAACTTGGTCACTGCCCGGCTGATAACACTGCTGCTCGCTCCGGCAGCCTGGCGGAACAACAGGCTGATGCTGTCCACGCTGTCAAAGATAACCGGGACATTTAATTCGGATCTAACCATTTCTGATTTCACGTACGTACCATATCGCAATCCACGCAGGTGTTCCACATGGACAACATCAAAACCATTCGTCCCATTGCGCTTCTTTACGAGGTCGGCTGCCTGGTTAGCTAATTTAGGATGCCACGAGTACATCGATTGCAGCGGTGCCATCGTTGGCAGCGCCTTAAGAGCATTGGCCAGCGACCGCCAGCGAGGTAAGCGGACAGAATGAACCTCACTGCAAATTTTCTTCAGATCTGCCAACAAATTCTCGTCGCGCTGATCCGTTCGAACAGTCAGTACCGTCACATGGTGGCCGCGCTGGCTCAGGCTCCGAATGAAATGAAAGGGACGCACCCGGACGAGATCAGGGACGTAAGGGACGATGAACAATATCCGGAGCGGCATCAATAATCCCCAATTCTGAGGGCAAGATCAGTCCTCAGGTTCTCTACCTCTATCTCGATTTCACCGTTTGAATTTGAAGTTATAGAACCGGTCAAGCTAAATTCCCCCTTATCAGTATCCCAATATTCTACTTTATATATCAAATTTGTGGGGAATCCATTTATGAGTATCGTACTAGAAACGCCGGGAATATCTGTCTTATCAACAATATTTTTCCAGGTATAGTTTTTGTTCTGAACCCATAGATGTGCTCTGCCGCTGCTCAGGTCTTTTTGACCCAGTACTCGCACCTGAGGGTTGGAAACCTGCGCCTCAACATCCTGGTACTTCCCATTGTTTAATGGGATA
>Ga0105092_10001022_pt1 | contig 14881 bp, 28 predicted proteins | sample PPLLak2March2015_FD_87021 | JGI IMG/M metagenome (GOLD analysis project Ga0105092, IMG submission 87021) | Freshwater sediment microbial communities from Prairie Pothole Lake near Jamestown, North Dakota, USA - PPLs Lake P7 Core (1) Depth... | ecosystem: Environmental > Aquatic > Freshwater >... | reverse complement strand
TAGTCATGGGGCTGAAGCTCGTTTCCTTCATGAGCAGGAGCATGGCGTCTACATCAGCCACCGTCAGGGCATCGCCACCGCAGTCCACCTTATTTGTATTGATGGTATGGGCTGCCCCGGCGTCCTTGTTCTGGGTGGCGAACAATCCGGCCATCCTGGAGGCCTCAGCAGAAGAGGCGGACTCGTTGAGCTGGCCGTTCAGCATGTGCCATTCGATGTCTATGGCCATCTGTTTCATGTTCATGTTGAAGTTGTCAATGAACGGATCGTTGGGGCTCTCGAGCTGCCCGGAGATCGCCAGCCCGGATACCTTGCCGGTCGCGCTCTCAGCCATCCAGGTAGAGCCTACACCCCTGTGGAAGACCTGGATGTATCCGTACTCGTCCTGCGTCCTGTCGTAGGTCCTGGGGGTCGGAGCGGTGGCGGTCTCGTCCTCTGTGATATCCTGCTGGCTCGGAGTGTCGAAGGCGTTCTTGGAGTTCTGAGGGAACTTCAGGACATCGACAGTCTGAGCACCGCCTACCCTGCCCGGAACCATACCGGCGTACCCGCCTATCAGGGTCAGGAATCTGCAATTCTTCTCGGTCAGCCCCTCGGTGAGGAGCTTACCATGATACTGTGGAGTTATCCAGCTAGTTGCTACTGCGTCAGAATTGGCCATTTACAATCATCCTTTTTGTCTTTTCATGCAGAGCTGAGTATATTTGTCCCAATTTCCGGTCTTAAGCGCCTCTGCCTGCGCTGCCTTGATCTGCTCTTCCAGGTTGGGCTCCTTGCCGCTTGGGTTGGCAGGATTGGAACCGGCCCCGGCCTGAGCGCTGAACGGGAAGAATTTCAGAAGTTTTCCCGCCCCTTTGTTAATCCCGTCCTCGTCTTCGCCTGTGACGAAATCGAGAACGTCAGCAATGGTAGTACCTTCAGGAAGCTTGATTTTCTTCTCTGAAATCAGAGATTCGACTTTAGAGCGCTTGAGATCCCTTAAGTCTCGCTCTTTGAGCGCCTTTTCGAGTCCTGCGGCCTTCTCGTTGGCCTTCTCAAGGGCGCTCTTCTCAGCCTCTTCGGCTTCCTTTTTGGCTTTCAGAAATGCCTTGGCTTCCTTCAAGGGCATGCCCAGCTCTTTGGCCAGGTTCTCCTCTCTGGTTTGCCGATCCCTCTTAAGCCGATCTTCGACTATCGAGTCTATTTCGACCTGAGTCAATGTTTTCTTTTCCAGCTCTTTAGGAGCTGGAGGTTGCCCGCCTTGTACTGGTTCAGCGGCAGGCGTGACCGCTGGCTGTGGTTCTGGTGTTTCCATAAAATATCTCCCTCATTTGGGCATGAGTTGCCATAATCAGAAAGAATTAAATTCTAATCTACAAATTCACAGGGGCTTCAAGAATCATATTAACATTTTTTAGATAAACGATGGCTTTTTTCCCATCGTTGGCGCTCAGAATCAGGCAGTCCTTGTCGAATGATGCACCTCTGAGTTTACCACGTATATCATCGCCGTTATCGAAAAAAATGGTTATCTCCTTTTCGATTAGGCTGTCAAATGTCTCGATGAACCAATCTTTAGCTAGAGCCATTCAGAAAGCACCTTTTTCCGAGTATTGGGGAGTGGCTTGGTCACAAGGCTTGACGCAGATCAATTCGTCGTGAACTCCCTTAAGATTCTCAAGGGCTCTCCAAACAGCCATAACCGTATCCCAGTCGTTTGCGTCTGCCAGGATGTCTAGCAGGTCGTTCCTTACCATCCTATACTGATCCCCTACTCCCGTAGGTATTGGTTTGCAGTTTATCATAAAATATCTCCCCGGATAGGCTCCGGTCGGCCTTGTTAATGCGAAAAAGAAAGGGTTAAATTCCAGTAATACACATTGGTTTTTATGAGCAAATCGAGAGCGCTAGAACTTCTTGGAGAGATAAACGTCAATATGTATTATGGAGGTACGAAGCTACAAATAAGCGAAAAATTGAAAGAATGTTATAGGGAAATCGAAGATATAGAAGAACTTTAAAATATCTTAGGACGAATTGGTAATGTGGTCGTCTGCTCTCCGCTTCCTTTCGGAATATTCCCGGCGCAGCTCAGGGGAACCGCTGGTTTCCGACCACATGACTATTACTTAGGTTTCGGCGTCTTCGGCTTCTTCTTCCTGCTCTTGCATCCCATCGAGACCACCTATCCCCATATCAGCATTGTTCATTTCTTCGGTTTCCTGTTTGATCTGCGCGTCGCTGAAGCCCTTGTCGCGCATCAGGCCTTGATGACTGCGAACCTTTCCAGTGACTAATGTAGACTCCCGCTGTGCATCCGCGTTATGGTCCTGCGGCAAGCCGTCGTGGAACGTAAGCTCAGTAACGGGAATCTCAACAGCCCCGGCCATGCCCATCTTGACCTCGATGAGGGAGCAAAGCCTTATGGCCTTCCGCACGGCCGGGCCTAGCCGGGTCTGCAGCCTGTTCGACTTCTTGAGGGGCGCAGTCATCATGATCCTCAAAGCCTGGGCAGACATACCCTGCCCGCCTGCAGAGGCGTCGAAAGCTACCTTGCAGGTCTCGGAGATCTCATAGAGCCTTTGCATCAGGCCGTCTATGGTCAGGAAGTTGGCGGGAAGCTGGCCGTCCCATGTAATCATCCCCGGCGGCGTCTGGCCTTCGTTCAGGGTGATATATCGACTGCCGCCTGTGACCTTGTATTCGCCGTCCCTCGGGTCCTGCTCCTCGATTGGAGGCCCGTACATGGACGGATCACTGAACTTGTCTTCTATCCTGAAGATCTGGGCGTATCGCCATTCCAGCTCTCTTATGATGTCTGCAATGTCGCTGTAGTCGTCCATGCCGTGATACTTCTTGGTGGACGTGATGTTGTGGACTATGATGAGAGCGAAGTCGTCCAGGCCTGTTTCCTGGACCTTCTCCAGGCTTTTGAACTCGTCGAAGGTGCTGAGGTCCAACTGGGACTCGATTTTGCGGTCTTTGAGCCTGTAGAGCCTGTGCTCGATGCTGCCGGGCTTGTGGATCTCCACCTTGAGGTATGATGTCTTGCCGGTGGCGAATGGCCCGGCTTCCATCACGGCCTTTGCCTGGGCTTCTGAGATGTGGGAGTCTGCGGGGATGAATGTGGGGACGGGGATTACCGGAAGCTCTGACTCTTCCTGAACATCGAAGGAGTAGGCCAGCACGTGCGCCTTGACCTGCTTGACGTTCGAGGGTTCGACAATGGGAAACCAGTATTCAGGCGGCACATTCTCGATTATGCCCCGGTCCTGGTATCTGATCTTTAGGGCGGCATCCCCGAACTTGGACAGATCGATAACAGCATCGCTTATCGTGGGCCAGAGGGCATTATCGTCGATGATCCTGTCCAGGGTTACCACCTGTGCCGGTTGCTTGCCGTCGCCTGCTTTGGCTTCCGGGAATTCGCCGCAGGTCAGGTCTGCCCACAACAGAGACAACCGCTTGAAGAAGTTCAGGACTAGCCGGAGGTCGCCGGACCTGTCGCCCCGAAGCGCTCTGATGATATCCTGCCAGACCTCTTGGTGATCGCCTGCGAACAGGTTTTCGTTGCGCTCATATCTGGCTAGCCGCTCTTTGGTGTCCTGGTCTTCGGGCGGCCAAGGGGCTCCGATGGCAAAGAGCTTTTCGTAATCAGTGATCATCGTTCAGCTTCCTTTTTTTGGCTAACAGTGCCAGATTTTGAGATATGTTCCTTGGGATGGCTTCGAAGTGCTCCAGGCAGAAGGCGACGCCCTCCCATTGGTTCTTTTGGCCTGTGGCTCTCGGGGATGTGCCAAGCTCGATTACCTCTCCCGAGATAGAGCCCCGGATGTAGCCGTCGTGCTCTCCGAGATCTTTGCCACAAAGAACGCACCGTAACATGATTTAGAATCCTGCGGGCTTCGCACCCACTTTCGCCGCGTGGCCATAAGTTCTTTCGGCCCAAAAAATAGCTAGCGCCAATGCGAATAAAAGATCGTCGTGCTCTCCAGGGGCGGCTTCGAACTTCGCGTGTCCTTGTGCGCTGATCTCAGCTCGATAACTGATCAATTCCCGCTCAAGTTGTGGCCAGATGGGGAGGCCTGGATTAACTTGCAATCTTCCGGCGTCGAGCACTCCCAAGAACGTGCCGATTAACCTAGCTTTTCCAAGATGCCAAGTAGAACCGACCAATTCCCATCCATTGCCGACCGTTATTGATATTGCCTTAACGGGAATGCCTTTCTTCTGGAACATGTCTTTTATGGCAATTCCAACTCCGGTAGCGTCAAGAATGAGTTCGGGCGTTCCTGTCTTTTCGGTCCGTTGGAATACTTGTGTTCGGAGGCCAGCCGATGCCCATTCAATTATTTCGTCATAGGGCACTCGCTGCCTGCGCTCCATTGCCACCAACTGATAATTGAAACGCCTAGTCCGTTCATCCCAATCCATTCTTATGGCGGCCAGAGCTGACCAATCGTGGAGCTGTGCGGGATCTAAGCCCAAAATATATTTACTAAGAACCATCACATCAGACCCCAAACTTTATAATAGGAACATTTATATTCAGTGCTTTTTTAATAGTTTCCATGCTGATCAATTGCGTCTCTGATGCTACAAATTCACATTCAAATTCCTGGGCATACATATATGGACCGATCTCTTCTTTCATTTCGGCTAAATAGTTGGGATCAATTCTAGGATTATCGGAAGCTTTGAGTGTGTACTTTTCCCATGCCTGAGATTCCGACCAAATTTTATAATAATGCCCAATCTGCCCAAAAGGAGTCGAAGCCATCACATATCTACAATCTGGATACGTGGCCATCATGGGCATGATAGCATAATGAAGCTCATCGGAACATTGCGCGGCCTCATCTTCGACTATCACATCAGGGCGGCTAAAGCCCCTGATCGTCTTGCCATCATTCCCGCCTGGCAGACAGAGGATTCTTGATCCGGTTTCGAATTGCAGCGACAGCTTTGTACTCTCATCAAAATCCGGCACTTCGGGAAGTTGATCGATGAAGCCCCTAATCTTTTTAAAGTTCTCTTGAGACTGCCGAAGAGCAGGGGCAATGATCAGGGACAGGCTGCCATGCCTGAACAGTGCAGTGTGAAGGCAGATCAGGGACGACATGGTGCTCTTGCCTCCCTGTCGATGGATGTTTAGAGCGGTACGCTTAGCGGCACTATCCAACATCTTAATCTGCCAGTCGTCCAACTTCAGGCCAAAGGCATCTTCTGCCCAGGAGGACGGCTGGATCTTATAACAATAATCGATTAGCTCAAGCTTTTCGCTTCTGGACAAGCCGCTCAAGTTTAGCATCTAAATCAGAATCTGTGGACATGTTTAGGTTGATGTTTTGAGGTTCGCCTTTGCTCAGGATGTCGATTACCTTTGCTGCTGGTTGAAGGCATGAGCCTATAGCACCAAACTGTTTAGCTTTCTTGGCTTCTTTTGCAGAGTCTAGGCATAGATCATAAATTTCTTTAGCGCATTTGCGAAGGTCTAAAGCTTCGCTAGCGTCTTCGGCCTCTTTGGCATTCTTAACTTTTTCCGCGATGTGGCCTTTATTAACATGCCTGTCGAGAGCATCCTTCGAAACGCGATATTGTCGCGCTATGTCGCGATAAGATGTGCCTTTAGTGAGACACTCGTCTATCTGATGTCGCTTTTTGTGGTTGCAAATAGTACACTTTCTAGGCACATGGAATCATCCTGATAAGCTTGATAGAGGTTGTAGCCCGGCCCCTCTCTTCGAGACCGGGCAAATAGCTGATGCATGGGCAGACTGCCTCCCGCTGCCCAGTCGAGAGAGTGCAAGGTTTCGGAGGGTGTCATCTGAGATGACTATGAAGCCAGATCCGAGATGTATATAAAAGCTTACATGGAGGTGTAGCTGTTGAAGGTCCCGGTGAGAACCGATATGCCCGGATCTGGTGTTACTTAGGGAGTAACAAGGAAGGGCCTTTTTCGGCCCTTTGATGGAATTTCCTTAGGTTGACGTTCTCTCTCCTTTTGTTCATCGCCCACATGGGCTATGACTGTTGTTTCAGTGAAAGGATGTAATCTTCCAACTCATCAATGTGGTCCATCAGCTCATACCACTGTATGACCTCGATTGATAGAGCGATCTGCCATTTATCCATATTTTTTATACATCCTTGTTAATGAATGGTCAATCTCATCGCATAAAACGATGAGTGGTTTTGTGTGATCTCTCAGGAGCGGACGCGGGTTTATGGGCGGGCGGTCTGTCTGCTGTAACATGTCCCATCCCATGCTGCTTCTCCTGAAATTTCTTACCGAATTCAGCCCAATGCCTGAGCCGTTGGGCTCTCGGGCGCTCTTCCTTGATAACTGGCCCCTCTTTCACATGTAGCCCGCATTTGTGGCAGCGGGAGACGTTGCCATAACCAATGAGTTCATTGCAGTTTGGACACACCCATTCAATAATTGCTAATCTAAAAGTGCCTTCGCTGTCGGGTTTTGGTGCAAAAATGGGTGTCCACGTAGATGCTTTATGCAGGCCGAAACCGAACGGGTTATCCTGGCCGTTACAGGAAGGAGAGCTTGACACAGTATTAATCCTCCTAATGCGATATAAATATCACAGATATTGTATTAACCTATTCTTTTTGGATCGCTTTTTCTTTTATTGACATGATGTATGCTTCTAGTTCCGAAGTGGCTTCGAACCACTCGCCGTGATGACGTAATTCTTGGAATCGGGTGTGTAAGCCCGATTCTTCATTGGCATACCCGGGAACGGAAGCTAACAGTTCCAATTTCACAGGAGAACCCATTTGCAAAGCATAAAAACGGTTTTCTAAATCATCAGTAATTCCTATTTTTATTAGCCCTGCTGTTTCAGATTTGACGAAATATACAACACGCTCTCCTTTGATACCCAAAGGAGAGGTGTAGATGCCAGGCGTTTTATGATATCTGACCCTCCCATCGATGACAGTCTTTTCGACCATACCATCCTTACCTAAATCATCCAGATCCCGCCTAACATCGAAATCACATCGACCCACGCTTCTGCTTATGTCGGCCAGTCCGATATAATCATCTGGCATGCTGTTAAGTATCCGCCTTTTCGCCCGGTTGATTGCCATCTTTAAACCTTCTTCCATGCTTTCGTTACTGGTTTTTTTCCCGCGCCTTTTCTGTGAATATCAACTCGCTCTATCAGGTTTAGTGATAATAGCGCCTTTAAAACAGGACGCACGTTGCTTTCGGGCCGGTTTAGTTTTATACAAATTTCTTGCATCGAAAGCGGATCGGTCGAGAAAGCGCCTAGATATTGTTTCATGAGCTTGTCGCTTACCATCAAGCCTCCTCCTCAATCGGCTCCGGCTCTTCGTCCCTCTCCGTATCGAGACACCCGCCCCTGCAGTAGGCTATATACTGCCCGTGCTCCTTCGCTGTGAGCCTCTGGCCTGTCCGGACCTTCTCAGCTATGGCCTTGGGGTCGAAGCCATCTGCGGGGCTCTTGGCGGCTTCCTCGATGGGCCTGGCCCGCTCTGCCCTCCGCGCTGCGGCCTTTCTCCTGTGGCTCTCTGCAGCATACTTGGTCCGGACCTGCTGCCAGGTTAGGGAGATTCCCTTGTAGCCTAGCTGCTGAGCTATCCACTTCATGTTAGGGACGCCTTTTGCGTTTGTTCGGATGGGAGCCAAGCGCATGATCTCTGCTATGATCTCCTCTTCGGGCAGTGGCTTTGCAGGATTTTTATCCACGGGCTTTTGGGCTTTCTCAGGGGTTACAGGACATGGCGCGACTGGGCTCGTTGTTGGGGCTTCTGTGGGCTCACAGGGCTCATTCGAAATTTCTTCAACTATTAGGTCTTTCCTAATAGTTGCCGCCTTGTTCAGATGCACGTAGTACCTCTTTTTCGCTGCGTGGTGGCTCATGGGCGGGTTGAGGTCGAACTCGCGGTTGATCTGCCCCGCAACAGCTGGCCAGTCTACCAGGTCCTGGGCTTCTCTGATCTCTACGATTCTCTGGTTGATCTTCTTCGAGACAGGATTGAACTGGCTTAGGGTCCGGTGCTCCAGGATGAGCTTGGGCGGGTGCTCGCCGGACATGGCCAGGACCAGGTTGTCGACGGCTTGAGAGATGGTCGGCCAGTTGGGGATGTCCGGGATGGGGATTTTCATGTCGGGGTAGAGGATTGAGAGGAGGGAGTCGCGGTTCATGCCAGCCCCTCTTTCTTCAGCTCTTCCAGCCTGGCCTTATGCTTTTTCTCATCGGCGATCAGCACGTTTATTGCAGTCCGGATGCTTCGGATGGCTTCTTCATGTTTCCGGGCTTCTTCGCTGCCTCTCAAGGTATTGCCGAGCTGGCGGCGCTCTGCAAGGTCTGCCTCGGATGGCAAGCGGGGTGATGTGGCCCGCTGCGGTGGTTTTCGGGTGGTTTTTCGTTCTTGTGCGGTCATCGGCTCAATCCCTCCTTGAATTAGGCCTCTTCAGGCCCGAATTCGAACATTTCGTTTAGCGCTTCATAGAGGCCCCGGAACTGCTCCTCTGTGCCTTCCAGGATCGCGGTGTCCTCCTCTACCCGGACTCTGGGGTTGAGGTGGCTCACGAACGCGCCCTGACGCAGCATCAGGGTGTATTCTTCGGGGTGCTCTGTCTCTGTCGCTGCCGGTTCATCGAATGTTGATGGTGACATGTTTTTATCCTCCTTGGATTATTCTATTATTGGGATTAAGGAAGGGGGTATGGGGGGAACCATTAAGGGGCTTCCCATACACCATTTCGTAAGCGGTCTGCCATCTATTAGCGTTGTGCGCTAGGCCAATTGCTCCTAGCCTGCCAATCTCCCCACGATAGACCAGTTCACGAATGAATTCGGCTTGATGGAAGTTCAAGTGCCACTCTGGTTTAGGCTGCCATTCCTGGCACGGAAGGGGCTGATCCCAGGTCGCCCTGGGGATATAGGCATCCCAGGCTCTTTTGACCGGCAGCCAATCCTCTTCAGTCTCTTCTCGAATGAGCTGAAGTTCGACATCTAGGACTATGTCGTCGATGAAGGTGATGGGTCGAGGGATGGCTACCATATCCGCAGCTCCTTTATTCCCTGAACTATTGTTTCGTAGAACCTCTTTTCAGAGGGTAGCATGGAATCTAGGCTATGGGCTGGCTTCTCCCTGTAGGCGTCCGAGACGGCTGCTTTGATGAGCTTGGTTATCCTTTGATTGTTGATTGATTCCAAGTCCCTCTTATTGGAGAAGAGGGCAAATTCCAACATCTCCTTTTCGACTTCGGATAGGTTATCGGATTCCAGAGATTTGATAGTCTGCTGGATGTCTGTTTTGGCGTCTTGATAGAATGTTTCAGGAAGTGATAGGAGAACTCTGGATACCTTCTCCGTCCGGGCTAATTCTCTTAAGTCTACCATGTTGACCACCTAGGGAAATCTCAGCATGCCGGATCGGGGTTCAAATAGAGTTCCGTCTCTCCTCATGCGTTCTATGATTGCAGTGGCACGTTCACGGCTTATGCCAGCACTCTCGGCCCTGGAGACTACAGACTCTCTAGGAGCGGGGCCACCGGATTCTTTCTGCAGGTCTCTGATAATAGTCATGATCACCCCTGTTTTATCTCGGAGGACTTTATTAAGTACGAGATCTGCTGGTGCTTCTTTTTCATCATCCCCCATGAGTCTATAATCAAACAAAACTTGTAACAGGTGGCCGTTTAACTTCTGACTGCATACTTTTCTGAGATATTCCAAATTATCTCTGTCGAGATCGAACCATTCACCGCGTCTGCGATAGTATGCAAGTTTGGCATGAAGCTTCTTTTCTAGCTCGAAAGCTTCTTTTTCGTCGCAGCACCGGACATATCCGACAACCCTTAGCAATCGTGGATTCCCTGTTTGCAGAGTTGCTAATCTATTGAATACATCATTAGCACGGCCTATTTTATAAAACCCATGTGATTCAATGACGTATACTCCAGGACCGCAATATTCTGGTAGCCATCCTTCTTGAAGCTCTAGTTCAAGCTCTGTTATTCGGCTATCCAGGGAATGGATCTTGTTTTGCAGTCGATCCCTTTTATTCTGGAGTTTTGCAATCTTTAGCCTAAGTTCATTTTTCATCATGGTTTCTCTCTTTTTTACACTGTTAACACATGTTATTCTATTAACTTAACATTTAACAATTCCAAGAGGATCTTGGTAGAGACGTGGAATCGTAATACTTATATACCTTGAAGTCTTACATATCTGATATCCTTTAGCTTTGGCAAGGCAAGTAGTATAATTATATGTATATAAATGAGACATCTATTCTCCTTAACTCTTAACATGGGAATTAAATGTTAACTTAACATTTTCGCCTGCCTTCACACCAGAAACCTTTTTACAAAGTCCTATTATCTCTTTCTTTGGCCGAAGTTCGTCCTTTATAATTCTAAATCTGGGATCAGCACGTATTAAAGGCATCAACTGGCTTACTCTGGCCGTTGATATGCCTAATGCCTTTGCCGCTCTCGTCTTCGTCATGCCTTCTTGTGACCTCTCGGAGAGGGATATCAAACAGGATTCCAGCTTGGTTAAGTGGATATCAACCTCTTTGGTCACTTCCTGGGGGGCCCTCTCCAATTTGTGTATTCTATGATTCATTTGGGCCATTGTAACCTCATGCTGACCCGTCACACTTCCGTCCTTGCCAGACAACTCAAATTTCAACCTCTCGATTTCTTCTTTTAGAGGTTTGATTTTCTCTTCCAGGAGGGCCTCAAAAGTCTCCTTGTCTATTGTGATGATATTGGATGAGATGGGCGGGGCCATCATACCCATCCTCTCTTTTTGCAGAATCGCGTGTAACAGGGGCCGGGACCGTAAATATTATAGTAAGTATATGTCCTCGTGCCGTCGCGCTTCTCCTTTTTTCGCCCCATCTTCCTAATAACGCCGCGAATCGAAAGGAGATTAATAACGTTAGGATCAAGATTCATTTCCCGAGAAGTCATGGCCTGCGCTGACAAGTCCTTAATCCGGGATGCCTGGATATGGCCCTCCACCTCTCGGGCCGACATGTGGCCAGATACAGAACGCATCAGGTAACCCCCCAATGCCCGTAAGCCTCCGCTAAGCTAAAGCAAAAACTATATCTATGAATGGATGTATGTATCATACTACCAAATTCCTTTGTTTACAGGCCCGGCAAGGCCTGTTAACAACTTTTAATTCTCTTCCACAGCTATCCCAAACTTCGGAAGTATGAACTTTCGCCAGTTCTGGTCTTCGCCCTTCTCCTTGCTGGCCATGTCCTTCTGCCGTGTCATCTCTGCATGCTCTTCGTCCGTGCATTCGATGTGAATATGTCTTATGCCTTTCATGATCGATTGATGGATGGCATACTATATATACCTTCCTGATCATCGACACCCCATGCCCTTGGTCGGTGTCTTCTTGTCCCATAGCCAACCGGGAATGACAATGGTATGTGCCTCTATCCGGGCCAGCTCATTAACCGCTTTTCCCGGCAGGACTTCCCCGTTTATCCTGATCTGTGACTTAGGAAACCAGTAGGCCCTAGCCTCGAAGTCCATATCTTCGACTTTTCGCACCGCTGCCAGAAGAATGGCCTTCTGAGTCTCATGGGTGATGTCATACCACATGCTGACCTTCTGATTCGTAAGCGACATCAACGGCGCCGGCGTCCTGAGCCGCAAAGTGATAGGGCTATCACTCATCTCTTCGGCTCCTCTTTCGCCCGCGTATAGCTCGGCTCCCAAAGGCTAGGGTACAGCTGGGGCGTCGCCTCCATCCTCATGGCCCGGCGCTCTTCGGGCGTCAGCCCCATGAAAAGCACACCTCCTTATAAGCCGCCTGATCCGGATTTTTCGGTCTGACTGTGACCTCGATATACAGCTTCAAAAAATGGATGCAGAGATATGTATAATCCCTGTCGCGGTCGATCATAATCATGGCCGGGCCTCCCTATGCGCTTCCTCGATCTCATGCAGCATGCGCTCTAAGATCGCTATCCGGGCGTCCTTCTCTGCTATAATTCCGACATAAATATCGCATCTCTCAAGCAGAGTTTCAGTTTCCCGTTCTTTGATCCGGAGATCCCCCTCCAGCACCTTGATATTCAACCTGTTCGCGTTCCGGTGGCCGTTGAGGTTCCGCTTCACCTCTTTGGCTGCAGCGAGCTTGGCCTCTGCTTTCTCTGCCCTCTGCCTCCAGATGTTCATCGAGTTCTGGCACTTGATCGCGTGTTTTTGGGCCTCAGTGGGATCTCTTGGAATGACCTGCTCCAAGAGAAGTTTGTTATCGACTTTCAGCGCTTCCAACTGAGCCTTCAGGACCTCACACTGACAGAACTTGCCGCTCACCAGCTCACCTCCAGGTCCCTCGCGTTCGTCAACCCCATCTCTTTCGATCCATCGTTCCGGGTATACTGGAAGATCTCAGCATATCCCGATATCAGCGAGCCTACCGGAGCCGTAACTGTATCATTATATTGAGAATTAAGCCACAGATGCTTCACGGCTCGACCATCTATCCGGCACTTCTTCAGCAGAATATTGCCCCTGGGATCTTGGTAGTCATACCTTCCAGAGAACCGCACCGTGGCGCGCTGGAGCGGGGCGAGCTTACTTCGGTTCATGTCGATCTAACCACCTGGAACATTCGTCTATGATCTCCGCAACCGCCCTGCGCTCGCCCATCCTGCTCTCAGGAATCTCTCCAAGCAGCCTGCAACAACCGCGCCGGATGTGCAGAATGTCGTCTCGGTAAGCGATCACGGCGCCCACCCCATGGAAATACTCACGACAATACAGCACAAAAGCAAGCAGACCGCCCACCAAACGCACAGACAAGCAGTACACGCCGTCACGCTCTCACCAGCTCATACCGAATCCCTGTCACAACCTGCCCACAGCAGGGGCATACCTCATCGGCCCGGCGAATCAGCCCGCCCTGCAGGAGATACTTCTTCCGGGTTCTCCAGAGCTTTTCATTCAGCTCACAGCAAAAGAGAATGTCCGACACCTGCTTAGGCCCGTCTGCCAAATACGTCAGGACCTTATCGCAGTCCTTGCGAATAGCCACCTTAGCGGGCGCGTGGATCTGCTTGGGGAGGTCGATCATGCTGACCTCAGAAGCCGTCTGCCCTTAGGGGTCAACCGATAGTAGTTGTGCTTCCGTCCGTGGTAGAACTCCAGCAACGCCTTTTCTTCCAAAACATCGAACCGCTCGTAAAAATTGCTCAACGTGAACGGTTCTAACAAATTCACATGTATCTCTGACTTTATGGCCGTCTTTTTCCGCTTCACGGCCTCCAAAATTGCCCTGTCTCTCGGCTCTAACACATCCTTCATTTTTCCTCCGAGAGCCGAAAGCCTGCCATGGAGTGGCGCAAAAAGGCTATATACTAAGTTCGCGCCTTTCTATATTTGCGCAGGTGGTCAGCGTTTAGCTTGGCGGCGAGCGCTGATCATCGGCTCAATCCCTTATCTATTTCTTAATCGTGATTTTCCTGATCCGCTATATGAACTTTTTCTATGTATAGCGAAAGAACTGGTCCTCCGAGAAGCGTTAATGTCATTATTATACTTATGTAAATTCCTTAATTTCGGTTTAATCGCTATGGGTGAGTGATCATCTATATAGATTTCAGTGTTACTATTATATGTATATCGTAACACTGGAAAACGGTCACCGTCGCGAAATGTCACGTATAATTGTACCGGCTGTTTTGGGTTGGGCAAGATTGCTCGTATCAGGCAACCGCCATAATCTTCTCTCTCAGACCATCGACGTGCTTACAGTGCTTTCTGAAGTGGAAGCCCTTGCAGGTACAGCTATTCGGGGTAGTCTCATACTTCGGGCTATCCATGGCTGCCTGAATCATCCTCAGATCTTTGTAGCCGCCGTCTAGGAACGCCACCGCTTCCCTGCCATCATACAGGTTGATTCTCCAGGGATAGGCCACATCAAAAGGCTCTCCAAGAGCTTCCGGGAAGCCGCCGATCTTCAGGCCCATCGCGGCGATCTTCTGCGCAGCCTGGACAGGGGTTAGAATGTGGACGGTTCCTGTTGGACAGCCATATTGGTCTAGGCATTCGATTTTTACGGTTTCACTCATGTTCACTCACCAACTTCCTAATAGATGGGCAACTATATATATCTTATCCCACTTATGTACCACTAATGAAACATACTGAACCAAGTAAACGACAGGTTTAAATAGATATGACGACAAATGACGTGAATATGGGAGAAACAACCGTTGGCGAAGTGGATGCTCGCGGGAGGGTGCAGCTTTCAAGAGCTGTCCGTAAAGTGCTTGGCATCCGTCCAGGGGATAGTGTGAGGATAACCGTTGAGAAAATAGAAATGGTAAAAAGCGAAAGCGGAAACCCTCAACTGGCCGTTGAGCCCGCCTGCGCTTAAGCAAACCGTAGGTGACACTACATGTTTGTTGATAATAAATCTACGTCAGAGAGTATAATAGTTTCGCCGAATAACACGGGGTGGCCAAAATCATGGCCTTGTATAAGAAGAGGGATATTGAAGGTTGGGAGGGGCAACTGATGGTAAGGAAAGAACTCAGATCAGAAGCGTTGGCGAAGTATGGGAACAAGTGCCAGAAGTGCGGAGCAAGCACGAAATTGGACACTCATCACATAGTGCCGCTGGTGTCGAATGGCCCTGATGATATCTATAATGTTGCTCTCCTATGCAAGCAATGTCATAGGAAAGTGCATGCTGCTATGGGGATGGCAACACGGCATAGGCCAGTTAAGCAAGCAAGGCCTGAAAGAGTTTGTTCAATGCCCATCGAAGCTCCAGAGCTTGCCCGAAAATGGCCATTAATGGCGAGACTGGCCAAAAGCGGGCAAGTGTCGATTCCTCCGGGAATCCGCGACATCTTGGAAATAGAACCC